>JADMIO010983813.1_pt1 | contig 105306 bp, 97 predicted proteins | sample 8958161 | NCBI WGS metagenome assembly JADMIO01 (sample SAMN16585339, study PRJNA669376) | soil metagenome | isolation source: Crop rotation soil | place: USA: Cullars Rotation, Alabama | collected 2011
CGCGACAACTTGTCCACGTGGAATTCTAAGCTTAGGATCCCAATGTGCTGGAAAGTCGGCGTCGGCCACGATGCCCTCGGCCACTGCCGTGCGCGCTTCCCGCAGGTAGGCGTTGACCAGGCGGTCGGTGATTTCCGGCGTCACGGTGCCGGGATGGCCCTTCTGCGCCTTGCCGTCGCGCCACACGTAGAAGCCGCGGCCGGATTTCTTGCCGAGGCTGCCCGTGTCGACCAGCGCTTGCAGCTTCTTGGGCGCCGGCACGGACTTGCCTTCATGGCCGCCCAACTCCTTGCCCACGGCGAGGCAGATGTCGAGGCCCACCACGTCCGCGAGCTCGATGGGCCCCATGGGCATGCCGAAGGCCTCCATGGCCTCGTCCAGGGTCTCGGCGGCGTGGCCCTCGTCCACCATGCGCAGCGCCTCGTTGATGTAGGGTCCGAGCACGCGGTTGACCAGGAATCCCGGTGCGTCCTTCACCGGCAGCGGCAGTTTGCCGATGCCGTGCACGAAGGCGGCGGCGTTTTTCGCCGTCTGCGGATCGGTATGCTCGCCTGCCACCACTTCGACGAGCTGCATCTGCGCCACGGGGTTGAAGAAGTGGATGCCGACCAGGCGCGCCGGATTGGCGAGGCTGGCGGCGATGTCGGCGAGCTTCAGGCTCGAGGTGTTGCTGGCGAGAATGGCGTCGGGCCGCGCGCGCTTCTCCACGTCCTTGAACAGCGCGCGCTTGGCTTCGAGATTCTCGAAAATGGCCTCGATGACGACGTCGGCCGCGGCCACGCCCTTGCCTTCCACGTCGGCGACGAGGCGAGCCTTGGCCTTGTCCGCGGCCGCCGCGTCGTTGCGCAGCCGGCGGCTGAAGAGATCGGCCGCGCGCTTCAGCGCGGGTGCGACGCGTTCTGCGCTCTGGTCCTGCAGCGTCACGTCCAGCCCGCGCAGCGCGCACCACGCGGCGATGTCACCGCCCATGACGCCTGCGCCCACCACGTGCACGCGGCTGGCCTGGAAGGTGGATTCCTTGCCCTCGTTCTTCAGCCGCTCCTGCAGGAAGTAAACGCGGATGAGGTTGCGCGCGGTGGGATGCGCGATCAGCCACGCGATGGAGGCCGGATCGTCGTCCGGAATGGCAAACGGATTGCCGTCGAACTTCGACCAGGCGCGCAGGATGGCGTAGGGCGCGGGATAGTGCTCGCGCCGGGTGCGTTTTGCCACCTGCTTCTCGGCCTGCGCGGCGACGAAGCCGCGCACGAAGGGCAGGTTCATGAGCTTTGCGCCCAGAGGTAGAGCGCGTTGCGGAGGCGGATTGAGCGCCATGTCGTGCGCGGCTTTCATCGCGCCTTCGCGCGGCACGGCGGCATCCACGAGTCCCAGCGACTTGGCGCGGCGCGCGTCCACGGCGCGGCCGGTGAGCATGAGGTCGAGCGCCGCGGGCGGGGCCACCACGCGCGGCAGGCGCATCACGCCGCCCATCAGCGGCCAGATGCCGAGCATCACCTCGGGAAGGGCCAGGCGCGTGCCGGGCTGGTCCACGGCGATGCGGTGGCGGCAGGCGAGCGCCAGTTCCAGGCCGCCGCCCATGCAGAAGCCGTCGATGAGCGCGAGGGTTGGGAAATGCAGCTTGCTGAGCTTTTCGAACGGGTCCCAGCCGCGCTTGATCATGCGCCGCGCGTCGTTGCCGGTGCGCACTTCAAGGAACTCGCCGATGTCGGCGCCGGCGATGAACCCCGACTCTTTGCCCGAGCGGATGACGAGCGCGCGCGGCGCGGCCGCGGCGATCTCGTCCAGCGCCGCATTGAGTTCGGCCAACACTTCGCCCGACAGCGTGTTGGCGGACTCGCCGGCGCGGTCGATGATGAGCCACGCAATGTTGTCGGCGTCGCGCTCGATGCGCCAGTGGCGGTAGTTACCGCTCATGGCAGCGCTCCATCCCTAGCCATTCTGCGCGAATCCCAAATTGACGTCATTCCCGCGAAAGCGGGAATCCAGATGACGGTTACTCCGGCAACTCGGGTTATGAGAGGTCTCACTTTGAATTCCTGTTTGAGCAAAGGTGCTTTCCCTGCAACTCGCCAATACATGAATCGTAGGTGCATTCCATCGACTGGATTCCCGCTTTCGCGGGAATGACGAAATTATTAGTTGTCGTGCTAGCCAGGGTGGTGCCGGGCTATTGCGACGAAGGTCGACCTAGGCCGCTGCCCTCTTCGGATCCGCCTGCAACGATTCGCTGAGACCGAAGTCGGGCGGGAAGTGGTCGACCCGGATAACCTCGTCGCGCAATTGGGCGAAGCGCGCGAGCGCGCCGGCCTCCGCGGCGCTGATCACGCCGGTGGCGACGGCGGCTTCGGCTTCCGCGCCGGCGTCATGTCCAATTTCCGCGCCGGCTTTGAGCGTGCCGGCCTTGTGCGCCGCGCGAATCTTGCGCTCGATGGCCTCGGTCTGGATGGCGGCGGTAAGCGCAGCCTCGAGCACGGCAATGGGCTCCTCGGCGGACTTGGGTAGGTACATGCCCTCGGTGAGGCGGTCGCGTGTCGCCGAGGGTTCGAGCAGCAGCCGCGCCACGCGATGACCGAGATCGTCGGACGGGTGATGGAACGGCCGCCCGAACGGATAGACGAGATTCCACAGCAGCCACGCCACGAAGGGGCTGGGGAAGTTGGCCAGCAGTCCGTCGATGGCGCGGCGCGCGTCGAACAGCGCCGAGCGTATCGACCAGTCGAGCAGCGGGCGGTCTTCTTCCGGTGAGCCGTCGTCGTGCCAGCGCTTCAGCGCGCAGGAGCAGAGATACAACAACGACAGTATGTCGCCCAAGCGCGCCGACATTTTCTCCCGGCGCTTCAGGTCGCCGCCCATGAACAGCATGCAGAAATCGGCCAGCATGGCGAAGTCGGTGGAAAGGCGAGTGAGGTGCTGATAGTGGCGCTTGACGGGGCCACCCACCGGGCTGGGAAGGAAGTTACCGTTGAACACGCCCAGCACGAAGGCGCGCGCGACCATGGACAGGCTGAAGCGGATATGGCCGAACAGGGCGGCGTCGAACAATACTTCCGCGCGCACCGGATCGGCCTCGCGCACCGCCGCCATTTCGCGCAGCACCCAGGGATGGCAGCGAATCGCCCCCTGGCCGAAAATGATCAGGCTGCGGGTGAGGATGTTAGCGCCTTCCACGGTGATGGCGATGGGAATCTGCTGATAGGCGCGACCCATGAAGTTGTTGGGCCCGAGGCAGATGCCCTTGCCGCCGAGGATGTCCATGGCGTCGTTCACCGTGCTGCGGCCACGCTCGGTGAGGTGGTACTTGACGATGGCCGACAGCACCGAGGGCTTCTCACCCATGTCCACGGCCGCGGCGGTGGTGCGGCGCGCCGCGTCCATCATGTACAAATGCCCGCCGATGCGTGCTAGCGGCTCCTCGATGCCCTCGAACTTGCCGATGGGGGTCTTGAACTGGTTGCGCACCCGCGCATAGGCCCCGGTGGCGCGCGCCGCCAGCTTGGTGACGCCGGTCGATGACGACGGCAGCGAAATGGAGCGTCCCGCCGCCAGGCACTCCATGAGCATGCGCCAGCCCTGCCCCGCCATGTGCGGCCCGCCGATGATCCAGTCGAGCGGCATGAACACATCCTTGCCCCAGTTCGGTCCGTTTTGGAACACCGCGTTGAGCGGGAAATGCCGCCGCCCGATGTTGACGCCCGGCGTGTGCGTGGGCACCAGCGCGCAGGTGATGCCGATATCCTCGCGGCCGCCGTGCGCATTCTCGTATACCCCACTCAGGAGATGATCGGGATCGTAGAGCCGGAAAGCGAGGCCGAGCAGCGTGGCCACGGGGCCCAGGGTGATGTAGCGCTTCTCCCAGGTGACGCGCATGCCCAGCACCTCGCGTCCCTCCCACATGCCGCGGCACACGATGCCGTGGTCGGGGATGGCGGCGGCGTCCGAGCCCGCGTGCGGGTTGGTGAGGCCGAAGCAGGGAATCTCCAGGCCCTTTGCCAGGCGCGGCAGGTAGTGGTTCTTCTGCGCGTCGGTGCCGTAGTTGAGCAGCAGTTCGGCGGGTCCGAGCGAGTTAGGCACCATCACCGACACCGCCAGGGCGGAAGCGCGCGTGGAGAGTTTCTGGATGACCTGCGAATGCATGTAAGCGGAGAACCCTCTGCCGCCGTATTCCCTGGGGATGATCATGCCCAGGAAGCCGTTGTCCTTGATGAACTGCCAGGCCTGCGGCGAAATGTCCTGGTGGATCTGCGTGCTCTCCCACTCGCTGGTCATGGCGCACAGTTCCTCGGCCTCGTTGTCGAGGAAGGACTGCTCCTCGGGCGTGAGCCTGGGGGCGGGGCTGGCGAGCAGCTTTTTCCAGTCGGGCTTGCCGGTGAAGAGATCGCCGTCCCACCACACCGTGCCGGCGTCGATGGCCTCGCGCTCGGTCTGCGACATGGGCGGCAGGATGCGGCGGTACCAGGCAAGCGCGTGGCGGGTGATGAGCACGCGGCGCAGCGGGGGCGCAAGGAGCACGATGGCGACCAGGACGAACAGCGCGTCCACGGCCAGCATGGCGGCGTGAAAGCCGCTCGCCCGGGTGAACTCGGCCAGCAGCATCGCGCCGAAAATGGTCCACAGCCAGCCCGGCGCCGCGGTGTAGGCGAGCGCGAGCAGGGCTACGACGGCAACACAGAGAAACAGGGCCATGATCTCCCTTTGCTGTCTACGGGGTTACGGGTTCCATCGCCATCGAGCTACTGCTCCTGCGAGCGACGCCATGCCCTTGGCCGGGCTGACGGGCTGCCCTGTCCTCTTGCTCGACGGCGAAGGGATTGTTTGTGTCGTTATCGTCCCCACCTATAGCTTGTGCGCCCGGGTTCGGCCTGGGCACCAGCCCTTTTCTGCCTTCAGGATACCGTAGAATACGCCATGGCTCGCTATCACCACCCTGCCGCTCCCACGCCCGCGGCGGCCGAGGCCGGGCCGGCTGAGCGCAAGGCGCAGCGCAGGAGCGAGTGGCGGCGCGTCCTCGGCCTTGGCCCCTACATCTGGAGCTTCAAGTGGCGGGTCACCTTCGCCCTGGTGCTGCTGGTGGCCGCCAAGCTCGCCAACGTCGGAGTCCCCCTCGTCCTCAAGCACGTGGTCGATTCGCTCGACCAGGCCACGGCCGTGCTGGTGCTGCCGCTGGCCATGCTGGCCGCCTACGGCCTGCTGCGCTTCTCCGCGACCCTGTTCGCCGAACTGCGCGACGTTGTGTTCATCCGCGTGGCACAGCGCGCCGTGCGTCGCGTCGCGCTGACGGTGTTCGAGCACATGCACAGCCTGTCCTTGCGCTTTCACCTGGAGCGCCAGACCGGCGGCGTGTCGCGCGACATCGAGCGCGGCACGCGCGGCATCGCCACGCTCTTGTCCTACATGCTGTTCTCCATCATCCCGGTGATCCTGGAGTTCTCCCTGGTGGCCGGCATTCTCATCACGCGCTTCGACTGGCGCTTTCCGGCCGTGACCTTCGGGGCGGTGGCGCTGTACATCGCCTACACCGTGAGCATCACGGAATGGCGCACCGGCATCCGGCGCCGCGCCAACGAGCTGGATTCGCGCGCCAACACCCGCGCCATCGACAGCCTGATCAACTACGAGACGGTCAAGTACTTCAACAACGAGCGCTTCGAAGCGCGGCGCTACGACGAGAGCCTGCAGCGCTACGAGACCGCGCAGGTCAAGGCCGAGGCCTCGCTCGGTCTGCTCAACATCGGCCAAAGCCTCATCATCGCCATCGCCGTGACGCTGCTCATGATGCTGGCCGCGCAGGGCGTGGTGAACAAGAGCCTGACGCTCGGCGACCTGATGCTGGTGAACGGCCTGCTCATCCAGCTCTACATTCCTCTCAACATGCTGGGCATGGTGTACCGCGAGATCAAGCAGTCGCTGATCGACATGGACCGCATGTTCGGCCTGCTTGAACAGCACCGGGAGATCCAGGACAGTCCCGACGCCAAAGTGCTCGCCGCCGGACCCAAGTCGGTGCGCTTCGAGCACGTGGATTTCAGCTACGAGGTGCGGCGCAAGATTCTGTTCGACGTGAGCTTCGACATTCCCGCCGGCAGCAAGGTGGCGGTGGTGGGGCATTCGGGCGCGGGCAAGTCCACCTTCGCGCGCCTCCTGTATCGCTTCTACGACGTGAGCGGCGGCGGCATCACCATCAACGGCGAGGACATCCGCAATCTCACCCAGGGCAGCCTGCGCTCGTCCATCGGCATCGTGCCGCAGGACACGGTGCTGTTCAACGACTCGATCTACTACAACATCCAGTACGGCCGCCCCGAGGCCAGCCGCGAGGAGGTGGTGGAGGCGGCGCGTGCCGCGCACATCGCCGACTTCATCGAGTCGCTGCCGGAGAAGTACGAGACGCGCGTGGGCGAGCGCGGCCTCAAGCTTTCGGGCGGCGAGAAGCAACGCGTGGCCATCGCCCGCGCCATTCTCAAAAATCCCTCCATCCTGATTTTCGACGAGGCCACCTCGGCGCTCGACTCGGAAACCGAGAAGTCCATCCAGGCGGAACTGGAACGCATCGCCGAGGGCCGCACCACGCTCGTGATCGCGCACCGACTCTCGACGGTCATGAACGCCGACCAGATTCTGGTGCTGGACCGCGGCCGCGTCGTGGAGCGCGGCACGCACGCGGAACTGCTCGCGCGTGGCGGCGCGTACGCGCAGATGTGGGCGCTGCAGCTGCACGACCAGCAGCGCAAGGATGAAGAGCGTCACGAGCACGCCCAGGTCAAAAAGGACGCCGCCGGGGAAGAGCGGGACCTGCATCCGCAGACCGCGTAGCACCGCCCCTCCCAATGATCGTTCCAGGCATGCAGGCGCTGGGATCGCCGGCATGCCCCTGCCTCGTCGTCCAGCCACATTGTTTGAAGGCTCGCAACGGGCCTTCCGGCTCATGCCGGACGGCGTGAATACATCACGAACCGGCATGAGATACCTGCCATATCTCGTTAATTTTCTTGCCTTTCCTTGACATGCTCGCTACACTCGCGCGAGTCGCAAGATGACACGCGCATGAAACTGGGGGCGTTTTCCCCCGGTAATTGCTGGTTCGATGCGTTCAGCTTGTGTGAGCATGGTTTTAATGCGCCGCGGTTCAACTGTGAGGGCCGGCCTCTTGCCGCCCAGCAGCCGCCCGCGCCGCCCGCAATTTACGGATGAGGTTTGATTTGGCTCGAATCCTGTTGAAATTCATGCGGACCGCGGCGCTCACGCTGCCGCTGTTCGCCGCGCCCGCGCTGTACGCGGCGGACCTTGCCCTCAGCACCGAACTCGCCCCGGCGCCCGCTCCGGGTTCCGTGGCTGTCGTGCCGTTTGCCATTCCCCTGTCCACGCTGTCGCTCAACTCCGGCGCGGCCATGGTCATGGACCAGGCGAGCGGCGAGACGCTGTATGGCAAGAACATCACCTCGGTGGTGCCCATCGCCTCCATCACCAAGCTGATGACTGCCATGGTGGTGCTGGACGCCCATCTCGACCCCAACGAAGAGATTGCCGTCACCGACGACGACGTGGACTACCTGCGCAACTCCAGCTCGCGCCTGCGCGTGGGCGCGGTGGCCACGCGCGAGGACATGCTGCACATGGCGCTGATGGCGTCGGAAAACCGCGCCGCCTCGGCGCTCGGCCGCGCTTATCCGGGCGGGCGGGAGGCCTTCGTCGCGGCCATGAACCGGAAGGCGCAGGCGCTGGGCCTCAGCGGCACGCACTACGCCGATTCCACCGGGCTTTCCAGCACCAACGTCTCCACGGCCAACGATCTGGCCGACCTGGTGCGTACCGCCCACCGCTACGACAAGATCCGCGAATTCACGACCATGTCGAACTACACCGCCACGGTCAGCGGCCGGCCCATGTATTTCCACAACACCAACCGGCTGGTGTCCAGCCCGGATTGGGACATCGGGCTGTCCAAGACCGGCTTCATCAACGAGGCCGGGCGCTGCCTGGTGATGCAGGCCACGCTGGCCGGCCGCGCCGTGGTCATCGTGCTGCTGGACTCGCTGGGCTCCTCCATGCGCCTGGCCGACGCGGCGCGCATCCGCAAGTGGCTGGAAGTGGCCACGGGCTATATCAACCCGGTGCGCAGCGCGCACGCGGCGGAACCGGTGTCCAGGGCGGTCGGCTCAAGGACCGCGGCGGGTGCCCGCGCCAAACCGGCCCGACCGGTTGCGGCGCGCGCCAGCGCCACGCGGACTTCGGCGACGCGGACCTCGGTGCGCACCTCGGTCCGCATCAAGCCGACGCAGCACCACCATCTGGCCACGGCCAGTTCGCGCACCTCAAGCTGAGCTGGAGCGCGGTTTCGCAGACCGCCCGCGCGGCCCAGCACGCCTGCGTAGAATAGCGGCCACCGGCCGGCGCCAAGCGCCGGAAACAAAGGGGTTCGCGCATGCCCACAGCCCGGCTTTCCGGGGATGACGCCGCTGCGCCGGCTTTACCGGCGGGCGTGCTGCGCTATTACAACTTCCTGCCGCCTGGCCATACCCTGGCCGACGACGTGCACGCCGGACTTGGCGGGACGCAAAAAGCCATCACCCCGCGCTGGCACTTCGACGAGGCGGGCATGCGCATCCAGCGCGCCCGCGCCGAGTTTCCCTCCTGGTACCAGGCCCGCGATGAGGCGATGATTGTGAGCTCGGCGCTGGATGAACTCGCCCAGCTCATCGGCCCCGGCGCGCAGTTCATGGAGATTGGACCGGGCGCCAGTACGGCCACCGTGGCGCTCGCGGAGCGCATCGCGCCTGCCCTGCATGTGCAAATCGATTCCGACCCGGCGGCCCTGGCGGGCGCGGCGCAGCGCCTGACCGGCGCGTTCCCGTGGCTGAACATCTGCGGCATCCTCGCCAATCCGGCGCTGCCGCTGGTGCTGCCGGAATTCGTCGGCCTCTCCATCCAGCGCAAGGTGGCCTTTGTCCCGGCCGCGGCGCTTGTCCGCTTCACGCCGGACCAGCTCTACGAAGTGCTGCGCGCGCTGCGCCAGGCGGTGGGACGCGCCGGGGCGGTGCTGGCCGCGATCGACCTCAAGAAGGATCACAAGCGGCTGGACGACGCCTACAACGACGCCGAGGGCCTGGGGGCGCTGTTCGCTTCCAACCCGCTCGCGCGCGTCAATGCCGAGCTGGGTGCGGATTTTCAGCCCGAGCGCTTCGACTACCGCGCCGCCTACGACGAGGTGCGCGGCCGCGTGGAGATGCGCCTGGTCAGCCGCTACGCGCAGTTCGTGCGCGTGGGCGGGCGGCGCCACGACTTCGCCTCAGGCGAAAGCCTGCTGGCGGACATCGCCTCGCTGTACACGGCCGAGGAATTCACCGCGCTTGCGCGCGACGCGGGGCTCGCGCCGCAGAAGGAATGGGCGGATGAGCGACGGCACTTGAGCCTGCATTGGCTGGCGGTGGCTTAAGCTGACCGCCTGTCGCCTGTGTCCCGCAGGCCGTACCAGTACACCAGCACCGATCCGGTGAGGCCGCCAGTGACCGCGCCTGACTTGTGGTAGTAGGCATGGTCGCCGAGGAATAGCGCGAGGTCGAAGTAGCCGACAATCGCGCCGATGGCGCCGGCCACGAATCCCGCCGTGGACAAGTCGGCGCGCAGCGACCGGAACGCCAGCGTGATGAGGTAGAACGCGAGCGAGAACGCCATCCCGCCCGCAAAGCCCGCGGCGACGGCCGGCCACAGGTTGGAATAGGGCGGGATCATGATGAACACGACCATGAGATTCATGAATCCCCACACCAGCGGCGCAATCACCGCGCCGGTCAGCGGACCGATGAGCAGCAGGCCGGTGTAGTCGATTTCGCGTGTGGGGTCTTCTTCGCGCACGATTGCCTCGGGCAAAGGGAGGCGGGAATGAATTTACACGGCAGCGAGGACTGCGCGGCGGAGTGGCTGCGGCAGGTCGATGGGAGCGAAGAAACTTTGTGGGAAGAGGTAGTCTTCACCCGACTCATCGATGACCCGGATTTGCCGATGCTTGGCAGCTTGGGCGTCAGGCAAGATCTGATAGATCTTGCGACGCTCCAACGAGACTTCATAGCCATCGTTCCTAATGCAGACGGCGAATTTTTTGGCGGTACTCATCGATCGATGTAGCGCTTGATTTTGAAATCTCTCCGGCCGATGCCGTGAGCTTCGTACCAGTGTACCTCGGCCACGAAGATTGAGCCATCCTCCAACCTTACCCTGGCAATCCCTTTGCGTTTTCGCCAGCGCCCGCGTCCGTAAAGCTTGCGCAAGCGATCAATCTCGCGAATGGATGTGCCCGTAGCGAAGGTTTCGGCATGGGTAATGTCTCCGATGATTTCGAAATACACCGGACTTCCTTCCCCGATTACAGGGTTGTCACCCCTGATACCCGATGGCCCGCGATATCCGCTCCGCCGTCTCCCGGACCAGCCCCGCCCAGGCGAGCTTCATGCGCTCGGCGGGGGCCGACACCGACAGGCCCGACACCAGCGCGCCCGAGTCGTCGCGCACGCCGGCGGCGATGCAGCGCACGCCCAGTTCGGCTTCCTCGGCGTCGAGGGCGTAGCCGGCCTTCCTGATCTTGTCGAATTCCTTTTCCAGCGCCACCACCGAGGTGAGCGAGTTGCGCGTGTGCGAGGGCAGCTTGGTGCGCTCGGCGTAGCCGCGCAGCCCTTCGGCGCCGTCTTCCATGAGGAACAACTTGCCCACCGCGGTGATGTGCAGCGGCGCGCGCGCCCCCACGATGTTGACCACGCGCATCAGCGCGCGGCCGGACGAGGTGCGCTCGACGTAGACGATCTCGTCGTCGCGGCGCACCGAGAGATTGACCGCCTCGCCGATGGCGGCGTGCAGCTCGCGCATGAAGGGCAGCGCGTGCTCGCGCACGCTGATGCGCGCCTTGACGAGGTTGCCGAGCTCCAGCAGCCGGATGCCGAGCCGGTAGTTGCCCTGGTCGACGCGTTCCACCATCTGGTCGTTGACCATGGCGGTGAGGATGCGGTGCGCGGTGGAGGGATGCAGCTTGGTGGCTTGCGCCAGTAGCTTCAGCGCCACCGGCTCCGGATGGCGGGCCAGTTCGTCGAGCAGGGCCATCATGCGCTCGATGACCTGGATGGAATTTTTTGATTCAGCCTGAGGCATGGCGCGGTGCTGGCTATCCCTGGACCGGTTTTTGTTGTGTGCCGCGGGGATTCTACACTGCGGGCGCAGCCGGGAAGCCCAATCGGCGTGAAAGCGGGCATATGTGAAACGGATGATGTGAAACCGGCGCGCAACATTGGTGAGCCGCGCGATGCCGGGCTCCGAACCGGTGCGGAACGCATTTGCTATGATGAATTCATGCGCGTGGGCCTATTCGTCACTTGCCTGGTGGACATGATGAGGCCGGGCATCGGCTTTGCAGCCCTGCGTCTGCTCGAGGCGGCCGGCTGCGAGGTGGTGGTGCCGGAGGCCCAGACCTGCTGCGGCCAGCCGGGCTGGAACTCGGGCGACCGCATCTCGGCCCTCGCGCTCGCCAAAAAAATGATCGGCGAGTTTCGCGACTGCCCCTTCGTGGTGGCGCCCTCGGGCTCATGCAGTGGCATGGTGCGGGTGCACTATCCGCAGCTCTTCGCCGATGATCCCCAATGGTCGGCTGAAGCCAAGGCGCTCGCCGCCAGGACCTACGAACTCGCGGATTTCCTCGCCAACGTCGCCAAGGTGAGCAACGTCCCAGGTTCACTCAGCGCGAGCGTCACCTATCACGACTCCTGCTCGGGCCTGCGCGAACTGGGCGTGAAGGACCAGCCGCGCAAGCTGCTCGCCATGGTGCCCGGACTCGAACTGCGCGAGATGAAGGACTGCGAGGAGTGCTGCGGCTTCGGCGGCACGTTCTCCATCAAGTACGGCGACATCTCGGCAAGCCTGGCGGACAAGAAGTGCGCCGACATCGCGGCAAGCGGCGCCGAGGCCGTGGTGCTGGGCGACCTGGGTTGCATGCTTAACATCGAGGGGCGCTTGAGAAAGCGCGGCGACAAGACGCGCGTGCTGCATGTTGCCGAGGTGCTCGCGGGAAAGGAGAGCGGTTGACATGGTATTCACGATCCAGCGCAAGACTTTAGTCTTGTCACTGTGCGCGGCTATCCTCCTAGTCTCGTTAATTGGGATTGCGTACGTGTTTGTACTGCCTCAGCCTACTTACTTTTCTGCCAAGATACTCCGAGCGCCAGCGCTTACCAATAATGCAGCAATTCCACTTGCGTACCGCGATGCAGCCGCAAAGGTTGCGAGTTACCTAACAGTGAAGGGCGAGAACCCAGGGGAGTTTTACGTGGACATCGGGCCTGAGACGGATGGCAAAGTCGTGTTTCACCTATGGCATAAAAGTGCGTTCGAATCACAAAACATGAATGTGGTCGGCAACCCTGGCGGCAAAAATCGAGACGTTTTCTATGACCTGCGCTCGGCTTCGGTTACCAACATGCTTTTCTGGCAGTAAATCGGGCACGGTCTCCCATGATTTCCCAGTCCATCAACTTCATCCCCCGCGCCGCCGCCGGCCTCGCCAACCCGGTGCTGCAGGCCAATCTCAAGCGCTTCGGCGAGACGGGACTGGCGGCGCAACGCGGACGCGCGGTGCAGGCCTACGGCCCGGCGGAGTTCGAGGCGCTGCGCGACGCGGGGGAGGCCATACGCAATCGCGCCCTCGAACATCTCGACCTGTGGATAGAGCGCTTCGAGCGCGAGGCCATGGCGCGCGGCGCGACGGTGCTGTTCGCCGAGACCACGGCCGACGTGCGCCGCATGGTGCTGGACATCGCCAAGCGCCACGGCCTGAAGAAGGCGGTGAAGTCCAAATCCATGCTGTCGGAGGAGGCGGGCCTCAACGAGGCGCTGGCAGCCGGCGGCGTGACGCCGGTCGAGACGGACCTCGGCGAGTACATCATCCAGCTCGCGGGCGAGCCTCCCTCGCACATCATCGCGCCGGCCGTGCACAAGAGCCGGGACGAAGTCTCCGATCTGTTCGAGCGCCACCACGGCGGCCAGCGCCGCACCGATATCCCGGAACTGACGCATGAGGCGCGCGCGCGGCTGCGCCAGCATTTCCTTTCGGCCGATCTCGGCATTTCGGGCGGCAACTTTCTCATCGCCGAGACCGGTTCGGGCGTCATCGTCACCAACGAGGGCAACGGCCGCATGGTGACCACGCTGCCGCGCGTGCACGTGTGCATCACCGGCATCGAAAAGGTGCTGCCGACGCTGAACGACTTCTCCACGCTGCTGCGCCTGCTGCCGCGCTCGGCCACGGGGCAGGCCATTTCGAACTACGTGAGCCTCTTCACCGGTCCGCGCGACGACGGGGCCGTGGAAGGCCCCGAGCACATGTACTTTATCCTGGTGGACGCCGGGCGCAGCGGTCTCCTCGGCTCGGACATGCAGGCCATGCTGCGCTGCATACGCTGCGGGGCCTGCATGAACCACTGCCCGGTGTACAAAAGCGTGGGCGGGCATGCCTACGGCTGGGTGTATCCCGGGCCCATGGGCTCGGTGCTCACGCCCGCCTTCGTCGGACTGGAAAACGCGCCCGACCTGCCGCAGGCGGCCACGCTGTGCGGCGCGTGCTCGGTGGTGTGCCCGGTGAAGATTCCGCTGCCTGACCTGCTGCGGGGCCTGCGCGAGAAGGAGGTGGAGCGCGGCCTGCGTCCGAAGAGCGAGATGCTCGGCCTGCGCCTATGGGCATGGTTCGCCCAGCGTCCGCGCGCCTATGCGCTCGCCACGCGCATCGGCGTGCGCCTGTTGCGCCTGCTCGCTAATCGTGACGGCATGATCGCTTCGCTGCCCATCGGTGGCGGGTGGACAGGAAGCAGGGGAAATGCCGCGGCCAACGGCGGCCGCTTCATGCCCGCGCCCAGCGGGAAAACGTTCCGTGAACTTTACAGGGCGCGCAAGCGCGGCTGAAGCTCGAAGCGGTGCCTCCGCGCTAAATCCACTTCAGCTTGTGGAAGTGCCGGTAGACGAGGAAGTCCAGCAGCACCATGACAATGAGCGTTACCGGGTAGCCCCACACCCACTTCAGCTCCGGCATGTTTTCGAAATTCATGCCGTAGATGCCCGCGATGAGGGTGGGAATGGCCACCAGCGCGGCATAGGCGGCGAGCTGCTTGGTGGTGGCGTTGTCGGAGAGCGTGATGAGCGACAGGTTCACCGATACGGCCGTAACCACGTTGTCGCGCAGCCCGTCTATGGACTGGTTGATGCGGAACAGGTGGTCGTAGACGTCGCGGTAGTAGTCCTGGGTGCCGGTGCACAACGACGGAACGCGCCCGCCGTAAAGCTTGGAGAGGCCTTCGAGCAGCGGCGCCACGGCGTGTTTGAGTACGGTGAGCTTGCGCTTCAGGGCATACAGCGCCTGGACGTTGGTGCGGCCGGCGTTGGGCGTCTCATCGAACATATGCGCCTCGACGCGCTCCAACTCGTCCTCCAGCGTGTCCAGCATGGGGAAGTAGCGGTCGACCACCGCGTCCATGAGTGCGTAGAGAACAAAGCCCGAGCCGTACTTGAGCAGATGCGGCTCGCGTTCGCAGCGCTCGCGCACCTCGGTGAAGCCCTTGGCGGTGCGGTTGCGCACCGACAGGACGTAGTTTCTACCCGCGAACACATCCACCTCGCCAACGTGCAACTCCACGCCCAGCTTCTCGATGGTGTGCAGCACCACGAACAGCGAGTCGCCGTATTCCTCCACCTTGGGCCGCTGGTGGCCGTGCATGGCGTCCTCCACCGCCAGCTCGTGCAGATTGAACTCCTGCTGCATCGCCCTCAGCTCCTCCTGGGTGGAATCGACCAGCGCCACCCACACGAAGCACTCGGGACGGTTGACGTACTCGTGGATTTGCTCCGGCTGGATGTCGGCGAGCTTCTTGCCGTCCTGATACGCCGTGCAGGCGACTAACACCTGAGGCCTCCCGTTCCGGCTTCCTGATTTGGGGGATATGCAAGGGGAGGTATCCCCTTGCTCGTTTCGGGTCCGTCTTGGTATGCCGTGCAGGCTACGAGCATGATTTTGGCGCTCTTATTGTCGTTTGGGCACTCGGGGCAGTATGAACCCCGTCCGGTAAAATATCACTATGGAATCTCGCCTTACAAGCGCAGGGCTAGTCAATCCCGACCATGCTGTCAGGTCCGGGGGTGGCGAGCGCATCGTGGTCGGCATGTCAGGCGGCGTGGACTCTTCCGTGGCCGCGCTGTTGCTCAAGCGCGCCGGGTATGAGGTCGTTGGCCTGTTCATGAAGAACTGGGAGGACGATGACGACGACGAGTACTGCTCCACGCGCCAGGACCTGATCGACGTGGCCTCGGTGGCCGACGTCATCGGCATCGACCTGGAAGTGGTCAATTTCGCCGCCGAGTACAAGGAGCGGGTGTTCAGCGAGTTCCTGCGCGAATACTCGGCCGGCCGCACCCCTAACCCCGACGTGCTGTGCAACGCCGAGATCAAGTTCCGTGCCTTTCTCGACCACGCCATGGGCATGGGGGCGAACCGCATCGCCACGGGTCACTATGCGCAGGTGCGCGAGGTCGAAGGAAAGTTCGAACTGCTGAAGGCGGCCGACGGCTCCAAGGACCAGAGCTACTTCCTGCACCGGCTCACCCAGGCGCAGCTCTCGCGCACGCTGTTCCCGCTCGGAGACATGAAGAAGACCGCGGTGCGCGCGCTGGCGCAGGAGGCCGGGCTGCCGGTGTACGCCAAGCGCGATTCCACCGGCATCTGCTTCATCGGCGAGCGCCCGTTCCGCGATTTCCTCAACCGCTACCTGCCGAGGAAACCCGGTCCCATGCGCACGCCGGAGGGCCGCGTGGTGGGCGAGCACGTGGGCCTCGCCTTCTACACCATCGGGCAGCGCAAGGGTATTGGCGTGGGGGGGGTGAAGAACTCGGCCGAGGGCGCGTGGTACGTGGCCGGCAAGGACATGGCGAAGAACGAGTTGATCGTGGTGCAGGGCCACGACCATCCGCTGCTGTTATCGCGGCGTCTGGAAGCGCGTGACCTCGCCTGGGTGGCGGGCGAGGCGCCGTCAGGGTCGCAGGCGTACGGCTCGAAAAGCCGCTACCGCCAGGCCGATGCGGCCAGCCACGTGCTCGCGGTGGAACCGGATCGCATCGAACTCGCCTTCGACGAGCCGCAATGGGCCGTCACGCCGGGGCAGTCGGTGGTGCTGTATCGCGATGAGGTGTGTTTGGGCGGAGGCGTGATTCAGTAGGCGGCGATGCTGTCGGCGAAAAAGGGATCAGGTTCGAATTCCATCCGTGTCGGAGAGAAATTTCAGACGGTCGAACGGAATTCGAACCTGACCGCGCCCTCGCGGGAATGACAACAAGAAGCGGAGTAGGTGACGCTTAGACGGTCGGAACCGTGGCCGCGAACGACGGCCGCTCGGCCAGCTTCTTGGCGAAGCGCGCGAGGTTCTCGTGGCGGGCGGCCCAGTCGAGCTGCGGGAAGCGGAAGGCGAGCCAGCCCAGGCAGCAGCCCACGGCGATGTCGGCGAGGGAAAGGTCGATGCCGCAGCACCAGGCGCGCTCGCCCAGGTCTTCGGCGATGGCGGAGAGGCCCGAGTCCACCTTGCCGAACAGACGGTCGATGACCGCTGAGCTTTGTTGTTCAGCGGGACGCTGGCCCTCCTGGCGCGCGGCGATGCCGGCGTCCAGCACGCCGTCGGCCAGCGCCTCCCAGCGCTTGACCTCGGTCTTCTCGCGGTTGCCTGCGGGAATCAGCCGGTTGACCGGGGAGACGTTGTCGAGGAATTCGGCGATGACGCGCGAGTCGTACAGCGAGCGGCCGTCCTCCAGCAGCAGGGCGGGCACTTTGCCCAGGGGATTGAATCGGGGCACCTGGGAATCCGGAGCCCAGGGATCGTGCTTGTCGAATTCGTAATCGATTTTCTTTTCCGCCAGCACGATGCGCACCTTGCGCACGAACGGGCTCGTCGTCGATCCGATGATTTTCATGCTCTGCAGGAAACCTTCAAACGCGGGCGGGCGGCATAAAGCCGTTGTAGCGATCGGTGAACGAGGGTTGCATCCGCACAGCTACGCCACGTTCCCGCTCCAGGCGTAGACCGCCGAATGCGTTGGCCGGTGTTGCCGGCCGGGCCGACCGCGAAAAGTCGGCTTCGATTGTAGCATGCGGGCCTGCTCCGCCGCTGACCAAATGCCGCCGATTCGCGTCAGGTTTTGGCTCGCAAGGGCTTTAAGGCGGGGCTGAAAGCGGCCTGAAATCGCTCACGCAACTCGGGTAGCACCTGTTCGGCGAACCATGGCCGGTCGCGCAGCCAGCGCCGGTTGCGCGGGCTGGGATGGGGCAGGGGAAAGAACGCCGGCAGGTATTCGGCCCGCGCCCGCACCGTGTCGGTGAGGGACGCTTTTCGCCGCTCGCCCAGGTAATAGTCGTGGGCGTAGGCGCCCACCAGCAGGGTGAGGGAGAGGCGCGGCAACAGCGGCACCAGGCGCGGATGCCAGCGCGGCGCGCATTCCGGGCGCGGCGGAAGATCGCCCGAGCGGCCCTTGCCTGGATAGCAGAAGCCGGCCGGCGCGATGGCGATGCGGCGCTCGTCGTAGAACGTGTCGCGGTCGATCTGCAGCCATTCGCGCAGCAGGTCGCCGGAAGGGTCATTCCAGGGAATGCCGGTGTCGTGCACCTTCCTCCCCGGTGCCTGGCCGACTATGAGGACGCGCGCCGTGGAGGCGGCGCGCAGCACCGGCCGCGGCCCGTGCGGCAGTTCGCTTGCGCAGGCCGTGCAGGCGCGGATTTCCACCAGCAGTTGCTGCAGTTTGGTCTGCCGCACCGTGGCTTTTGCACGGGGGGAATCGACTTCTCGCATGATAAAATTATGCCCTACCCTTCCGTTTCCGCAGCGGAATTTCCGCTCCTCCGGACGCATGCCGCCCTCTCAAATTTCGGCCTCATTTTCCACACTGAGCGCCATTTCGCCGCTCGACGGCCGCTACGCCAGCCAGGCCGACGCGCTGCGGCCCTATTGCAGCGAATTCGGGCTCATCCGCCATCGCGTAAGGGTGGAAATCGAGTGGCTGATCGCGCTGGCGGGGGAACCCGCGCTCAAGGAAATCGGGCCGTTTTCCGCCACCACCGTCGAGGCGCTGCGCCGCCTCGTGGCCGATTTCTCGGAGAAAGACGGCGAGCGCGTCAAGGCCATCGAGGCCGAAACCAATCACGACGTCAAGGCCATCGAGTACTGGCTGAAGGAGCGCGTGGCGGACAACCCCGAGGCGCTGAAGGCGGCGGAATTCATCCACTTCGCCTGCACCTCGGAGGACATCAATAACCTGTCCTACGCGCTGGTGGCCGACGGCGCGCGCACCAAAGTGCTATTGCCGGCGCTGGATGAACTGACGGCGCGGCTGCGCGACATGGCGCACGCGCACGCCGATATTCCCATGCTGGCGCGCACCCATGGCCAGCCCGCCACACCCACCACGCTTGGCAAGGAAATCGCCAACGTCGTGGCGCGACTTGTGCGCGCGCGCCGCGCCATCGCCGACGTGGGGATGCTGGGCAAGATCAACGGCGCGGTGGGCAACTACAACGCGCACCTTGCAGCCTATCCCGGCTTCGACTGGGAGGCCTTCGCCGCGCGCTTCGTCACCGCGCTGGGGCTGGAGTTCAACACCCACACCACGCAGATCGAGCCGCACGACAGCCTCGCCGCGCTGTTCGATGCCGTGGCGCGCGCCAACACCATTGTGCTCGACCTCGACCGCGACCTGTGGGGCTACATTTCCATCGGCTATTTCAAGCAGCGCGTCAAGGCGGGCGAGGTGGGTTCCTCCACCATGCCGCACAAGGTCAACCCCATTGACTTCGAGAACTCGGAGGGCAATGCAGGCACCGCCAACGCGCTGCTGCGTTTCCTCTCCGACAAGCTGCCGGTGTCGCGCTGGCAGCGCGATCTGTCCGACTCCACGGTGCTGCGCAACGTGGGCGTGGCTTTCGGCCACACGCTGCTCGCGTGGAAGGCGTGCCTGCGGGGCTTAAGCAAGCTCGAAGCCGACCCGGCGCGGCTCGCCGCAGACCTCGACGCCAACTGGGAAGTGCTGGGCGAGGCGGTGCAGACCGTCATGCGCCGCCACGGGCTCGCCAATCCCTATGAGCAGCTGAAGGAACTCACGCGCGGCAAGCGCCTGGATGCCGAGGCCATGCGCGCGTTCATTTCAGGGCTTGCGATTCCTCAGGCCGACAAGGATCGGCTCATGGCCATGTCTCCTGCGACGTATATTGGCAGGGCGGCGGAGCTGGCGAGAAAAATATGAGCGGGCGGTGACAGCCATTCCCTCGCTGAGGGGGTGGCTGGATCGGGGAGAGAGATGGAGAAGCAGCTAAACGGTATTTTCCGCGAGTGGGTGCGCGTCAAGCAGCCGGATGAAAAGGCGCCGCCCATCATCTGGGGCTATTGCATCGTTCATCTGTCGCATCCGGAGTTCTGCGGCAACGTGCTGCACACCTCCGGCGTGCTGTCGATCACCGCGCACAAGACGCTCCTGATAGCGGAAACGCGCAACCACTACTATGCCTTGACGGGACCGGAACTGATCATGCCGGACGACTGCAAAGTCGACCCGATGATGTATGTTCTGCAGCGCCGGGCCGAGCCGCGCAAGACGGATATCCACGCGGGCGCGGCGATGAACGCCAACCGTGATTGTCCGACCTGCCGCGGAGCGGGCATCTATCGCTACAGCGATCGCAGCACGGCCATTTGCGACGCCTGCTGCAAGCACAACCAAGGCTGGTGGCAGCTTGAAGGAGCCTACGGCGCCGACAACGGCCGATGGGCTTGCAAGGTGGGCTGTGGCGTCATCGTCGACGCGCCTCCGCCGGTGCTGGAATTCCTGCCGCGCTCGATCAACTCGTAGCAATCCGGCAACGACCTGCCGTGCTAGGTCTCGCCGGCCAGCGCCTTCGCCGCCCACAAGGCGCTCGCGACGATCCTGGCCCGCGCGATGTGTGACAGATCGGCGGCCAGCATGAGGCGCAGCCCGATCGCGGCTACGGCGAACTGGTAGTTCAGCGGGTCTTCGACCCCGGCAAAAATCTGCGCGGCGGCGGCCCGAATTTTCAGAATCGATGCCGAATAGCGATCGCCGCGTGGAGCCCGCAGGCCCGCCGCAATCCGCCGTTCCTTTTCCAGAACTTCGTCGAACGAGGCGTTCCGCGGATGGTTGATGCGGATGCTCGACTCGATGGCGATCAGGTCCTCGAGTACGTGCCCGCGTCCGGTCTTCAGGAAATCCACCAGCGCCACCCTGGGCGGAGCGGCGCAAAAGACGACGTTGTCCGAGTTCAGGTCGCCGTGAACAATGCAACTGCGGTACGGACGCTTGCTGTCAGTCGTGAACAGTACGGCGCGGAGTTCAGGGAACGACAGTTTGCCGATCACATATCTTCGGTCTTTCCGGCTGGCCTTGAAGTACCGATTGGCGCAGGCCGCGAGGGTCGCTTCCGTCCCGGCTGTGGAACGCGGTCCGTAGAAGTGACGCTGCAGGTAGTGCTGAGCGATGTCACTTTCGGCGCGCAATAGAGCCGGGCGGTACCAAGTGTCGCGCAGCGGCCCGAACAGCTTGAGCAGGACGACATCCAGCTTCGCCGTATCGCCGCGCCGCAGATGATCCGTCAGCGTGTTGGCCTTGAAGCTACCATTATCACCGACGAACGCATAGCAAAGCGCCGTGTGCGTGCGGGTGCGAACGGACCCGAGCAACTCGGACCGGCATGAAGCGGGAAGGGCACGGACGAATTTTTCGTAGTTGGCTTTTTCATTGGCGCCCTCAGCAGGGGGGGCAATTTTCATCACCACGGGACGGCCCCTGGCGCGGCGATCTCCTACCCCGAACAGCGGTGTGACCTTGAACACACGCGCGACACTGCGCCCGCCCGAGATTGCCTCCAGGATGACCCTGACCGGCAAATTCTCACCGGCGATGCCGGCTGAAGCGGCAAGCCGCCGGACAAGCGACAGCGCCTCGTTGCGCTCGCGGGCGGTGCCAAATGCTGTGCGGCGCGCCAACAGGATATCGACCGCCGCCAGAGGCGCGGCGCTACGCGAGGCTGGCATCAGCCTGCGCGCCGGCACGAAACCGGGGGCATCGCGATGACCGCTACTTCTTGCTTTCGATGGCCGGCACCTGCTTGAGATAGGCAATCAGCGCCGCGGTGTCTTGGGCCGTGAGCTGGCTGGTAGTGTTGGTGATCACCTCGCCCATGGTGTCGTTGACCTGGTCGTTGTCGGGCGTCATGCCGCTGGAGAAAAAGTCCTTGAGCTCGCCATCGCTCCATTTCAGCTTGGCGGGCGTGATGTTGGGCGCGCCGTCCTTGCCGGGGGTGCCGGCGAGCTGGCGGTCTTTTTTCACCGCGCCGAAGAAATTGCGCTCGGTGTGGCACTCGCCGCAGTGCGCCAGCGCGTTGACGAGGTAGGCGCCGCGGCTGACTTCCGCGCTGGCGCTGGCCATGGCGGCGTCGGGACCGGGCGTGAAGAACAGCCACTTCCAGAAAACGAGCAGGAAGCGCCAGCTGAACGGGAATTTCAATTCGTGCGGCTTGTTGGCCTGGGCGCTGGCGGGCACGGTTTGCAGGTAGGCCCACAGGTCGTGCACGTCAGCGTCCGCGATCTTGGTGAACGAGGGGTAGGGGAAGGCCGGGTACAGGTGCGTGCCGTCGCGGCCCACGCCCTCGCGCAGCGCGCGCTTGAAATCGTCCTCGGTCCAGGCGCCGATGCCCGCGGTCTTGTCGGGCGTGATGTTGGGGCCGTAGAAGGTGCCGAAATCCGTCTTGAGCGCGCGTCCGCCCGAGAACGGCGCCACGCCTTTGCCCTCTACGGTGTGGCACCCCACGCAGCCGGCGGCCTTGACCAGGTATTCGCCGTGGCGCACGTCGGCCGGGCGGGTGTCGGCCTGTGCCGTGGGGGTGGTTCCGGCGGCGGCACCAGGTGGCGCGCCGGCCGACGCGGCAGTTCCGGAAGCCGGTTGTGACGGGCTGGGGGCTGGCGCGGATTTAGACGCTTGCCCAACGGCAGCCTTGGCGGAGCCGGATTTCGCGGCATTCTGGCCCGCATTCTGTCCATAGGATGATCCGGTAGCCACTGCCAGGGTCAGGCCGGCCGCGGCGACGGTGGAGAAGGCGATCAGGGCTTTATTCCAGGACATGTACCGCTCCGGGGGCTATTTAGTGCCGCATTCTAAGGGACCCCGGTGCGCCGCGGTGCGGCTTGGCCTAACAGGCCAGCCAGGCCCACCGACGCGTGACAGGCAAAAGAAAGCCCCGCGAGGGACCGGACGGAAGTCCTGCGGGGCGGACCCAAACAAGAGCCCCGCGAGACGGGGCGGGGCGTTTCAGCCTAGGAGACTCAGCCGCCGGTGCGGGCGCGGAAGTCGTTGTGGCAGCCGTTGCAGCCCTTGTTGTTGGTGTCGTTGATGGCGGTCTTGATGTTGTTCTCGTTGCCGGACTTGACGGCCGCGGCCAGCTTGCCCAGTTCGGCCACGTAGTTGTCCTGCGCGGCTTTGAACTTGGCCCCATCCGAATAGATGGCGGGCATCGCCCGGGTGTTCTTTGCGTCTTGGGTGGCCGGGGTAAACCCGTCCCAAGGCATCTTGGACAGCACTTCAAGGAATCCCACGTTGCGGCTGACGATGGCGGCGTCGTAGGGCAGCTTGCCCTGAGCCATGGGCACAATGGAGTACATGTACTTGCCCTGCAGTTCCATCGCTGCCTGGCGTTGGCGCACCAGCACTTCCGGCCGCGCCTGCGCAAAAGCTCCGTCAAAGCAGGCCATGCCGAGCGCGACGCCCAGTCCCAGGCCAAGAATCTGTTTGTTCATCCCGCACTCCTGTTTATATTGATTTGTAACAGCTTTGGAAGGCACCTCCATGCCCGCCACGGTAAACAGCCAAACGAAGCGCCTTATTCCCCTGCATAGCCAATCGGGGAAGGCAGATAGGACTAAGGCCGCAGTTGCGCCCGGATTTCGCCGCCGGGATTGGCGGCGCTATGCACATTGACGTACAGGCCGCCGGCTTTGAAGGCGGCGAACTGGGCCTCAGTCAATTTCGCCCCCGGGGCGGCGGTCCACTTGTCGCCGTTCTTGGTGAAGGGAACGATGACCGGGCCATTCTGTCCGGCGGGAGCCATGTGGATGTGCGCTGCCGTGGCCGCAATTCCGGTCGTGGTGAGATCAACGGAAACGGTCATGTCGGGGTTGACCTTGACGGTGCCGGTTCCGGAGGCGGAAGTGGTGACGGCAGGGACTTCCTGGTTGCCGCTGAGTACAACCTTTACCTCCTGGGCAAGTGCTCCGCCGGCGGCGAAGATGGCCGTCAGGCCGGCTGCGATGATGGCTTTTTTCATGGAGTCTTCCTTTAAGACAGGGAACGGGGGATGCCCGGTGACTTGCGTAAACAGCGCGGCGCGCGGTTTATTCCCCGTCGTCGATCGAAGTCCACCGTTCAGACCACCGCCTCGTCCCGGCGCTGCTTGACCGGCTTGATCAGGTCCTCGCGCTTGACGCCCAGCCAGCGCACCAGCGGCGCCATGACCAGCACTGAAGAGTAAATACCGAACAGGATGCCGATGGTGAGGGCCAGGGCGAAGTAGTGCAGCGCCTCGCCGCCGAAAATCAGCATCGAGGTGACCATGAGCTGGGTGCAGCCGTGGGTGATGATGGTGCGCGACATGGTGCGGGTGATGGCGTTGTCGATCACCTCCGTCACGCTGGCGCGGCGCATTTTGCGGAAATTCTCGCGGATCCGGTCGGCCACCACCACCGACTCGTTGACCGAGTAGCCGAGCACCGCCAGCACGGCGGCCAGCACCGGCAGCGAGAACTCCCACTGGAACAGGGCGAAGAAGCCAAGGATGATCACCACGTCGTGAAGGTTGGCGATGATGGCGGCGAGGCCGAACTTCCACTCGAAGCGAAACGCCAGGTACACGACGATGCCGATGGAGGTGATCAACAGCGCCAGAGCGCCGTTGTAGGCCAGCTCCTCCCCGACCTGCGGCCCGACGAATTCCACGCGGCGCTTGACCACGCCGGGGTCGTGCTCCTTGAGCGCGGCCTCGACTGCCTCGGACAACTTGGAGCTCTCCTGGCCCTGCTTGATAGGCATGCGGATCAGCAGGTCGCGCGAGGAGCCGAAATTCTGCACCGAGAAATCGGTGTAGCCCTTGGCGGTGAGCACGTCGCGCACCTGTTCGGTGTTGACCGCCTGCGGGTAGTTCACCTCGATTACCGTCCCCCCGGTGAACTCGATGGAGAAGTGCAATCCACGCACGACCAGCAGGATGACGGCGATGACGAAGGTAATGGCCGAGATGATGTTGAACGTCAGCGCGTGCCGCATGAACGGTATGTCGCGGCGTATCTTGAAGAATTCCATGTCGGGATTCGCTCAGTTGGGTCGGCGCGTTGCGTTGGGCGCGTTAGGGTGGACGGGTGTTGGTCGGTTGGACGCGCCGGCTCAGCGCGGCTTCGGCGCCACGGGCGGCGCGGCGTGTTCGCTCCAAGCCGTGTTGCCGATGGCCAGGCGCACCAGGCGCCGGCGCGAGCCGTAGGTGAGGTTGACGATGCTGCGGCTCACCACCACCGCGGAGAAGATCGAGGTCAGGATGCCCAGGCAGTGGACGACGGCGAAGCCGCGCACGGGGCCTGAGCCGAAGATCAAGAGCGCGAGGCCCGCGATCATGGTGGTGACGTTGGAGTCCAGGATGGTGCCGAAGGCGCGCTCGTATCCGGCGGCGATGGCGGCCTGCGGCGTGGTGCCGCCGCGCAGTTCCTCGCGGATGCGCTCGTTGATGAGCACGTTGGCGTCGATGGCCATGCCGAGGGTGAGCGCGATGGCGGCGATGCCGGGCAGCGTGAGCGTGGCCTGCAGCATGGACAGCAGCGCCACCAGCAGCAGCAGGTTCACGCACAGCGCGGCCACCGAGAACAGGCCGAACACCGCGTAGTAGACGATGATGAACAGCGACAGGGCGACGAAGCCGTACACCGTCGAGTCGAGGCCCTTCTTGATGTTGTCGGCGCCCAGCGACGGACCGACGGTGCGCTCCTCGATGATTTCCATGGGCGCGGCCAGCGCTCCGGAGCGCAGCAGCAGCGCCACGTCGGTGGCTTCGATGGTGCTCATCCGGCCGCTGATCTGCACCCGGCCGCCGCCGATCTCGGTGCGGATGACGGGGGCGGTGACCACGTCGCCGCGGCCCTTTTCCACCAGCAGGATGGCCATGCGCTTGCCGACGTTCTCGCGCGTGAGGTCGCGGAAAATGCGCGCGCCGGTGGCGTCCAGGGTGAGGTGCACCGCCGGCTCCTGGGTCTGCTGGTCGAAGCCGGGCTGGGCGTCGGTGAGGCGGTCGCCGGTCAGCACCACCTGCTTCTTCACCAGGATGGGCGCGCCGCCGCGCTCCACGTAGTACTCGTCGCCGAACGGCACCTGCCCGGCCGCGGCCGCCTGCAGCGTGGCGGCATTGGCGCTCGCCTCATCGTCCACCATGCGGATTTCCAGCGTGGCGGTGCGGCCGAGGATGCGCTTGGCCTTGGCGGTGTCCTGCACGCCGGGCAGTTGCACCACCACTCGGTCGGCGCCCTGCTGCTGGATCACCGGTTCGGCCACGCCCAGCTCGTTGATACGGTTGTGCAGCGTCTGGATGTTCTGCTTGAGGGCGAAGTCCTCGATGACCTTGACGGCTTCGGGCTTGATGGTCCCCACCAGGCGCAGATCGTCTCCGGCGCCCGTGTCTTGCAGCGTCAGGTCCGGGATCTGGCTTTCGATCTGCTGGCGCCCCTTGGCGCGCGTGTCGGCGTCGCGGAACCGCACCACCACGCTCTGAGCTTCGCGCGTCACGCCGCTGCTGCGGATGTTCTTGTCGCGCAGCGTGGTGCGCACGTCCCCGGCGAGATTCTCGAGGCGCTTTTGCAGCGCGCCCTGCATGTCCACCTGCATCAGGAAGTGCACGCCGCCGCGCAAATCCAGGCCCAGGTACATGGGCAGCGCCCTGATGCTCTGCAGCCAGATGGGCGTGGCCGGCAGCAGGTTGAGCGCCACCGTATAGGAAGCGTTGTCCTCGCTGCGGTCGGGATTCAGATCCTGGTCGACGATGTCCTTGGCCCGGCGCTGGGTGTCCAGGTCGGCCAGCTTCACCTTGACGCTGTTGGCGTCCAGGATGATTCCGGTGGGCTGGATGCCGGCGTTCTTGAGGGCGGACTCCACCCTGCTCATCACGCCCGCGTCCACCTTGAGGGTGGCGCGCGCCGAAGACACCTGCACTGCCGGCACTTCGCCGAAGAAGTTCGGCAGCGTGTACAGCGCGCCCAGCAGCACGGCCACGGCGACGGTGATGTAAATCCAGAGGGGATAGCGGTTCATGGCGGAGTTGGGTTGTGCGCGGGTCGGAGCAGCGAAAGGGCTCGAGCTACAGGCTTTTCATCGTTCCCTTGGGCAGCAGGGTTTGCACCGCCGACTTCTGAATCTGGATTTCGGTGTTGGGAGCGATTTCGACGCCGACGTAGTTGTCGGTCACCTTCGTGACGCGTCCGACCACGCCGCCCGAGGTGATGATTTCATCGCCCTTTTGCAGCGCATCCATCATGGTCTTCTGCTCCTTCTGCCGCTTCATCTGCGGGCGGATCATCAGGAAATACATGAACACCACCATGCCGACCACCATGATGATGAGGCTGGTCGGATCCTGGCCCGGCGCGGCGGCGGCCTGTGCATATGCAGGGGAGATGAACACGTTGCGCTGCTCCTTGGGATGGGTCGGCCGGCGCCTTGGCCGACGGGCGCCTGTGCCCTTTTACGACGCGCGGGTAGCGGGGCCCAGCCGGGGGCGATTTCCGGGCGCTTTTTCCTGCGCCGCGGCCATTATCAAAGCCCTAGATTGTATCACCCGGATTTTAGGGCTCTATTCCCGCCGCCCGGGCCCTGCGGAATGCTTCCGCCCAGGCCGCGAAGCGGCCGGCCTCGATGGCCTCGCGCATGCCGGCCATCATGTCCAGGTAGAACTGCAGGTTGTGCAGCGTGGCCAGGCGTGCGCCGAGAATTTCGTTCACCCGCTGCAGGTGATGCACGTAGGCGCGGGTGAAGTTCAGGCAGGTGTAGCAGCGGCACCCTTCCTCGATGGGCCGGGTGTCGGCGCGGTAGCGGGCGTTGCGCAGCTTCATGTCGCCCGAGCGGGTGAACAGCCAGCCGTTGCGGGCGTTGCGGGTGGGCATGACGCAGTCGAACATGTCGATGCCCACCTCCACCCCGGCGATGATGTCCTCGGGCGTGCCCACGCCCATGAGATAGCGCGGGCGCTCCGCGGGCAGGCGTGGCGTGGTGTGGGCGAGGATGCGCATCATGTCCTCCTTGGGCTCACCCACCGACAGGCCGCCGATGGCGTAGCCGTCGAAGCCGATGCCCGCGAGCCCGGCCAGCGATTCGTCGCGCAGGGGCTCGTACATGCCGCCCTGCACGATGCCGAAGAGCGCGTTGCCCGAGTTGGCCTCGCCGCGACCCTCGTCGAAGGCGAGCCGGCTGCGCTCCGCCCATCGCAAGCTAAGGCGCATCGAGTCGCCCGCCACGCGCTCGTCGGCCGGATGCGGCGTGCATTCGTCGAAAATCATGGCGATGTCGGAGTTGAGGGTGCACTGGATGCGCATCGACTCCTCCGGCGTCAGAAACAGCCGGTCGCCGTTGATGGGCGAGGCGAAGCGCACGCCTTCCTCTTCGATCTTGCGCAGCGCCCCCAGGCTGAACACCTGGAAGCCGCCCGAGTCGGTGAGCAGGGGCCGGTCCCAGCCCATGAAGCGGTGCAGGCCGCCGTGCGCGGCGATCACCTCCAGCCCCGGCCGCAGCCACAGGTGGAAGGTGTTGCCCAATACAATGGAAGCACCCAACTCGTTGAGTTCGAGCGGGCTCACCGCTTTGACCGTTCCATAGGTCCCCACCGGCATGAACACCGGCGTCTGCACCTCGCCATGGGTGAGCGAAAGAACGCCGCGCCGCGCGGCGCCGTCCTGCTTGAGAAGCTGGAATTTCACCGCGCGGGCCGTTCTATAAGCATCGCGTCTCCGTACGAAAAAAATCTGTATCGATGTTCCACCGCGTGGCGATAGGCAAGCCGGATGGGCTCGACGCCGGCGAAGGCCGACACCAGCATGAGCAGGGTGGAGCGCGGGAGATGGAAATTGGTGAGCAGGGCATCGACCACGCGGAAGCGATAGCCCGGAGTGATGAACAGCGCCGTTTCGCCCTCGCCCGCGCGAACGGAACCGTCCTCGTTGGCGGCAGCCTCGAGCGCGCGCAGGCTGGTGGTGCCCACCGCGATCACGCGCCGGCCTTCGGCGCGCGCTTGGGCGATCATGATCCGGGTGGCCTCGGGAATGCTGAAACGCTCGGCGTGCATGCGATGCTCGGAAATGTTTTCCACGCGCACCGGCTGGAAGGTGCCCGCGCCCACGTGCAGGGTGAGCCAGACGAGATTCACTCCGCGCGCGCGCAGCGTATCCAGCATGGCATCGTCGAAGTGCAGTCCCGCGGTGGGCGCGGCAACCGCGCCCGGCGCCCGCGCGTACACGGTCTGGTAGCGCTCCGCGTCGCCGCCCTGCACGTCGCGCGTGATGTAGGGCGGCAGCGGCAACTGGCCGTGCCGGTCGAGCAGATCGGTCACGGAATCCGCGCTATCCGCACGCAGGTGGTAGAGCTCGCCGGGCCGCGCCAGCACCGTGGCATCGAAGCTGTCGGCGACGCGTAGCGTCGCACCCGGCGCGGGGGCATGGCTGGCGCGAATCTGCGCCAGGAATTCGTGCTCGGAAAGCACGCGCTCCACCATCAGTTCAACCTTGCCGCCGCTGGCCTTCGTGCCGAACAAGCGCGCCTTGATGACCCGCGTGTCGTTGAACACCATCACGTCGCCGGGGCGCAGGAAGCCGGGCAATTCGGCAAAGGCATGATCGCCGAGCGTGACGAGCGGTTCGGATGGCGCGCTGGCAGGCGGCTTTGCCATGCCGGCTTGCAGGCGCCCGACTTGCATAGACAACAGGCGGCTCGCGCCGCGCCGCTCGGGAGGATATTGCGCCACCAGTTCCGGCGGCAGGTCGTAGTCGAAATCGGCGACGCTAAGCGCCCCGCCGGACGCCGCGGTTGGCGCATCGGTCGACGCTTCAATCGGCGTCAACCCCGCATTTCGCGCATTTCGCGTTCTAGACTGGGCGTCGGGGTCATGACTCACTTATAATCTTTCGCTCGGGCCGGAATGGCGGAATCGGTAGACGCAGCGGACTCAAAATCCGCCGGTGGTGACACTGTGAGAGTTCGAGTCTCTCTTCCGGCACCAGTTAATGCACTGACAACAGCAAGACGGGGTCACGCTTGAAAGTTTTGATTGCGGCCGACGGCTCCAAGTTCACCCGCCGCGCGGTGGATTATCTCATCAGCCACAAGGAGCAGTTCGGGGCGTCCCCCAACGTGGTGCTGCTGAACGTGCAATACCAGATTCCCCCCCTCGTGGTTCGCTCGCTGCCGCGGAACCTGGTCGCCGACTACTACACCGACGAGGGCAAGAAGGCCGTGGTTCAGGCCAAGCGCGTCCTGGACCGGGCTGGCATTGCCTTCCGCGAAAGCCACATGGTGGGAGAACCGGGGACGGTGATCGCCGAGCAGGCGACCAAGGGAAAGTTCGACATGGTGGTCATGGGCTCGCACGGCTATTCCTCGCTGTCCAATCTGGTGCTGGGGTCCACCACCAGCAAGGTGCTGTCCATGTGCAAGGTGCCGGTACTCATCATCCGCTGACCGCCGCCGCCGGCCGTTGGAACCGGCCCGGCGAACCATTGAACGACAGGGCGATGACGGCGGCATGGGCCGCCGCCGGGGGCCTGACGCAATCGTGGTCAGAAGCGGGCAAGTGGTTTAAAGTGTCGCGTGACAGCCCCTCGCCAGGGGTTGCCGCGGGGCTAGGGCAGGTCGCTTTCACGGGCGGCTTGGGAGCGCAAGGGCGTGTCCCGGGTTGGATGTGGGACGCTGGGAGGGTGAGCATGTTTGCAATCGTATACAAGTCAGACGGCGTGCCGGTGTGCTGCCAGGTGCCCGGCACTGTGCCGGATCCGGTGGTGGTGTGGACCTCGGAGGCGGCGGCCAAGGCCTTTATCGAGAGCCAGGGTGGCGGCGATGAATTTCAGGCCGTGGCAGTAAGCGAACAGAGCATGGACCAGATGGCCAAGGCCTTGGGTTGCCCGGTCGAGCAGCTTTCGGTGGAGCAGTACCCGAGCTAGTCAGAAGAATGGCGCAGGAAATAAAAAAGGCAGCCGTGGCTGCCTTTTTTATTTTCCCCTTCGCGCCGCTCAGGCGAGCTGCACCGGGATCTTGTGGCGCTGGCGCTTGATCTTGTTCTGCGCGTCCACGTACACCAGATCGGGCTTGAAGGCCTTGACTTCGGTTTCGTCGTAGATGGAGTAGGAGCAGATGATGAGAACGTCGCCGGCTGCGGCGCGGCGCGCGGCGGCGCCGTTGACCGAAATGATGCCCGAGCCGCGCTCGGCGCGGATGGCGTACGTGGTGAAGCGCTCGCCGTTGTTGACGTTGTAGATGTCGATCTGCTCGTACTCTTGGATGTCGGCCGCTTCGAGCAAATCCTCGTCGATGGCGCAGGAGCCCTCGTAGTTGAGCTCCGAGTTCGTCACGGTGGCCCGGTGGATCTTCGACTTCAACATCGTGCGCTGCATTAACCCGCTCCCTGTGGAGTATGAAGGTGCAAAGTTCAGGGCCGCGTTATAACACGACTTCTATGTTATCAATCAGGCGTGTCCGTCCCAGCCACGCCGCGGCCAAAACGACTAATTGCCCATCGTTTTGGCCCACTTTTCCGCCGCCTGAATCCGCTCCCCAAGCGTGCGGGGACGGCAATTGTAGGTCAGCTTGCTTGCGCACCGCAATATAGTCTGCTTTCCATTGATTTTCAAGGAGTTTTTTGACTCCTTGGGACTCCAGCGCAGCGAAATCGCGCGCTCCGGCTCGGATCGCCTCGGCGATGTCCTTTAGGGTGGCGAATAACCGCGTTGCGCGCGCGCGTTCTTCGGGGCTTAGATAGCCGTTGCGCGAGGACAACGCAAGGCCATCCGGCGCACGCCCGGTTTCGTGGCCGATGATGTCGATCGGCAGGGCAAGCTGGCGCACCATGTGCCGGATGATCATGAGCTGCTGGTAGTCCTTCTTGCCGAACACCGCCGCCTGCGGCTGCACGATGTTGAAGAGCTTGGTCACCACCGTCGCCACGCCGCCGAAAAAGCCGGGGCGGAATTCGCCCTCGAGCTGATCGCCCAGCGGCGAGGGCTGCACCAGGAATTGCTGCGGCTCGGGATACAGCTCCTGCTCGTCCGGCGCAAACAGCACGTCCACGCCGCAGGCCGAGAGCTTCTCACAGTCGGACTCAAAGGTGCGGGGATAGCGGTCGAAGTCCTCGTGCGGAGCGAACTGCAGCCGGTTTACGAATATGCTCGCCACCACGAGATCGCCATGCCCGCGCGCCGCGCGCATGAGCTGCAAATGCCCTTCGTGCAGATTGCCCATGGTGGGGACGAAGCACACCCGCTCAGGGCCGGAAAGGCGCTTCCTCAGATCGGCGATGCCGGGAATGATGTCCATGAAGTGTTCAGCGGATGCCTAGTTGCAGGAGGACGCGTCCGAAGTGGCCTGTCATGCCGCCTAAGTGGAGTCCGGCCGCGGGCATTTCAAGCCGCTGCGGCGTCAGGGCTATTTCCAGCCGAACCATTCGCACACGCCGCGGCCCATGATCCATTCCAGATCGGGCTCGCGCAGCCCGAGCTCTTCGGTGAACAGCGTCTTGACTTGGGCGTAGGTGCAGGACAGCCGGCTGATGTCGGTGCCCCAGAACGAGCGCCGCGGACCAAACGCGTCGATGACGCGCTTGACGGGTTCGTGCACGTCGCGGAAAGGATACGGCTGCTCGGAGTAGCCCGGCGCCGCTGAGACTTTGACCGCGAGATTGGGGTAGCGCGCCAGCGCCAGCAACTGCGGAAAATGCGCAAAGGCCACGCTGCCCGCCGTGTGCCCCACGCAGCCCATGTGATCGATGCACAGCTTGAGCGCCTTGTGGCGCGTGAGCACGTCTTCGATGTAGGGATAGAAGCCCGCCGCGTACAGCGTGACCGGAACGCCGGCTTCCGCGGCAGCGGCCCACAGCCAATGATTGCTGCCTTCGCGCATCCAGGCCGCCGAACTGTCGAGAACGAGTCGAATCCCCAGCAGCCCGGGCGCCTGCCGCCACGTGGGCAGCAGCGCGCGGTTGGCCGGGTTGTCCAGGTCGATGCGGCCCATGGAGGCGAAGCGCCCCGGATAGTCGCGCGCCGCGGCCACCACCACGTCGTTGCGCTCGCCCTGCCATGACGGCGGCACGAGCACGGCCTTGTCCACGCCGGCCTCGGTCATCAACCCCGCCAGCTTGGCTGCGGTCATGGGATCGTCACTGTGCGGCGCGACGCGTCCGGCCCCGGGCTTGGGCCAGGGAAGTTCGGGGCTGTCAGCGGCCCAAACATGAACCTGGGAATCGACAATCAACATGCTTGAAACCTCCCACAGTCAATGGTGGAACGATGCCAATCCCGCGGATGCATTGCGAGGGGATCGAGCTAGTCGCCGAAGTTGAAAAATTCCCGCCCGCCGCGCATGCCCTCGATGCGATCCATGAGCAGGGCGAGGTCCTTGTCCTCTTTGACGAAGTTCAGGCGCTCGGAATTGACGATGAGAACGGGGCTGGCGCTGTAATTGTAGAAAAAGCGGCTGTAGCTGTCGGCGAGCACCGAGAGATATTCGGTCGAAATGCCGCGCTCGAACTCCGCCGCGCGCCGGCGCACGCGCTCGGCCAGCACGGCGGGTTGCGCCTGCAGGTAGATCACGAGATCGGGCGTGGGGGCCTGCGGCCGCAGCGAATCGTAGATCTGCTGGTACAGGTGCAGCTCGTCATTGCCCAGGGTCAGGCGAGCGAACAGCGGGTCCTTGTCCAGCAGGAAATCGCTCACGGTCTGGCGCGCGAAGAGATCCAGCTGCGCCAGCTCGCGCAACTGGTTGACGCGCTGGAACAGGAAAAACAATTGCGTGGGCAGCGCCCAGCGCGGCATGTCCTGGTAGAAGCGGGCAAGGAAGGGATTCTGTTCCGGGCGCTCGAGCAGGGTTTGCGCCGACAGGCGCTCGGCCAGCCTGTGGGTGAGGCTGGTCTTGCCGACGCCGATCGGGCCCTCGACGACAATGTAACGGTATTTCGAAAGCGACACGAAATGGAACGCAGCCCTCAGGCGCGGAAAATGAAATACACCGCGCCCATGATACACAAGGCGGCCCAGAGGTAGTCGAGCTTGAGCGGCTGGCCCATGTAGAACACCGCGAAGGGCACGAATACCGCCAGCGTGATCACTTCCTGCAGGATTTTGAGCTGTCCCAGCGAGTACTGCGTGAAGCCGATGCGGTTGGCCGGCACCTGCAGCAGGTATTCGAACAGCGCCACGCCCCAGCTCACCAGCGCGGCGATAACCACCGGCTTCGAGGCCAGATTCTTAAGATGGGCGTACCACGCAAACGTCATGAACAGGTTGGAAAGAACCAGCAGACCGGCGGTCTGCCACAGCACGGGAAGGGTGCGCAGGAAGTTCATGGCGACGGATCAGGAGCGCGGCGGCGCGGGCGGGGTTTCGGACGTTGTTGCGTGCGGGGTGGCGAGTTTTTCCACTGCCTGGTCGAGCGTGCGCGCGTGCCACTCGTTTGCCGGACCGGCGCCCGGGATCATGCAATCGGGCGCGATTTCCAGCAGCGGCTCCAGCACGAAGCGGCGCAGGTGCATGCGCGGATGGGGCAGCGTGAGGCCGGGGACGTTCAGAACTTCATCGCCGTAGAGCAGGAGATCCAGGTCCAGGGTGCGCGGCGCATTCGGAACGCTGCGCACCCGCCCGTGGCGTTGTTCGATGTCGAGCAGCGCGGCCATGAGTGCTTGCGGCGACAGGGTGGTGGCAAGGCCCACCACGGCGTTGAAGTAATCCGGCTGCGGCGATCCGGCCGTGGCGGCGGCCGGGCGGCTTGCCGTCCGGCTCGTGACCATGGGCGCGGTGCGGTACAGCGAAGAGCGGGCTGTGATGCGCGTGCCGGGCAGCTGTCCGAGTTCACCCATGGCCTGCTTGAGCGTTCGCTCGGGCTCTGCGAGGTTGGCGCCAACGCCGATAAAGGCGCTGGCCGTGCGCCTGGGTCCGGACACGCTACTTGTCGGCGGCGGCAGCGCGGCCCTCGGCACCCTGGGCGTCGCCGTGGCCCTCGCCGGCGGCAGCACCGCCTTCCGAGCCGGGCTTGCGCCGGCGCCTGCGCCGCGGGCGCTTCTCGCCCGGCTCCACGGGTTTGAGCATGGCGGCGCGTGTGTCATGGTCGGCGTGCTGGAACTTCTCCCACCAGTCGCCCAGTTCCTTGGGGACCTCTCCGCTCGCCCCGCGCAGCACCAGGAAGTCGAAGCCGGCGCGGAATTTCTCGCTGGTGAGCAGGGCGAAGGGGCGCCGGCCGCTGCGCTGCTCGAAACGCGGCTGCATGGCCCAGATGTCCTTCATGACCGCGGTGTAGCGGCGCGGAATGGCGAGCTTGTCGGTCTGCAGTTCCAGCACCCGGTCCATGGCCATGTGCAGCGCGGGCAGCGACTTGTGTCCTTCCTTCTCCACCTTCTTCCAGGTCGCCAGCACTTCGTGCCACAACAGCGCGGCGAAGAGGAACGCCGGCGAGACCGGCTTGCCCTCCTGCACGCGCCGGTCGGTTTCGTCCAGCGCCAGCAGCACAAAGCGCTCGCCGAGGGGCTGCTCCAGGATGATGTCCAGCATGGGCAGCAGGCCGTGATGCAGGCCCTCCTTGCGCAGGCCGAGCACGCAGGGCTTGGCGTGGCCCGACAGAAGGAGCTTGAGCATTTCATCAAACACGCGCGCGGCGGGCACGTTACCGATCAGGTCGGCCATGCTCGCAATGGGCGCGCGGGTGCGATCATCGATGCTGAATCCCAATTTGGCCGCAAAACGCGCCGCGCGCAGCATGCGCACCGGGTCCTCGCGGTAACGCGTCGACGGGTCGCCGATGATGTTGACCGACTTGCGCTGGATGTCGCGCAGGCCGTGGTGGAAATCCAGGATGGTCTCGCTGGCAGGATCGTAGTACAGCGCGTTGACGGTGAAGTCGCGCCGCGCCGCATCGTCCTCGCGCGTGCCGAACACGTTGTCGTGCAGCACCCTGCCGTGTTCGTCGGTGGGCGCGGCCGTGCTGGAGCGGAAGGTCGACACCTCTACGGTCTCCGAACCGAACATGACATGCACGAGCTTGAAGCGCCGGCCGATCAGGCGCGAGCGGCGGAACAGGCGATGCACCTCCTCAGGCGGGGCGTCGGTGGCGACGTCGAAGTCCTTGGGCTTCACGCCGAGCAGCAGGTCGCGCACCGCGCCGCCCACCACATAGGCGGAGTAGCCGGCCTGCTGCAGGCCTTCGCAGACTTTGCGCGATCCGTTGGAGAGAGCTTCGCGGTGTATGCCGTGGCGGCTCACCGGGACAGAGCGGGGCTTGCCCAGTGAGAATACGCGGCGGATGAATTTTTTGATCAAGTCGAATGCAGAAACGGGTCCGCTGGCGGGCGCGCAGTGTCGTCCTAGTGTCTTGTCCTAGTGTCGCACCAATGCTGCACCACACCAATGGCGACGCCGGGCGACCTGCCCGAAATCATACCGCACGCCGGACCCAAGCCGGGCGGCGAAATGGCTCAAGCCGGGCCGCGCAGGCTGATCACGGGCCAGCCGCGCTCCCCGGCCACCCGCCGCAGGGTCTCGTCCGGGTCCACCGCCACGGGGTCGGTGACCTCCTGCAACAGCGGCAGGTCGTTGAGGGAGTCGCTGTAGAACCAGCTCTTCTCGAAGTCCGGGATGGCCCGCCCCTGCCCGGTCAGCCACTGCCGCACCCGGGTGATCTTGCCGGCCTGGAAGCAGGGGGTGCCGGTGGGGCGGCCGGTGTAGCGACCGTCGCGGACTTCGGGGTCGGTGGCGATGAGGTGGGAGACGCCCAACTCGCGCGCGATGGGCCCGGTAACGAAGGAATTGGTGGCGGTGACAATGGCGCACAGCGCGCCTTCGGCGGCGTGGCGGGCCACCAGCTTGCGCGCCGCGGGCAGGATGATGGGGAGAATCTTCCCGGCCATGAACTGGCGGTGCCAGCCATCGAGCTCTTCCATGGTATAGCGCGACAGGGGTTCCAGCTGGAAGTCCAGGAAGGCGTTGATATCCAGCGTTCCGGCCTGGTATTCGCGGTAAAACACGTCGTTTTTCGCCGCGTACTGGGCGTCGTCCACCACACCTTTTTCGATCAGGAAGCGCGCCCACTCGTAGTCGCTGTCCCCTTCGATCAGGGTGTGGTCGAGGTCGAACAAAGCCAGTTGCATAAACCTTCCCAATGATCCTTACGATCGTCTACGATTGCCGTTTGCCCGAGCGCGGCTCCAGCAATTGCAGCACTTCGCGCAGCAGCGGCAGGGTGACCGGGCGCTTGCGCTCAAGCGAGAGCCGGTCGACGGTGTCGATCACCGCCATCTGCGTGCCCATATCGCGCAGCGCGTGCGCTTCCAGGTAGTCCAGCCACTCGGCTTCCAGCCGGATGCCGCGCCTCCTGGCGTGCTCGGAAAGCGCCGCCTTCTTTTCCTCATCCGACAGCGGCCGGGCGCGCAGCACCACGCCTGCGCCCAGCCGGGTGCGCAGGTCTTCGCGCAGCGGCAGTTCGTGGGGCGGACGGTTTCCGGCGGTGAGCAGCGTGCCGCCCCCCGTGCGCAGGCGGTTGAAGGCGTCGAAAAGCGCCAGTTGCCCCACCAGGTCCAGGGCGTGCACGTCGTCGCAGACCAGCACCGCGTCGGCCGAGCGCGCCTCCACGGCCGAGCCCCGCTCGACGTAGTCCGCAGCCCGGCCCGCGTCGCGAGCCGCGGTGGCGAAGGCCCGCAGCAGGTGGGTCTTGCCGCTGGCGGCCGGGCCCCACAGGTACAGAAAGCGCTCGGAACCGTCCAGCGCCGCGCGCAGCTGGTCGAAAGTGGCCTGGTTGCCGGCCGGGAAGAAACTCTCGAACGTGGGTGCGGGTGGCGGGGCGAGCTCCAGGGTGAGTTGCTGCATCGGGCGGCGCTGCGCGTGACGGTGGACTACGACTTGTTGTAGAAGTGGCTTGCCAGGTACATCTGGCGCAGCTTGCGCAGCGCCACCAGCAACACCGCGGAGACCGGCAGCGCCAACAGCAACCCGGGGAAGCCGAACAGCTGTCCGAAGGCGAGCAGGGCGAATATCACCGCCATGGGGTGCAGGCCGATGCGCTCGCCGACCAGCTTGGGCGTGATGAAGTTGCCCTCGATGCCCTGTCCCACTGCAAACACCGCCCACACCCACAGGATGCCGGTCCAGGTGGGAAACTGCATGACGGCGGCGAGCGTGGCGAGCAGGAAGCCGGTGGCGGCGCCGACATAGGGAACGAACACCAGCGCCCCGGTGATGATGCCAATGGGAAGGAAGAACTCCAGGCCGGTGAAATACAGGCATACGGTGTAGAACACGCACATCACCAGGATCACCAGCACCTGCCCGTGCAAATACTGGCCGAGCGCCTCGTTGGCTTCGTCGACGAACTGCGTCACCGGCTCGTGCCAGCCGCGCGGGATCAGGGCGTCTAGCCGCGTGCGCATGGATTCCCAGTCGCGCATGAGGTAGAACTGCACCACGGGGACCAGCACCAGCATGGCAAAAAGGCCGATGAGCCCCAGGCCCCCGAGGCGCAACGAGGTGAGAATCTGCCGCTTCAGGCTGTCGTTGTCCTGCAGCGTCTGGACAATCCAGTCCATGACGCTGGCCGAATCCAGGGTGACCGTCATGCCGGTATGGGCGGCTATCCAGGGTGCCACGGTCTCGTTGATTCGGTCTAGGAACGCGGGAAGTTCGCGCGAGAGCTGCGCGATTTCCTTGATGAACAGCGGCAATACGGTCAGGAACAGGAGCGCGATGATCAGCACCTCAAGCACCAGCACGAAAATGACCGCCAGCGCCTTGGGCACGCGCCGCCGGTGCAGCCAGCGCACCACCGGCCGCCATACATAGGCCAGAATCCACGCCAGGAAAAACGGCGTGAGCACATTGGCGAAGGAATACAGCCCCCACACCACCAGTGCGGCGATGCCGACCCAGATCAGGTCGCGCGTGCGTATTTCCGGAAGGGCCATGGGAAAGCGGTTAAACTCGCATCGGGCGAGACGGTTGTGCCACTGTTGACAAGCCCGCCATTGTAACCGCTGAAACCGCATCCAGAGCCGCCCCCAAGTGTCTTCCCCTTCTTCTAAGCAGCCCTCTTCTCCCGCTGCGGAAAGCCTTTCCTATCGCGCCGCGGGCGTGGACATCGACGCCGGCGACGCGCTGGTGGACGCCATCAAGCCCGCCGCCAGGCGGACTATGCGTCCCGAGGTACTCGCCGGCATCGGCGGTTTCGGCGCGCTCTTCGAGCTCTCCAAGAAATACCGCGAGCCGGTGCTGGTGTCCGGCACCGACGGGGTGGGTACCAAGCTCAAGCTCGCCTTCCAGCTGAACCGCCATGACGGCGTGGGCATCGACCTCGTGGCGATGAGCGTCAACGACATCCTGGTGCAGGGGGCGGAGCCGCTGTTCTTCCTCGACTACTTCGCCTGCGGCAAACTGGACGTGCCGGCGGCCACGGCCGTCGTCCAGGGCATCGCCAGGGGCTGCGAACAGGCGGGCTGCGCCCTGATCGGCGGCGAGACGGCGGAAATGCCCGGCATGTATCCCGAGGGCGAATACGACCTGGCGGGATTCGCGGTGGGCGCGGTGGAGAAATCCGCCATCATCGACGGGCGCTCCATCGCCGCGGGCGACGCGGTGCTCGGTCTCGCTTCGAGCGGCGCCCATTCCAACGGCTATTCGCTGGTCAGGAAGATCATTGAGCGCGCCAGGCCCGATCTCAACGCCGACTTCCACGGCCGTCCGCTCGCCGACGTGCTCATGGCGCCCACGCGCATCTACGTCAAGCCGCTGCTCGCTCTGATGCAGAAGGTCAAGGTCAAGGGCATGGCGCATATCACGGGCGGCGGCCTGGTCGAAAACCTGCCGCGCGTGCTGCCGGACAACGTCACCGCGGAACTGCAGAAATCATCCTGGCCACGCCCGCCGCTGTTCGACTGGCTGCAAAAGGAAGGCAACGTGGCGGAAGGCGAGATGCATCGCGTGTTCAACTGCGGCATCGGCATGTGCGTGGTGGTCTCCGCCGGGGAAGCGGATGCGGCCATCAAGTTCCTCCAGCAGGCGGGCGAGACGGTGTACCGCATCGGCGCCATCCGCGCGCGCGAGGATGGCGAGGCGCAGACCATCGTGGTCTGAAGCCGCCCGATTCTTACTCACGACTTGAATCTCGCGCCCAGCTTCGCGCGTTAAGCCGTTGATCTGCCGAAGTTCGCGGTTTCTGCTCCACGCCGTTGCATATTCCTCGTTGAATTCCGGCGGTCGCGGTAAAATTTTGCCGTGAGCACGCCCGCCTTCGTCCATCTTCGCCTGCACAGCGAATACTCCATCACAGACGGCGTGGTGCGCATCGACGATGCGGTGGCCAAGGCGGCCAGGGACGGCATGCCGGCGCTGGCCATTACCGACTTGGCCAACGTGTTCGGCATGGTCAAGTTCTACCGCGCCGCGCGCGGCAAGGGCGTGAAGCCCATTGTCGGCTGCGACGTGTGGATCACCAACGAATCCGAGCGCGACAAACCCTACCGCGCGCTGCTGCTGGCGCAATCACGCAAGGGCTACCTGCGGCTCTCCGAATTGCTTTCGCGCGCCTGGCTCGAAAATCAGCACCGCGGCCACGCCGAGATCAAGCGCGAGTGGTTCGACGCCGAGCAGGGCGGCGCCGAGGGATTGATCGCGCTCTCAGGCGCCTGCACGGGCGACGTGGGCGCGGCGCTGCTCGCGGGCAATGCGCCGCAGGCCGAGAAGCTGGCGGGTGCGTGGGCCGCGCGCTTTCCCAACCGCTACTACATCGAGGTGCAGCGCGCAGGCGGCGCCCACGATGAGACGCACCTGCGCTCGGCGCTGGCGCTGGCGGGACGGCTGCGGCTGCCGGCCGTGGCCACGCATCCCATCCAGTTCGTGGAACCGGCCGATCACACGGCGCACGAGGCGCGGGTGTGCATTTCCGAGGGTTACGTGCTCTCGGACAAGCGCCGCCCCAAAAACTTCTCCGAGGCCAACTACTTCCAGACCCAGGCCGAGATGGCCGAGCGCTTCGCCGACGCGCCCGAACTGCTGGCCAACTCGGTGGAAATCGCGCGCCGTTGCAACCTGGAACTGCAACTCGGCAAATCAAGGCTCCCGCTTTTTCCCACGCCCGACGGCGTGAGCCTGGACGACTACATGGTGTCGCAGGCCAAAGATGGCCTGGTGAAGCGCATGCAGACGCTGTACCCGGACGAGGCGGCCCGCGCCGAGGCCATGCCGCGCTATGAGGAGCGCCTTGCGTTCGAGACCAAGACCATCATCCAGATGGGCTTTCCCGGCTACTTCCTCATCGTGGCCGACTTCATCAACTGGGCCAAGAACAACGGCGTGCCGGTGGGGCCGGGCCGCGGCTCGGGCGCCGGGTCGCTGGTGGCCTATTCGCTCGGCATCACCGACCTCGACCCGCTGGCCTACGGCCTGCTCTTCGAGCGCTTCCTCAATCCCGAGCGCGTGTCGATGCCCGACTTCGACATCGACTTCTGCCAGGACGGGCGCGACCGCGTGATCGACTATGTGCGCCGCAAGTACGGCCGCGAGTCGGTGTCGCAGATCGCCACCTTCGGCACCATGGCGGCCAAGGCCGTGGTGCGCGACGTGGGCCGGGTGCTGGAATGGCCCTACAGCCGCGCCGACGAGATGGCCAAGCTCATCCCGTTCCAGCCCGGCAAGACGGTAACGCTCAAGCCGCGCGAAGACCCGAACGACACCAACACCATCTATGCGCGCGAGGTCGAGCCGCAGATCAACCAGCGCGAGCGCGACGACGAGGAAACGCGCCAGCTCCTTGAACTGTGCATGCAGCTCGAGGGCATGACGCGCAACGTCGGCATGCACGCGGGCGGCGTGCTGATCGCGCCAGGAAAGATTTCGGATTTCTGCCCGGTGTATGCGGCGCAGGGGGCGGACGCCGTCGTATCGCAGCTGGACAAGGACGACGTGGAGGCCATCGGCCTGGTCAAGTTCGACTTCCTCGGCCTCACCACGCTCACCATCCTCGACTGGGCGCAGCGCCACGTGCGCGCGCTGCACGACCCGGAGTTCAGCCTGGAGAAGGTGGCGCTGGATGACGCGGCCGCCTACCAGATCTTCGCCAGCGCCAACACCGCCGCCGTGTTCCAGTTCGAATCGCGCGGCATGCGCGACATGCTGACCAAGGCGCGGCCGGACCGCCTGGGAGACATCATCGCGCTGGTGGCGCTGTATCGCCCCGGTCCCATGGACCTCATCCCCGACTTCATCAACCGCAAAAAGGGCGCGGCGTTCGAGTATCCCGACCCGCGCGTGGAGTCCATCCTCTCCGAGACCTACGGCATCATGGTCTACCAGGAGCAGGTGATGCAGATGGCGCAGATCATCGGGGGCTATTCCCTCGGCGGCGCCGACCTGCTGCGGCGGGCCATGGGCAAGAAGAAACCCGAGGAGATGGCGGAGCACCGCGTCATTTTCCGCGAGGGCGCGGCCAAGAACGAGCTGTCGGAGAAGAAGGCCGACGAAATCTTCGATCTCATGGAGAAGTTCGCCGGCTACGGCTTCAACAAGTCGCACGCCGCCGCCTACGCGCTGGTCGCCTACCACACCGCCTTCATGAAGGCGCACTACCCGGCGGCGTTCATGGCGGCCAACCTTTCCGCCATGATGGACGACACCGACAAGGTGCACCAGCTGTGGCAGGACTCCAAGGACAACGGCCTCACCGTGCTCGGGCCGGACATCAACGAAGGCGAATACCGCTTCGTGCCGGTGGACGAAACGCGCATCCGGTACGGCCTGGGCGCAGTCAAGGGCACGGGCGAGTCGGCCATTGCCGCGGTGATCGCGGCGCGCAAGAACGGGCCATTCAAGGACCTGTTCGATTTCTGCCGCCGCGTCGACAAGCGCATCGTCAACCGCCGCACCGTCGAAGCCCTGGTGCGAGCCGGCGCGTTCGACAAGCTCGCGGCGAACGGCAACGCTGCGCAGGGCGCAGGCCAAAAAACCGCGCATCGCGCCAGCCTGCTCGCCTCGGTGGGCATCGCGCTGGAGGCGGCCGAGCAGGCCGAGCGCAACGCCCATCAGGTGAGCCTGTTCGGCGGCGCCGAGGAGGACGCCACGCAGCGTATCGGCCTGATCGAAAAGCCGCGCTGGACCGAGACCGAGCAGCTGCAGGAGGAAAAGACCGCGCTCGGCTACTATTTCAGCGGCCACCCGTTCGAGAGCTACCGGCGCGAGATGGGCGCGTTCCTGAAGACCACCCTTGCGCAGCTCAGGCCCCAGAACGAGCCTGCCATGCTGGCCGGCATCATTGCCGGCACGCGCATGCTGCAGACCCGCAACGGCCGCATGGCCGTGATCGAACTGGACGACGGCACGGCGCGCATCGAGGTCACGGCCTTTGCCGAGCTCTTCGACGACAACCGCGAGCTGCTGAAGGAGGACCGGCCGGTCATCATCCTCGGCAAGGTGACCAAGGACGAATTCCGCGACTCGGGCGGCCTGCGCGTGCGCGCGGAAAGGGTGCTCGACCTCAACCAGGCGCGCAGCCGCTTCGCGCGCGAAATGCGCCTTTCAATGAACGGCGACGCCTCGCGCGCGCCCAAGGTTGCGGCCGACCGGCTGAAGACCCTGCTCGCTCCGCATCGCAACGGGCCGTGCCCTGTGGCCGTGTATTACCAGAACGGCGACGCCACGGTGGCGGTGCAGCTTGGCGACGGCTGGCGGGTGAATCTGGACGAGGGCCTGCTCAAGTCGCTGCGCGAGTGGCTGACGCCGGAGAACGTCGAGATCGTGTTCCAGTAGGTGAGCACCCGCCCGCGCGGCGCCTTGCGCGCTCTTGCTCCTTACTGCGGCTTGTAGTTGCCCAGTTTCATCCCCTCGGCGTAGAAGCTGAATTCGCCGTTGAGCAGCCTGACGGCTTCCTCGGGCGTCGAGCCGATGGGCGTGACGTCGTTCTTGCGCAGTTGCTCGGCCACCTCGGGGGACTTCACCGTGGCTGCGTGGTCGCTGGACAGCTTGTTGATCACCGCGGCGGGCGTGGCCTTCGGCGCAAAAAAGCCCAAATTGGAAGTGAGTCCAAAGTCACGCAGGCCGGCCTCGACGGCGGTGGGCACCTCGGGCATGAGCGCGGAACGCACGGTGGACACGATGGGCCTCATCTTCCCGGACTGCACCACGGGCAGCACGGAGATGAGCAGGCTCGTGGCCACGTCCACCTCGCCCGCCAGCATGGCAGTGGTCACCGGGCCCGCGCCCTTGTACGGAACCTTGAGCGTCTCGATGCCGGTGCGGGCTTCGAAGACGTTCATCACCAGCGTGTTGGTGACGGCGGGCGAGCCGAAGTTGAGCTTGCCGGGATTCTTCTTGGCGTACGCCACCAGGTCCGCCACGTTCTTGATCGGCAGATCGCTGCGCACGAACAGGTAGAACGGCGAAGTGAAAGAGATGCCCACCGGCGCCATGTCCTTGGTGGTGTCGATGGCATTTTCCTTGATGAAAATCGGGTTGATCGAGGACGAGCCCCCGAACAACAGCGTATAGCCGTCCGGGTCGGCGGTCTCGACCGCCCGTGCCGCGATCAGTCCGTCCGCGCCGGGGCGGTTCTCGATCACCATGGGTTGTCCAATGCGCTTCGCCATGCTGGTGCTGATGAGTCGGGCCCCGATGTCGGTCGAGCCGCCCGGCGGGAAGCCGAGCAGCACCCGCACCGGCCGGGAGGGGAAGCTCTGGGCATGGACCGACGGGACGGCAAGAGCAAAAGCAGCGAGGGCGCTCGCGGCCCATCCGGCGTAGTTGGCAAAGTGCTTCAAGGTGCGAATTCGTTGCATGGCAGTCTTTCTCAGTAAACAGCGCGATAAAGCGACAGGGAAACAACCGGGGTTCATGATCGAGGACGTCACTTGGCGCCTGGACGAGGTTTCTTCCGAAGCTCATCCAGCCACTTCCCGTCCGATTCCATGACTTCGACGTAGAACCCAAGGTGCGGAGGCGCATAGTAGGCCCAGCGCCTTTTTTTCTCCGCGGTAGGTACGTTCTCCAACACCGGCGTCAGACCGACTTTTTCGGCGGCGCGTTTCGCGTCGTCGACGTCGTCAACGAATACGCCGGTGTGGTGCAGGACCATGGCGAACTCTTTCGCGCCGCGAAGCGGGTCCGACCACAACTCGCTCAAACCATCGACCGGCTCGACCAACTCGACCAGGATGTCACGGCCGACTGAAAAAGCCGCCTTGGTGCGCACCGTCCCGCGACGCCCGTCGCGCATGACGATGTTGAACGTCGGTTCGAACAGCCAGAAGTTCTCTATCCCAAGGTGCTTCTTGCAATGACCTATTGCCGCTTCCCGGTCGTTGGTCACGTAGGCGAATTTCCAAAAACCGGAACCGATCCAGGCATCCGCGGCGGAGGATACTTCAAACTTGCTCATGACTCTGCTCCTCAACATTCAAGCTGGACATGGCCTGCCTTCAGCAATGGTACGTCTTTTTCTGCGACTCCCTTCCCGTGACTTGGGTTGTCCCGCTGTCTAAGACCTTGCGGCGAATTCATCTAGCGGGCATCCGCTTGGCGGCGCCTGCGCGAAATCCACAGAAACGCCATCCACGCAACCGGCACGATCCACAGCAGGTGCCCTGTTCCGCCGTTCTCGTTCCGCCACATCACCGCTACGACCCACGCCGCGATGATCGATGCGATGTAAAGCAGCGCGTGAATGCCGCGTCCTTTGAAGAAAACATGGAAGAGGGCGGCGACTTGCAGCGCAAACACCAAGGTAAGCGCGGCATGCAGGTTCATGTCTATTCTCAATTCTCTTCCTCCATGAGTCCGCCACGCTAGCGTAAATCCTACGTGTCGGGTGTTGTTGGCGCATTCCTACCCCGCTGTGTTCCTTTTTCCGACACCGTTCCGGCCGATTCTCATGCATCGTGGCGAGGTGCTCACAGTGCAGGAGAAAATCATGCATAAGCTTTCTTACTCAGCCGCGCTGATGCTGGCGCTCTCGCTGGCCGCCTGTTCCACTCCGCGGGAACACGCCGACAGCGCGCAGTTCAAGGCCGATATGGCGCAGGCCAAGGCCGAGTACAAGGCCGACAAGCGCCACTGCGACCGGGACCTGAGGGGCGCCCGCGAAGAGGCGTGCGAGGATCAGGCCAAGGCCGACCGCCTGCAAGCCGAGGCCAACGCCCGGGCTTCGCGCGGCTACTAGTGGGGTTGCGGCAAAAACGCTGCCTGGATTGCGGGCTTTTGCCGGCGGCCCAGGCAGTTTTGCTGTGCACTGCCCGCATGGAGCGCCGCGTCTGACACAAAGCGTCCTGTGCGAGCCTCAGGCCGTAGGCCGAATGTCGAACTGAGAATAATCCTCGTCGGCCTCGACGCCAAGCGCCTTGACCCCGGAAACGCGTGCCGAGCGCGGTCCGCGGTGCGCCCATTCGATGAGCTTTCTCACCGCGCCGGGCTCGCCCTCCACCAGGGCTTCCACGCTGCCGTCCCTGCGATTGCGCACCCAGCCCGTTACGCCAAGGACCTCGGCCTCGCGGCGCATGGACTCGCGGTATCCCACGCCCTGGACAACGCCGGTGATGGACAGGTGCGTGGGCATGGGCGGTGCGGACCCCGGCGGCGGATTAGCGCGGCGCGATGGTATCGGCGGGCGGCGGCGCGTTCTGGCTCTGCGGCCCGGCGGTGAACACCTGCTTAACCTCGTCGGTGTGCAGGGTGAAGATCGTGGCGCCGCAAAACGCCACCACGGGCACGATGGTAAGCAGGGCCGCCATGAAGGCGGGGAACAGGTTGAGCGGCTCGGTGCTCTTCTCGCGGATGTGGTCGTCGCGCAGCAGCTTGATGCGCGTCACGGCGTTCACCACCAACAGGATCATCATCACCCAGCAGAAGTATTCCAGCGCTGTGGCGCCCCAGGTGCGCCGGTTTAGCACGCCGAAACCGCCGAGGAACCCCAGTCCCCACACCAGCAGCAGGATGATGTCGTTCCAGACGCTGTAGTTCTTCTGGTAGCGCTGGGCCAGCAAACCGCGGGTTTGCAGCACGCGCAACAACAGGGCTCCGCCCACGAGCACGATCAGGGGCACGACGGTGAAAAACCAGCCGATGAAGGGCAGTGGCAGCGGATCGATGAATTTGTCCATGGTGCGAGTTTATCAAGGCCGGCGGGCGGGGACGGTTACGGTTGCGCGGGCGCCGGGGCGGCGGGCGAGTTCCCGTCTGCGACAGCGAGCAGAGCCGTGGCGCGCGCCACCGCCTGGGAAAGGCCGGGAACGACGTTGGCGACGCCCAATTCGTCCCTGAAGCCGGAGCGGACGAGAAGCGACATGGGCTGCCGGTTCAATCCCGCCAGGACGAGCTGGCGGCCCTCGCTTTCCAACACCGCGTGCAGGCTCGCGAGCGCGTCCAGCCCGGTGGTGTCCAGGCTGATGACCTGGTGCATTTCCAGGATCACCACGGCAATATTCTCCCGGCTGTGGTCCAGCAGCGCTTCGATCTTGCCCACGGTGCCGAAGAACAGCGAGCCGAAGAGGCTATAGGCGGCGATGCGGCGCGAGTCGCGGCCATCGGCGGCGGCATGCATGGCCAGCAGCGCGCCGCCTTGCGGGTGCTCGAGCTCGATGGGCTCCACGCGCGTCAGGTTCGAGACCCGGTAGATAAAGAACAGCGCCGCCAGCACGAGGCCCACTTCCACCGCCACCGTCACGCTGAACACCACCGTGAGCAGGAACGTGGCCACCAGCACGATTCGGTAAGGCGGGGAAAATTGCGGCAGGCGCCGGAATTCGCCCCACTCGCCCATGTTCCAGGCCACGAACAGCAGTATGGCGGCAAGCGCGGCCAGCGGAATGTTCTTCGCCAGCGGCGCGGCGGCCAGCACAATGGCGAGCAGCGTCAGCGCGTGGATGATGCCGGCGACGGGCGAGGTGGCCCCGGCGCGCACGTTGGTGGTGGTGCGCGCGATGGTGCCCGTGGCGGGCAGCCCGCCGAACAGCGGCGTCACCAGATTGGCAATGCCTTGCGCTATCAGTTCCTGGTTGGGATCGTGTCGGTCGCCGGTCATGCCGTCCGCCACCCGCGCGCATAGCAGCGACTCCAGGGCCCCGAGCAGCGCGATGGTGATGGCAGGCGCTACGAGACCGTGCAGGCTCGCCCAGTCGAAGGCGGGCAGGGCCAGCGCGGGCAGCGACTGCGGTATGCCGCCGAAGCGCGAACCGATGGTCTCCACCGGCAGGTCCAGCGCCATGGCCGCCGCCGTGGCGATCGCCAACGCCACCACCGTACCCGGCAGGCGGCTCAGGAAGGCCAGATGCCTGTCGGCCAGGCCGGGTAGCGGTGATGACGAAGCGGGCGACGATGAGGCGGGCGACGACGCAGCGGGCGCTGACGAGGCGGCGGTATGCACTCCGCCGAGGTCGCGCGGCAGCGAACCGCGCAGCAGCGCCACGAAGCGCGGCCAAAGGATGATGACGCCGAGCGACGCCACCCCGAGTGCGACTGCCGTCCAGTTGAGGGTATCGGCATGCCGGGCGAGGGTGGCGACCTGCGAAAAGAAATCGGCCGGCAAGTTATCGATGGCGAGGCCGAGGAAATCCCGCACCTGCGACAGGGCGATGATCACGGCGATGCCCGTGGTGAAGCCAAAGACGATGGCGACGGGAATGAAGCGGATGAACGAGCCGACGCCGCACAGGCCGAGCACGAGCAGCATGGTTCCCGCCATCATGGTCGCGATGAACAGGTTGGCGAGTCCGTACTGCTGGATGATGCCGTAGATGACAACGATGAAGGCGCCCGCCGGCCCGCCGATTTGCACCCGCGAGCCGCCGAAGGCCGAGACGATGAGGCCGGCGATGATGGCGGTGAATATGCCGGCCTCGGGCTTGACGCCGCTTGCCACCGCGAAGGCCATGGCGAGCGGCAGCGCCACGAGGCCCACGGTGATGCCGGCGCCGAGGTCGGCGATGAAGCGTTCGGCGTTGTAGCCCTTTATGCTGTCCACGAGGCGCGGACGAAAGCTGAGGTGAAGCAAGATGACCTCCCTGAGAAATTCGCTGCACGGCAACGGTTGCTGCGCAGTGCGGCCGCCCGAGCGGCGGCCGCGCCGGGAATCTCAGGCGAGGGGTGGACCGGAGTGGTGCAGGCGGGCGATGAACAGCCGCCGCCGCGACAGCGGGCGCGGCGGGTCGAAGTGCACGGCGTTGGGGATGTGGCGATTCACGGGCCGGTGGATGCGGCTACTTGATGCGCATGCCGGGCTGCGCGCCCGAATCAGGCGAAAGCAGGAACAGGCCCGGTGCTTCATCTCCCGATGCGGCCAGCACCATGCCCTCGGACATGCCGAACTTCATCTTGCGCGGCGCGAGGTTGGCCACCATCACGGTCAGGCGGCCTTCGAGCTTGGCCGGGTCGTAGGCCGACTTGATGCCGGCGAACACCTGCCGCGTGCCCAGTGCGCCGAGGTCGAGCTGAAGCCGGAGCAGCTTGTCCGCGCCCTCCACGTGCTCGGCCTTCACGATGCGCGCCACGCGCAGGTCGACGCGGCCGAAGTCGTCGATGGAGATGTGCGTTACCTCACCGCTCGACTGTGCTGCCGGTGATTTGCTCCCCTCTCCCTTCGGGAGAGGGGCCGGGGGTGAGGGCTTGTCTTCCAAGCGCTTATCCAGTTCCCTCCAGATGGCTTCCAATACGACCTGCGTTTGGGATAAGACATCATTGTTCCAGAAACGCAGCACGTCAATGCCAATTAGCTTCAATGAGGCTGTTCTTGCGGTGTCCTTGGTTTGTTGCGTCTGATGCTGCCCGCCATCCAGCTCAACGGCCAGCTTCGCATCTTCGCAATAGAAGTCGAGGACAAATTTCGAGCCATTGGCATCAACTGGATGTTGACGTCGGAATTTGGCGCCGTGAATGCGACGATCGCGCAGCAAGCCCCAAATCAGAGCCTCTGCATCAGTCTGGCCTTCACGGAGTGTCCGTGCAAAGTCGACCAGTTCTTTCGGAAGATAGCGCTTGTCGCGCTGCTTGGGGGAGCCCTCACCCCCGGCCCCTCTCCCGGTGGGAGAGGGGGAAACTGCGCCCTCACCCCCAGCCCCTCTCCCGAGGGGAGAGGGGGGAAGGTCGAACAGCGCGTCCAGCTGTTTCACGTCCACGCGTGTCATCAGGTGCGCATAGGTGTTGATGCGCTCTGGGATGACGTCGGCGTCGCCCCAGGCGAAATCGCGCTCCAGCGCGAACAGCTCGCGCGCCACGCGCGACGCGGTGTGCGGAATGATGGGCGCGAGCAGGACGGTGAGCTGCTTGAAGCCGAACAGCGCCCGCGAGCACACGTCCTGAAGCCGGGCGTGGCTGGCCGGATCCTTGGCCAGAATCCACGGCTGGGCGGCGTCGAAGGCCTGGTTGATGCGGTCGGCGGCGGCCATGATGTCGCGGATGGCGCGGCCGAACTCGCGCGCCTCCAGCGCTTCGCGCACCACGCCGGCCTGCACGCGCGCCTCCTGCCGCAGGTTGTCGATGTCGCCTTCGAACTTGAGCTGGCCGCCGAAGTGCCTGGTGATGAAACTGGCGGCGCGGCTGGCGATGTTGACGTACTTGCCGACCAGGTCGCTGTTCACCCGCGCCATGAAGTCTTCGGCGTTGAAGTCCACGTCCTCGACATTGGCGTTGAGCTTGGCGGCGATGTAGTAGCGCAGCCATTCCGGGTTCATGCCCACGTCGAGGTAGCGCAGCGGCGAAATGCCGGTGCCGCGCGACTTGGACATCTTCTCGCCGGACACGGTGATGAAGCCGTGCACGAACACGCCGCTGGGAATCTTGTACGGGGCGCCGGCGAACTTCATCATGGCCGGCCAGAACAGGGTGTGGAAATAGATGATGTCCTTGCCGATGAAGTGGATCTGCTCGGTCGTGGGATCGGCGAGAAAGTCCTCGAAGTTGATGCCGCGCTTGGCGCAGTAGTTCTTGAAGCTGGCGAGGTAACCCACCGGCGCGTCCAGCCACACGTAGAAATACTTGCCCGGCTCGTCGGGAATGGGAATGCCGAAGTAGGGCGCGTCGCGGGAGATGTCCCAGTCGCCTATTTTTTGATCGCCTTCCCCTTCCAGCCACTCCTTGGCCTTGTTCACCACCTGCGGCTGCAGGCGATTGTCCAGGACGCCGGCCATCAGCCAGCCTCTCAGGAAGTCCACGCACTCCGCGTCGGAGAGCTTGAAGAAGAAATGATCCGATGACTTCAGCTCCGGCTTCGCGCCGGACAGCGCGGAGTAGGGGTTGATGAGTTCGGTGGGCGAATACACGGAACTGCAGACTTCGCAGGCGTCGCCGTACTGATCCTTGGAATGGCACACCGGGCACTCGCCCTTGATGTAGCGGTCGGCGAGGAACATGCCCTTCACGGGATCGTAGAACTGCTCCACCGGCTTCTTGTAGATCAGCCCGCGCGCCTTCAGGCGGCGATAGATGTCCTGCGACAGCTCGGTGTTCTCGGGCGAATCGGTGGAGTGCCAGTTGTCGAACGAGACGTGAAAGCCCTGCAGGTACTTCGGGCGCTCGGCGGCGATGCGCTCCACCAGCTGCTTGGGCGTGATGCCCTCGGCCTCGGCCTTGAGCATGATGGGCGCGCCGTGCGCGTCGTCGGCGCACACGAAGTGCACTTCGCTGCCCTGCATGCGCTGGAACCGCACCCAGATGTCGGCCTGGATGTACTCCATGATATGGCCGATGTGGAACGAGCCGTTGGCGTAGGGCAGGGCGGTGGTGACGAACAGGCGGCGGGGCACGGGCTGGCGATCTTGGAGTGAGACCTTCCATTCTAGCGCGGCTGTCAAGGTGGGGTCAGGGATGAAACCCTCGCCCTCCGGGGAGAGGGGTTGGGGTGAGGGCTGCCGTTCACCGCAATAGTCCTGGATGTCGCGATTTGGCGACCGTTAGCCCTCGCCCCGTGTCCCTCTCCGGCTGGGAGAGGGGAGCGAACCCTTGCTAAAATGCGTACTTCACTCCCCGAGGCAGCCATGCCAGTCACCCAGGAACAAATCGAGGCGGCGCTCGCCGCTATTGTCGACCCCAACACCCACCGCGACCTCATCAGCAGCAAGTCGGTGCGCAATCTCAAGATCGACGGCGGCGTAGTGTCGCTGGATGTGCAGCTGGGCTACCCGGCCCGGACTCAGCTCGAACCCATGCTCAAGCGGGTGGACTCCACGCTTTCGGCGGTGCCGGGCGTGACGCTGGTGCAGGCCAGCGTCACCATGAACATCGTCGCGCATGCCGTGCAGCGCGGCGTGAAGCTCATCCCGGGCGTCAAGAACATCATCGCCGTGGCCTCGGGCAAGGGCGGAGTGGGCAAGTCCACCACCGCCACCAACCTCGCCCTGGCGCTGGCGGCCGAAGGGGCGACCGTGGGCGTGCTGGACGCGGACATTTACGGCCCGTCGCAGCCCATGATGCTGGGCATCTCCGGCAAGCCCGAGACCAAGGACGGCAAGAGCTTCGAGCCCATGGTGGGCCACGGCATACAGGCCAACTCCATCGGCTTCCTGATCGACCCCGACCAGCCCATGGTGTGGCGCGGTCCGATGGTGACCTCCGCGCTCGAACAGTTATTGCGCGACACGCGCTGGCGCGACGTGGACTACCTCATCGTCGACATGCCGCCCGGCACCGGCGACATTCAATTGACGCTGGCGCAGAAGGTGCCGGTCACCGGAGCGGTGATCGTCACCACGCCGCAGGACGTGGCGCTGATGGACGCGCGCCGCGGCCTCAAGATGTTCGAGAAGGTGGGCGTGCCCATCCTCGGCATTGTCGAGAACATGAGCATCCACGTCTGCTCCAACTGCGGCCACGAGGAGCACATCTTCGGCATGGGCGGGGGAGAGCGCATGGCCAAGGAAACGGGCGTGGAGGTGCTGGGGCAGCTGCCGCTCGATATCAAGGTCCGCGAGCAGACCGACTCGGGCAAGCCGCCCGTGGTGGCCGAGCCCAACGGGCGCGCGGCTGAAATTTATCGCGCCATCGCGCGCCGCGTCGCGGTGAAGATCGCCGAGACGCAGCAGGACATGACTTCGAAGTTTCCAAATATCAAGATTCAGAATACCTGAGGGCAGCTTGGTTCACGAGTAGTTGCCCGCGCCCCCGGGGGAGAAGTGAGCAAGCTTCAGGTCGGGAGGCTGCATGGACTTGAGATTCGCTGCCACGCTCGCGCTCGCCGCAGGCCTTGCAGGATGCGCCGCACCTCACAGCTCATCATTGGGCGCACGAGTCCTATGGACCGGCACCTACACCAGCGAGCGTGACGTCAAGATCCCGGCCCCGGCGACTGTTATGGGCACGCTCAATCGATCCATAGGGATGAAACTCAAAGACCAAACCGAGAATATTCCCGGCGTTATTGGCACGAAATTCGGTGTCACATATGTCTTCGAAGGAGGCCGGCCGGGGGAAGCAGTGCTTTATCGAAGCATTTGGTGGTTTCCATCGAGGATGACGAATCCAGTTTTGCCCAGATCCGCGACCTTTCAAGAAGGCAGTGGCAGTTGCAGGGTAGGTTCGGAGTGCCTGTCCGGTTGGACGTTCGCGGAGCCTTGGGAGATCTTGCAGGGAACCTGGACTCTCGAACTCTGGCATGACAATGAAAGGCTGCTTCAGCAGCGGTTTCAAGTTTCGGTGCCGCAAAAATGAGCAAGGGAAAACAAACCTTGTTCGGCAGGGCCGCGTCTGCGGTTGCAGTCCTACTCCTCAATGGGCTGGTTGTTTTGGGCTGTGCTCCAGCCTCCCCGGAAAGCGGCTTTTCGAACCGGTACACGATTGCGCCGCTCGGGAATGTTGACGGTCTCGTTGCCGCCAGGGAGTACACGTCGAGGCTTGAATCAGAGGAGCTGCGAAAGAGGTTGCGATTGGATGCACCGTTGCAGGTTCTCCATCTGGAACTTCCCTTTTTTTCGCCAGACCTCTTTGCAAAGAACCCCGGACGAGTGCAGGTATGGTTTCGCATCGGCCCGGCCGGAAACGTCGATACGGTGCATGCCAACGCGGCCACAACCCAGGAACTGGAAAACGTGTTAGTTGTGACCTTCTTGAAATGGCGGTTCAAGCCCGCCGTTAGGCAGGGAAAAACGGTTGCGGTATGGATGGAGCTTCCATTTAATCTTTCCTCCAGCCCGTCGGGATCAGCGGAACCAAGACAACCGCAATCTGCAACGGCCAGGTCGCCGCAGTAGCTTCCGGTCAAGCTACTGCGGCTGCACCCGGGGATGCTGGTCAACCCCGCTGCAGGTTCTCCTTGAAAAACGCCATAGTCCTCCCCCACGCCAGCTTCGCCGCCGCCTCGTCATACCGCGGCGTGGTGTCGTTGTGGAAGCCGTGGTTGGCATTGGCGTAGATGTAGGTCTGGTAGCGGACGTTGTTGGCCTTGAGCGCGGTTTCCCACGCTGGCCAGCCGTCGATCTGGCGCGTGTCCAGTCCGGCGTAGTGGATCAATAGCGGGGCCTTGATCTTGGCGGTGTCGGCGGCGCTGACCTGTCCGCCGTAGAAAGGCACGGCCGCGGCAAGGTCGGGCATGCGCACCGCCATCGCCTCCACCATCCCGCCGCCGAAGCAGAAGCCCACCGCGCCGTAGCGGCCGCTGAAATCCGGCTGGGATTTCAGGAGCGGGACGGCGGCCATCAAATCTTCGGTGCGCTTGGCGGGATCGAGCTTGGAAAACAGCTGCGCGGCCTTTTCCTCGTCGTGCGGGTAGCCGCCCACGGGCGTCAGCGCATCCGGGGCGAAGGCCACGTAGCCGTCCACGGCCAGGCGCCGCGCCACATCCTCGATGTAGGGGTTGAGGCCGCGGTTTTCGTGGATCACCACCACGCCGGGATGCTTGCCCGCAGCGGCCGGCCGCGCGATGTAGCCGCGCATGGTGCCCGAGCCCTGCGGCGAGGGGTAGTTGAGGTACTCGGTCTTGATCCTGGCGTCCGTGGGGGGAACCTGCACGGCGAAGGCGTAGTTGGGCTTGAGGCTTTCCCACATCGACACGGCGGTGACGCCGCCCACCGCGTACTTGGCGATGCGGTCCAGGAACGCCCGGCGGGTCATGGCGCCGTGCACGTAGCCGTCGAACAGGTTCAGCACTTCCTGCGGGAAGTCGCTCGCTTTCTTTCGTTCCATCGGGCTCGCCTCTTTTGGTGGTTGATTGGGGAATTGTAACTAAAGGGGTGTGGGCGGCAGAGACAACGGACAGATAGCGGCGTTCCGGCCGGCTCCTCCAGTGGAGTAAACGCATACGCGGCGCTGAACATTCCACGGCCGAAAAACAAAACCACCACGACCGCCGCGCAAGCACTCGCGACGCTCCTTCTGGTTAGATCAGCGCGAGCGTTCGGCGCGCCACGCCCGGTGCGGTCCAATCCGGTTGGGACGACGGAAATCCTCCGGTACGGTCTGGCGGGAAATTTCGACCAGCGACAATTGCTGCACCAGCGGCAAATCGATGGCAAATGAGCGCAGATTGGTGGAAAAAAAAAGTTCGCCGCCTTCCGTCAGCAGCTCGTGGCACTGGCGCACCAGTTGCCCATGATCGCGCTGCACATCGAGCACGCCTTGCATCTTCTTCGAGTTGGAGAACGACGGCGGGTCAAGGACGATGAGGTCGTAGCGCTCGCGTTTGCCCACCGCCTCTGCGAGCCACATGAGCGCATCCGCACGCACCAGCGCGTGCCGGTTCTCATCCACGCCGTTGAGGGCAAAGTTGCGCGCCGCCCACGCCAGGTAGGTGTTGGAAAGATCCACGGTGGTTGAACCCGTCGCACCGGCAAGGGCGGCATAGACGGTGAAACTGCCGGTGTAGGCGAAGAGGTTGAGAAAGCGCGTACCCGCCCGGCTCACGGCGCGCCGCGCGATGTTCTCGGCCACCATGGCCCGCATGGGCCGGTGGTCAAGGAACAGGCCGGTATCGACATAAGTATCGAAATTGACTTCGAAGCGCTGCCTACCCTCCCCGACCACGAAGGATTCGGCCTCGGCGTCGTCCAATTTCTCATATTGCGACGTCCCGCGCTGGCGTTCGCGGCGCTTCAAGTGCAACTGTCCTGCCGGGACGTCACAGACTTCGCAGATGGCGTCACACACTGAAACGAGCCAGGCCGTGTATTCGTCATCGCTCATCTGCCAGCCGGTATCGATCTCCTGTACGTGCAGGTGCATTTCCGCGCGCGGCTCGATGGTTTCAAACCAGTCGATGGCGAAGGGATACTGCGGCACGTCGCGGTCGTAGATGCGAAAGCACGACACGCCGCGCCGCCGCGCCCACTTGCTCCAGTGGGCGAGGTTTTTTTGGAGGCGGTTGGCGAAGTCGGAAATCACTATGAGTTGCGGAAGGTGCTAGCTTATTGCCGTCATTCCCGCGCATTTTCGAAAATGCGCGGGAATCCAGCCGGTTTCAACATCGTCAACACCGGCTGGGTCCCCGCCTTCGCGGGGACGACGAGAATAGGGTATGACAAGAAATGGGAAATAACGAGCAGTCAGTAAAACGTCACCCCATCAAACAAACGCCGCATGGTGCGGTAGAACGAGCCGCGCTCGGCGTGCCATGCGCCGTCCTTGCGGCTGACCGTCGCGTCGACGGTCAGCACGCCCGAGGGCATGCCCAGGCGTAGCGGCTTGCCGGCCTCAGTGCGACGCGTGAAGCGCTGCGCCACCGACCCTTCGATGCGCGCCGCCACGGCCACGCACAACGACACGGTGAGCGGCAGGGCGCGGTGCGGCTGGCCGCTGGCGATGACGCGCGCGGTGAGGTCCATGGCGTCGGCCGCGAGTGTTTCGCCATTCAGCAGCTTCGAGTCCTGGGGCGGCGCAACGATGGCGAGGAACGGCTTGGCCTTGCGCTGGGTGGCTTCGTCGAAGTTCTTCGCGATGCCTATGGCCACCGAGCCCGCGGCGCGCATGGCTTCCAGCCGCGCCATGAGGGCTGAGTCGTTCTGGATGTCGTCGGGCGACTCGGTGCCGCGCATGCCGGCGGCTTCGGCCGTGACAATGACGCAGGCGTTGGCGGCGTCCACCAGCGACGCCTCGATCTTGCCCAGGCCAGGCACGTCAAGCGCCTGCGCCACTGATCCGCCGGGCAGCAGCTTGCCCGTGGCCGCGCCGCCCGGCTCGAGGAAGTCCAATCGGATGGGCGCGCCCGAACCCGACACGCCTGGGATTTCCAGTTCACCTTCCTCCACGGGAGCGCCGTCCTTGACCGTGAAGCCGGCGACAATGATCTTGTCGGTGTTGGTGTTGAAAATGCGCACCGCGTTTTCGCCCTCGCGGGCCGGGATAATCCCGCGCAGCATGGCGAAGGGCGCCACCGCCGAGGACATGTTGCCGCAGTTGATGCCGTAGTCCACGCGCGCCTCGTCGATGAGCACCTGGGCGAAGGTGAAGTCGATGTCCACATCGGTTCGCGAAGGCGGTCCCACCACGCACACCTTGGAGAGCGAACTGGTTCCCCCGCCCATGCCGTTCAGCTGCCGGCCGTTGCGGTCCGGGCTGCCCATGGCGGCGAGCAGGATGGGGTCCCAGTCGGATCGGCTGGCGGGCAGGTCCGCGCGGCGGAACATCAGCGCCTTGCTGGTGCCGCCGCGCATGAACATGGCGGGAATGCTGCGGGTCATGGTGTCGCTCGCTCGGTGTCGCTCGCTGGGGCAATGTCGCGAGTTTACCCGCGCACCGCGAGGGGCGGCGCTTGTGGGCGGCCGGGGACCTCCACGCCTGTAGTGCAGGCCAGGCTTGGCTCGTTTGGTCAACCGGCCGCCCGGATGCCACGTTGAGCGTTATGACGCGCGGGCGAAGCACGGTTGCGTCGAACAAATATGCTAAAACCGGGTCCAAAGCAGGGATTGCCTGCTTGTCGCCTTGAATGGGACCGGGCCGGCGGCGACCATTGAGTTCCAGTTGAGTGCCAGGGAACGACCCATCCACATCTTGCCGACGCAAATGAGTTTGCGCAATACAAAATACGTGGAATGCAAGGCATGAGCGCCGCCGCCAGGATTTCGGTCCGCGTCGGGCTGGCCGTGGTTGCGGTGGTGGTGCTGCTGGTCGCGGCCTGGGCGCTGCTCGGCTTCTACTACGTCCCTGGCTATGTGCAGCGTGAAATACCGCGCTTCGCCGAGGAAAAGCTCAAGCACACCGCGCGCGTGGGCGAAGTGCGCTTCAACCCCTTCACCCTGCGCGCCAGCCTTTCCAACTTCGTGCTGGAAGACAAGGCGGGGCACGCGGTGCTCGGCTTTGAGTCGGCCGAGATCGTTCCGCGCTGGACTTCGGTGTTGCGGCGCGCGGTGGTGCTGTCCGAAATTCGCCTGGCGGCGCCCTATGTCAACGCGGTGGTGGATAAGAGCGGCCAGCTCAACCTTGCCCGCCTAGTGCCCGCCTCACCAAAGAGCGACAAGCCCGCGGAGCTGCCCAGTCTCGACATCGGCCGCATCGAAATCGCCAAAGGCCGCGTCGGCCTGGAGGACCAGCGCGAGGGTTTCCACGATGCCGTGGACAATATCGCGCTGTCGCTCACCAATCTCAACACCGAACCCAAGGAAGAGGGCGAGTATTCGCTTACTGCCGAGGCTCCGGCCGGCGGCAAGGTACGCTGGTCGGGCAAGCTCGCGCTCAATCCCATTCTGGCCACGGGCAGCCTGTCGCTTGCCGACGTGTCGCTGAAGGAATTCAGCCCCTACCTGCCCTCGGGCGAATTGGTTTCGGGGAAGGCCAATGCCGAACTGGCCTACCGTCTGGAACTGCCTGGCGGCGAGCCGCGCCTGCGCGTTTCCGGCGCCAAGCTTGGCGTGCGCGACCTCGGGTACGTGCTCGCAGGGTCTAACCAGACTGCTTCGAATCAATCCGCGTCGAACCAACCGGCGTCGGGCGATGCGCCGGCAGCGGGTGACGCCCCGAAGAGCGCGAAGCCGGCGCAGGTCTCGAAGCCGCAAGGCCCGCTGCTGCGTCTGGCGCAAATCGCCGTTGACGGCGTGGACCTGGACTGGAATGCGCGGCGGGCGACGGCCTCTTCGATCACGCTGGGCAATGGCCTGTTGACCGCGGCTGGCGGCGCTTCCCAGGGCGGTTCGCCCCTGGCCCGTCTCGCGCAACTCGCGGTCAAGGATGTGAATGCGGACCTGAAGGCGCAGCAGTTCACCGCCGCCGCCGTCACCGTGGCCGACGCGCAATCCCCGCTGCAACCGTTGAGCGCGGCGGCGGGCGCGGGACCGGCCATCAGGCTGGCGCAGCTTGCGCTGCAAAGCGCGACGCTGGACCTGAACGGGCCGAAGCTCGGCGCGACGACCATCAACGTGGGCGACATGCAGTTCTTCGATTCCGCGGACGCCAGCGCGCCCGCGGGACGCCTCGCGCGCCTTGACCTGCAGGGCGTGAACGCCGACCTGAGCGCGCAGCGCTTCGCGGCCACCGCCCTCGATGCGGCGGATTTTCAGTACGCGCCTGCAACAGCAGCGGCGAACCCCTCAGCCAAACTGGCGCGGCTGAGCGTGCAGGGCGCGGAGATCAACCTCGGCGCGAAGCGCTACGCGGCTGGCGCAATCGACGCGGTGGACTTTTTGTATGGCGATGCGGCCAGTCCCCTGGCCAAACTCGCGCGACTCGGCGTGCAGGCCGCGGACGCGGACCTCGGCGCGCAGAAATTTGCGGCGGCTGCGCTAAACGCCGCCGATTTGCAGTACGGCGCGGTGGCCAAGCTGGCGCGTCTCTCCTTGCAGGGTGCGAATGTGGATCTCACAGCGCGGCGCTTTGCCGCGTCGGCGCTGAATGTTGCGGACGGCCAGCTCGCCGTCTCGCGCGACGCCAGGGGAGAGATCGAACTGCCGCGGCTGTTCGCGGCGCAAGCTGCAACCAATGCCGACGCCTCGGCTCGCGCCGCCGCTGTGGCCGAGGTGAAGGCCAGTGCAGAAACGAACGCCAATGTCCCGGCGAAACCATGGAGCGCCAGCGTCGGCGCCATCGATGTGCAGAACATCGCCGCGACCTATCGCGACGCCACTGCGAAAACGCCGCTGGCGGCCAATATCGAGGGACTGCGCGCGCGCGGCAAGCTGGAACTGAGTCCCGGCGACAAGGGCCTGCAGGCGCGAATCGAGGGCGGCGAAGTCAGGCTGACGCAATTCGCCGCCGGCGACGGCACCGACCCCGCCGCGACGCCTGTGCTGCTGCTCGGCGACCTTGCCGTCAGTGGCGTGCGCCTCGACCAGGCCGCCAACGTGCTCAACGTGGAGCGCGTGGGCATCGGCGCGCTGCGCTCGGGAACGAGCCTGCGCGACGGCCGCATCGCCTTGCAGGACCTGCTGCCCAAGTTCGAATCCGATCCCGATGCGCCGCCGCTGGCCTACGCCATCGGCGCGGTCGAACTGTCCGACGGCAGTTTCACGCTGGCGGACTTGGACCACCAACTCGACCTGGCGCTGGAGCAGATCCGGGTGAAGGGCACAGGCGTCCTGTCCGACCGCAGCAAGCCGCTCAGCTTCGACGTGGCGGCGCGGGTGAAAAGCGGCGGCAATGTCGCCTTGCGCGGCAGCCTGGTGCCCGCCACGGGCACGCTGGACACCACGCTCAAGGCCGACGGCCTTGCGCTGGCGCCGCTGCAGGTGGTGCTGTCGCGCTATGCGGCGGTGCGGCTGACCACGGGCACGGCGGCGTTGGATGGCAAGCTGGAAGGCACTCTGCATCCACCCACACAGGTCACATCCAGAGCCCAGCGCGCCGCGGGAACGCCGCGCCCTGCCCGCACCGAACGCGCGTTGGCCTACCGCGGCGACATCACGCTCGCCAATGTCGCGCTCACCGACGAGCAGGGCGGGCCGCTGATCGCGTGGCAGTCGCTGGTCGCGGATGACACACGCCTGCGCTTTTCCCCGCCGCGCGTGGACATCGACGAATTGCGCCTGAGCGGGCCCACGGGCCGCTTTGCCATCGCCAAAGACGGCAGCACCAATCTTTCCCATCTCGCCAGGACAGGCCAGGCCGCGGACAAGGCAACTCAATCCGTCACGGACAGACCTTCTCCTGCCGCTCTCCGGGGGCAAACGCCATCGGCCGCGCCCGCGCCTGGTTCCGGCAGCGCCGCCCCAACCACTGCCGCCGCTGCCGCGGGTGGCAGCGTGGATGCGGCGCCGGCGGTCGAGGTGTCGGTGCGCCGCATCACCGTCGCCAAGGGCACGCTGGAGTACGCCGACGCCAATATCGAACCCGGCTTCAGCGCGAACATCACCGGCCTCAGCGGCAACGCCAACGGCCTGTCGAACGCGCGCGAGACGCGCACCCAGTTCACGCTGGAGGGCAACGTGGGCGAGTTCGGCTTTGCGCGCCTGTCGGGCACGGTCAACGTATACGCTCCGCGCGACCGCACCACCTTCCGCGTGGAAATGCGCAACATCGACATGCCCTCGGTGACGCCCTACGCCATGCGCTTCGCCGGCTATCGCATCGCCACCGGGCGCATGAACCTGGACCTCAACTATCGCGTGCGCGGCTCGGTGATCGAGGGCGACAACCGCATCGTGCTCAACCAGTTCACGCTGGGCGAGAAGGTGGAGAGCCCGCGCGCCCTCGACCTGCCGCTGGAGCTGGCCATCTCACTCTTGAAGGAGCCGGACGGCACCATCAACGTGGAGTTGCCGGTCACGGGCAATCTGGACGATCCGCAGTTCAGCATCGCGCCGCTGGTGTGGAAGGCGGTGGGCAACCTGCTCGGCAACATCATCACGGCGCCGTTCCGGGCGCTGGCGCGCCTGTTCGGCGGCGGCGCCAACGCCGAAGAGGCGGGCAGCATCAATTTCGAGGTCGCGGACAGCCGCCTGCTCCCCCCGGAGCGCGAAAAGCTGCAGAAGATCGCCGGCGTGATGAACCAGAAAAAGGAACTGAAGCTGCGGGTGCCGGCCCAGTACGACGAGGCCGCTGACACGCGCGCGTTGAAGCGCGAGGCGCTGTCGCGGGAAGTGGCGCGCCGCGCCGGGCTCGACCTCGCCGCCGAAGACAACGTGACCCGCATCAACACGGAGGACCGCCGCACCCGAACCGCGCTGCGCGCCCTGTTCACCGAGCGCTTCTCGGCTGCGGAATACCAGAAACTCGTGACGGAGGCGGAAGCGAAGGACAAAGCCGCGGGTGGCAATTCCGGAAGCAGCGCAGCGGGCAACAGTGCGAACAGCGCTCCCACGAACGCTTCCGCGAATTCAGCGTCGCAGCCGAACGCCACCGAAGACGACGCCCTGATCGCGCCCAGCAAAGGCGAGGAGAACGCGCAGCCGTCCGGGGTGATCGGCCGCACGCTGGAGCGCGCGCGCCGCGCGGTGGCGGGCGAGCCGCAGGTTGCCGACTTGCGCTCCTTTTACGCAAACATCGCGCGGCGGCTGCGCGACGCCCAGCCCGTGGCGTCCGAGGCGCTGCAAAAGCTGGGGCGCGAGCGCGCCGCGGCGGTGGCAAGCGGACTGCGCATGGCCGGCGTCGCCGCCGACCGCATCGACACCCTGCCGCCGCAGGCATCGGCACAAAGCGCGTCAGGCCAGGGCGGCGGGTCGGCGCGGCAAGAGCGCGGCTCGCGCTCCTTCAATCCCGACTCCCGCTACGTCAAATTGAATCTCGAACTCGCCGCGGCCGAAAAGCGCTGAAGCGGGGCGCTGGCAGACCACTCAGAATATGGCCATCAACACCAGGCCGGCGGAAAGCGCGCCCCGGGCGAGCGGCGTCCATAGCGGCCGATCCACGTTGCCGGCGCAGCGCCAGGCAAGGCGCAGCCAGGCGAAATAGATCAGGAAGCGCAGGACGTCCAGGGCGTCGCCGTAGAGGAAATAGTCGTCGCTGGCATAGCGCAGGTTTTCGGCGGCGACCACCAGCAGGCTCGCGGTCCAGCCCATGGGAATCCCGGTCAGCCACCATACCTTCCACAGCCGTTCCTCGCCCGAGGTTGCCCGGCGCCAGAATTCGCGCAGGTCTTTCCACCAGGGCGCGGTGCGCGCCCGCCAGGTCGCTCTCAGCATCCGAGTCTGCCGTAGCGTCCAGTCAGCGCGGCGCCTTGCCGCGGCTTTTCCAGAACTCTCCCCAGCTCGGCCAGGCATCAGGCAGTACTTTTGCGGCAACGGAATTGCGCCCGGCGTGGTTGTCCGTTCCATGCGAAGGGCGTGTCAGCGTGTCCACCATGTACCAGCGAAACATGCGCCGGCGCTTGAAATACCACCTTCCGCCGCGCCGCGCGTAGTCGTCCCAGTACTGGATGTAGCCGGTGTTCCACTCGCGACCCATTTCCAGCTGGTCGTGGCAGGTCACCACGCCGTGCGCCGCCTCCGGGCTGTCCAGGTCGATGACGTGGTTGCCGACGAAGTGAATGCTGTCAGCCATCTTGCTGCCCACGCCCTCGAACCAGGTCTTCAGCGCATCGCGCCCGCGCTGCTCGCGGCCCACCTGCACGTCGTCCACGAACAATTCGACCATGTCCTCGAAGTTGCGGGTGTCGAAGGCGAGCGCGTAGCGGTGCGGCAACTGGCGGATGCTCTCCAGCGATTCGAGGCGCTCCAGGCGCTGATCGGACGTGGCGGGTGTCCAGGCTTCGGTTCTCGGCATGGCTGCCTCCGGTGGCGGAATCACGACGGGCATCATAGCCGATGCGGTACGCGCACTAGCGCTTGCTCCCACGGAACGCTTCCCCGGTACGGACAGTGGGTAGCTCGCTTTGCCGCTTCACCCTCATCGGCCGCAGGAGGAACATTACGCTGCGTAAATATGGCGGGCAATGGGCGTTGATGACAGCACTTCGAAGGTTTCCGCGCTTGACCCTCGGGGGTCGCGGCGTATAATCGCGCCCAAACCGGCCCCATGAAATTTCGCTTCCCCACGGTCATCATCGACGAGGATTTCCGCTCGGAAAACGCCTCGGGCCTCGGCATACGCGCGCTCGCCAAGGCCATGGAAGACGAGGGCATGGAAATCCTCGGCGTGACCAGCTACGGCGACCTGTCGCAGTTCGCGCAGCAGCAGAGCCGCGCCTCCGCCTTCATCCTTTCCATCGACGACGAGGAATTCACCCCCGGTCCGGAACTGGACCCGGCGGTGCTGAACCTGCGCAAGTTCATCGAGGAAATCCGCTTCCGCAACGCCGACATCCCGATCTACCTGTACGGCGAGACGCGCACCTCGCGGCATATCCCGAACGACATCCTGCGCGAGCTGCACGGCTTCATCCACATGTTCGAGGATACGCCGGAGTTCGTGGCGCGCCACATCATCCGCGAGGCCAAGGCGTACCTGGACGGACTGGCGCCGCCGTTCTTCCGCGCGCTGACCCATTACGCCCAGGACGGTTCGTATTCCTGGCACTGTCCGGGACACTCGGGCGGCGTGGCCTTCCTGAAAAGCCCGGTGGGCCAGATGTTCCACCAGTTTTTCGGCGAGAACATGCTGCGCGCCGACGTGTGCAACGCCGTGGACGAACTGGGGCAGCTGCTCGACCACACCGGCCCGGTGGCGGCCTCGGAGCGCAACGCGGCGCGCATATTCGGCGCCGACCACTGCTTCTTCGTCACCAACGGGACCTCCACGTCGAACAAGATGGTGTGGCACGCCAACGTGGCGCCGGACGACATCGTGGTGGTGGATCGCAACTGCCACAAGTCCATCCTGCACGCCATCACCATGACGGGCGCGATCCCGGTGTTCCTCACGCCCACTCGCAACCATCTCGGCATCATCGGTCCGATACCGCTGGAGGAGTTCCGCCCCGAGAACATCCAGAAGAAAATCGAGGCCAACCCGTTCGCCAGCAAGGCCAAGCGCAAGAAGCCGCGCATATTGACCATCACGCAGAGCACCTACGACGGCGTGCTGTACAACGTGGAGATGCTGAAGGACACGCTGAATTCGTCCATCGACACGCTGCATTTCGACGAGGCCTGGCTGCCGCACGCCACCTTCCACGATTTCTACAAGAACATGCACGCCATCGGCCGCGACCGGCCGCGGACCAAGGATGCGCTGATCTTCGCCACCCACTCCACGCACAAGCTGCTGGCGGGCATCTCGCAGGCCTCGCAAATCCTGGTGCAGGAGTCGCAGACCCGCAAGCTCGACCGCCACGTGTTCAACGAGGCGTACCTCATGCACACCTCGACCTCGCCGCAGTACGCCATCATCGCCTCGTGCGACGTGGCCGCAGCGATGATGGAGCCGCCCGGCGGCACCGCGCTGGTGGAGGAGTCCATCCTCGAGGCGCTGGACTTCCGCCGCGCCATGAAGAAGGTGGACGACGAGTGGGGCAAGGACTGGTGGTTCAAGGTCTGGGGCCCGGACAAGACCACGCAGGAAGGCATAGGCTCGCGCGAAGAGTGGATGCTCAAGGCCAACGAGAAGTGGCACGGCTTCGGCGGCCTCGCGCCGGGCTTCAACATGCTCGATCCCATCAAGGCCACGGTCATCACGCCGGGCCTCGACGTTTCCGGCAAGTTCGCGAAAACAGGGATACCGGCCGCCATCGTCACCAAGTACCTGGCCGAGCACGGCGTGATCGTGGAAAAGACCGGGCTGTACTCGTTCTTCATCATGTTCACCATCGGGATCACCAAGGGCCGCTGGAACACGCTGGTGACGGCGCTGCAGCAGTTCAAGGACGACTACGACAAGAACGTGCCGGTGTACCGCGCGCTCACGGAGTTCTGCCAGGCCTTTCCGCGCTACGAGAAGTACGGCCTGCGGGATCTCTGCGACCAGATCCACGGCGTGTACAAGCAGAACGACGTTGCGCGGGTGACCACGGAGATGTACCTCTCCAGCATGCAACCCGCCATGAAGCCCTCGGACGCCTTTGCCGCCATGGCGCACCGCGAAATCGACCGGGTCGAGATCGACAAGCTGGAAGGTAGGGTCACCAGCGTTTTGCTCACGCCCTATCCGCCCGGCATTCCGCTGCTCATTCCCGGGGAGCCCTTCAACGCCGGCATCGTGCGCTATCTGCAGTTCGCGCGCGAGTTCAACCGCAAGTTCCCGGGCTTTGAGACCGACATTCACGGCCTGGTGGAAGAAGAGACCGACGAAGGCAAGCGCTACTACGTGGATTGCGTTCGCGGCTGATAGGGCTGGGGCGTTGACCCTCGCCCACCGGGAGAGGGTGGCCGCATCAGCGGCCGGGTGAGGGCACAGAGGCCGCGCGATGATCGATTTATCAAGCCAGCGCTACGCCTTCCTCGCGCTCGCCGCGGCGGCGCTGTTCGGCGCGTCCACGCCGCTCGCCAAGCTGCTCCTAGACGATGTGTCGCCCGCCATGCTGGCCGGGCTGCTTTATCTCGGCAGCGGGCTGGGCCTGTTCATCGCGTCGCTCGTCCGCCACGCATGGCGCAGCACGCAGAGCGGGGACGGAACCGCTGCCCCTGGCGTGCCCGCAGACCAGGCGCTCTTTGCGGGATCGCAGGCTCGCCCGGCGCAGTACGCATGGCTGGGTGCGGCCATCCTGTTTGGCGGCGTGGCGGCGCCGCTGGCGCTGATGTGGGGCCTCGCGCGCACCAGCGCCGCCGGCGCTTCGCTGCTGCTGAACGCCGAATCCGTGCTCACCACGCTGCTGGCCGCGGCGTTTTTCGCCGAGCGCGTGGGCGGGCGGGTGTGGCTGGCCACCGCGGTGATGCTGGCCGCGGGAATCGCGCTGGCCTCGGGAGAAGGCGGCTTCGACTGGTCGGGCACGTCATCGGCCGGGGCGCTGGCGGTGGTGGCGGCGTGCTTCTTCTGGGCGCTGGACAACAACTGCACGCGGAGAGTGGCGCACGGCAACGCCCTCCAGATCGCCATGCTCAAGGGCTTGGTGGCAGGCGCGGTCAATCTCGCCATCGCATTCGCCTTGGGCACAACCCAGACCATGGGCCCGGCAGACGGCGCGGCATCGCTCTGGCCCGCGTTCAACGCGGCGCTGATGGCGCTGGTGCTGGGCGCATTCGCCTACGGGGCGAGCCTGGTGCTGTACGTGCGGGCGTTGCGCCATCTGGGCAGCGCGCGCACCGGGGCGCACTTCGCCACCGCGCCATTCGTCGGCGCGGCGGTCGCGCTGGCGCTGGGCGAGTCGCCCGGCGCGGCGTTCTGGGCGGCGCTGGTGCTGATGTTCATCGCCGTGTGGCTGCTGCTCACCGAGCGCCACATGCACCGCCACAGCCATGCGCGCATGGAACACGCCCACGAGCATGTGCATGATGCGCATCACCGCCACTGGCATGAGCCCGGCGAAGGGGCGCAAAACGATCAGCCGCACACGCATCAGCACGTGCACGAGGCGCTCACGCACCTTCACCCGCACGTGCCGGATTTGCATCACACGCACCGGCACTAATTCTTGGTGGCATTCAACGGCAAGTGCGGGTGCGGTTCAGCTTGACAGGATGTCGAGCAGAGCCCGATTGAACTCATCGGGCGCGTCGTACATGACCCAGTGGCTGGCGCCGGCGATCACGCGAAACGGCGCGCCGCCCCGGAAATTCCGAAACGCTTCGGCCTGGCGCTCAAGCTGGTCGCGCACAAGAAAATCATTTTCGCCGTTGATGCCGGCAAGCTGAATGCCCTGCGGCAGGTCTTGGATTGAATCGCGCAGCTTGCGCAGGCCCTTAAGCGTGGGCGTGGACAGCCGGTGGCGTGCGAGGTTGTCCATTTGCAGGCGCATGGCGAAGGCATCGGCATCCAGCCGGGCCGGGTCGTGCAGCATGGCGGTGAGCATGTTCTGCCGGATCATGGCGTCGCGCTCGGACTCGGTGCCGGCCTTCTTCCAGTTGAGGTACGGCGGCGGGTTGACGTGGCCGACGATGTTGATGCCCGCCAGGACCAGCCTGCGTATGCGCTCGGGGAAGCGGTTCGCCAGCGGCATGGCAATGTAGGCGCCGAACGAGAACGCCACCAGGTCGAAGCGTTCGCCCCGTGGCAGGAGCTGCTCCATGCCGTCGGCCAGGAGGCCGGCAATGGACGCATAGCTGTACGGCGGGTCGGGCCGGTCCGAATCGCCGTAGCCGGGCAAGTCGACGGCCCACACTGTGTAGTGCGGAATCAGCGCCGGCAGCGTGCGCAGCCAGTGGGTCCATGAACCGCCGCCACCGTGAAAGAGGACCAGCGCCGGTCCCGTGCCCCAGCGACGCCAGACGATGCGCTTGGCGTCACCGAAGCGCGTCTCGACGGGCGTTGAGGCGCGCTCAAGCTGCAGCACCTCATTCCAGGGATTGTCGGCGGTGGTCGAATCGGCAGGCGGGCGTCTCATGGCTTATTCACGCATGTGTAGCGCCCGAGAGTATCAGGGACGCGATTCGCAGGCCATCGCACGGCGCCCCTCCAAGTCAGGGGCCGACGTCCGCCGTGATCAGGGTCCGATGTCCCCTTGGCCCGCCGCGCGCTTGTTGCCGTGGATCATCGCGCCAGCAAGGTTCTCACGATGCTTGACCGACATCACAATCACGCCGACCACGTGCAGCGCCACCAGCACCAGCAGCGTGACCGCGCACACGTAGTGCACTTCCTCCAGCCGCTCATCGCCCCAGAAGGCGTCGGTGGTGAACAGCCAGCCGGTGATGCCGGTGGCGGCTACGGCCAGCAGCAGCAGCACGATCATCCAGCCGCCCAGCGGATTGTGGCCGAGGTGGCGCGGAGCCCTTCCGGCCAGCACTTGTCCGGCGTAGGTAAATGTCTTTCCGGGCGAACGGATGAAGCGCGCAAAACGCGCCGATGCCGGGCCGATGAAACCCCACACGAGGCGCAGCACCAGCACCGCCAGCACGGCATAGCCCAGCCAGGTGTGCCAGTCCGGCGCGCCGCTCTGGGTGAACCAGGCGCCGGCGACACAGATCACCAGCGCCCAGTGGCAGACGCGGACGAACGCGTCCCAGACCCGCATGTACCCAGCCCGTGCGGGCGGGACGGCACTCACCTTATTTCTTGTTGGTGGGAACCGGCGCCAGCGTCACGGGGTGGAAGTACGCCTCGACGCGCTTGCCCTTGTCGTCCATGGCGTACACCTCGTAGCAGCCGCCGTCCACCTTGATGCGCCGCACCTGCCAGCCCTTGGCCTTGAGGTCGGATTCGAGCTTGGCCTGCGGCTGCCAGCCCTTTTCCGGACCGGAATCGCAGGTGGCGAGGCCTGTGGCCTGGGCCGGCAGGCTGATGGTGAAGGTTGCGGCGAAAGCAACCGCGGTGGCCGTTGCCGCCTTGAGAGTGGTGCGATGCATATGTGCCTCCAGAAGTGGATACGTCGCCTCAATACATGAGGGCGACGACACTGGCTGGCTGGCGGAACGTGCCGCGGGCTGGCTCCGAACGCCAGGGGCGTAGCCCAAGCGTCCGGAATGATAGCGGTTTTCTCTGGAGCGGGACGACTATCAGCCGACCATCTCGTGGCTTCTGAGCAGTTTTCCGGGCAGCGCGCCGGTGCAGTCATTGCCATCGAAGGTCACCACGCCGTTGACCAGCGTGTAGCGCAGACCGGTGGGCTTCTGGATCAGGCGGCGTTCGTTGCCCGGGAAATCGCGCGCGAAAATAGGCTTGGGATACAGGTAGCCGAGCTCGTCCAGCTTGTAGACGATGATGTCCGCCCACGCGCCCAGGCGCAGCATGCCGCGGTCGCGGAAATCGGCCAGCTGCGCGGGCAGCGCGCTGATTTTGCGGGTCGCCGCCTCGAGGCTCATGATGTCCTTGTCGCGCACCCAGTGGAACAGGAAGAAAATCGGCCACACGCTCTGGGTGAGAAAGCGCGTGTGCGCGCCGCCGTCCGACAGCGACACGTGCGAGTACGGGCTCTTGATGTACTCGATCATGGTCTCGGACGGTTCGCGCGAGATGGGATGCGAAAACACCGTGTCCAGATCCTCGTCCAGCGCTAGGTCAAGGAAGGCGTCGAGGGGATCCTTGCCGGTTTGGGCCGCGAGCTCCAGGATGGTCAGCCCCTCGAACTTGCGATTGCGCTCATGGACCGCCTCGATGACGAAGGACTTGCCCCAGTCGGTTCGGGGCGTCGGGCGGGCCGCCACGTCGCGCTTCATCGCCGCGCGGGTTTGCGGATCGCGCAGCTTGGCGCTGCGCTCGGCCGGCGTGCCGACGAAGGGCTGCACCCAAGACTGCATGTAGTCGAACAGGTTGTACTCGGCCAGCGTGAACTCGGCCACGGTCTGGTTGGCGCTCATCTGGGCGAATATGGGCAGGCCCTCCTCGCGCACCGTTTTCAGCCAGGCAAGGCTCACCGGGTCCGCGCCCAGCGCCACCTGCACTGGACGGCCGCTCGACCGCGCCATGTCGGCAACCATGGCGCGCTGCGCCTCCTGCTCGTTGGAGAGGCCGATGGTCCAACCGATGTGGCCCACGCCGGATTCGCCCAGCACTTCGGCCAGGCCAATGAGTTCCTCCCGCGAGGCGACGTGGCTGGGCAGGTAGCTGCCGTCCTCGGCGCGGTCCTCGAGGTTCTTGTCGATGGCGAAGCCGAAGGCGCCGGCCTGCATGGCTTCGCGGAAAATGCGCTTCATCGTGCCGAGCTCGTCGGCGGTGACCGAGGTGCGCTCGCGCGCCGCCTTCATGCCGAGCACGTAGCCGCGCAGCGGCGAGAACGGCAGCAGCGCCGCCACGTTCACGCCCAGGCCCTGGCCGTCGAGGCTGTCAAGGTACTGGGGAAAGGTCTCCCAGTCCCAGCGCATGCCCTGGCGCATCGATTCCATGGGAATGGCCTCGATGCGGTTCATCATCTGCATGTTCTGCTCGCGGTCCTCGGGCCGCGTGGGCGCGAAGCCGAAGCCGCATTGGCCGATGGTGAGCGAGGTGACGCCGAACCAGCCCGACAGGGTGCAATAGGGATCCCAGTTGAGCTGGGCGTCGTAGTGGGTGTGCAGGTCCACCGCGCCTGGGGCGACGATGCAGTCGCGGGCGTCGATCTCTTTCGCACCGGCCGCCTTGATGCGGCCGCTGATCATGGCCACGCGGCCGTTCTTGATGGCGAGGTCGGAGCGGTAGCGGGGCAGCCCCGTGCCGTCGACGATGGTGCCGCCGCGAATAACCAGGTCGAATTCCGCCATGCGCCCCTCCTAGGATTGCCGGACTGCTTACGGCGCTATATTAAGCGCTCCCGGCGGCGATGTCCTATCGGGCGCTTCGCTGCTTTCCAGCAACCTTGTGGCGCTGGATGCAGCGCCTACAACGCGGCGCTACGCGCAGTTGGCTGCTATGCAGTACGCGCCTTCGCCGCCGCTTCCGTGTCGAGCATGCCCCAGAAACGGGTGATCTTCCCGCCCTTCACCTGCCAGATGTGCACCCAGTCGCAGTCGAAGACCCCGCCCGATGGTTTGGCGCGGGTGCGCTCATGGCCGATGACGGTGACATGGTCCGGGCCGGCGAGGAATTCGCGCGGCTCAAAGCTCTGGATGTCGTCCGCCGCCACCACCTGGCCGAACCACTCGGCCACGGCGGCGGGCCCCTTGAGGCGCCGGGTGTAGGGTACCGAGCGGTCGCCGTGGAACTGCCAGTCGATGTCGGGCGTCATGAGGGCCAGCATGGCGGGAATGTCGCCGCGGCCGAAACAGCCATAGGCGTTCTGGACGACGGAAAGGGCATCGCTCATCTCGGTCTCCTTGTGTGGCGTGAGGGGCTCATCACCCCTATACGGGAAAACCTCGGAACCGGATGCAGGTTACTCCGAACTTAGAACTTCATCTGCAAGGTCAGCCGCAGTGCTCGCGGTTCGATGGGATGGAAGTGCCGGTCGGGCACGCCGTCATCGGCCGCACCGGTCAGCGTGTGCGGTTCGCCGGGCAGGCGCGAGACGTAGTAGTAGTCGATGTCGCTGGCCTGGCGGTTGAAGACATTCATCACGTCCAGCGTGATGCGCCAGTCGCGGTTGATCTGGCGGCCCAGGCGCAGGTTGGCGATGAGTGTGGATTGCGAGCGCTGCGAGTTGTCCTCGATCAGCGGACGCGGGCCGAAATAGCGCCATTGCAGGGTGCCGAACCAGTCACGGTAATTGGGCACGGTGAGGCCGAACGTGGCCACGCGGTCGATGGAGCCGGGAATGTAGTTGCCCGGCGTGGCGGGATCGTCCGTGGTGAAGCCCGCGCGCGACAGGGCGAGGTCGAAGTCGAGAAGCAGCGACGGGTTAACCACCCAATGGTTGTTCCACTCGATGCCGTAGCGCTTGCTGGGGCGGCTCACCTGGGTGTCGCCGGCGTCGCCTGCGAACACCAGTTCCGAGCCCAGCTTCAGCTGCCACAGCGCCAGCGAACTCTGCAGGCCGGCAACGGCGTCGGTGCGCGCGCCCACTTCCGAGCCGCGCGTCTTCACCAGCGGCGTGACCGGGTCGATGGGAGTACCCCCCGAGGGACCAGGGGTGACATGCGTAGTGGTGCCGCGCGCGTCGTTGCTGTGAAAGCCCTGGCCATAGTTGGCGAAGAATTCGAAGTGCGACCACGGGCCGAACACCGCGGCGAACTTGGGCGAGACCATGCCGGCGCGCACATTGCCCGAGTTCAGCGGATTGTCGCTCGCCACGCGGAAGTCGTAGCGGTCGTAGCGCAGCCCGGCCACGGTGCGCAGCCATGGCAGCCATTGCAGCGCATTCTCGACGAACACGCCCACGCTGCCTTCCTTGACGTCGTCGGCGCGGATCACGTCCTGCTCCACGCGCTGCACGGTCTCGGTGAGGGCGAGCGGGTCGACGTGGTCGAAGCGCGCCTGAAGCCCGAGCTTGGTCACCGACTCGCGATTGGCGAGCTTGCCCACCCAGGTGCGAACGGCGTTGGCGCCCATCAGGGTGCGCCGCTCGGACTGGTGGAACTGGTCGCCGTTGATTGCGTCGCCGAGATCGAACGGGTGGCCGGAGAAGTAAGTGAAGTTGCTGTACAGGTCGAGGCGCGAGCGCACCAGGTAGGCGTTGAAGTCGAAGGCGCCAGAACCGATGGCGCGCGAATACTCCCCTGAAAGACTGTAGCGCGCCGTGCGGCCGCCGTCGGAGGAATCGAGCGTCCCGAAGCGGCCTGTGAGGCCCGAATCCACGGCGCGTTGCGGAATCTGGTCGGTGGCGGTCCAGCGCGCGGAATAAGCCATGGCGGTGAGGCCGAAGCGTTCAGGGCCGTTCGAAGCCGACCAGCCGAGCACGCCGTTCACCTTGCGAAAGCCTTCCGGCACGTCCCAGGGACCGTCCGAGTGCCCGAGTTCCAGCGCCCCCAGCAGTGTGCCGCCGCCCGCGGCGCGCGAGCCCGCGCCCAGCAGGCGCGCGTAGCCGTTCTGCCCCACGGTGGCCAGGGCGAAGGGCTGCGCCAGCCTGTCCATGTAGTGGATGTGCGCCGCACCCGCGCTGGCGAAATCGCCTTCCTCGGCGTAATACGGCCCCTTGCGATAGTCGATGCGCGACACCAGCTCGGGAATCATGAAATTCACGTCGGTGTAGCCCTGGCCGTGGGCGTGCGAGCGCATGTTCACCGGCATGCCGGCGATGTAGGTGGCGAAGTCGGTGCCGTGGTCGAGGTTGAAGCCGCGCAGGAAATACTGGTTGGCCTTGCCGTCGCCGCTGTGCTGGGTGACGATGAGGCCGGGCACGAACTCCAGCACCTCGCCGGGGCGCAGCGTCGGGCGGTTCTCGATCAGCTTGGAGGTGACGGTGCCCTGGCTGGCGGCATCCGATGTCCCGACGGCGTTGTCGTAGTGGCCTTCCACCACGACGGCGTCGAGTTCGTGTGCATCACCGGGAGCGTCGGCAGCCTGCGCTGCGGAGGATGCGGCGGCCAGCGCCAGCGCCGCCGCCAACAAAGACCGGCGTCCGGATTGCATTGGTACTGCGCGCTTGCAGCGATGCGCGGTGCGGTGTTGCAAACGCGTGCTCACGTTCTCTAATTTGTTTTCCTGGCGTGGCGCCAATGGTGTTGATGAGGCCGAAATTGTTTTCGGCCAACCAATTCGGCCGCGATTCTATCGCGGAGTGATGATGCGCAGGTCGAATATGCGCTCGGCCATCCAGGTGGCCGCCACCAGCGCCACCAGCGCCGAGCCGCCGGTCATGAGCACGCGCCGGTAGAAAGCCGTGGCGCGCAGCATGAAGGAGATGGGGACGAACACCGCCACGATGACAAGCTGGCCGGCCTCCACGCCGAGGTTGAAGCCCACCAGCGCGAGCAAGAGGGCGTTGCGCGGCAGGCCCAGGTCCGCCAGCACGCTGGCGAAGCCGAAACCGTGGATGAGGCCGAACAGGAACGCCACCATCCAGCGCTTGTCCGCCACCACGGGCCGGATGTTGTTGAGCGCCGCGAGCAGCACCGAGAAGGCGATGGTGGATTCCACCAGGCGCGAGGGCAGCGACACGAAGCCCAGCGCCGCAAGCGACAGCGTGATGGAGTGCGCCACGGTGAACGAGGTCACCACGCGCAGCACGTCCCACAGCGCGGGCCCCAGGCGATCGACCGGCTGCCAGGCGAGCCGCCCATCCGGGCGGTGGCGCAGCAGCAGCACCGCGGGGAAAAGCAGCGACAGCAGGAACAGGATGTGGTCGATGCCCTCCCAGATGTGGAACACGCCTTCCCGGAAGAACGAGCCAAACTGCTCCAGCAGGGTATGCGAGCGCAGCTCGAAGCGCTGGTCGGCTGAATCCGAGGCGAACACGCCGGTCAGCGTCCCCGCGGGCGACTCGATGCGCAGCAGGCCCTTGTGCTGGGCGTCGAAATCGAAGAACAGGCTGTAGCGGATGGAGAGCGCGTCAGGCGCCTTGGAAAGCCCCGCGCAGGCGACGTCGAAGCGCAGCACTTCGTAGGACCCGTCGGTGTGGTCGTCAACGAGATGTGCCGTCGGCTTGAGTTCGCAGGATTGCGAGTCGGCCTCAACCTTGAGGCGCGCCAGGGCGTAGGCGGCGATGTCGGCGTGCTTGGCGCGAATCTCGCCCCAGGTGATATTGCCGTCGCCGTCGGCATCGAGGCCGATGGCGTATTCCAGGTCGCGGAAGGCAATGTCCCATTGCCCCGTGATCCCTTGGTCAGTGACCTTGAACGACAGGTAACTATCGCTGGGCTTGTGGGCGAGTGCCGGACCCGTGGCTAGCAGAATCAGTGCAGCCAACCACGGAACAATCGCCCGCAGCACACCGCGCAGGCGCATCCGGCCTTGCCTCCCTTGAACGCTCATCTGGTAGTCCGACTTGTTTCTGCTGTTGTCCGGCTTGCTATGGTTTCGCCGCGCCTGGCAGCGCGCGCAACTGTGCGGCCAATTCCCGATAGTGAGTTTCTTCAAATCCCGTGCTCGCCATCCAGTCGAGCGCGGGTTTCGCGGCGGCCGCGTCGCGCCGCGCCAGCGCCGCTTCCATGATGACGCGCGCGTCGCGCGGCTCGCGCTGCAGCTTCCAGTTCTCGAGCGCCAGCGCCATGGCCTTCTCGGCATTCTTCTTCAGCTGCAGCTCGAAGCGCGACTCCTCCTGCTGGTGCAGCTTGTCGCCGCGCAGCGCCGCGGCGGCGAAGCGGTCGCCCATGGCCTGGGTGTGCTCGGCCGCTTGCGGCGTCTTCGCGGCGGTCTCGGCGATGGCGAGTCGCAACAGCAGAATGTCCGAGGCAGTCCAGTCGGCAAGCAGCTTCACCACATCCGCGGGCCGGCCCTGGTCGAGGAGCAGGTCCGAATAGGCGCCGAGTACGAACTCGTCCTTGACCCCGGTGGCGATGGCCTCGCGGAAATGCTTCTCCGCCAGCGACCGGTCGCCCATGCGCAGCGCCAGTTCGCCCAGGCGCGTCAGCACCCATTGCCGGTAGTCCTCGTTCTGCGGCGGGTGCTCGACGATGGCGCGCGACAGCGCTGCGTAGGCCGCGTGCGCATGCCCGGTCACTCCATCGATAACGGCCGTGCAGGCCGTGGCCGCGAGCGCGGTGGTGAGCGGCGCGAGCCTGGCGCAACGGTCGCGCGCCGCCGCGTAGTCGGCCTGCACCAGGTGAATGGCGAACTGCCATTGCAGCGCCTCGGTGTTATCCGGCTCGCGCGTGATCACGGTGTTGAAGTCGGCCATGGCCGGATCGAACTCGTGCCGGTACTGGCGGATGAGGGCGCGCATCAGGATGATGTCGGTGGGTGGATCGGCCAAGCTGGTCCACGGGCGGATGGCGGCCTCGGCGTAGCCCATGTAGCGCGGATCGCCCTCGGCGCTGACCATGTCGAAGTAGGCCCGCGCGAGCTTTACGGCAGTGTCGCGGTCGTTGGGGTTCGCGCTTTGAGCCGCGCGCAGCTCGCGCAACTGCCGCGCCTGCGGGTCGTTGGCGCGGATGGGGAGCTTCTCGACTATGACTTTGTCGTTTTCAGGCAACCTCGGCGCAGCCCGTGCGGAACTTGCGAATGGGAGTCCGGCAAGGGCGAAAATGACTCCAGCCAAGCGCATTGTTGTTCTCATAGGGTCATGATTCTAAGCGCTTTTTACCCTGGGTCGATATTTTTTGGAAACCTGTCATCCCGATGACAAATTGAACCGTTATTGGATGCAGATTCCGGATTTCGCGCGGTAAACAGTCTGTCCCGGTGGTGCCATTCTTGATACCATGCGGGCGGTCTTGGTAGCCATACCGGGATTGGAGTCACAAAACTAGCCCCCAGAGGAGATGAAGAGATGAAAAAGCTGCTCGCAGTTGTGATCGTTTCCATGTTTGCCACCACCGCCTTTGCCGCCTCGCACATGAAGGCTGCCGACGACAAGAAGACCGACGCCAAGGCTGCTCCCGCGAAGGCCGATGCCAAGGCCGCTCCGGCCAAGGCTGATGCCAAGAAGGCTGCCAAGGACGACAAGAAGATGGAAAAGAAGTAATCCTTCTTTTCAGGCAATGAAAAAGCAGGGCTTCGGCCCTGCTTTTTTTTGCTCTTCGAGGAAGCACGCTCGAGCCGCTATGCGGGGCGGCGGCAAGCGCGCGTCAGGCAGTCGCGGGGCGCTTCACACGGTCGTAGACCACAAAGTCGTAGCGCAGCTCGCCGCCAGGCGCGCCCGGCTCGCGCGAGGTTTCAGCAAACTCGCCTCGGTCATAGGGTGGAAAGTAGGTATCGCCCGCCACAGGCTCGGCAATCTCGGTCAATTGCAGCCGGTCGGCGAGGGGCATCGCCAGGGCGTAAATCGCCGCGCCGCCAATGACGAAAATTTCGCCGATGGGTTTTTCCTCGCCTGCGTTTTCACACCCGGCCAGCGCGCCGCCGAGCGTCCGGTAGACCTCCGCACCCGATGCCAGTTTCCCTTCCGGCATCGAACGCGACACCACGAGGTTGCGGCGCCCGGGCAGCGGCTTGCCGTTGCGGGCGATGATGGAGTCGAAGGTCCTGCGGCCCATCAGCACCGGGTGGCCCAGGGTGAGCGCCTTGAAGCGCTTCAGGTCCTCGGGCAAGCGCCAAGGCAGGTCATTGCCGCGGCCGATCACGCCATTGGCGGCCACTGCCGCCAACAATGTCACACGGGGGCGCCGGGGCGCGGTGGTTGGGTGGGGTTGTGTCATGCCTGCTGGCCCGGAAGGAGGTCCAAAGGGGAGGGAGTATGCACGCTCGCCGTGCCTGCGAATAGGGCATGATAACGGCATGAAATTGGGCTTCGACCTCTATTATCCGGGCTCCTTTCTCAAGCTCCTGCTGCTTGCCCTGGGGCTGGTGGCGCTGCCGCTGGTGCTGGCGTTGGTGAACGCCAGCTTCTACGTGGAGCAGCTCGCCGAGCAAAGCCAGGTGCTGATCGGGCAGGCGGCGCAGGCCGCGCGCGGCAGCCGCCAGATGATGGAGGAGGTGACCGCCATGGAGCGTGCCGCGCGGCAGTACCTGATCCTCAACGATACCGCCCTGGTCGGCGACTACGAGAGCCTGCGCAAGCGCTTTCAGACCACCTTCAGCGAGCTGTCGCTGCTGCCGCTGGACGACAATCAACTGCGCGGCCTCAACCGCACCATCGACAAGGAAGCGGAACTGTACGAAAAGCTCAAAAGCGGCGACATCACTCCCGGGGCGCGCAAAACGCTGGTGGACGGCTATGCCGATCTGGCTGCGCTCGCACAGGACGTGCTGGACAGCAGCAACACCATGATCGACCGCGAAATCGAGCACATGCGCGACACCTCCCGGGAGGCGCAAAGCCTGCTGTGGTGGCGCATGGCCATCGCCATCGTGGCCGGCGTGGTGGTGGCGCTGGCCGTGTCCTGGCTGGTGGCCAAGCCGATTCTGCAAATCGACCGCGCCATACGCGCGCTGGGCGATGGGCGCTTCGACACCGCCATCCGCGTGACCGGACCGGCCGACCTGGTTTACCTCGGCGACCGGCTGGAATGGCTGCGCGTGCGCCTGTCGGAGCTGGAGGATCAGAAACGCCTGTTCCTGCGCCACGTGTCGCACGAATTGAAGACGCCGCTCACAAGCTTGCGCGAAGGGGCGGAACTGCTCGCCGACGGCACGGCGGGCGCGCTGTCGCCCGCGCAAACCGAGATTGTCGCAATACTGCGAAAGCAGGGCGTGCAGCTGCAGCGCCAGATCGAGGAACTGCTCGACTACCAGCGTGCACAGGACAGCCTGGCGCGCCACACCGCGGTGCCTGTGTCGCTGGACCGCGTGGTGCGGGACATCATCGAAACCCACCGCCTGCAGGCCGGTGCGCGCGGCATCCGCGTGGAGACGCGCATGCAGCCGGTGATGATGCGCGGCGATCCGGAAAAACTGCGCGTCATCGTGGATAATCTCGTGTCGAATGCCATCAAGTATTCGCCCGACAACGCCATGGTGACCTGCGTGCTGGAGCGCGACGATTCCGAAGTGCGGCTGGACATTGTCGATTCCGGGCCGGGCATTCCGCCGCAGGAGCGGGAGAAGATATTCGAGTGGTTTTTCCGCGGCGAGCACGGCCACCACGGCCGGATGCAGGGCAGCGGCCTCGGCCTCGCGATTGCGCGCGATTTCGTCAACGCCCATCGCGGCTCCATCGCCGTGTTGGATTCGGCGCGCGGCGCGCATCTGCGCGTGGTGATGCCGCTGGACGGAGGCAACGGCGCCGTGCAGGCTCAGGCGTCCAGCGGCCAGGGACAGGCGGCGGCATGAGACCCCCGCCTATTTTCAACGCCTGGCCGGGTATAATCGGGCCAGCGCATGCTTTGACGCATGCACTGGTCCTGGCGCTCGCGCTCTCCGGTTGTGCGCTGCTGCCCAATCCTTCCCAACAGCCGCCGCAGGTTTCTGAGCCTCAGCCGCCCGCATCGCAGACCCCGCCGGCCACGCAACCGCCAAGCCCGGCGCCCGTAACGCCGCCGGCTGCCGCGGTTCCTGCTCCGGCCCAAAAAACGGACGAAACGGTCCAGATGGCGGCGCTGTTGTCGGCATCCAGGCTCTTTGGCGGCATGAAGCCCGAGGAACAGCGCCAGGAACTGAATGAGGCCACGCAGAACTTCAACCGCGACCGCAGCAGCTATGCGCGCGTGAGGCTGGCCTTGCTGCTGGCGATGCCGGAAACGGGCCTGGAGGACGAGGCGCGGGCCGCGACGCTGCTGGAGCCTGTTGTGAAGGGCGCGCCGGGGCCGTTGCGGGATATTGCGGCCTTCATCGCGGGCCAGCTTGGGGCCCGGGCGGGGGAAAAGAGGCGCGCGGCGCAGTTCAAGGAACAATTGGACCAGCTGCGGGCCGTCGATCGCAGTTTGCTGGAGCGAGGACAGTCTCGGGGAAGATGAGACGAAATGACGCAAAATGACGGGGGGCCGGGGAACATGCGCAAAAAATGAGGGACAAATAGAGCCATGAACAAGCCTTCCGTACTGGTCGTCGACGACGACCCCGATATCCTGAAACTGGTCTCCATGCGCCTCAACGCCGCCGGCTACGACGTGCGCGAGGCCGACAGCGGCGAAAAGGCGCTGGCGATGTTCTCCACCGCACAGCCGCACGTGGTCATCACAGACCTCAAAATGGGGCAGCTGGACGGGATGGGCCTGTTCGAGGCCATCCGCGCGCGCGCTTCCACGGTGCCCGTCATCGTGCTCACCGCGCACGGCACCATCCCCGATGCCGTGTCCGCTATCCAGCAGGGCGTGTTCGGCTTCATTCCCAAGCCCTTTGACGGCAAGGCGCTGGTCGATCAGGTGGAGCGGGCGCTGAAGCTCTCCATGGGCGACGGCCCGCAAGGCGACGAGTGGCGCCGCGCCATCATCAGCCGCAGCCCCGCCATGGAGGCGGTGCTGCGCCAGGCGCAGATGGTGGCGCGCACCGACGCCGGGGTGTTCATTCACGGCGCGAGCGGCACCGGTAAAGAGCTGCTGGCGCGCGCCATTCACAACGCGAGCAAGCGCGCGACCAAGCCATTCGTTGCGGTGAATTGCGCCGCCATCCCAGAGAACCTGCTGGAATCCGAACTGTTCGGCCACAAGAAGGGCTCGTTCACGGGCGCTGCCTTCGAGCACACCGGCCTCATCCCGGCCTCCGACGGAGGAACCTTGTTCCTGGATGAGATCGGCGACATGCCCCTCGCGCTGCAGGTGAAGCTGCTGCGCGTGCTGCAGGACCGCGAGGTGCGCCCGGTGGGCTCGGCGCAAAGCGTTCCGGTGGACATGCGCGTCATCTCCGCCACGCACCGCGACCTGCACGCCGAAATGACCTCCGGCCGCTTCCGCGAAGACCTTTACTATCGCCTCAACGTGGTGTCGCTGGACCTGCCCAGCCTGGCGGAACGGCGAGAGGACATCATGCCGCTCGCCATGCACTTTCTGAACACCATCGCCGAGCGCAACGGCAAGTCATTCACAGGATTCGCGCCCGAAGCCACGGAGATGCTGCTCACCGCGCCCTGGGCGGGCAATGTGCGCCAGCTCATGAACGTGGTGGAGCAGGTGGTGGCCCTGGGTGTGCCGGGCGTGATATCCGCCTCTCAGGTGAGCCAGGCGCTGCGCCAGGAGCCGCAGCCGCTGGCGTCGCTGGAAGAGGCGCGGCGCGGTTTCGAGCGCGAATACCTCATCCGCATCCTGCGCATGACCAGCGGCAACGTCACCCAGGCGGCGCGCCTCGCCAAGCGCAACCGCACCGAGTTCTACAAGCTGCTCGACCGCCACGCCATCGAGCCCAAGATGTTCAAGGCCGCCGCGATGTGAGTTCGGCGATGCAAGTCCCGCGATGCAAGGGCTAGCGATTTGATTCGTTCGGCACGGCAACACGGCAGCGAAATTTCATACGCCCCACTTCTGTGGGGCGTTTTGTTTTGTTTCTTCATTTTTGCCGAAAAGTGTCACTTTACAGAGACAGCCGACCGCGTTTTCATTCAGGCACTTCCGACGAGGTCATGGTTATTGTCGCCAGAGGGTGACAAAACGCGCCGCGTCGTTTTTCCACTACGTGCAGCAAGCCCATGAAGAACATGAAAAAAGTCTCACTGGCACGCGCGTTGCAATAGAACTCCGAGAACTCGGAGCATGGCTAGTCCGTCGAAGAAGGACAAAGCCCAGGAAGGAGCCCTGACATGAATGCGAACACCATGAACCATACGTCACCGGCGCTGCTGCAACCGCATCGCATGCGCATGAGCCCGCTCGCCGTCGCAGCGGCCGTCGCGATTATTCTGTTCTGCGGCGTGGGCATCGCCTCCATGACCGGCCTGTTGCCGAGCGCCTTCTCACAGAAGAACAGCGCCGATGAAGCGGCATTGGCTGAACAGGCGCGCACCAACACCGACAAGGCGAATAGCCCGGTCACCAAATCGTCGACGACCGCAGCGCGCGTTGCGGGCACCCAGGCCCCGACGCAGATGGCCGCTGCTACCTGCGCCTCCTGCGGCACGGTCGAGTCCGTGAACACGGTGGCGGTGAAGGGCGAAGGCACCGGCCTTGGCGCGGTGGGCGGGGGCGTGGTCGGCGGCCTGCTCGGCAACCAGGTCGGCAACGGCCGCGGCAACACTGTCATGACCGTGCTCGGCGCGGCGGGCGGCGCGTTTGCCGGCAACGAAATCGAAAAGAACGTGCGCAAGAAGGTTTCGTATCGCGTCACCGTACGCATGGACGACGGCAGCGTCAGGACCGTTTCGCAGCCGCAGCCACCCTCGGTGGCGGCCGGCGACAAGGTGCGGGTGACGAACGGCGCCGTAGTGGCTCGCTCCTAGCCGCACGTTCCTGATCAACACGATTTGAGCTGTCGCAGTTGAACCGTTTTCCCCCTCACGTACCTGTCGCATCAAGCAACCCTCCCGGCCCGCGGCAGGCCCGTGACATCCGCCGCCGAAAGGCGGCGGATGTTTCCTTTTCCGCCGGGTCGGCGGCGCCCCTCCCGCGCGGCGTCGCCGCTGCCGTGGGACTGGCGCTGGCCGCGGCGATTCTCGCCGGATGCTCGCAGTTCACCCCGCCCAAACAAGGTTCGCCTGCGGCGGCCCGGGAGAACGTCAACCTGCAGGGCTTCCCGCCGACCTATCGCAAGGGTTACGCGGATGGATGCAACAGCACGGGGCTGCGCACGGTGAGGGACGACGGGCAGTTCAAGAGCGACCCGCAGTATGCGTCGGGGTGGCGGGATGGGAAGGATATTTGCGGGAAGCGGTAGGTCGCGCATTTTCGCCAGTGCCCAGATTGTGGCAATTGCCTGCTGCGCTCACGGACCGCGCCCGTCACAGCCGCCCTTCGCTGTCGGCTGATTTCTCAAGAAAGAGTATTCAGTCCCGCTCCACCGCCATACACCTTCGCAAAATCCCATTCCACCGAACTGCAGGTCTGGGAAGCCCTTAGAGCGGGATTTGAGAGCCCGGTATCCGGCAGCTGGGAACCCAAGATTCTTGTGGTAATGGCCCTCGGCATCCTTTATGAAAAGCCAAATTGAGCCACCGGTGGCACCGGAGGTACACGTGTTCCCGCCGGAAACGGCTACCTCTGGGACCTTGTCACTGTTTAGATCGACAAGTCTTACTTCTACCCGAAATTCCACATCGTCACAGGTCGAATCAACGAGTTTTTTTCCGTCTTCAGTAATCCTAAGATCGAGTTGCTCGAAGATGTCTCCCTTGTCGCTTAGAGAAAGTTGCTTGCCACCGCTTTTGAAGAGCAGTGCCACCCCTTTCTGAGGGACTTGCGCGCTTACAGACATCGCCAGCAGCGCAGAAAAGGAAAAAATAGCTAGCCGCTTCATTGTCCTGGCCGCCAACCAAGGGTGTGGCGGAGATTCGCTAATCAAACTGCGATCGGCGCCTTGATCCCCGGATACGGGTCGTAGGCCTCCAGCGTGAAGTCCTCGTACTTGAAGTCGTCGATCTCGCGCACCGCGGGGTTGATGCGCATGCGCGGGAAGGGGCGTGGCGTGCGCGAGAGCTGCTCCTTCGCCTGCTCCAGGTGATTCAGGTACAGATGCGCGTCGCCGAGTGAAATCACGAAGTCGCCGGGCTTCAGGTTGCACACCTGCGCCAGCATCAGCGTGAGCAGCGCATAGGAGGCGATGTTGAAGGGCACGCCGAGGAAGATGTCGGCGCTGCGCTGGTACATCTGGCACGACAGCCTGCCTTCGGCCACGTAGAACTGGAACAGCGCGTGGCAGGGCGGCAGCTTCATCTTGGGCACGTCGGCCGGGTTCCAGGCGCTGACGATATGCCGGCGCGAATCGGGGTTGGTGCGCAGCGACTTCACCACCTCGGCGATCTGGTCCACCTCGCCGCCGCCCGGCTTGTTCCAGTGCCGCCATTGGTAGCCGTACACGGGTCCGAGGTTGCCGTTCGCGTCCGCCCACTCGTCCCAGATCGTCACCTTGTTGTCCTGCAGGTACTTGACGTTGGTGCTGCCGCTGATGAACCACAGCAGTTCGTAAATGATGGACTTGAGATGCAGCTTCTTGGTGGTGAGCAGCGGAAAGTCGTGCTCCAGCGGGAAGCGCATCTGCCAACCGAACACGGAGCGCGTGCCCGTGCCGGTCCGGTCGCTTTTCCTTGCGCCCTTTTCCAGCACGTGGCGCATGAGGTCGAGGTATTGGGTTTCGGCGGTGGCGGTCATGGCGGTATTTTACGCGCGGCGTTCGGTGCTTGGTTTTGCTCCGCGGGTGTTTTGCTCCCCTCTCCCACCGGGAGAGGGGGCGGGGGTGAGGGCTGCCTTTGACCTGGATCAGAATTGTGCGAGCGGCCGGTGTTGCTTTGCCCTCACCCGGCCGCTTCGCGTCCACCCTCTCCCGGTGGGAGAGGGTTTGCCCTCACCCGCGCTTCGCGCGCCCCTCTCCCGGAGGGCGAGGGGCTTTTGCAACCCTTCGCCCTGGCGTTGGTCTCACTTGGCGCTAGCCCTTGGCCACCGGCCGTGACGGATCCGCCACCCACTCGCTCCACGATCCCGGATACAGCCGCGAGCCGGACAGCCCCGCCACTTCCATGGCGAGCACGTTGTGGCAGGCGGCCACGCCCGAGCCGCAGAAGTGAACGGCTTCCGACGCGGGCGTGGAGCCGAGCACCGCCTGGAATTCGCTTCGCAGCGCCGCTGGCAATTTGAACGTGCCATCCGCAGTCAGGTTGTCGCGGTTGGGGCGGTTGAGCGCGCCGGGGATGTGCCCGGCCACGGGATCGATGGGCTCCATCTCGCCGCGGTAGCGTTCGGGGATGCGCGCATCCAGCAGCGTGAAAGCGGGCTTGACGGTGTTCAGATTGGCGAGCACGTCATGGACGTTCACGGCCAGCGGCTTAGGCGTCGGCGCAGTCGTACCGGACCCGGACGCACTGCCTGTTTGCGCCGCCGAGCCCGAGATATCCAGTCCTGCCGGAATGTCAGTACTCACTGGCCGGCCTTCCTTCAACCACTTGGGGTAGCCGCCGTCCAGCACCGCCACCGCGTCATGCCCCAGCCAGCGCAGCATCCACCACAGGCGCGCGGCGAACATGCCGCCGGCGTCGTCGTAGACCACGACCTGTTTCTCCTTGCTCACTCCGTGCCGCACCAGCACTCGGGCGAAGTCGTCCGCCGACGGCAGCGGGTGCCGGCCATTCTTGCCGGTGAGTGGCGCAGCCAATTCGCGGTCGAGGCTAATGGAGCGCGCGCCGGGGATGTGCCCGGCGCGATAGGCGGCCTCGCCCGCCGCGGGCTTTGCCAGATCGTGGCGGGAATCGAAGATCACCCAGCTGGAATCACCGAGATGTGAGGCCAGCTCGGCGGTTCCGATCAGCGTGGTCTTGAGCGCCATCGTACAGCCCGCGACAGGGCTAGACGTGTCCCACGAGCTGCCTGCGCAGGTACTCGTGGAACTGCATCATGCCGTCCTCCATGGGCGACTGATACGGCCCGGCGTCGTTCTCGCCGCGCTCCATGAGAATGCGGCGGCCGCGGTCCATGCGCTGGGCGATGATGTCGTCCTCGTGCGCGGTCTCCAGGTACGCCGCGCGCTCGGCCTCGACGAACTCGCGCTCGAAGTGCACGATTTCCTCGGGGTAGTAGAACTCCACCACGTTGGTGGTGTGCTGCGGCGAGCGCGGAATCAGCGTGGACACCACCAGCACGTGCGGATACCACTCCAGCATCACGTTGGGGTAGTACAGCATCCACACTGCGCCATACTTGGGATCTTCGCCGTTGCGGTACTTGCGCACCGCGTCGTGCCATTTCTGATAGGTCGGCGTTCCGGCCTGCTGCAGGCTGTTCTGCACGCCCACCACTTGCAGCGAGTAGGTGTCATCGAACTCCCAGCGCAGGTCGTCGCAGGTCACGAAATTGCCCAGGCCCGGATGAAAGGGCGCGACATGGTAGTCCTCGAGGTACACCTCGACGAAGCTCTTCCAGTTCTGCCTGTACTCGGTGATGTGGACGTGGTCGAACGCATAGCCGGAGAAGTCGAAATCGGCCTTGAGGGAGAAGCGCGACAAGTCCCTGGCCACGTTGCGCCGCCCGGCGAATAGCAGGCCCTGCCAGTTGGAAAGCGGGGTGCTGGGCAGGTCCAAGCGCGGATTGGCCTGGAAATGCGGCGCGCCCTTGAGGCGCCCCTGGACGTCGTAGGTCCAGCGGTGCAAGGGGCAGACAATATTGGCCGAGCTGACGTTGGCGTTGCGGGCGCAGGCGTTTGCCGTGCCGCACAAATTGCCGCGGCCTTCCAGCATAACGGCCTGGCGATGCCGGCAGACATTGGACAGCAGATTCACCCCTTTGGGACCGGGGCCGCCGCGCACCAGCATGCGGCCGTGGTCCATCCATTCCAGGGTGTGGTAGTCGCCCACCTCGGGCACCATCAGTTCATGGCCGACGTACTGCGGACCGGCATCGAAGATCAGCTGCTTCTCCAGGTCGAAAATGGCCTGATCGAAGTACCAGGACACAGGCAACTGGCTGTGGCTGGGTTGCAGCAGTTTCGTGCTGAGCAGTTCGGACATGATCTCGGTGCCTCCTCTTCTCCGCTTAGGAAAAAAATGGGGACTGGGATTGTACCCCCTCGGTCCGGCAGGGGTAAAAAATCGTTGCTTCTCAGGGACTTCGATGAAGAGGAGGGTTTGCTCATGCAAGCGACGCAATTGCGGTCGGCATGGGCCATTTCAACCCCACAGAAGAGGGTGCTATTTGACCGCTCCGGGCTGTTAAGTTATTGTCAGCGATTCACTTTTCGCTCCGTGAAGCCCTGAGATTTGGGCTTTGAGCACGCCACCCCCCGTAATGCCGCCCGCCGCCAAATCCTCAGCCCTCGAAGCCGCGAAGACCACCCAGTCGGCCTCGGATGGTGATGCCCCCAATGCGGCGGCGGCCCCCGACTTTGAAACCGCGCTGGAAGAACTGGAGCGCATTGTCGCCAGCATGGAATCCGGGGAGATGACTTTGGAGCAGTCGTTGGCGGCCCACAAACGCGGACTGGAACTGGCGCAGTTTTGTCAGGGAGTGCTGGCGCGGGCGCAGCAGCAGGTCAAAATCCTCGAGGACAACGCCCTGCGGGCGCTGGACGATTCCGGGCCGTCCGAATGACCGGGTGCCACGGCGCATCGAGGGCGGCGCGTCTGAGCTGGAAGGGCGCGGCATGAAAGCCGAGCACGATTTCCGCTCCTGGATGGGTGACGTGCAGTCGCGCGTCGAAGCCGCGCTGGAGCGGTTGCTGCCCGGAGCCGACATCGTCCCGGCGCACTTGCACGAGGCCATGCGCTACGCCGTGCTGGGAGGCGGCAAGCGCGTGCGACCGCTGTTGGCCTTCGCCGCCGGCGAATCGGTGGGGGCTACCACCGAGCGCCTGGAGCGCGTGGCCTGCGCGGTGGAATGCATCCACGCCTATTCGCTGGTGCACGATGATCTGCCGTGCATGGACGACGACGTGCTTCGCAGGGGCAAGCCTACCGCGCACGTGGCCTATGGCGAGGCCACCGCGCTGCTGGCGGGCGACAGCCTGCAGGCGCTGGCCTTCCAATTGATCGCCGAAACGGCGCTTGCCGACGATCCGCGCGACCAGATCGAACTGATGCGGGTGTTTGCCCATGCCTGCGGCAGCCGCGGCATGGCCGGTGGGCAGGCCATCGACCTCGACTCGGTGGGCAAGACCCTGGACCTCGCGCAACTCGAGCACATGCACATCCACAAGACCGGGGCGCTGATTCGCGCCTCGGTGCTGATGGGCGCCGCGTGCGGACGCACGCCGTCCGCGGTCAAGGACGGCCTCGATCACTACGCCCGGGCCATCGGCCTCGCCTTCCAGGTGGTGGACGACATCCTCGATTGCGAGGCGCCCACCGCCAGCCTCGGCAAGACCGCGGGCAAAGACGCGGCGCAGGGCAAGCCCACCTATGTGAGCCTGCTGGGTCTGGTGCGGGCCAAGGAATTCGCCGCGGAACTGCGCCAGCGCGCGCTCGACGCGCTGCAAGGTTTCCCGGGTGAAAGCAGGCGGCTCGCGGAACTCGCGGACTTCATCGTGCACAGGGAGTTTTAGGTTGGGAGCGGACTTGAGGACCACCATGGGGATTGCTTCATGAGTACCGCAGAAGGCGCGCAGGATTTTCCCGGCGGAGGCATGCGCTCCGATGGCCGCAACGAACCTGCGCGCGGCGACGGCGCGCGTGAAGGCTCGCGCAATGACGGCGCACGCGCCGCCGACGCCGCGAAGGAGCAGGCCGCGCGGGCGCCCTTCGAACTGTTGAACAGCATCAACGATCCGGCCGATTTGAGAGTCCTCGACCGCCGGCAGTTGGGACAACTGGCCGACGAGCTGCGCAGCTTCGTGGTGCAGTCGGTGAGCCAGACCGGCGGGCACCTGTCCTCGAATCTCGGCACGGTGGAACTCACCATCGCCCTGCACTACGTGTTCGATACGCCCGAGGATCGCCTGATCTGGGACGTGGGCCACCAGACCTACCCGCACAAGATACTCACCGGGCGGCGCGAAGCCATGAAGGGCCTGCGGTCGCTGGGCGGCATTTCAGGCTTTCCGCGCCGCGCCGAGAGCGTCTACGACGCCTTCGGCACCGCGCACTCCAGCACCTCCATTTCCGCGGCGTTGGGGATGGCGCTGGCGGCCCAGATCAAGGGCGACGATCGCCACACCGTAGCTGTGATCGGCGATGGCGCCATGTCGGCGGGCATGGCCTTCGAGGCCATGAACAACGCCGGCATTGCCGATGTCAGGCTGCTGGTCATCCTCAACGACAACGACATGTCGATCTCGCCCGCAGTGGGCGCGCTCAACCGCTACCTCGCCAGGCTGATGTCGGGCCAGTTCTACGCCAACGCCAAGAAAACCGGCCGGCGCGTGCTGGAGACCATGTCGCCGCCGCTGCTGGACTTCGCTCGCCGCGTCGAGGAGCATGCCAAAGGCCTGGTCATCCCCAGCACCATGTTCGAGGAGTTCGGCTTCAACTATGTCGGGCCAATCGACGGCCACGACCTGGACGCGCTGATTCCCACGCTGAAGAACATCCGCGCGCTGCGCGGGCCGCAGTTCCTGCACGTGGTGACCAAGAAGGGCCAAGGCTACAAGCTGGCCGAAGCCGATCCCGTTCTGTACCACGGCCCGGGCAAGTTCAATCCTGCCGAAGGCATCAAAAAATCCTCGGGTGGACGGCCCGCCTACACGCAGATTTTCGGCGACTGGCTGTGCGACATGGCCAAACGCGATTCGCGCCTGGTGGGCATCACCCCGGCCATGCGCGAGGGCTCGGGACTGGTGCGTTTCGAAAAGGAATTTCCGGAGCGCTATTTCGACGTGGGAATTGCCGAGCAGCACGCCGTCACCTTCGCGGCGGGCCTGGCCTGCGAGGGGCTCAAGCCCGTGCTGGCCATCTATTCCACGTTCCTGCAGCGCGGCTACGACCAGTTGATCCATGATGTGGCCATCCAGAACCTGCCGGTGGTCTTCGCGCTGGACCGCGCCGGCCTCGTCGGCGCCGACGGCGCCACGCACAACGGCGCCTTCGACCTTGCTTACCTGCGCTGCATTCCCAATCTGGTGGTGATGACGCCGTCGGACGAAAACGAATGCCGGCAAATGCTCTTCACGGCCTACCAGCACAACGGCCCCGCGGCGGTGCGTTATCCGCGCGGCAGCGGGCCCGGCGTGGCAGTCGAAGCCGAAATGCGGGCCCTTCCCCTGGGCAAGGGCGAAGTGCGCCGCGAGGGAAAGAGCGGCGTGGCGCTGCTGGCCTTCGGGTCCATGCTGACGCCCGCGCTGGCGGCGGGCGAGGCGCTGGACGCCACGGTGGCGAACATGCGCTTCGTCAAGCCGCTGGACGACGCCCTGGTGGCGGAACTGGCTAAGAGGCACAAGCTGCTGGTCAGTATCGAAGAGGGCGCGGTGATGGGCGGTGCGGGCAGCGCCATTGCCGAGTCGCTGGCGGCTCAAGGCTTGAGCGTTCCGCTGTTGCATCTCGGGCTTCCGGACCACTTTATCGATCACGGCGATTCGGCGCAGTTGCTGGCGAGTCTGGGGCTGGATGCCGCGGGCATCACGGCCTCGGTTAAGAAGCGCCTGGCGGCCTGAAACCTGGCGCGTGCCCGCATGACCTGAGAAGCGAAGGGGGCTTTTTGCCGCTCAACGGGTTGAAAAGCGGGTTGAAAGAGACGCCGGTGAGCCCATGTTAAACTGCGGAAACGACTTTCTCCCGCCCGTGCGGCCCTTCGTCATCATGGGCTGATAACCGGGAAACCAAAGGGGTAAACCATGAACACCCGTGATCCTGTCGGCATGCCCGATGTTCAGGGCTCGGAGGATACTCGCCGCCTTGCCATCGACAAAGTCGGCATCAAGTCCGTTCGCCATCCCGTGCTGGTGATGGAGCGCGGCGGCCAGGCGCAGCACACCGTGGCCATGTTCAACATGTACGTGGGCCTGCCGCATCACTTCAAGGGCACCCACATGTCGCGCTTCATCGAGATTCTCAACAAGAACGAGCGCGAGATTTCGGTGGAAAGCTTCCAGGTCATGCTGGAGGAGATGTTGAAGCGCCTGGAGGCGGAATCCGGCCACATCGAGATGACCTTCCCGTATTTCATCGACAAGTCGGCTCCGGTGTCCAAGGTGAAGAGCCTCATGGACTACGAAGTCACCTTCACCGGCGAGATCAAGGAGGACGGCACCAAGGAATTCACCATGAAGGTGGTGGTGCCGGTGACGAGCCTGTGCCCGTGCTCCAAGAAGATCTCCGAGTACGGCGCGCACAACCAGCGCTCGCACGTCACCATCTCGGCGCGCACCTCGGGCTTCGTGTGGATCGAGGAACTGGTGGAGTACGCCGAGAAGCACGCCTCCTCGGAACTGTACGGCCTGCTCAAGCGTCCCGACGAGAAGTTCGTCACCGAGCGCGCCTACGACAATCCCAAGTTCGTGGAAGACCTGGTGCGCGACATCGCCGCCGACCTGAATTCCGATGCGCGCATCGACTGGTACACCGTGGAATCGGAGAACTTCGAGTCCATCCACAATCACTCGGCGTACGCGCTGATCGAGAAGCCGGTCAAGAAATAATCCGGTCTAGACATACAAATGCGAAACCCCGCTTCGGCGGGGTTTTTCATTTGTGGCTACCATATTTGCATCGCCTTACTGCGACAAGGAGATGCCATGAACGCCGATGAACTGCGCGCGGTCCAGACGCCGCTGAAGGACCGCTACCGCGAATCGCCCGGCGCGGCGCTGATAACGCTTCGCGCCAAGGGGCGCATGGGCGAGGGCGTGACCTGCAAGGTGGAAACGGGCAAGGCCATGGTCACGGCCGGTCTGCATCCGGCCACGGGCGGCAGCGGGCTGGCCGCGTGCTCGGGCGACATGCTGCTGGAAGCGCTGGTGGCCTGCGCGGGGGTGACGCTCTCGGCGGTCGCAACCGCCATCGGCGTGAACCTGCGCGACGCCACGCTCGAGGCCGAGGGCGATCTCGACTTTCGCGGTACGTTGGGCGTGGCCAAGGACGCGCCGGTGGGCTTTCGCGCCATCCGGCTCAAGATCACGCTGGATACCGACGCGGCCGAGGATCAGATCGCCACGCTGTTGAAGCTGACCGAGCGCTACTGCGTGGTGTATCAGACACTGGCGCGCCCGCCGCAGATCGAGCTGTCGCGCACGAACGCCGCGCGCTAATACCATTGATGAGCATACGCGCCTTCCCGCGGCGGCTCTCCCTCTCCGATCCCGGCTTGCAGCGCGGCCGTTGGCTGGTGCGCAGCCTCGCGGCGCTGGTGGTGCTCGCGCTGCTGGTCTGGGCGGCGGGAGCATGGGTGCTGTCGCAGCCGCAGTTCGGCGGCACATTGGAAGGCGAGCGCCTGGCGCGGGCGCGCGCCAATCCGCTCTACAAGGATGGCAAGTTCGCCAATCCGCTGCCGCCGGCCGAGTACACGCTCGACTACATGGTGGGCATGTTTCGCGGCCAGTTCCTGGGGGACGAGGTGCGCATCCCGCCCGGTCCCATCCCCGTGGTGGCGGTGACGCGCGACATGCTCGTGCCGAAGGATGCGCAGGCCGCGATGCCATCGGCGCTGCGCGCGTTCTGGATCGGACACGGCAGCGTGTACGTCGAGCTGGACGGCGTGCGCATGCTGGTCGATCCGGTATTTTCGGAATACGCCTCGCCCTTCGACTACGGACCGCGGCGCTTTCATGCGCCGCCCATCGCGCTGGAGGCGCTGCCGCCCATCGACGCGGTGCTGATCACACACGACCACTACGACCACCTCGACATGCGCACCATCCAGCAGCTGGCGAAGAACGGTGCGAGGTTCTACGTGCCGCTGGGCATCGGCGCGCATCTCGCGCGCTGGGGCGTGACCGAGGCGCAGATCAACGACCTCGAGTGGGGCCAAGAGCGCGAGCTGATGGGCGTGCGCATCGTCTCGACGCCGTCGCGCCACTATTCAGGGCGCGGCTTGGGCGACCGCAACGCCACGCTGTGGACGTCCTGGACCGTGCTCGGCGCCACGCATCGCTTCTACGTAAGCGGCGACACCGGCTACTCGGATCACCTTCGCGCCATCGGCGACAAGTACGGCCCCTTCGACATCGCCTTCATCAAGATCGGCGCCTACGGTCCCGGCGCGCCCTGGCTGGACATTCACATGGACCCCGAGCACGCGGTTCAGGCCGCGGCGGACCTGCGCGCCCGGCGCATGTTCCCGGTGCACTGGGGGACGTTCAACCTCGCTTTCCATGTCTGGGACGAGCCCATCCGCCGCGCCGTAGCGGCGGCGCGCGCGGCCAAGCTGGATTTGCTAGCGCCACGGGTGGGCGAGATGGTGGACGCCGACGCACCGTTCGCCGGGAGTGCATGGTGGGAGGCAGTGCGCTGATCCGAGCGCGGTCCGGCCGCAAGGAAGAAGCAGGATACGGCCCTAGTAACGCTTGGTCAGGGTCATCACCTGGCCGTCGCGGTGCATGTCCATGCGGTTGAGGAAGCTCATGCCCAACAGCGCAGGCATGGCGATGTTTTCCATCACCACCGCGTCCACGCCGTTGAGGGTGATGCTGCCCACGCTCACCGAATCGAGCTTCACCCGCCAGGCGCGCGCGATGCCGTTGGCGGTGCTCATGCGCGTCTGCTGGCCGCCGAGGTAGTTGATGCCCATGCGCTGCGCGTCGGAGGAGGACAGCGCCACCAGGCTCGCCCCGGTGTCCACCACGAAGCGGATGGCCTGGCCGTTGATCTGGCCGTCGGCGAGGTGATGGCCGCGCTCGTCGGCCGTGAGCGTCACCGTGGGATTGGCCGAGCCGCGCGTGGACACCTGCGATTCGCCGAGGCGAATGCTGCGCCGCTTGCCCTCGATGTCGAAGGTGGCGCTGCCGCGCTCGATGCTGACCAGCGTGACGGCGCCGAATTTCTGGCCCACGCCCAGGGTCTTGGGGCCGGCGCCGTCTACCATGACCACGGCCTTGCTGGTAAACAGCCCCACCACTGCCACGTCGGTCGCCCAGGCCGGCGCCGCGGCCAGCAGGGCGCCGAGAATCACGGCGCCGCAGCCCAAAGCGACGCGCCGGACGGTTGCACCGCCGGAGCTCACGGCACATGGGGGCATTGCACCGCGATGGAGCAGCGTCATGAAAATTCTCCCTCCCTGCCATCCGGTCGCGGATGGCCGTCAACGCACGGTCTACACTACCATATCGAGTGGATACGAATATGACCCTTCGCTCAAACCCTGAATCGCTTATCCCGAGGTCCTGAGACCGCCATGAAGCCCGTCGCCATTTTCCGCCACAGCCCCACCGAGGGTCCGGCCTACTTTTCAACCTTCCTCGACCAACAGGGCATCCCCTGGCGCGTGGTGAGGGTCGATGCGGGCGAGGCGGTGCCGCCCGATGTATCGGAGTTCTCGGGCCTGTGCCTCATGGGTGGACCTATGAGCGTGAACGACCCGCTACCGTGGATTGCACGTGTGCTCGCACTCATCCAGGACGCCGTAGCCAAGGACGTGCCCGTGATCGGGCACTGCCTGGGTGGCCAGCTCATGTCGCGCGCGCTGGGCGGCGCCGTGTCGCGCAATCCGGTGAAGGAAATTGGTTGGGGACGCATCGAGATGTCGGACACGCCCGAGGCGCGGCGCTGGCTGCCGGGTGTGCGCGAGTTCGAGGGCTTTCACTGGCACGGCGAGACCTTCACCATCCCGCAGGGCGCCGCCCGCATCGCCGGCAGCGCCTTCTGCCCCAACCAGATATTCGTCATGGGCAAGCACCTGGGCATGCAGTGCCACGTGGAGATGACGCCGGAACTGGTGCGCACCTGGTGCAGGGACTGGGAGAAGGAGTTTCAGGGCACCTTCAAATCCACCATTCCTTCGGTGCAGACGCCGGAGCAGATGCAGGCCGACCTGGATGCGGGCATTGCGCGCCTGCACGAGACGGCGGACGTGCTGTATGGGAAGTGGGTTGAGGGGCTGACCAAGTAGCCTGTCATTCCCGCGAAAGCGGGAATCCAGACACTGCTGGCACTGGTTGGATTCCCGCTTTCGCGGGAATGACAAATCAGTCCCGAAAGTTGTTGAACTGCACCGGCACCTCGGTCACCGACTTCTTGACCAGGTTGATCGCCGACTGCAAGTCGTCCTTCTTCGCTCCGCTGATGCGCACGGTGTTGCCCTGGATGCTGGCCTGCACCTTCATCTTGGAATCCTTGATGAGCTTGACGATTTTCTTGCCCACCTCCTGCTCCAGGCCCTCGCGGACCTTCACCAGTTGCTTCAGCTTGTCGCCGCTGATCTTTTCCGCGTCCTGCGGGTCGAGCGAGCGCACGTCCACGTTGCGCTTGGCCATCTTGCCGTGGAACACTTCCATGACCTGCTTGAGCTTGAAGTTGTCGTCGGCGTAGACGGTCAGCTCCAGCTCCTTCTGCTCGATGCGCGCATCCGAGCCCTTGAAGTCGAAGCGCGTGGAGATTTCCTTGTTGGCCTGCTCGACGGCGTTCTTGAGCTCGACCTTGTTGACTTCGGAAACGATGTCGAATGAGGGCATGGGAATTTCTCCTTATCCGTAGTGGCAGATGTAGTCCACGTCCTCCAGCGTCTCGATGTCGAAGCTGGACTTGCCCGGCACGCTGAACGATTGCCCCGCCTTGTACTCCTTCCACTCCGCGCCGCCGGCGAGCTTCACCCGGCAGCGGCCGGCGGTGATGTCCATGGTCTCGGGCACGTCGGTGTTGAACTTGAGCGTGGAGGGGAAAATGATGCCCAGCGTCTTCTTCGAGCCGTCCGGCATGAGGATGGTGTGGCTCACGCACTTGCCGTCGAAGTAGACGTTGGTTTTGCTGATGACGCTGACGTTGTCGAATTGCTTCATGTGGTGGTCTCGTTCCGGCGCTGGCTAGCGGCGCTTCTTGTTGGCGGCGATGCGCATGCGCAGCGCGTTGAGCTTGATGAAGCCGGCGGCGTCGGCCTGGTTGTAGGCGCCGCCGTCGTCGTCAAAGGTGGAAATTTTCTGGTCGAAGAGCGAATCGGTTTTCGACTCACGGCCGGTGACCAGAACCGTGCCCTTGTACAGCTTCAGGCGCACGCGGCCGTTGACCGGGCGCTGCGACTCGTCGATGAGCTTTTGCAAGAGCGTGCGCTCCGGGCTGAACCAGTAGCCGTTGTAGATCATGCGCGCGTAGCGCGGCATCAGGTCGTCCTTGAGCGCCAGCACCTCGCGGTCCAGCGTGATGGACTCCATGGCGCGGTGCGCGCGCAGCATGATGGTGCCGCCGGGCGTCTCGTAGCAGCCGCGCGACTTCATGCCCACGTAGCGGTTCTCCACCAGGTCGAGGCGTCCCACGCCGTGCTTGCCGCCGAGGCGGTTCAACTCGGTCAGCACGCGCGCGGGGGAGAGCTTTTTGCCGTTCACGGCCACGATGTCGCCCTTCTCGTACGTGAGGTCGACATACTCGGGCCGGTTGGGCGCTTTCTCCGGCGACACGGTGATGCGCCACATCGACTCCTCGGGCTCGAAGTTCGGGTCTTCGAGAATGCCGCCCTCGTAGGAGATGTGCAGCAGGTTGGCGTCCATGGAGTAGGGCGCGCCGCCCTTGCGCTTCTTGTAGTCCACGGGAATGCCGTGCTTGTCCGCGTACGCCAGCAGCTTCTCGCGCGAAAGCAAATCCCACTCGCGCCATGGCGCGATGACGCGCACGTTGGGCATGAGCGCGTACGCGCCGAGCTCGAAACGCACCTGGTCGTTGCCCTTGCCGGTGGCGCCGTGCGAAATGGCGTCGGCGCCCGTCTTCCTCGCGATCTCGACCAGCTGCTTGGCGATCAGCGGCCGCGCGATGGAGGTGCCGAGCAGGTACTCGCCCTCGTACACCGCGTTGGCTCGGAACATGGGGAACACGAAGTCGCGCACGAACTCCTCGCGCAGGTCTTCGATGAAGATCTGCTTCACGCCGAACATCTTGGCCTTCTTCTTGGCCGGCGAGAGCTCCTCGCCCTGGCCGATGTCGGCGGTGAAGGTCACCACTTCGCAGCCGTACTGGTCCTGCAGCCACTTGAGGATCACGGAGGTGTCGAGGCCGCCGGAGTAGGCGAGTACGACTTTCTTGATGTTGGATTGCGCGCCGGGCGCGGATTGTTTGGGCATATGTGTTGGAAATAGAAATCGGAAATCCGCGCGATTCATGCGCGGAGCTTCAGCGGAAGCGTGCGACGGCAGGGCCGGCAGCGTCGGCGGACGCTCGGAGGCAAACTGACGACCGCGTATTTTAGCAGTACGGCCGTCGGCTGAGGCTGGCGGGGCGGCCGGGAGGCCGCTCAGGCCAACGGGGAGGGAACTATCGTCGGCGGCGTCGCGCCAGTACCGCCAGTCCGGCCAGCGCGGTTGCCAGCAGCCCGGCGGTGGCGGGCTCGGGGATGGTGTGAACGTCGACGCTGGTGATTTTGAACTCGAACGAGCCGCATCCCCCCATGTAGCAGGAGGAACTGTTCAGGAAGGTCTGGCCGCCCAGCTTCTGGTAGTCGGTCGTGTCGAGAGTGTTGTACCACTCGTGCAGGTCACTGCCGGTGTGGAGGGTGCCGGTCGGGTCTTCAAGAAAGAAGGTCGTCTTCAGGCTGATCCCTGATCCGGCGACGAGATCCGTCGGCAGGTAGAAGTAGACGATGTCGCCGCCGCCGGACAAAGACTTGATGCTGATGCCCGAATGCGTCTGCGTCGTGCTGGAGTAGGTGAACCCGGTACTTTGGTCGGTGAACTTGAAGGACTCGATCGATCCCTCAAAATTCGCAACGCCGGAGTTCGGCGTGTACGGGGAGTCGAGATCGACGATGAAGCTTGCGGAGTAGGCGGAGCCGACGGGAACCTTGGCGCGCGCGTTCTGCGCCGCCAGCGTCTGAGTTTGGTTTCCGGAGCCAGATGACGACGCGCTGCTAGACGCGATCGTCCCGGCGAAGTTGAACTGGATGAGGGTCGCGAACGCGTTACCCGATGTGAGCGCCAATCCCATTGTCAGCGCCCCGCCAACAGCAAACCCATGAACCATCGACTTCATGTTCCCACCCTCCCAGGTAGTTTGGTCTCCTGTATGCCTAAAACATTTTAGGAGGGAACAGCAAGCAAGCAAAGCATCTTTTGGGATTTTCAATCCGCTAACTTGCTTTCTGCACTGTGGCATCGCGGTTCGAGATCGTCCGGGAAAGGAACCCGCGGGGGAGGCTGGTTTGAGAACTTCGTTTGGCGGAAACTTATGACAAATGCATGAGATCGCCTTGATCGTGGGCACCGGTCTTGCAAATACCGCTAGTTCACCAGCCCGCGGTGTCGACCTACTGTAGTACCGTGCTTTGCAACCGCTTCATGACGGCCTCGCCAAAAGCGGGGACTGCGCCCGCTGGCTTTGACGCATCTGTTTCAAGTATCGCGGAACCGTCCTCGTTGGAGAATTTCTTGTCATTGTTGGTATCGCGTTGGACTACGAAAACCAGCCGGTTGCTTTTCGATAGCCATGAAGAACTGAGTACGGTGGCATCCGGCGGAGTTATGGGTCGAAGATCATTTCCGGCAAGTCCGGAAACATAAGCAACGAGTGCGTCCGCCCGATTGATCACGCCATCCTGATTCGAGTCGGCTGGCCTGATTTTCCACAGCAACAGACCGCAGGGAAGGTCACCTTGACCTTCTTTGCAATGAGGAGCGGGTTTTGTGAGCGATTCGATTTGAGCCGGTTGAGCCAACAATAAACGCTCGCTTCCCGGTGCCGTGCCGCGAATAACGACATTGAATACGCGGCTGTAGCCGATCATCCCGCCATACAAGCAGTCGGCAGAAGTGGTCCTGGCGGAAGCGTATCCCTGACTGGTAGATATCGAGTAGGGCGATATAGTTGGATTTTGATCTGCATTGTCCTGTACCACCGCCGCCACTGGGAAGTACTCGAACTCCGAATTCTCAACGACCCAAGGAGGACAGAACACCAGAGCTTGTTTGGGTTTGGCTTTGTTCTCGGTTTGCACCACCACGCCCGGTGGTTGCCCCTTCGGGGAGTTGAGGGATACCAAAAAAGCCACCCCGCCGGCCAATGCTCCGAGCAGCGCGAGCGTAAGCAAAATAGCTCCCACCACTTCGTTGTATCGCCGCAGCGTCATGGCGCTACAGGTCTTTTGGATTGCCGCAGTTCTTCTTATCCCTTGCCATCAATCCACCGTCGCCCCAGTCCGCTTGATCACCGGCGCCCACTTCTCCGCCTCCGAGCGGATGAGCTTGGCGAACTCGTCGGGCGTGCCGCCCACCGGGTCGAGGCCGTTGTCGGCCAGCTTCTTCTTCACGTCCGCCGCCTTCAGGGCGGTGTCCATGTCGCGGTTCATGCGCGCGACGATGTCGCCCGGTGTATTAGCGGGGAAGAGCACGCCGTTCCAGGCGATGGCTTCGAATTTCTTCAGGTCCGACGACTCGGCTACGGTGGGAATGTCCGGCATGACGGAGTAGCGCGTGAGCCCGCTGGTGGCGATCGGGCGAACCTTGCCCGCCTGGATGAGCGGCGTGAGCGCGGTGGGCACGGTGAAGATGGCCTGCGTGTCGTTGGCGGCCAGCGACGCCGCGGCGGGCGGTGAGCCGTTGTAGGGGATGTGCACCATGAACACGCCCGCATCCATCTTCAGCAGTTCCATGGTCAGGTGCGATGAACTGCCCGCGCCGATGGAGCCGAAGTTGAGCTTGCCCGGATTCTTTTTGGCGTAGGCAATGAACTCACGCATGTTCTTCACCGGCAGCGAGGCGTTGACGGCCAACAGATTCGGTTGGCTGGTGGTGATGATGACGGGCGCCAGGTCCTTCAAGGGATCGTAGGGTAGCTTCTTGTACATGAACGGCCCAAACGCCAGCGGCCCGTTGAACGACAGCACCATGGTGTAGCCGTCCGGCGCGGCCTTGGCCACGTAATCCGTGGCGATGGTGCCGCCCGCACCGACGCGGTTTTCCACCACGATGGCCTGGCCGAGCGGATCGCGAATCTTGTCGCCGAGGATGCGCCCGATCACGTCGATGGAACTGCCCGTCGGGGCCGTCATGACGAAATGGATAGGCTTGTCGGGATACGCCTGGGCGAAGGCGGTGGATGCGGCCAGGCACAAGGTGGCCGCGGCAGTAATGAAAAGTGCGGTGGAGATTGATTTCATGAGCGACCTCTTTTGACCTAACTATCTTTGGATTTTTGGTGCTACAACTTCGCGCGCCGTCTTGACGCTTTTTATCGGCGCGTTGAGCCAGGTGAATCGTTGTTACTGGCCCTCCACCTTCCCCACCACCAGAAACTCCAGCAGCGCCTTCTGCGTGTGCAGGCGGTTCTCGGCTTCCTCCCACACCACACTCTGCGCCCCGTCGATGACTTCGGCGGCGACTTCCTCGCCGCGGTGCGCGGGCAGGCAGTGCATGAAGAGGGCGTCGGGCTTCGCGGCGCGCATCATGTCCGCGTCCACCTGCCAGTCGGAGAAGGCGCGCTTGCGCTCCTCGTTCTCGGCCTCGAAGCCCATGCTGGTCCACACGTCGGTGGTGACGAGGTCGGCGCCGCGCGCGGCGTCCATGGGGTCGGGGAATTGCTGGTAGTGGCCGTTGCCATGCAGGCCGGCGCGCTCGGGTTCAATCTCGTAGCCGGGCGGGGTGGAGACTCGCACTTGAAAGTCGAACACCTCGGCCGCCTGCAGCCAGGTGTTGCAGACGTTGTTGGAGTCGCCGATCCAGGCCACGCTCTTGCCCTTGATGTCGCCGCGGTGCTCGATGAAGGTGAAAATGTCGGCCAGCGTCTGGCAGGGATGGTATTCGTTGGTCAGGCCGTTGATCACGGGCACGCGCGAGTTGGCGGCGAAGCGCTGCACGATGTCCTGCTCGAAGGTGCGGATCATCACCACGTCGCACATGCGCGACATGACCTGCGCGGCGTCCTCCACCGGCTCGCCGCGGCCCAGTTGCGAGTCGCGGGTGTTGAGGTAGATGGCCGCGCCGCCCAGCTGCTGCATGCCGGCCTCGAAGGACAGGCGCGTGCGCGTGGAGGCCTTCTCGAAAATCATCACCAGCGTGCGATCGGCCAGCGGCCAGTAGCGCTCGTATTTCTTGAAGCGTTCCTTGATCGAGCGCGCGCGGGCGAACAGGTACTCGTATTCGTCACGCGAGAAATCGTTGAACTGCAAAAAATGGCGGGGCGGCGCCATGGCGCATCCTGGAAATGAAACGCGGGGACGCGGCGTTCTAGGCCGCGGTCCGCGTGGCGGTTCCGGAAAGGAAGGCGCGGATGGTGGTCGAGAGAATGTCGACCAGCTGCCTGCCCTCGGCCTCATTGAGGACGAGCGCGGGCAGCAGGCGCACCACGTTGTCGGCCGTGACGTTGAGGATGAGGCCCGCGTCCATGCACTGTGCCACCAGTTCGCCGCAAGGGCGGTCGAGTTGCACGCCGATCATGAGCCCGCGGCCGCGGATCTCGGTCACGCCCTCCACGCCCTTCAGCGCCGCGGCCAGGCCGTCGCGCACCTGCGCGCCGACACGCTCGGCGTTGGCCATGAGTCCGTCGCGCTCGATCGAATCGAGCACTGCCAGGCCCGCGGCCATGGCGAGCGGGTTGCCGCCGAAGGTCGAGCCGTGGCTGCCCGGCTTGAACACCTGCGCCGCCGCGCCCGACGCCAGGCAAGCGCCCACGGGCACGCCGCCCGCCAGGCCCTTGGCCAGGGTCAGCACGTCGGGCTTGATCCCCGCGTGTTGGAAGCCGAACCACTTGCCGGTGCGGCCCGTGCCACATTGCACTTCGTCCAGCATGAGGAACCAGTTGTGCTGGTTGCAGATCTCGCGCAGGCCGCGCTGGTATTCGATCGCCCCGATGTTGATGCCGCCCTCGCCCTGGATGGGCTCGACCAGCACGGCGATGACGTTCTTCTGGTGAGCGGCGACCTGTCGCACGCTTTCCAGGTCGTTGAAGGGCACGCGGACGAAGCCCGACACCAGCGGCTCGAAGCCCGCCTGCACCTTGCGGTTGCCGGTGGCCGACAGCGTGGCAAGGGTGCGGCCGTGGAAAGCGTTCTCCATCACCACGATGGCCGGATTTTCAATGCCGCGTTGGTGCGCGGCCAGCCGCGCCAGCTTGATGGCGGCCTCGTTGGCCTCGCAGCCGGAATTGCAGAAGAACACATTGTCCATGCCGCTGATCGCGGTCAGCTTCTCGGCCAGCTTCTCCTGTTCGGCGATACGGTACAGGTTGGAAGTGTGGATGAGCCGGCCGACCTGCTCGGTCAGCACCTTCGTGAGATACGGATGGGCGTGCCCCAGCGTGTTGACGGCGATGCCGGACAGGGCGTCGAGATAGCGGCGGCCTGACTGATCGAACATCCATACCCCCTGGCCGTGGGTGAAGGTCACCTGCAGGCGCGCATAGGTGTTCATGAGCGTGGGAGGGGCGGTAGGGGCGGTGGGATAGTCGGCCATGGCGGCGCTCACTCGATCAAGAATTAAAGATCACGGCTGTGGGCCCATGCAACCAGACTCGGGCCCGAAAAACAAAGGCGACTGGAAGCGTATTCCCGTCGCCATATGCAATAATTTCAAAAAAGCCAGTTGCCGCAACATCTTAGCATAGTGAATCCGCCGCGCAACAGCGGTGCCGGGGTGCGGGCGGCAGCGGTTTCGTGCATCTGCCGAGACCTTTGGCACGCATGCGGGCGCGGCCGATGCCGCACAATGTCGCACAAGGGTCGAGTGGATCAGGCGCATGCAACAAAGACTGGCGGTGTTCAACCAGAAGGGCGGCGTCGGCAAGACCACCACGGTGCTCAACCTGGCCGCGGCCATGGCGCGCCGCCAAGTGCGTCCGGTGCTGGTCGACCTGGATGCGCAGGCGCATCTCACCTCCATCCTGTCGCCCGAGCCGGGGGTGAATCTGTTCGCCTTCTACAACGAGGCGAAACCCTTGGGCACGCTCACGCGGCCCGTGGAACTGGGCGGGCCGCTGGCCCTGGGAGGCGATGGCGCCGGCGAGATCATTCCCTCGCACTCCGAATTGCTCAAAGTGGAGACGCTATTCGGCAAGGGCCCCAACATCCTCAACAAGCTCAAGGACGCCCTGGACGCGGCATATGAGGAAACAGCGAAGGAAGCCGGCCATGCGCACGGCGGCTCGGGCGCGGCAGGCGGTGACCCCGCCGCCGTCCCTGGGCGGCCCATCCTGATCGATTGCTGTCCCATGCTGGGCGTGCTGTCGCTGTCGGGAATTTTCGCGGCGGAGCGCGTGCTCATTCCCATCTCCACGGATTTTCTCGCCTTGCGCGGCGCGCTGGCGCTGGAGAACACGCTGCGCGCGCTGGAGCATGTGCTCAAGCAGCGCGTTCCGCGACGCTATCTGCTGACGCGCTTTGACGGACGCCGCCGCATGTCGCACGACATCGCCGCGCAACTCGCCGAGCGTTTCGGCGACGAACTGTGCCAGACGCGCATCATGGAAAACGTCTCGGTTGCGGAAAGCCCGTTGCACAACCGCGATGTGTTCCGGCACGCGCCGGACAGCCGCGGGGCGAAGGACTACGAAGCGCTGCTGGAAGAGTTGCTGGCGGGCGGCTTTCTCGCTATCTAGCGAGAGGCATCGGCTCTGGTTCGGGTTTGACCTTGAGCGCGCGGGGTTCGCGCCGGGAAAAGAGCAGCCGTTGCGCCCCGGAGCTGCGTTGCCGGTTGGTGGCTGAAGCGCGCGACTACTTGCTGATAAGCGACACCACTTCCTCGAAGCTCACCGCGTTTGCGCGGCGATGAATCGGCGCAACCACGCAGGCAAGAATTTCGCAATGCGTGTACATCTGCCGCAGTTTGCGTTCGGCGTCCGCTTCATCGCGGCCATGAATGGAGATGTTGTCCACCATCAAGCCATGCCGGGTGCGAAGGCGGAAGTTGTATTTCACCGTGGACGCTTGCACGCTGTTCTCCCTGGCTGCGAGATGGCGGCGGAGGCTGAATATTCCTGCCCGCTCTGGATATGCAAGTTATATAGCATGCGCGCCGTGAACATCGCAAGATAAAGCACTGAATTGTGTGACTTATGACGGATTGATTCGGCGGGCGCAAGGCTGGATTTTGGATGTGAGCGCACGCTTATTTGGCTGTGCGAAGGGTAAAACGGACCCGGTGCTAGAATCCGCGTCCTCAGTCGGGGTCTGCTTTGATTGTTTTGGGGACACACTCGCCGGCGCGCCATGGCGGATGAATCGGACGAAATCGTCATCCGGGGCGTAACGACCTCGGGCAAAACGTTCCGCCCCAGCGACTGGGCCGAGCGTCTTTGCGGGGTCATGTCCGCCTTCGGACGCGAGCGCCATCTTGAATATTCGCCCTACGTGCAGCCCATCAATTCGGGCGGCGTCAAATGCGTAGTGGTCAGCCGGCAGTTGAAGGAAATCGAAAGTATGGCCTTCAATTTCCTCATGAATTTCGCCAAGGACAACGAATTGCAGGTGCGCCCCGGCCGGGGCGCGCCGCGCGAGGAATCAGGCGCTGCAGGCGGGCCGCCTGAGGCGGGTTCGACGGAAGGCGGTGGGTCAGGGGAGCGCGGCGACTCAAAAGAAGGCGGCTCGCAGGAAGGCTGAACTGCGCGGGCAGGCCGGCGAGAAGGGTATCGTCGTTCTGGCGCATTTCGAAGCCCGGAAATACAAAAGCCGCCCAAAGGGCGGCTTTTGAACGAGAGCGGTATGCCCTAGGCGGCCATAGCCTTCAGTTGCGCGGCGAGACGGCTCTTGTGCCGGGCGGCCTTGTTCTTATGGATGATCTTCTTGTCGGCGATGCGGTCGACAATGCTCACCGAATCCTGGTAGACCTTGGCGGCATTGGCCTTGTCGCCGGCCAGAATGGCCTTTTGCACGTTCTTGATGGCCGTGCGCAGCGTGGAGCGCTGGGCGGCATTGTGCTGGCGGCGGACTTCGGACTGGCGCGCGCGTTTGCGGGCGCCGGCGGTGTTGGCCATGAGATTCCTTGAGTGCTGAAAGCAGAGAGCCCGCTATTTTAGGGGCTGGCGGGCTATTTTGCAAGGCGCGGGGCGGGCCGCCCGAAGGCTGTTGCGGGCGGCCTCAGGGCGCGAGTGGGAGGTCTCGCCCGAGGCGCAACGGAACGCTCCGCCTTACGGCGTAAGCGGCTTCATGCCGATGCCCTTGGCCAGGCGGTCAAAATATTCGGTCTCCTTGCGGATGATCTCCCCCAGTTCTTCCGGGGTGCTGGAGACCGCCACCAGCCCGAACTTGTCCCACATCGGCGGCACCTCGGGATTCTTCATAATCGCCTGGATTTCACTGGACAAGTGCTGAATGATGGGCTTGGGCGCCTTGGCCGATGCCACGAACGCCCCCCAGCCGCCGAACTCGAATCCCGGCAGGTACTCCGAGATGACCGGAATGTCGGGATATTTGGGGCTGCGCTTGGGCATGGCGAGGGCGATCACCTTGAGCTTGCCCTCGGCCGCCAGGGCATCGGCGGCCCCGACCGCCGCAAAGGTGGAATCCACATGCCCTCCGCCCATGCCCTGGAAAATATCGGCCGAACCCTTGTACGGCACGTAGAGGAAGGAAAAGCCCAGGCGCTGCCCCATGTCGTAGGAGAACAGCTGCGGCAGCGGACCCACCGTGGCGAGGCTGATCTGCACCCCGGCCGGCCGGCTCTTGGCATACTGGATGAACTCCGCGAAGTTCTTGACCGGCATTGGCCCGCCGACGACGAAGGCGGTCCAGATGATCATGTGCTCGGTGATGGGCGCGAAATCCGCTGCCGTGTAGGGAATCGTGTAGACGGCCGAACTGGCGAAACCGCTGTTCACGGTGCTGATGGTGTACCCGTCGGCGGGCGCGCGCAGCATGGCGAGCGTCCCCACGGTGGTCACCCCGCCGGGGCGAAATTCGATCAGAAAAGGCTGGCCCAGGCGGTCCCTGAGCTTGTCGGTGATGTAGCGCAAAGCCACATTGGTGCCGCCGCTGTTTGCTGCGGAGGGGACGATGACGGTCACGGGCTTGTTGGGGTAAGCCTGCGCAAGAGCCTGCTGTGCGCCGGTTGCGAACGCCGCGGCAAGCAGCACACGCTGGCTTGCCCGAACGGCGCCACGTATCCAGCCATCGATCAGACCCTGCGTCTGCCGGTGAACAATGCCCTGCGTGGTTCCGGTCCCGCCCATAGCCTCGCTCCCCCAATAATTGTCGGTTGGCGCAACGCGCTGGATGTCCCAAAGCGCAGGCTAGTCTGTCACTGCTCACTCGCCGGGTCAATCCGGCCGCTGACTGAAAGGGAGCGCGAACAGCCGCCGTGACACCGGTCCGCGAGGCCTATGGGGAGACGCACATATAATGCCGCCATGACCGAGATGGCTGATCCCCCTTCGAGCCGGCCGCCGCAGCAAGAAAGTCCGAAGCGGCCGGGGGGACGAAGCCTCCTGGGGGCGCTCGCCACCGTGAGCGGCATGACGCTCATCTCGCGCATCCTGGGCTTCGTGCGGGACGCGGTGATTGCGCGCATGTTCGGCGCGGGCGTCGCGACCGATGCCTTCTTCGTCGCCTTCCGGCTGCCCAATCTGCTCCGGCGGTTGTCTGCGGAAGGCGCGTTCTCGCAGGCCTTCGTTCCCATCCTGGCCGAATACCGCTCGCTTTCCAGCACAGTGGGATCCGAAGCTTGGAATTCACGTGACTTGAAGTCGCGGCCGCACTGACCCTATAGTGAGTCGTATTAATTTAAATCATACCAACATGGTCAAATAAAACGAAAGGCTCAGTCGAAAGACTGGGCCTTTCGT
>JADMIO011101870.1_pt1 | contig 105304 bp, 79 predicted proteins | sample 8958161 | NCBI WGS metagenome assembly JADMIO01 (sample SAMN16585339, study PRJNA669376) | soil metagenome | isolation source: Crop rotation soil | place: USA: Cullars Rotation, Alabama | collected 2011
GACAACTTGTCCACGTGGAATTCTAAGCTTAGGATCCCAATGTGCTGGAAAGGGGTGGGTTCTGCGTCTGGCACCACTCACAGGCAATACGTTGGATCGGCTCCATGCAGGATCTCCATAAAACAGCCGGCGGATAGCGCCGGGGGGTTATTGCGCCGGGATGACCCGGTCGGGTTGGGGCGGCTCTGGCCGGAGCCGGTGGCACCACGCTCGGCGGGGCAGGCGAGAGGGCGGATGGTGCGGATGGCGTAGTATACCATACCCGGCCCGAAAGCATCAGGGGCGCGGGTGGGCGGCGAAGAACTCCAGCATCAAGCGGCTGGCCGAGATTTCCTGGGTGGGTGCCAGGCCGCCGGGCAAGGGCGCCCCGCCGGGCCAGGCGTGCTTGCCGTCCTGGACGGTGTAGAGTTCGACGGCAGTGCCCGCCCCGCAGCCGGTGTAAGTGTCGTGGAGCACATGAGCGCTGGTCTGCGTTTGCTTTGGGGTAGAGGCGCAGCCGTCCTCGCGCGTCCAGAAGTCCATGGCGAAGGCCACCGAGCGGTTCACGATGGGCGAGAGGGCGGCGGAGCCGTGCCCGCCGTCGTAGGGCACGTGGTCGTCGGCGGTGCCGTGGAAGGCGATCACCGCCACGGGCTGCGCGGGCTGGCACGCGAGTACATCCTGCGCCCCGGCGACGGGAGCAATCGCCGCGATCTTGTCGGCCAACTGGCAACCCAGCCGGTAGGCCATCATGCCGCCGTTCGAGATCCCGGTCGCGTAGACGCGCTTCGGATCGACGGCGTACTGCCGGCTCAGCTCCTCGATCAGCGCGCGGATGAAACCCACGTCGTCCACCTGCTGCTCCATCGCGTAGGCACAGCAGATGCCCGCGTTCCAGGTCAGCCCTTTATCTTCCTGGCGCCCCGTGCCGGCGGGATAGACGACGAGGAAGCCCTGCTTATCGGCTTCCGGGTTCATGCGGCTTACCAGCGCCTGGCTCTCGGCGGTGGCCCCGCCGCCATGCATGTTGACGACCAGCGGCAACGGCGTCCCGCCCGTATACGCGGGCGGCAGGTGCAGGATATAGGCGCGCGTATACCCGTCGAAGCTGAGCGTGCCGCTGACGTTGCGTGCGCCTGCGCCGGCCGCCGGGGTGCCCGCCCGCGTCCCGCCCGCGCAGCCGGCCAGCAGCGCCACGCCCAGCAGAAGCAGGCCGCCGACCACCAGCCGTCGTTTTAACGAAGGGCTTATTAGCTGTGCAAAGTGCACCCGGCGTGTACCTTTCTTCGAGTCGAGGCTTTAGCCGGCGCTCCGAGCGCGCCACAACCGGCTAAAGCCTCGACTCCAGCCGTGACAAATAGTGGATCCGCGGCCCCGGCCTAAACCGATGATAGCATAGTTCGCATCCGGGGATGTTAGCGCCGTGTAAAATCTGCACGCCCTATTGACTCCTCGGTGTATAATGAAGCTGTCTCCCACGTCATAGCCTCGATCCACCCCTGCTTGCGGCCGGCAAGGAGATCGATCTATCGTTTGCTTCCGTCGGGTAACCGGCGATGAAAGGAGCCACATGTATGTATCTCGTCAGTGGGGCCACCGGCCATGTAGGAAGTGAAGTCGTGCGCCAGCTCGCGGCGAAAGGACTGCCTGTGCGCGCCATGGTCCATCACATGGACAAGGCCAAAATGATCGAGGAGCCGGGCGTCGAGGTCGTGTACGGCGATTATGCGGATCCGGCGACTCTGGACCGGGCGCTCGACGGGGTGGAGAAAGCCTTCCTGATCTCGAACATCACGCTGCACCAGAACGAACTGGAGGACAATTTCGTGCATTGCGCCTGCGAGATGGGGGTCCGGCATATCGTCAAAAGCTCGGCCCTCGGCGCCAGCCCGGATTCGCCCGTCAGCTACCTGCGCCGCCATGCGGAGACGGAGCAGCAACTGGCCGATTCCGGTGTGGCCTATACGATATTGCGCCCGCAGATCTTCATGCAGCAGATGTTCGAGTTTGTCCCCTCGATTCTCGGCCAGGGAGCCTTCTACGCGAGCATCCCCCACGAGGCCTGCTTCAGCACGGTGGATTCGCGCGACATTTCCGCCGTGGCGGTGGGCGCGTTGACCGGCAGCGGGCACGAAGGCCAGATCTACACCATCACCGGCCCCGAAGCCCTGAGCTATGACGAGATGGCACGGGAGATCGGCGAAGTCATCGGCAAGCCCGTGGCCTATGTTGAGGTGCCCGCCGACGCGCTGTTGAGCGGGCTTGTGCACTACGGCCTCCCGGAGTGGCGCGCGCGCGATGTGCTCGTCATGCTGGACCTGTTCGCCTCCGACCCGCAGTATGCGCAGGTGACGGACGTGGTGGAGCGGGTCGGCGGCAAGGCGCCAACCGCCTTCGCCCAGTTCGTGCGCGACTACGCCGGGGTCTTCCAGGGCGCCCAAGAGGCCGTGCTGATGGCCTAGACCGCGACGGCGGCCTCGATTTTGGATTCTGGAGTCCAGGGCTTTAGCTGGTGCTGCCCGGCCACGCCGACCGGCTGAAGCCTCGACTCCAGGCGTCACAAAACCCTGTGGCAACCCTCTTTATGTCTGCACCCCGCGCGGCCCTTATTCGTACTGAACTGGTTATCCGATCCGGATATCCTCATGCTCGCATCGCCACCGCCCGGCCGGGAACTTTCCGCCTGCTCAGGCTGTTTCCCGTAATGACTCGGGCGGCCGGCGGGAGACTCCCAACATCGGCGCCGGCGCATGTAACAGATCAGCCGCCGAGGAGACGATACAGGCGGCGCGGCATGCATCCGCGCTGCCTAGATCCACACCACAGAGGAGTATTGAGGATGAAGACAGTATTGAAGCGGCTCGTGCCGGCATGTATCCCCCTGCTGCTGCTCGCGACGTTCCTGGCCACCGCCGCGCGGGCGGCCACGGTCGGCGACGTGTTCACTGACCCGCCGAAGAGCTTTGCGCTTGTCCAGGGCTGGTTCGCGGGCCGGGCGACGTTTTACTATGACTTCGGCATGAACGCGCCGGCGACGGCGAACGCGAGCAAGGTCGCTGCCGCCCCGATCTATGTGCTGGTGACAGGTTTTGACGCCAACGGGCAGCCGCAGATGCTCGCCGGCCAGCACAACATCATCGACCTCGTGCCCGGCGAGGCGGGCTACTCCGACCTCTGGCAGGTCAACCTCGTCACCGTCCCGGCCGGGACGGCCGCCGACAGCGTGCGCTCGCTCGACCAGATCCGGCAGGGGGGCTACCCGGTCCAGGCCACCCCGATGCTCGTGAACTGCCCGGTGGTGCCCGCCGGCTCCCGCCTGGCCGAAGGGACGCCGGGGCTGACGCAAGGCTGGTATAAAGGGAAAGCGGTGTTTTACTTCGACTTCGGCCCCAACCCCGACAGCACGGCGCCGATTTACGCTTTCATCACCGGTATGGACGCCAACGGCAACCCGCAGATGGTTGCTGGGCAGCACAACATTATCGGCGTGATCCCCGGCCAGGCCGGCTACACCGCCTTCTGGGACGTGCATTTCGTGCAGGTGCCGGCCAGCTACCGGGCGAACACGATCACTTCCGTCGATCAGGTCATGAAGTCCGGGTACCCGGTCATCCACCCCGGCGTGGTCGTCAACTGCCCCGTGATCCGCACCGACGCCGCGATGAGCGGAGGCAGCATGCCGGGGATGCCCGCGACGGGGGCATCCGCACCGCCGGTAGCCTGGCTGGTTGGGTTGGCGCTGGCCGGGCTGGTGCTGGCCGCTGGCTTGTTCCTGCGCCGCGCGCAGATCAGCTAATACCGGGTTGAAAAAGCGAGGCTTTCGCCAGGGCTGCGTAACGCAACTTTGGCGAAAGCCTCGCTGATTGGGGCTATCGGTCGCTATGGATGAGTCAAGGCCCACCAGAGCATCTTGCTCAACTGGCCGCGCGTAGCGTCGTTCGATGGGCGGAACTCAAGACAGCCGGTGCCGCAGGTGTAGCCGCTGATCACCCCCCGATTATACGCGGTCTCGACCACGCCGTAGTATCCGTCGCCGGATGGCACGTCGCGGAAGGTCGCCGTGGGGGGATTCAGGATGGTCCAACCCATCGAGAGCACGATCAACTTGCTGATCTGCGCGCGGGTGATGTTGTTGCCCGGGCGGAAGTAGCGGCCCGGACACGGCTCGGTAGGCACCGTGCCGCAGCCATAGCCGGTGATCAACCCATGCGCCACTGCCGTCTCGACGGTGGCGTAGAACGGGTGAGTGGTCGGCACGTCGCGGAAGCTCGGCGTCGCCGGCGTCACGATCGCCCAACCCTGGCCCAGCACCACCATCTTCGAGAACTGCGCGCGGGTGGTGGGGTTGTAGGGGCGGAAGTAGCGGCCCGGACACGGCTCGCCCGGCGCAGCCGTAGCCGGTAATGATCGCGCGGCAGTAGAGATAGGTCACCCCCTCATAGAAGTAGTCGGTACTATGCACGTCGTTAAAGGCGATTGTGCAAGTGCCTGACGTCGGCGACGGGCCGGGCGTGGGCGTGCGCACCGGGGTCCAGGTCACGCCGGGCGGTGGTGTGGGCGAGGGGCCGCGCGTGTTGGTCGGGAGCGGCGTGGTCAGGCATTGCTCGGCCAACTGGCCGCGAATCTCCCCACTCTGGAAGGCTGCGCTGTTGATCTGCACGTAAACCTGCCCGTTATAGAGCTGGGCCAGGTACTGGGATGGGAAGGTGAAGAACCCGATGGCCGGGTTGCCCGCCGGGATGACGGTAATGGTCGGCCCGACAACCCCTGGCCCACCGACGCCGATGACCGCGCCCGTTTCCTGCGACGCCAGGTTCTGGAAATTGATCGAGTAGTCCATGCGTTGTGTGGCCGAGTCGAGCGAGAAGCTGCCCGTCCCGATGCCCTGGCTGGTGTTCGGCGGGATCGCCTGGGAGCCGTCGAGCGACGAGGCGAAGAAGTGGACCGGCACCGGCCCGCAGACGGAGACCGGCGTGAGCGTGCCCGCCGGGAGAGTCGGAATCGGCGTGCGCGTGGGCGTATTCGTCGGCGAGCGTGTGATGGTCGGCGTATTCGTGACCGTCGGCGTGTTGCACAGGACCCGGGCGTAGGTGATGCGCAGCCCCGAATAGAGGATCGCCTGGTTGAATGAGAACTGGCGATACAGGTTGTTGCCGCCCGTCAGCTTCTGGATGCCCACCGTCGCGCCGTTGCCGCCCTGGGCCAGCGGCGTGCCGTAGACGATTTCCAGCTTCTGCTGGCCCTCGAACAGGCGGATCTCAAAGTTCGTGTCGATGCCGCTACAGCCGCTGGCGTTAAAGATACAGGCCCGCCACTCGATGTTGAACACGCGGTTGGGCGCCGCGCCCGTCACCGAAGTATAGATGCCGACCCCGCCGCTGCCGTCCGTGCGCAGGTCGTCCCAGTAGGCCGCAATGGCGTCATGGAGGAGGTTGGTTGGGATCTGGACGTTGTTGGCCTCAGTCGACGTGCCGCTGAACTGGAGGACGCCGTTCGAGCTGACGTCCGCCGTGGTGAACGTCTGGTCGTAGAATGTATAGGAGAAAGGCAGGTTGATCTGCGTGTCTACGTTATCGCCATGGTTGCCGATGTCCGTCGTTCCCGGCACGATGGGGATACTGGCGCTGAGCGTTTGCACGTAGTTGGCGTCCGAGCGACACGTCTCTGGCGTGGGCGTGCGCGTGGGGCTGGGCGTAGCCGGAGTGCGCGTCTCGGTCGGCGTCCGCGTGATCGTCGGCGTCGGCGTATTGGTCGGGATAATGCTCTTCCAGATACGGATGCTGTCACCCGCCCAGATGTAGTTATTCGGTTCTTGCTGCAGCCCGCCGTTCGTATTTGCCTGCACCTGCTTGCCGGTGGTCCCCGCGTAGTTTTCGCTGCCGATCGTCCCGGAATTGCCGTCGCTCATCCCGACGTTAAAGGTGGGGTAGACGAGATAAATATCGCTCGCCAGACCCGTGATCGCTTCAGGGATCTGGATCTCAAAAGTGTTGAGCGCGTTGGTGCCGTCGTTATAGTCGCGGACGTTGCGCCACTCGACGATGAAGACGCGGTTCGGCGCCGTGCCGACGACGCCGGAGTAGACGCCGCTTTGCGGGTCACTGCCGTAGCCGGCCAGGTCGTCCCAGTTGGCCGCGACGAACCCGTTCGGCGGGTTGGAGTTGGGAATATTGGTGTTCGAGTTGTAGCAGTTGGGCGGGCAGTTAAACTGGCTGCCCAGGGTGATGAAGCCGTCCGAACTGATCGTGCCCGTCGTGACGTCGGTGCCGTAGAAGCGCACGGGGAAGGGCAGGCTGAAGCTCGCGCTGTTGTCGTTGAAGGTGTTGCCGAAGACCTGGTTAGGTGCCGCCTGGAAGGCGCGCCCGGCATTTTGATAGCACGTATAGCCGGCCATGTCATTGGGACTGCGCGCGACGCTGAAGTTGAGCGTGACGGCCGTATCGGTGAGCACCGTCACCGGGAGGGTTTGCTGGACATAGCAGCCACTCGGAAACACGGTGACTGAAGTGCCGCCCGCCGGCACGGTGATAGTGTACACTCCCCCGGCCTGTGGGTCACTCATCACATAGGCGCCGGGGTCGTTACCCACATGCAGGAGCGCCTTGATCGGCTGGCCGCTGCCGGCATCGAGGACCGTGCCGTGGATGGCCCCGCTACGGACCATCGCCAGCGGCGCCGACGAGACGTTCGAGCCGAAGGTTTCGCTGAAAGCATAGTCATGCACGATTGGCCCGGTGGTCGGTTTGGGCCGCACCACGCTGTTAAAGCCGCCCGTGCCGCTGTTGACCGCGCCCACTATAATGCCGTCCACCTTCAAAGCGACCTCGAAATTGGGCGAATAGCGGGTGAAGAGGGCCGTAATATTGCCGTTGGTGGTGGCGCGCGAGGGGGCGATAATTGAGGTCGGCACGTTATACGCCTTCGAATCGACCAGAAGCGCCCCGTAGCCCAGCCGCCCGCTGGTCTGCCCCGTCAGGCGCAGATCGTACACAGCGGCCCCGGCTGGGGATTGCACGAAGAAGGCGACCGCGCCGTCGGAATCGGCCACGCTCGACCCCAGAGGGGTGCCCGGCTGGCGCACCAGGTTCACGGTTTCGCCCGGCTGGAAGCCTTCACCGACCAGGCCAATGGTGGTCGTCACCGTGTTGGACAGCACCGGGCGGTCGATGAAGAGGCGGGAGAGGTTATTGTTGCCACCGGGGCCAGCGTCAGAACGCTCTTCGACGCTCTGCCCCGCCAGGGTAGCCGCCGCGACCCCCGACTGGTAGGTATTGTAGACGGCATCGCCGTTCGGATTGGCACCGACCGTGATAACAATGGGGGCGGTGCGGCCCAGGCCGTCCACCGGTACCGGCCCCAGCGAGGCGGTATTGCGGGCGACAGTCACCGAGATGCCCGCCGTGTAGCGCACGCCGTACATATAGAGAGAATCGCCGGGCCGCACGCTATGCGGGCCGACGGCGAGGCCGGGGACCGACGGCGCAGTGTTCGAGACCTGGACAGATCCACCGGCCATCTTGCCGCTATAGAGACCCTGCACCCGGAACCAGATGAAGCCGAGGCCGCTGGGGCGAGTGAACGAAGCCCACGCTGCACCATCAGTGTTGGCTTGCACGTAGCCGGTGATCTGTCCTCCGGTATAGATCGCGATCACTTCCAAAGGGCGGAAGCCGGTGGCGACCATGGCAAGCACCTGCCCGGTGCTCAGGGGGATCACGTCGGGGCTGAGGCTCAGGTAAGCGGTATCATTGCCGAGTGCGCCGCTGTCAGGCACCAGGCCGAGCAACCCCGGCCCTGTCTGCGGCGCCTCTCCAATGCGGCGGGCGGTTGCCAGGTCGGGCGCCGGCTGCACCCCGGCGGCGCTCAGGTCGAAGGACGGCGCCGGCCCGTCGGCGATGCGCATCTGAGCCGTGCCGACGGTGCCTTGGTTAGCGCCCGGCGCCAGGGGCGGAATCTGCACTACTGGGACGTCGCCCGGTTGCAGCGGCGTGGCGGGATCGACGCCCGGACCGCTACTTTGGGGGGCCACGGCTTGTGGGGCGCCCGCCGAGTCACTTTGCGCGGCGACCGCCGTACCGAAGCGGCTCCAGCCGAGGACGGTAAGCAGGACGAGGAACCCAGCGACGACACCGAGGGTCAAGTAGCCGAGCCGCTGACGATTTTTCATTGCTGACAGATTCCTTTCTGAAGCATGAAGGGGTATTCGCGCCCTGGGCCGATTGAGGAATGGCGGATATGATAATGGGACAGGTGCCGCATCTGCCTGTCCAGCGAAGGAGCGGCGTCATCTTAGCAGATTTTCGCGCCCCTGTCAAGCACTGCGCGCAAACTAGGGACCATTGTTCCACTATGGATTGCCCGGCAAGGCGAACAATGTCAACGCAAGGGTATATTGGCGGGACGCGGATACGCATAAAGACCGATTGACGTAGCGGGGCGTGCCCGGTATAGTGGGCGGGAGGCAAACAGCCAACCGAGGCAGGGAGGATGCGCATGGCACAGGTGGAGGAACGGGTCGCGGAAGCGGCGGTAGACGAGGCGGAGGTGGGCAGACCGGCGGCGCCGGCCCCGGCGCGGGCAACCTTCCTCACCGTTCTGCGCAACGCCGGGTTTCGCAACCTCTGGCTCGGCCAGATCATCTCGCAGATCGGCGACTACTTCGTCTTCCTGGCGCTGATGGTCGTCGTCAGCGGGTTCCAGAGCGACGCCGCCGCGACCACGAGCGCCCTCGCCGGGCTGGGCGTCTCCATGACCCTGCCGCGCCTCCTGTTTGGCGTGCTGGCCGGGGTGTTCGTCGACCGCTGGGACCGGCGACGCACGATGCTCGTCTCGGACCTGGTCCGGGTAGGGATTGCCCTGGCCTTTATCCCCGCAATTCTTGCGCAAGAGCTGCTGCTGATTTACGCGCTGGCTTTCGCCCTCTCGGCTATCGGCACCCTATTTGTGCCCGCCAAAGGCGCGCTGATCCCCTGGCTCGTCCCCGACGAGCAGTTGACGGCGGCCAACGCGCTCTCGCAGACCTCGCAGATGCTGGCGCAGTTCGCCGGCCCCGCGCTTGCCGGGGCGACTTTCGCCGCCGTCGGCTCCGGCAACCAGTGGATCGCCTTCGCGATTGACGGGGTCTCCTTCCTGGTCTCGGCACTCGCGATCTGGCTGATCCGCGTGCCGCGCACAAATAGCATGCCGATTGTCGCCCCGCGGTCGGAAACGCCTGGCGCGGCGGTGCGCCAGGTCTGGCGCGAACTCCTGGTGGGCCTGCGCGCGCTGGTGCTCAACCGGACTATCGCCACCCTGGCCGCCGTCTTTGCCGTGTTGAACCTGGGGCTGGGCGCGCTCAACGTGCTCTGGGTGGTCTACCTGCGCACCCAGTTCCACTTTGCGGACGCCGACCTCGCCTGGCGCATCAGCGTGGTGGACATCGCCTTCGCCGGGGCGATGGTCGTGTCGAGCGCTCTCATCGGCAACGTCGCCGCGCAGGTCTCCCCCAAGTGGATGATCGTCGTCGGCCTGATCGGCGGCGGTCTGCTCCTCAGCACTATCGGCTACCTGCCCGACTACTGGCTGCTGGTCGCGGCGATGGCCGGCGTGGGCCTCTTCGTCGCCCCGATCATGACCGGCACGCCGACGATGATGCAGATCGTGGTGCCGAACGCGCAACTCGGCCGGGTGGGCGGCGGCATCGGCACGGTCAGCGATACCTCCGGGCTGGTCTCGATGGGCCTGGCCGGCGTGCTTGGCGGGCTGCTGGGGATTCCGCTGGTCTTCTTCCTCTCCGGCCTGCTCGCCACGCTGGCGGGCGTGCTCGGCTGGGTGCGCCTGCCCGCGCTCACCCTGCGCGACAAAGTGGCGGATATGCCGCTGCCTACCGCCGTCGAGATCCCGGCGGACCAAGCCGCTTGATCCGGGGCACAAAAACAGACCGGCGCCACGGGTAGGCGCCGGTCCGGATCGTGAACTAATAAAGGGTTAACGCGCCGTGGGCGGGCGTCCATCGCCACCGGCAGGCGCGGCCGGGGCCGGGGTCGGTCCGGTTGTCGGCGCTGCCGTGGGCGGCGCGGTGGCGGCGGGCGCCGCCGGAGTCGCACCGTTGGATGCCGACGCCGCAGGAGCCGGAGCAGGCCCAGCCGGGCTGGGCGCCTCGCCGGGCGCACTGCCTTCCGGGCGCCGCGGGCGCGGCGGCTTGGCGACCTGAACCGGCCGGTGCGTCAGCAAGATGCTCAACTTCTTGCCTTCCATCTTCGCCGGCTGCTCGATAATAGCGTCGTTTTGCAGCAAGGCCGCCACCTGGTTCAACAGGTCGCGCCCCAGCTCGGTATGTGTAAGCTGTCGCCCTCGGAACTCGACAGACATCTTGACTTTGTCGCCTTCTTCCAGGAAGCGCCGCGCTTGCCTGACCTTCGTTTCGAGGTCATGCTCGTCAATATTCGGCTTGAGGCGCACTTCCTTGATGACCACATTGTGCTGCGTTGCACGGGAGGCGCGTTCCTTCTTGGTCTGTTCGTAGCGGAACTTGCCGTAGTCCATCAAGCGGCAGACCGGGGGGACCGCGTTGGGGGCGACTTCGACGAGGTCGAGATCACGCTGGCGGGCCAGGTTCAATGCGTCACGCGCGAACATGATGCCCATTTGTTCGCCGTTTTCGTCGATCACGCGCACCTCGCGCGCGCGGATACGATCGTTAACCCGTAATGTTTTGGTGATAGGGAACTCCTTTACTATAAGCGAGTAGCCGCCGGCTTTCAGCCGTCAGCTATTGTAAGAAACGGCCGCGAGCGACCTAATGAGATATACTTCTCCGAATATAATCTTAGCAGATCTAGGCGTGCGCGTCAATACTACTTTCGATGGTTTTTGCCGCCTGCTGGGGTTCAGTCAGATGATTCGAGGGACTGCTCCCGGTCGATCTCGCGCCAGCGCTGGCCTTCTTCAACAACCTCCGCAAACCCCGGATCATTGTACCTAATATACGTAAGAACGGCGTGCGCGGTTTAGTCACTTGTGCCTAACGTGCTGGCTCCATGGGGCCGGGCGCAGTCAGGTGAAGCGGATCAGGCGGCGGGCCGGGCGCGCTGGGGGCGATCTCGACGGTGCCGAGCACGAACCGGCGTGGCAGCAATTCGGCGGGCGGCGCAGGGTCGATCTGGATGAAGAGCAGGCGGCGAGCAATCGTCGCCACGGCGAGCGGGTAGCGGCCCGGCGGCAGGTTCGAGGGCACGACAACCGGGTAGGCGTCGCGGATCACGTAGTCGGACAAGTGAGCGGCATCGATCCCGCGCGCCGCCAGGTAGGTGGGGAGCTGCCCCAGCAGGGGAGTGTGGACCTCAACCGCCTGCGGGTCGCCGAGGACTGTCGCCAGGTTGGGCAGGACCGGCGTGGTGGCGCGCCAGTAGCGCACGAGAGCGAGCGGGCGGCCTGGCACGGCGCTGGCGGGCAGGTCCACGCCGACCAGGGTCAGGCCGGGGGCGACCGGCACGTCGAGCGGCACCTGCGGGCGGGCGCGCGGGTCGGCGGCGGGCACCAGCCAGTCTTCGGGCGGCGCGTCGTTCGGGCTGAGGCGGTAGAGCGTGAGCCAGCCAGTGCGCACGATGCCCGTCCAGCGGAACATGCCGAAGAGTTCGGGCGAGTACCACTTGTTGTTCGCGCCGGTGGGGTCGTAGAGGAAAGCCGGCAGGAAGAAGTCGTTTTTCAGCACGCCGGCATAGGCCGGGCCGGGCGGCCAGGGCGGGTTCGCCGGCTCGCCGGGCTGCATGCCGACGACGACATGGAGGTCGGGGCGCACCCCGTAGAGGCGCGTGTAATAGAGCAGGTCGTAGCCGAGCGAGGCGCCGTGGTGGAAGACCCAGGCGTCGCGTGGCAGACGGGCAAAAGCGTTGCCCCAGAAGTCGCGGAAGGCGACGTCGGCAGCCTGGTTGTTAATACCGGAGTTGGCTCCGATCTCCCAGACCGCCGTGGCGAGGCAAACGGCGGCGATGAAGGCGGCGCTCCCCAGGCGCACGACCCGGGGAGCCCGAGGCCGGGTACTCCGCCGCCGCTGCCAGGCGCGTGCGCCCGCCTGCGCCGTCCAAAAGAGGCCCAGCGCGACCAGCGGCATGGCCGTCCAGTAGGCGACGATAAAGTACACATCCACGTCAGGCGCGCGGTAGGTGCCGTAGAAGACAAAGTTTTCGAGGGCCAGGCCGACGAACAGGTAGAACAGACGCACCCGCCTGACCAGCAGCCGCCAGTAGCCCACGAGCAGGAAGGCGATGAACAGCCAGCCCAGGTTGATTTGCAGCAGGTGCAGGACCATGACGGCGTGGTCGGGCCAGGAGACGGGCGGGATACCGAAGCGCCAGGCGGCGAAGGCGTCGAGGGTGAAGGCGTAGAATAGCGGCCAGCCGGGGTCCGCAACGGGGCGGCCCTCGCCCACCGGGAAAGCGTCCACGGCGAAGCCCTGCCACAGGTAGGGCAGCAGCGCCAGCGCGAACAGGCCGAAGGTGGCCAGCCCGCCGCGCCAGTCGAGCCGGCGCACCCCGGCCCGCACCCTCCGCGGCCCGCGCCCAGCCTCCGCAGGCAGCGGCCAGCCGAGGAGCATAAACAGGGCGACGACCGGAACGAACATGAGGTCGGACAGGTGGATGCCGTTGGCCGCGCCGAAGAGAAACGCGGCGGCCAGCAGCCAGGTGCGTGCGTGCCGGGGATTGGCCAGGGTGGTATCACCCGGCGGGGCAGAGCGCGAGGCTGCCCATTCGAGCAGGCACCAGACCATGACGGCGACCAGGCCGAGGTTCGGCGCGTAGAGTTCGGCGATCACCGCCTGTGACCAGAAAGTGACCGAGAGGGCGAACGCCACCGTGACCCCGGCGGCGGCCAGCCGCTCGCCGCTGAAGAAGCGCGTGGTGACGAGGTAGAGCACGGCGACGGCAACAGACGCCAGCAGCGCCGACATCCAGGTGACGCGCGTGGCGACCTGGCCGAGCGGCACCAGGCTGAACAACTTGCCGAGCCAGATGTAGAGCGGCGCGCCCGGCATGTGCGCGACCTGCACGAGCGCGCTCTTGGTGACGAGTTCGTTGGAGTCGGTGCTGAGGGAGCTGAGACCGCGCGTCATCGTCGCTGTGTAGAGGCCCAGGCTGCCCAGGAAGAGCGCGGTGGCGCTGGCCCCATCGGCGCGGTCGAGGCGGCGGAGGGGGCGCAGAGGAAGATAGGGCCGGGTGGCCCTCTGGATCGCCATGCGTCAGGCGGCCTGCTCCGCGCCGCGTTCGGCGGATGGTACGTTGGCGCGCATAGCCGCCTGCTCCGCCGCCTGGCCTTTGAGGCCGAGCGCCAGCACCACCAGCCCCACGCCAAGCAAGCCAATCACAAAGTACGCGCTCTGGTAGCCGGGCACACCGCCCCCCAGCGAGTCGGCGATTGCGCCGACCAGCGCGCCACCCATCAACTGCCCGGTGCTGCTCGCCAGCGCCAGGGCTGCCTGGCCGGAAGCGCGCTCTGAGGCTCCGGTCTCACCCAGCATCACGTAGCGCAGCGGCGCGCCCAGCAGCACGCCGAGGCCGACGCCGATCAACGCCGCCGCGACGTAGAACCAGGCGAGTTGCGTCGCCAGGAAGCTCGCCAGCATCATACCGACGGTGACCAGCGCATTGCCGCCCAGGATGACGACGCGCGAGCCGGCCCGGTCCAGCAGGCGCCCGGCCAGTGGCGCGCCCACGGCCATCGTCAACACGATGGGCAGCAACATGAAGCTGGCCGTCGATTCGCTGACGCCGAAGGCCAGCGTCAGCAACTTGGGCGCGAAGACGACCGCCGCCTCGCCCAGACCGGCGCCCAGCGCGAAGACCATGACCAGGACCACCTGCCGCGAACGGAACAGGGCCATGCGCAGGATCGGGTCGGCGGCGCGGCGCTCCACCGCCCAGAACACCGGCGCGGCAAGTACGGCGGTCAGCAGGAAGGGCCAGACAGCGAGGGAGGTCACGCTGGTCCCGAAGTGCGCGGTGTCGATCTGGTTGAGGCCATAGGCCAGCGCGGTCAGCATGCCGGCTAGGACGGCCATGCCCGGCCAGTCAAACGGCTTGCGGGCGGCCGGGCGGCCCGCCGGTAGAATGCGCAGGGTCGCCCCGATGATCCCGGCGGCGATGGGCAGGTTGACCAGGAAGAGCCAGTGCCAGCTAAACAGCAGCAGCACGCCGCCCAGGATCGGCCCGACGAGGAAGGCGAGGCCGAAGACCGCCCCGATCAGACCGAGTGCCCGCCCCCGCTTCTCCGCGGGGAAGGTATCGCCGATGACCGCGCTGGCGACCGGGAAGATGCCCCCCGCGCCGAACCCCTGCACGGCGCGGCCCAGCAGCACCACGTCGAAGTTCGGCGCCAGCGCGACGACCAGCGACCCCGCCGCGAAGAGGCTGACGCTCAGGATATAGATGGGTCGCCGCCCGAAGGCGTCCGCCAGCTTGGCGAGCATCGGCGTGCCCACCAGATTGAGTAGCACATAACTGGTAAAGAGCCAGGAGACGGTGCGCTCGTCGACGGCGAAAGCCGCCTGGATGGCGGGCAGCGCCGGGCCGACGATGGCGATGTCGAGCGCGCCCATCAGCACGCCGACAAACAGCACTAACAAGATGCGGTTTCGCCCGCGATTGTCCATGAGCCTCCTCGTGCCTCCTCCATTCGCCGTGTGCCTCGTCATTGTACGCCGCCCTTCCCGGCAGCGTCAACCCTGGACTCAACACGCCACATATCGGTCATTGGACTGAGGTGGATTACGCCGCGAGGCGGGTAAAGCGGCGGACGGAAGCCAGTATAATTCGGAAGGCACAGCATTTGCATCCCTGAGCCAGGAGGGTAGCGCCATCGCCACGTCAACCGTCACCGCAACACCCAGCACGCCGTACCGGCAATTGCTCACCGCCTACCTCGCGCCGCAGCGAGCGCGTGTGGTCGTGCTCGCCATGCTGCTCTTCGGCAGCATTGGCCTGCAACTGCTCAACCCGCAGATCTTGCGCGCGTTCATCGACGCCGTGACGGCGCCCGGCCCGCGCAACGGGCTGCTCGGCATCGCCGTGCTTTTCCTCGGCCTGGCGATCTTGCAGCAGGTGCTCAACGTCGCCGCCACCTGGGCCAGCGAGCGCGTTGCCTGGACGGCCACGAACGCCCTGCGCGCCGACCTGGCGCTCCATTGCCTGCGACTCGACCTCAGCTTCCACAAGGCGCGCACGCCGGGCGAGTTGATCGAGCGCATCGACGGCGACGTGACCGCGCTCGCCAACTTCTTCTCGCAGTTCGTGGTCCAGGTGCTGGGCAGCGTGCTGCTGCTCCTCGGCGTGCTGGTCGTGCTCTGGACGGTCGATTGGCGCGTCGGCGGGTCGCTGACCGTCTTTGCCTTGCTCACCCTGGGGCTGATGGTCAGCCTGCGCACCATTGCCACGCGCTACTGGACAGCGCACCGCCAGGCCAGCGCCGAACTGTTCGGCTTCATCGAAGAGCACCTGGCCGGCACCGTGGACATCCGCGCGAACGGCGCCCAGCCCTATGTGCTGCGCCGCCTCTACGAGTTTATGCGCGCCCGGTTCCAGACCGGGCGCATGGCGCGCATCGTCAGCACGATCCCCTGGAGCGTGCCGCAACTCGCCGAGGCACTGGGCATCGGGCTGGCCTTCACCCTCGCCGTCACGCTCTACGCCAGCGGCACGATCTCGCTGGGCACCGGCTTCCTGGTCTATTTCTACACCCAGGCGCTGTTCCAGCCGTTGCACATGATCTCGAACCAGCTCGATGACTTCCAGAAGGCGAGCGCGGGCGCCGTGCGCGTACAGGAATTGATGAACACGCAGAGTGTGCTGGCCGACGGCACCGTGACGGCCTTCCCGGTGGGCGCGCCCGCTGTCAAGTTCCGCGACGTGACCTTCGCCTACGAGGGCGACGACAACGTGATCCACGACCTGTCGTTCCGGCTGGCGCCGGGCGAGGTGCTCGGCCTGCTGGGGCGCACCGGCAGCGGCAAGACGACAGTGACGCGCTTGCTGCTACGCCTCTACGACCCGACGGCGGGCAGCATCACGCTGGGCGGGGTGGAGCTACGCAACGCGCAACTGGCCGCCCTGCGCCGGCAGATCGGCATGGTCACGCAGGATGTGCAGCTTTTCCGGGGCACGATCCGCGACAACCTGACCTTCTTCGACCGCAGCATTCCCGACGCGCGCATCTGGCAGGCGCTGGAGGCGCTGGGGCTGGTCGAGTGGTGCCGGGGGCTGCCGCAGGAGCTGGACACGACCATCGAAGCGGGCGGCGGTGGGCTGTCGGCGGGCGAGGCGCAGTTGCTCGCCTTCACGCGCGTCTTCCTCAAAGATCCTGGCCTGGTCATTCTCGACGAAGCCTCATCGCGGCTCGACCCGGCAACCGAGCGCCTGCTGGAGCGCGCCGTGGACGGCCTCCTGCGCGGGCGCACCGGCATCATCATCGCCCACCGGCTCGCCACCGTCGGGCGCGCCGACACCATCTTGATTTTGGAACACGGCAGCGTCGCCGAGTACGGCCCGCGCGCCGAACTGGCCGCCGACCCGGAGTCGCGCTTCGCCCACCTGCTACGCACGGGCGTCGAGGAGGTCCTGGTATGAGAATGCAAACCGCGCGCTTCCTCTGGCGCCTGATGTGGTTCCGGCCCTGGCTGTTCTGGACCAACTGCCTGTCGATCATCCTGGTCTTCGTCTGCGGGCTGGTCCCCGGCTTCGTGGCCCAGAACTTCTTCGACACGCTCTCGACCGGCGGCAACCCCGACCTGGTCTGGCTGGTCGCTCTGCTGCTGATGTCGGCGCTGGGGCGCATCGTCTTCCTGGTCGGCTGTCAGTTGACCAACATCCCCTTCATGCTCAGCAGCACGGCGCTGATGCAGAAGAACATGCTGCGGCGCATCCTGCAACTGCCGGCGGCGCGCGCCCTGCCCGACTCGCCCGGCGAAGCGATCAGCCGCTTCCGTGACGATGCCGACGGCATCGTCGACGCGATGATCACGCTGAACGACTTCATTGCCTCGACCGTCTTCGCCATCATCGCCTTCACGATCATGGCGAACATTAACCTGGGCATCACGATTGGCGTTTTCCTGCCGCTGGCCGTCGTCGCGGCGATTGCCAACCTGGCGATGCGCCGCATCGAAGTCTACCGCAAAGCCAACCGCGAGGCCACCGGCCAGGTGACGGGCTTCCTGGGCGAAGTCTTCGGCGCGGTACAGGCGGTGCAGGTGGCCGGGGCCGACGAGGCGGTCGGCGCGCAGTTCGCGCGCCTCAACGACGCGCGTCTCCAGATGGCCGTGCGCGACCGCGTCTTCGACCAGATGCTCCATTCGATCTTCTGGAACACGGTCCACTTCGGCACCGGTTTTATCCTGCTCTTCGCCGGCCAGTCGATGGCCCAGGGTAGTTTCACCGTCGGCGATTTCGCGCTCTTCGTCTACTTCCTGGGCTGGGTCAGCGACTTCACCTCGCTGTTCGGCATCATCCTGGCCCGCTACAAACAAGCGGGCGTGTCCTTCAAGCGTATGATCCGTCTGCTCGGCGGCGCGCCGTCGGAGACGATTGTCGAGTACGGCCCGATCTACATGAGTGGCCCCTACCCGGAGGTGCCTCCCGTGCCGCCGCACGCCGCCGGGCGGCTGGACACGCTGGCAGTCGAGGGCCTGACCTACCGCTATTCCGACGGAGAACGCGGCATCCGCGATGTCGGCTTCACGTTGCGGCGCGGCTCGTTCACCGTGGTCACGGGGCGCATCGGCTCGGGCAAGACAACCCTCTTGCAGACGCTGCTCGGCCTCGTGCCGTCCGACACCGGCACGGTACGCTGGAACGGCACGCCCATCGCCGACCCTGCCGTCTTCTTCCAGCCGCCGCAGAGCGCCTACACGCCGCAGGTGCCGCGCCTGTTCAGCGACACACTGGGCAACAATATCCTGATGGGCTTGCCCGAAACCGACGGCAACCTGCAAGAGGCGCTGCACCTGGCCGTCATGGAGCCGGACCTGGCCGAGATGCCGCACGGCCTGGACAGCCTGGTGGGGTCGCGCGGGGTGCGGCTGTCGGGCGGACAGGTGCAGCGCACCGCCGCCGCGCGCATGTTCGTGCGCCGGCCCGACCTGCTGGTCTTCGACGACCTGTCGAGCGCGCTCGACGTGGAGACCGAGGCGACGCTCTGGGAGCGCGTCTTCGCCCACGCCGACGCGACAGTACTGGCCGTCTCGCATCGCCGCGCCGCCCTGCGTCGCGCCGACCAGATCATCGTGCTCAAGGATGGCGCGGTCGCAGCGGTGGGTACGCTGCCGGAATTGCTTGCCACCTCGCGCGAGATGCAGCACCTCTGGCACGGGGAGGTCGCCGCCGAGGAACCGGACGCCGCGCCGGAGACGGATGAGGAGACCGTCATCGACGCCCCACTCCTGATCAGCGCCTGGCGGAACGGCTAGGGGCTGGCGCCTCGCGCATTGTCGCCGGGCAGGAAATGTGGTAGGATGCGGGCCGAGATGATAGTGCTTCTGGATTCTGCCGAGGCCCGGCGATGATTCGCCTGATCGCGATTGACCTGGACGGAACGCTGATCGGCGAAGACCTGGTGATCAGCCCGCCGAACCGGGCGGCGATTGCCGCCGCGCAGGCGCAGGGCGTGCGCGTGACGCTGGCAACCGGGCGCATGTTCCGCTCCACCGTGCCGTTCGCCCGCGCGCTGAATATCACGACGCCGCTGATCTGCTACCAGGGCGCGCTGATTCGCGACCCGGTAAGCGGCGAGAGCATCTTCCACCAGGCTCTACCCCTGGCTATCGCCCTGGACGTGATCGCCCTGCTGCGCGGCGAGGACTACTACCCCAACGCCTATCTGAACGACAACCTCTATGTCTCCGAGATCAATCCCGGCACCGATTTTTATGCGCGACTGAACGGGGGCATCGCGGTCAACCCGGTCGGCGACCTGGCGGCCTTCCTGCGCCGCGATGGTGGCGATCCGACCAAGCTCTCGGTCGTGCTGGCCGACGAATCCACGACCGACGCGGTCGTCGCGCGGCTCCGGGCAGCCTTCGGCGCGCAGATCTACGCCACCAAGTCGCACCCGCTGTTCGCCGAGGCGCTCCACCCCGCCTGCAACAAAGGCATCGCCCTGGCCGCGCTGGCCGCGCACCTGGGCATCGCCCAGGAAGAGACGATGGCGCTGGGCGACGGCAGCAACGACCTGCCGCTGCTCCAATGGGCGGGCATCGGCGTGGCCATGGGCCAGGCGCGCGAAGAAGTCCGCGCTGGCGCGCACTATGTCACCGGCGCGCTGGCCGAGGATGGCGTGGCGGCGGCCATTGAGCGATTTGTGCTGAACCCCTCCTGATACGGAGAGGACTGGCGTGGTCAGCTACGCAGCCTACAAAGCGATCTTTCGGGGCCGGGCGCTGCCGCTGGCCTACCTCGACCTGGACCTGCTGGCCGCGAATAGCGGCCAAGTACTCGCCCGCGCGGGCACGAAGCCGGTCCGCGTCGCCTCCAAAAGCATCCGCTGCCTGCCCGTCCTGCGCCGCATCCTGGCCGCCGATCCGCGCTTCCGGGGCGTGCTCTGCTTCACCGCAGCCGAGGCGGTCTACCTGAGCCGGCAAGGGCTGGACGACCTGGTGATCGGCTACCCCTCCTGGCAGGCGGCATCTCTGCATGCGGTCTGCGCCGAAGTGGCGGCAGGCAAGACGGTCGTGCCCATGGTCGATTCGCCGGCCCACGTGCGCCGGCTGGAGGCGCTGGCCGCCGAGGCGGGCGTGGTCTTGCCGCTGTGCCTGGACCTCGACATGGCGAGCGACTTTCCGGGCCTCCATTTCGGCGCCTGGCGGTCGCGCGTGCGCACCCCGGCGCAGGCCCGGCGGATTGCGGCGCTGATCGCCGTCAGCCCGCACCTGCGGCTCGACGGGGTGATGGGCTACGAGGCGCAGATCGCCGGGGTGGGCGACCGGGTGCCGGGCCAGCGGCTGCGCAGCGCGCTGATCCGCCTGCTCAAGCGGCGCTCGCGGGCGGAGGTCGCGGCGCGCCGGGCCGCGCTCGTGGCGGCGGTCACGGAGACGGCGGGGCCTTTGCGCTTTGTGAACGGCGGCGGCACGGGCAGCCTGGAATCGACGGGCGTGGAAGCCTGCGTGACCGAGGTGACGGCGGGTTCGGCCTTCTACGCGCCCGCGCTGTTCGACGGCTACGCGACCTTCCGGCATGCGCCCGCCGCCGGCTTCGCGATTGAGATCGTGCGCCGCCCCGCGCCGGGCCTCTACACCTGTAGCGGCGGCGGCTACGTCGCCTCCGGTCCGCCCGGCGCCGACCGCCTGCCCCAGCCCTACCTGCCCCCCGGCGCGCGGCTGATCGCCACGGAAGGCGCGGGCGAGGTGCAGACGCCGATCCGCTATAGCGGGCCGGAGCCGCTGGCCCTCGGCGACCCGATCTTCCTGCGCCACGCCAAGGCGGGCGAACTTTGCGAACGCTTCAATACACTCCTGTTGATCCAGGCCGGGCAGATTGTGGACGAGGTGCCGACGTATCGCGGCGCCGGCCTATGTTTTCTATAGCATGAGGAGCGGCACGATGGCGACTCCCTGGCGCAACTGGGCGGGCACGGTCGCCGCTAGCCCGGCGGCCATCCATTACCCGGCGAGCGAAGCGGCAATCCAGGAGGTCGTGCGCGCGGCGCGGGCAGCGGGGCAGGGACTGCGCGTGGTGGGGAGCGGCCACTCGTTCACGCCACTGGTCGCGACCGGCGGCACGCTGGCGAGCCTGGAACACTACACCGGCGTCGAGCGCATTGACCAGGCGGCGCGGCAGGCGACCGTTCGTGCGGGCACGCCGATCCGCGCGCTGGGGGCCGCGCTTCACGCCGCCGGCCTGGCCCAACCCAACCTGGGCGACATCGACGTACAGTCCATCGCCGGGGCGATCAGCACCGGCACCCACGGCTCGGGCGCCACGCTCGGCAGCCTGTCCACGCAGGTCGCGACGCTGACGCTGGTGACCGCGGACGGCAGCCTGCGCACCTGTTCGCCGGAGGTCGCGCCGGAGGTCTTCCGGGCGGCGCAGGTCTCGCTGGGCGTGCTCGGCATCATCAGCCGCGTCACGCTGCAGCTGGTGCCCGCCTTCACTCTCGATTACACCTGGCGCAAAATGTCGCTCCGTGCCGTCCTGGCGAACGTCGAGCAGCATGTGGCCGAGCACCGCCACTTCGAGTTCTTCTGGATGCCCTACACCGACGCTGTGCTCGCCAAGTTTATGGACCCCACGCCCCTGCCGCCGCGCGGGCGGAGCCTCTGGCGGCGGTTCAACGACGGGGTGCTGGAAAACGGCGTATTCTGGCTGCTGAGCGAATACAGCCGGCACGTGCCCCGCCAGGCGCCGGGTGTGAGCCGGCTGATCGGCGCGCTCGTGTCGAGCGGGCGCACGCTGGACTCCAGCCACCGCATCTTCGCCACGGAGCGGCTGGTCAAGTTTGTGGAGATGGAATACGCCATCCCCCGCGCGCACTTCGCCGCCGCACTGGAGGAGATCGACGCGACGATCCGGCGGCAGCGCTTCCAGGTGCATTTCCCTATCGAGTGCCGGTTCGTGGCCGGCGACGACATCTTCCTTAGCCCGGCCAGCGGGCGCGACTCGGCCTATATCGCCGTCCACATGTACCGGGGCATGCCCTACCGGCGGTATTTCGCGGCGATGGAGGCGATCCTGGCGAAGTACGAGGGGCGGCCCCACTGGGGCAAGCTGCACACGCGCCGCGCGGCCGATCTGCGCCGGCTCTATCCGGCCTGGGACCGCTTCGCGGCCGTGCGCCAAACCCTCGACCCGACCGGCCTCTTCCTGAACGATTACCTGCGCACCCTCTTCGGCGTCCCCGCGCCCGATCCCACCTGACCACCCATCCGCTGTCGAAGTGAGCAACAATTGAATAACAATTGGTCACTTTTTGATCTGGTGAATGAACAGCGCAACGCGCTAGTATTAGCTCTGTCAACAGGGTAGGGAACGGCGTAGTTCGGCAGCAGGCAGCCCGCCTGGCATTCCCCCCGGTCTTATTTGATAGTTTCACAGGTTCAGTAAAGGAGAGAGATCAAGTGAAGAAGCTTTCGTTGTTTGTGCTGGCCCTCCTCGTCCTGGGCGGCCTGATCGCCGCCTACGAGCGCAATACGACCGCCGCCCCGCCCAGCGGCAACGGCGGCCCAGTGGACTGCCAGATCCCCCATTTTGAGGCGTTTGTACGCCAGGGGCCGAACGCGGGCGTGGCGCTCGTCGGCAGCATGCGCATCCAGGCCGATGCGCACGGCAGCGCCCAGGCGACCCTCAATCAGGTGAGCGGCCCCCAAATCACGGCGGTCGGCCAGGTCGAGGGCCGGGGCATTCACCTGGCGTTTGACCTCGGCGGCGGCAAGACAGTTTATGGCGTGGGCACCTTGCAGTACGACATCCATGAGTGCCGGGGCAACCTGGGCGGCCCTTTCACCGGCCCCGACGGCGGCGACAGCGGCGACTGGCTCGCCTGCTTCTTCTGCCCGACGCCGACGCCTGGCCCGGCGCAGCCTCCGATCATTCGCAACCCGGTCTGGAACAGCGGCAAGATCTACATGGACGCCGGCGGGTCCTATATCCAGACGGGTGCGACGCTCCAGGTGAGCCGCTCCGGGTTCCCGACCCAGTCCTGGACGATGTCGTTCGACGACAGCGGCACGCGCTTCGTGGCGGGCGGCGCGCAGACCAGCACGCCGGGTGGTTACCAGTTGAATGTTTTCATCCCGGCCGGCACCCCGGTGACGCTGGTGGTTCGCAACCCGAACGGGATGCAGTCGAGCCCGGTTGGGTTCTCGCGGTAGCACGGGCCTATCCCCCCTGCCCCCCTTCCCGCACACGGGAAGGGGGGTTTTGTTTGCTAACTCCTCGGCACCTGCATCCTGCGTAGCAGCCGCAGGTTTTGTGGTGATGGGCAAGAAATGGATAAGGATTGGGTACTTTTTGATCTGGCCAATGAGCAGTCCAAAGGACTATTCTAGAGGTTGTAAGCTGATTGCCACGGGTGCCGTTCTTGCGTTGGCCTCGGCGCCTCGGTTTCGTCCTATTCTCATGCAGGTGGAGAAATTGCCATGAAGAAGCTGACTCTATTTGTATCCGCCGTTTTGTTAATCGGCGCGTTAATCGCGGCGTGTGACAGTGCCCCGGCCACCCAAGCCCCGATCCAGGCCGCCGTGGACTGCCAGATCCCTCATTTCGAGGCCACGGTGCGCCAGGGACCGAACGCCGGCCTGACGCTGGCCGGCAGCCTGCACATCCAGGCCGATCCGTCGGGCAGCGCGACGGCGACGCTCACCCAGGCGAACGGGCCGGAGATCAAGGCCGTCGGCCAAGTAAATGGCCGGGCGATCAATCTCGCCTTTGACGTGGGCGGCGGGCGCACCGTCTACGGGGTGGGCACCGCGCAGAACGACATTCACCAATGCACAGGCGATATGGGCGGCCCGTTTGCGGGACCCGATGCCGGCGACAGTGGCGATTGGATCACTGGTTTCTTCCAGCCGACGCCTACGCCCAGTTCGCAACCGCCGGTCATTCGCAATCCGGTCTGGTATAACGATAAGATCTCGATTGCCGCCGCCTCGTCGTTCATTCAGAACGGCGCCACCATGCGGGTCACGCGCTCCGGATATGCGACCCAGACGTATAACTTGCAGTTTGATGACAGCGGCACGCGTCTCCTGGCGGGCGGGCCGAATAATCCGAGCACGCCAGGCGGTTACCTGATGGTGAACTTCGTGCCCGCCGGCATCCCGGTCACTTTGGTGGTCGTCAATCCAAACGGGGCACAATCCGCGCCGGTGAATTTCCAGCATTAAACGGACCCCATCCCCCGGCCCCCCTTCCCGTCGCGGGAAGGGGGGGTTTGCCATTCGAGAGGGGGAGGAGTCGGACCCTGCTTCCTGTTCCGTGCCTCCCCGGCTACTGCTGGCCCCCCCGGCTTGAAGCGGCCCCCGCCGTGAGCTTGCTTCGGGCCGGAGGCGCGTCTGCGGTAGCGCAGATAGCTGCCCAGCCCGACCAGGCCCAGCCCGACCGCAGCCCACGCGTTCCAGAAGGGGAAGGTCTCCTGACCGGTGCGAGGCATCCCCGGTATCGCGGTCGGGGTCCCGGCGGCGCGCGGACGCCAGGCCGGCCCCTGCCCGTCGGGGATCACAACGCGCGTGGCCCTGCCGGTCGCCGGGACTACCGCGATGTTCGCAGTCGGGGCGTCCGCCGGGTATTGGGCGTAGGCCAGCCACTGGTCGTCGGGCGACCAGTCCAGCGCGCGCAGGCGAGTCATGCCAAGCGCCACGACTTGCCGTACCTGGGGCGCCGCCGGATTGTCCACGACGACCAGACTGCTCTGCTGGATCACGTTGTCGTCTAGCCTGTATGGGCAGGGCGTGTTCTGCGCAACGGCCAGTTGGAGGTGTGTGTGCGCCCAGCCGAGGATCTGCTCACACCCGCTCAAGCCCGGTATCTGCTCGTTGAGCGCTGTATCGGCCCCGGTGTGGAGATTGATCAGCTCAGCCCACTGCACGTCACTGCAGACTGTGGGCAAGACTAACCAATCGACGCCGGCCACCGCTGGCCCGCCGGTCTCACAGATTCCGCCTGCATTGCGCGTATCCTGCACCAGCGTGGCGGCGCCGCCTGTTGCGGGCACGCGTTCGACCAGGGTCGTGGTCGGCAGGCCGCTCCTCGGGTCCACGACGCGATGCAGATAGTAGATGCGCCCATCCGCCGCAAGCGCCGGCTCGCCAATCCCGTCCTGGGCTGCCCCAGCGGTCAGTACCGTGGCACTGAACGAGGGCAGCGCCAAGCGCACCAACGCGTTGCCGCGCGTCCCGATCAGCGCCTGCGCATCGGGCGTCCAGACGGAGACCGCGAGGTCGTCCGGCAGCCTGCGCACCTGACCCGTCGCGACCGTCAGCAGCGCCTCGCCCGCAGCGGGGCCATAGTCCACCAGCAGCAACTGCTGGCCGTCAGGTGCCCAGATCAAGGTGGTATCGGCACTCGCCTGACCGCCCTGCGTCAGCGGGCGATCCTGCCCGGAGGGCAGGTCATGCAAGTAAATATCCCCCTGCCGCACGTAGGCGATCTCCCCGAGCGGCTCCGGTGCCGGCTGGGCCGCAGCCAGGCGCAGGGGCACTGCCAGGAGGCCCAGCAGGCCCAGGAACCCGATCAGCGCCAATAAATGTATCCGCTTCACAACCTTCCTCCTACACTTCTGCCGTCCGAGCCTGCGGCCAACGGCAGGCTTTCCTGGCGGCGCTCTCCCATCCCGTCCGCACGATCCTTCCAGCGTGCTAGTATCTCAATGCGCCAGGCCCGGCCAGGTGACGGCCCCAACCCCCACAGTCGCCCGTACAGCCCCCCTTACAGCCAGCCAACCCCATAGCGAACGGTATGGTTGGGACTCCCCGGCGGCGGCATTTTGTCATTAAACCGTTGCCGACATTCACCAGATATACACCTGCCGACACCCGCGCCGTCACCTGTGCCGGGCATAATGGACTCATCAACCGAGGGGACCACGAGGGATAAACAAAGCGGCCTCTCGCTGAAACAAGCGCAAAGGGTCCGCCAATGCGGATCGGTTCACCAATAAGAGTGACCTTGAGGAGGGAACGACCAATGGCACGCACCAATATCGTCGAGGCGGAAGGGGTCCTGCACGACCACCCCATCGAGGTCCGCCTCTTTAACTCCACCGGGCTGATTACCTTCGCCTGGCTGGCGATCCGCCTCTATCTCGGCTATCAGTGGATCGAAGCCGGCCTGGAGAAGCTCGGCAGCGCCAAGTGGCTGAGCGGCACCTCCCTGCTCGGCTTCTGGCAGGGGGCGATCAAGAACAGCACCGGCGCCCATCCGACGGTCGGCTTCAACTGGTACGCGGGCTTCCTGCAGGGGCTGGTGGACAGCGGGGCACAGACCTGGTTCGCGCCGCTGGTGGCCTACGGCGAGTGCCTGGCCGGCATCGCCCTGGTGGTGGGGCTGTTCACGGGGGTGGGCGCGCTGGTGGCGGCGTTCATGAACTTCAACTTCATGCTGGCGGGCAGCGCCGGGGTGAACCCGCTGTACTTCTTGCTGGCAATCCTGCTGGTGATGGCCTGGAAGAACGCGGGCTGGTGGGGTTTGGATCGCGTCGTGCTACCGGCGCTCGGCACCCCCTGGCACCCCGGCAAGGTCTTCACGCGGAGCACCAGGCCGGCACCCATCGCTCCCGAGGCCTGATCCGAATATCGCTAAGCGCACCGAGACCCGGAGCCACCCGCTCCGGGTCTCTTTATCTGCCCTGTGTTGCTTGCTTAGTCGTCGGGGGTGGCGAAGGTCGCGGCGGCCAGCAGCGGACTGCCCAGGCTGGCCGCGGCTGCCCGCCGGGGCGTGGGCGGTAGTGCGGGATTGCCGGCGCCGTTGGCCCGCGCGCGGCGGCGTTCGCCATTCGTGGCCGGGGTGCGCGTGAAGCCGTCGAGGGAGGGCGGTTGGAACTCGAAGCCAGCGGCAACCAGCGCACCCGTCGGCTCCACCTGGCGGTAGGCATCCTCAAAAGCGGCGGTGGCAGCGGGGAGGTCACCTTGCACCGTCAGGAAGCGGGCATAGCTGACCAGCACCCGGCCCAGCAGATCGTGCGGTGCCGGGCCGCCGAGGGCGGCGAGCGCCTGTCCAAAGGCGTCACGGGCGCTTCCGATCTCGGTATCCTGCGTGCTCAAGGCGACGCGATACCAGGCCTGGCCCAGCAACCCGGGGTCTTTGGTGGCCCGTGCCCCCGCCAGGGCCGCCCGTGCTTCCTGCTCTGCGGCGGCCTGGTCGCCCCGTGCCAGGGCCAGGTCGGCCAGGGCGAGGCCGATGAGCACCTGGAGGCGAGTCTGGCCTTCGGCTTCGCCGGCGGCCCGGCGTAACTGCCGCTCGGCCTCGTCCGCGTTGCCGAGTTTGCGCAAAATGACGGTGTACTCGACGCGCATCTGGGCCAGGAGGGCGGGATTGTCGCCGGCTTCGTAATAGCTGAGGGCGCGCAGAGCATGGACGCGGGCCTGCTGGGGTTGCCCGGCGGCAAAGGCGGCATGAGCCAGGCCCCAGCCGATGGCGGCCAGTTGCCCCTCGGCCAGCAGCCGCTCGCCCGCGCGCAACGCCGTCTCATACGCGGCGATCGCCCGTTCGTAGTTGCCGAGCGCTAGGTAAGCCTGGCCGCAGTTGCCCTGGACGGCGGCAGCGAACGCCGGATCGTCCACGGCGCCCCTCTCCACCGCCTTGAGTGCTCGCTGGTGGTAGGCCAGGGCCATGGCCGGACGGGCTTGCTGATAGTGTGCCCAGCCGGCCAGGTTGTCGATGCGCGCGTCCAACTCGTCGTTGTGTAACTGCTGGGCGAGCGTGGACGCGTGCTCCAGGTCGCCTAGGGCGCGCGCGGCGTCCTGGCGTTGAAGCTGAGCCAGGGCGTGTAAATAGTAGAACCGGAGGCGCTCTGGGAGCTTCAATTCCTCCGGTTCCAATGCGCGCAGCAGGCGCAGCCCTGTTTTGGGGCGTTGCCCTTCGATTTGCCGCTGCGCTTTGCGTAACGTCCCGGTTACGTCGATTTCGTCGTCCTTTGCTCCCATGGCCTGAGTTCCTTCATCGCTTGCGGTCTTCTTTAACCAAATTTTAATACAGTCTCACTATAGCAGAGAAACGCACAAAATGTCAAATTCCCTGCATCAAACATCAGTATTTGTTTATTAAACTGCATAATGTTGAAATGCGCAACATTATACGAGGAGCGACAGACGTTGCGTGCCCTGGAATCAGCTATCCCAGCGGGCCAGGCCGACCAGTCCCTTACCGCGTTTCACAAAGCGGGCGGGCGCCTGACGCGCCTGCTGGTGGGCGATCTCGCGCAAGATCTGCGAGTACATCGTGGCGGCGGGCGTGCGGCTGCGGCTGACGATCAACCCCAGTTCGAGCGCCTTGTCCGCAATGACGCGATAGTGCATGGGCGTCCCGTCGGCGAAGCGGTCCAGCACCTGCTCGGCGGCGTCGGCGAAGGAGCGCGGCCCCGGGGCGGTGAGGCCGCCGGCGAGCGCCGCATCCAGGAAGCCGCGCGTGCCGGCCTGGGGGAAGGCGGCGGGGTGAAAGAAAGCGTGGAACCAGCCGAAAGCCGCCAGGCGTCCGGGACGCCCATCGCTCGCCAGGATCGCGTCCAGGTGGATCTCGAAATAGCGGTCGGCGCGGAAGGGATAGGCGTGGTGGTAGAGGCGCCAGCGCGCGCCGTCGGTGAGGATGCCCCACGCAACGCCGGTGTGGACCAGCGCGGCCCCCAGGTGCGCCGCCGGGCCACTCGCCCGGTCCAGCGGCGTGTCGCGGCGGGCGACTTCGACCACGGCGAGGGCTTCGCGGTAGCGAGCGGCGGGGTCCTGGCGGGGCGCGGCGGTATAGCGCACGGCGGCGCCGCTGTCGGCGAAGAGCAAAAGGCGCGGCTCGGCGGGGTCGTCGTCGGCCCGGCGGCGATCCGGCCCGCGCACCACCGCGCCCGCCCCGCGATAGACGGCGGCGACGAAATCGCGCACGTTGTCGTCGGCGTAGCTCAACTGCGGCTGCATCGTCAGCCAGTGGCGGGTGATCTCTTCGAGCCAGCGCGTGGCCTGTTGCTGCGTGATGCGGTCGGCCGGGGCGGCGGGGGTGCCGGGCAGGACCAGGGCGACCTGTTCGGCCAGGTAGGGGCCCGCGAACAGTCCGGCGTTTGTCACATGGGCGGGGAGTGGCGGGTGGTCCATTGGCTTCCTCCTTACCCTCCTTCCAGGGCCAGGTGCGCGACCTGCTCGACCAGCAGGCCGCATTGCCGCTCGAACTGCGGCAGGTCGGGCGCGGCGAGGTTCAGGGTGGCGACATGGAGGTGCTTCGGCGTGCCGCGCAGCTTGAGGTCGGTCTGGGCGGCCTCTTCAAACTGCGGATACACGAGCACGCCCCGGCGCAACTGGTAGCGGTCGAGGTAGGCGCTGACCTGGTAGAGGTCGCGGCTCAGGTCGCTTTCGCCGCCCGCCGCCAGGCGGCGGTACTTCGCGTCGAGCACGAGCAGGGGCGCCGCGCCTCCCGCCGGGTAGACGAGCACGTCAGGGCGGATGCCCACGCGCCGGGCTTCGTCCAGATAGTCGCGGCGCTGGGCGACGACGTGGAGGCCGTGCGCTGTCAGCCCGGTGCGCAGGCGGGCGGTGATGAAGCTCTCGAAGAGGCGCGGCATATCGACCAGGAATGAGGCGAACGGGTGGGCGCCGGCCTGCTCGGCTAGCGTCAGGTGGTAGAGGGCCAGGCGGCAGAGGCTGAGCACGGGCGCGTAGGCGGCGTTCAGCCGGTGGATGGTAATGCGTGGCAGGAGCCGCAGGGCCTCCGCCCGGCTCACCACGCTGACCTCGCCAAAGTGGGCGAGCAGGGCACGGGTGCGGCGAGCCAGTACGCTTTCGCCTGCCGGTTGCAACAGGGCTGGCAGGTAGCGCAGAGTGGCGGCCACCACCTGGTTTTCGGGCGTGTCGGGGGTGAAGGCGGCGTAGGCGCAGACGTGGCGGTCTTTCAACTCACCGTGCTTGCGTAGTTGCTCGCCCAGCACAATGCGTCCGCGAATGACGCGCAGGTCGTCTTCGCGCGGCACGTAGCCCTGGATCAGCCCCTGGCGCAAGAGGCGCTCGATCTGCTTGACCAGCAGGGCGAGCACGAAGCTGAAGATCTCCGGGTCGGGGGCGAGGTCGGCGGGCGGCTGCTCAAAGCGGGCCAGCCCCGCATCGGCACTGAGCATGTAGAACAGGTTCGTAACCCCGACTTTGGGCCGGATGACGAGCATCCCGCCCCCCGGCAGGCTGATGCGCCCGACGTGCTGCCGCGCGCCCACGCGGTAATAGCCGGGCCGGTCGGTCGTCGCCACCTCAATCTGCTGCCCATAGCGGCTACGCAGCATCGTCACCGCCTGCACGGGCAACGGCACCAGGCGCGACTCGAACTCCTGCAAGACGAGGGTTTCGTGTTGCGTGTTGCGTGTTGCGTGTTGCGTTGGCGGCGTGCTACTCGTCAACTGCCGGCTCCTTCATTATGGCTCTGTGATCGCCGGGGCTTTTGCCCATTGTAACAGGACGTGCGTTGGTTCGTCCATCACTATGGGGATTAAGATTGCGAAGTAAGTGTAAGAGGTGACGTAAAACGTCCCGGCGGGGACTCCGTTCCACGGGTCGGGCGTGAACCAGCGATTGGGATAGCGGGTTTCCAGCGACGTGCTATGGTAAATATCCATGATTCCTTTGCCGCTCGTCGGGTTCTGGATCGTGCGCACCAACTGGGCATCTGCCGGCAGCAGGCTGCGGCTTGCTTCCCGCGCTGTGTTGGCTCCATCTACGTCCGACACGCCGCCGCTAATGCCAGTGATGCGCGATTCGCCTAGGCTCAACCATCCTTCGGGCCAGAAGTAGACGGTCATCTCGCGCCCATAGAAACCGATGCCGCTAGTGGGTAGAGGTCCTGAGTCATACGGACGAGAAGCATGGTTCTGCTCCCAGGCGGCTTTCGTCAGGCCGAGGCCCCCCGACTGGAAGGGCTCTGGCGTTGGGGGATTGGGTATCACCCAAAGGCCGAGCGGCAGGAGTCCGATCAGGAGCAGGAGCGCGCAGCCAGCACGGATGGGATGTTTGGGCGCGACGAACAAGCGCCAGGGCGGCCGTTCCTCATTACTGGGCATGTTCTTGCAGCGCGGCGGCCGCCTCAGCAAACAGGAGCCGGTACTCCTCCAACTCCCCGGCAGGCGGAATAAAATACTCGGCGATCAGCGGGCGGATGGCGGTGCGCCAGAGGCGGTCCAGCGTCGCGGGAGTGAGCGGGTCGAGCATGAAATAGCTGTGCCCCAGGCGGTGGTCGGGGTCCAGGGCCTCGCTCAGGCGGCTGTTCACCTGCTCGAACAGGTGCAACACCACCGTGCGGGCGGCGTCCGAGGCGCCATGGTCCTGGAGCCAGGTGTCCAGGATGGCGGGGGCCGGCTCGATCTCCAGGAAGCGGAAGCGGCGGCGCAGGGCGTAATCGACCAGGGCCAGGCTGCGGTCGGCGCTGTTCATGGTGCCCAGAATCAGCAGATTCTCCGGCACATAGAACAACCCCGCGCGCCCGCCCACCCCGGCGGAGACCGACAGCTCGACGGCGCCTTGCGGCCCCCGGTATTCGAGCGCATAGAGCAATTCGCCGAAGACGCGGGCGAGCGGGGCGCGGTTGATCTCGTCGATGATCAGCACGTAGTGATGGTCGGGGTGGCGGCGGGCCTGCTCGCACATGCGCACAAAGTAGCCGGGCAGCACGGCATAGGTGACGTGGCCCCAGGCGTCCACGCTCGGCTTCAGGCCCTCGATGAAGTCCTCGTAGGTGGTGGCCGGGTGGAATTGCACGACCTGTACCCGCGCCGGGTCGCCGGCGACGAGCGCAGCCAGCCCGCGCGCCAGCCAGGTCTTGCCGGTGCCCGGCGGCCCGCTGAGCACGATCTGGCCGGTGTCTTCCAGCAGGTCGCGCGCTTCTTCGAGCACGACGAGGGGCAGGTGGGTAAGCTCGTGCAGGTCGGCCAGGCTCGCCACAGGTGGGAGGGCCGGCACGGGCAGGGGCGGCGGCGCAGGTGGAGGGGGAGTGTAAGGCGGCGGGGTCTCGCGGACGACTGCCGGCCCTGGTCGGCCAGGGGCATCTGCTTCGGAGTCGGGCGGCCCGCTCTCCAGGTCGGTGCCCAGCAGGGCGCCGGAGTCGAGCGCGGCGAAGGCGGCGGCCAGTTCGGGGTTGCGCTCGATAATCTGCGCCTGGAGGACGCTATACTCGGCGGGCGTGAGATAGAAGAGCGTGCCGCTGCTGCGCTGCTTCACGGGCTCGGCCTCGGCCAGGCCTGGCACGGCCTGGATCTCGTGCCAGGGCAGGGGGTTGGGCACCTCGAAGGCGAACTGGACCTCGATGTGCAGCGTCTCTTTCGGGGCAGGGCCGCCTGGTTCGGCGCCTGGCTCGCCGCCTTCCTCGGCACTCGCTGGCGCCGGCTCGGCCCGGCTGCCGCCGACGTGGGTGACGATGCCGACGGCGCGGATGGCGCGATCCGGGCGGGCCACGTAGAGGAAGACCGGGTCGCCCGTCTGCGCCGACTCGAAATTGGCGCGGGGCCGCCCGGTAAAGGTGGCCTGGCCGGCGCCGACGAGCGATTGCCACTCGGCGCGGCGCCGCCGCGTCGCCAGCCACCAGGCCGCCCGGCGCGCCGTGCGCGGGTCGAACACGCCGCGCCGGACCGGTTCGGGCGGCCCGCCCTCTTGCGCGCCATCTTCGGCGGGGTCGGGGGCAGGCGCGAGGGGGCCGGACGCCGGCCGGTATGCCGCGTCCACCGGGGTTTCGCTCGGCGTGCCACGTTCGCGCATGTTGACATAATAGCACATTTTGGCGCGAATTGCTAGGTCAATGGCACATCAGAATCGGGGTCGAAAGCGATGCTTCATGCTTGCGTGCTGCGAGACCTGCGTGCTAGAATATCGATAGCAGGCGCGATGGTAGGTAAGAGAGCAGACCGTAGTCTGCCAGGGGAAGGAGCAAAACATGACGACGATCCGTATCGGCCTGGTCGGCGATTACAACCCGGAGGTGGTGGCCCACCAGGCGATCCCTGGCGCGCTGGAGCGGGCCGCCGCGCGCCTCGGAAGCGACGTCGATCCCATCTGGATCGGTACGCCGGACTGGGCGACAGATCCGGGCGGGCAGGTCGCCATGTTTGACGGCATCTGGTGCGTGCCCGCCAGCCCTTACGCCAGCATGGATGGCGCACTCGGCGCGATCCGCGCGGCCCGCGAGCAGGGCGTGCCCTTCCTCGGCACCTGCGGCGGCTTCCAGCACGCGCTCATCGAATACGTGCGCAATGTGCGCGGCGTCGCCGCAGCCGATCACGCCGAGTCGAACCCCGCCACGACGCTCGCACTGATCACGCCGCTGGCCTGCCCGTTGCGCGGGCTGCGCGGCGCCATCGTCTTTACGCCGGGGTCGCGCATCGCCACGATCTACGGGCGCGCCGAGACCGTGGAAGAATACAACTGCGGCTACGGCGCCAATCCCGAGTTCGAGTCCCTGCTGGACGACGGCGTCCTCCATATTACCGGCCGCGACGCCGAAGGCGCGGCGCGCGTGGTCGAACTCGACGGCCATCCCTTCTATCTCGCCACCCTGTACCAGCCGGAACGGGCCACCCTCAACGGCAGCAACCATCCCCTGATCGACGCCTTCGTGGCCGCCGCGCTGGCGCGGCACGCGCAAACCGCCCCCGTGCTCGCCGGGGAGGCGAGGTGATGCTTTCCTTCGACTGGGACAACCGGGTAGGCGGGGGAGATGCGCTCCACATCACGACCATCGACGCGCACGCCGCCGGCGAGCCGCTGCGGATTATCACCGGCGGGCTGCCTGCTCTGCCCGGCGCGACCATCCTGGAGCGGCGCCGCTTCCTGCAGGAGCACCTCGACCATGTGCGCCGCGCGTTGATGTGGGAGCCGCGCGGCCACTACAACATGTACGGCTGCGTGCTTACGCCCCCGGTCACTCCCGGCGCTGACCTGGGGGTGTTGTTCCTGCACAACGAGGGCTACAGCACCATGTGCGGCCACGGCGTCATCGCCCTCGTCACCGTGCTCCTGGAAACACATGCCTTGCCCGCGACCGGCCGGGAGACTCACGTTACGCTCGATACCCCCGCCGGGCTGGTCCGCGCCGCCGCTCACCTGGACGGACACGGATGTGTGGAGACGGTCTCTTTCCTGAACGTGCCGTCGTTTCTCTACGCGCGCGATCTTGCCCTGGACGTGCCCGGCTATGGGCCACTGGTGGTCGATGTGGCCTTTGGGGGCGCTTTCTATGCGGTGCTGCCTGCTGCCGCCGTCGGCCTGGCCGTCACGCCGGAGCAGACGGACGCCCTGGTGCGCTCCGGGGAAGCGATCAAGCGGGCGGTCAACGCCGTGCTGCCCATCGCCCATCCCTCGGAGCCGGATCTGGGTTTCCTGTACGGCACCATCCTGACCGGGCCACCCGCCGACCCGGCCCACCACAGCCGCAATATCTGCGTCTTTGCGAACGCCGAGGTGGACCGCTCGCCCACGGGCACGGGCGTCTCGGCGCGCCTTGCCCTGCACGACGCGAAAGGGGAAATCGCCGACGGTCAGACCATCGCCGTCGAGAGCATCCTGGGGGCCGGGAGCGTGTTCCGCGGCCGGGTCGTGGATCGCGCCACGGTGGGTCCGCACGCGGCTATCGTCCCTGAAGTCAGCGGTAGCTCCTTCATCACCGGGCGCCACGAGTTCGTGGTCGATCCCGCCGACACACTCGGCCAGGGCTTCTTGCTGCCGTGAGCACGATCACAAGCAAGTGCGCCGACTACGACGCGGTAATCGTCGGTTCGGGACCGAACGGGTTGGCGGCAGCGGTGGCGCTTGCCCGCGCGGGGTGCTCGGTGCTCGTCCTGGAAGCCGGGCCGACCGCGGGTGGCGGCTGCCGCACGTTGGAACTCACCCTGCCTGGATTCCGGCACGACGTCTGTTCGGCCATCCATCCCCTGGCCGTCGGCTCGCCCTTCTTCCGGCGCCTGCCCCTGGCCGAACACGGTCTGAAGTGGATTCACCCCCCGGCGGCGCTCGCCCACCCGCTGGACTCCGGCCCGCCCGCTGTGCTCTATCCATCAGTGGCCGCTACCGGCGCGACCCTGGCGCCCGATGCGGAGGTGTATCGCCGGCTGATGGCGCCGCTCGCCGCCGGCTGGCAGAGCATCGCCCCCGCGCTCCTCGCGCCGCTGCTGCGCCTGCCCCGCCATCCGATCTCGCTGGCACACTTCGGCCTGCTGGCCCTGCTGCCCGCGCGCCCGCTTGCCGAGGCCGTCTTTCGGGGGCCGCGCGCCCGCGCCCTCTTCGGCGGCATGGCCGGCCATTCGATGCTGGCCTTCGAGCAGCCGGGCAGTTCGGCTTTCGCCCTGGTCCTCGGCCTGCTCGGACACGTTTTCGGCTGGCCCTTCCCGCAGGGGGGCGCGCAACAGATCACGGACGCGCTGGCGTCCTACCTGCGCAGCCTCGGCGGGGAGATCGTCACCGATACGCGGATCGACTCGCTGGCCGATCTACCACCGGCGCGGGCGGTGTTGCTTGATCTCTCGCCGCGCGCGGTCCTGCGGCTGGCCGGCGACCGCTTCCCGCCGGGCTACCGGCGCCAGCTTGAACGCTTCCGCTACGGGCCGGGCGCCTTCAAGGTCGATTTCGCTCTCGACGGGCCAATCCCCTGGCGCGCCCCGGACTGTGCCCGTGCAGGAACCGTGCACCTCGGCGGCACCCTGCGCGAACTGGCCGCCGCCGAGCGCGCTGTCTGGCGGGGGCAGATTCCAGAGCGGCCGTTTGTGCTGCTGGCCCAGCACAGCCTGTTCGACCCCACCCGCGCCCCGGCGGGCAAACAGACTGTCTGGGCTTACTGCCACGTCCCGAACGGCTCGACGGCCAATATGACTGAGCGGATCGAGCGGCAGATCGAGCGGTTCGCCCCCGGCTTCCGCGACCGGATTCTTGGCCGCCACGTGCTTTCCCCGGCGGGCTTAGAGGACTACAACGCCAACTATGTCGGTGGCGACATCAACGGGGGGGCGGCCACGCTTCCGCAGCTTGTCGCCCGCCCTGCGCTCCGGCTCGACCCGTACAGCACGCCGATTCGGGACCTCTACCTTTGCTCCGCTTCAACTCCGCCGGGCGGTGGCGTGCACGGTATGTGCGGCTACTGGGCGGCTCGTGTTGCTATGCGCAAAAGCATCCACGGATGACCCTAAGCTGGTACTGCTGCGGTCGGTGGCCCATTGCGCCCACATCCCGCGCCGGGACGCCCCCTGTGCGTTCTGCATCACATCGCGCGCCGAGTTGACCACAAACTCCGTGCCGCCCTTTTCGGCCAGATGGATAAATACCTCGATCACACGCGGATCGAATTGGCTCCCCGCGCAGCGCCGCAGTTCGCCGATGACCTCGGCCAGTGTGCGTCCGGGTGAGTAGGGGCGATCCGAGGCCATCGCCTCCACCGCGTCGGCCACGGCCAGAATGCGCGCCTCCAGCGGGATCTCTTCCCCGCCCAGCTTATCGGGATAGCCCGATCCATCCCAGCGCTCGTGATGTCCGCGCACGTAGGCGGTCAGTTCCCGCAGCGCCTGGCTGGTTTCCAGCAACTCGGCGCCGATGGTGGTGTGCGTCTTGATCAGCTCATACTCTTCGGACGTGAGGCGGCTGGGCTTGTGCAGAATCTGCTCCGGGATGGCGATCTTGCCGATGTCGTGCAGGAATCCGGCCCGGCGCACCTTCTCCACCCGCTCCGGCGACAACCCCAGCTCCATGGCGATGGCGGTCGCATAGGCCGAGACCTGGGCTGCGTGGCCGCCGACATAGGGGTCACGGGCATCGACGATCTTGGAGAGGGTCAGGAAGAGTTCGTCGTTCAGTTGCCGAATCGCTTTGCTGGCCCGCGTGATCTCGCTGTTCGCCCCGGCCAGTTCGCCAATCATGCGCTTCAGCTCGCTCATGCTCTGTTTGGTGCGCGTCACATACTGTTGTTGCACATAACGCATCATCAGGATGGGTAGTGAAAAGACGAGCGCCCCCAGGACGCCCTGCGTGGTGTAGCCCACACTCAGAAACAGGCCGAGCATACCCAGGACCAGGTAATGAGTTGCCAGCCACTGGAACTGGCTTTGCCACGTCCGCACCACCGGAGCGCCGGTCGAAAGACTGATCGCCGTGGCGACCAGCCCGGTATTGACAATGTATTGCGCCAGCGCCGCGAAGGCGGTGGGGATCAGGAGGAAGATGATGCGCGGCGCGTCCAGCGGGAGCGGCTGACCGCCCGTGATCAGCACCACGGTGGCCCCGGCCAGAAGATACGCCGCCCAGTTAAAGGCTGTCTTGTACCAGGCGGGCCGCTGCCGCAGATAGTGGACGAGTGCAATCGCCGCGCAGACGATGGCCGCGCCCCCGACCCCGGTAAGCAGGGCCGCCGCGAACACGCTGGCAACCGAGACGGAGGTCGTGGCCGGCCCATACAATTCGATCTCCCAAAGCTCCGCGCAGATGGCGGCCACGGTAAACAGCGCGACCGCCGTCAGGTCAGGGGCTGGCCCGAAGATAAACCCGCTCAGCGTAACCAGCCCCGCCGCCGCGATTACGGTGGCGACAAAGAGGGCCAGCAGGCGGGCGCCGGCAGAGTCCGGCACTGCAGGGTCAGGCATGGGGACGGGGGGTGGCTCCGGCTTCGATTCGCTGATGCTTGCCAGGCTAGCCGGCGGCGCGAGCGGGACGGGACGCAGTTCGTCCACACTCGTCGGCGGTGGGAGGGCAGTCGGGGCCGCATCGGGCACCGGTACAAAGGTCATGATCGGGATCGGCACGTTATCCATGGTGATTGGGTCCGCCAGCGTGGCCGAATGGGGCAGATCGCTCGCGGCAACGATACGATTGCGCCCCTGCAATTTGGCCTGATAGACGGCGCAATCGGCCGAGTGAATCAGTTCGGTATAGGTGAGGCCGTCTTGCGGGAAGCAGGAAATGCCGAGGCTCATGGTGACGCGGATCGGCGTGGGGCTGGTCGAAACGACAAACCCGGTGCTCGCCACGGCGTGGCGCAGGCGTTCGGCCAGGACCCGCGCTTCCTCCGGTCCCGATTCGGGCGAGACGATGACAAACTCCTCGCCGCCGAACCGGGCGGCGATATCGTAGTCGCGCACAGTGGCCCGGATTATCCGGCCGATGCCGGCTAGGACGGTATCGCCGGCCAGGTGCCCATAAGTGTTATTGATATTGCGTAGCAGGTCGAGATCGGCCATGATCACGGCCATCGGGCGCCCGAAGCGTTCGGCGCGCGCCAGTTCCGCCTTGAACAAGGTGGCGAAGTGGCGGGCGTTCAACAGGCCGGTCTTGCCGTCCGTCTGCGCCTCCTTGCGCAACTGGGGCACTTGCAAGGCCCGCGAGACCAGCACCAGGGGACCGAGCATCGGCAAGATGAGCCAGGAATTGATCTCCCAGACGACGGCCATCACGTAGCCCAGACAAAGCATGATGAAGTCGGGCATCATGTTCTCGATGTTGAGCACCTGGGAGTCTTGCCAGGAGACCCCGCGCGCCAGCAGGAGAACCAGCCCGATGGCGACCGCGTTGAGGAAGGCGTAAGTCCCGGCGACCGCCGCGGTCAGGAACAACGGCGCCATCGGCATATCGCCTAGCTCGCTCGTACTCACGACGGTGTATATCCAGCGGGCGGCGAACCCGACGATGATATACATGGCCATGTTGAAGGGCTGAATGTACCAGTCCGGCAGATTGGCGGTCTTGCGCCAGCGTTCGCGTACCCATTCGATCACGTGCGGGACGACGACCAGGAGGACGACGAGCGGGGGCGGCAACAGGAGAGCGCCGGCGAGCAAGAAGACCAGGACCGGGCTGTAAACCGTGGTTCCACTCTCCGAGGCATGCTTGCTCTGGAACACCGCGCGAAACAGGACGGCAAGCGTCGCCAGGATGGTCAGCGCGGCCCAGGTGAACCAGGCGCCGAGATCGGGTGGCCCGCTGGCGAAGGCCAACGCGCTCAGTCCTACTCCGAGCAGTAGAATGAAATAAATGTACACCCAAGCACGGCGTGACATAGGAGTGATCCTTTAGTAGCGGTTCCGCGAGTAGCGGAACCGCATGCCACCTTTATCTGCCAGACGCGGTCTCCGCGCCGTAGACCGCGTTCCAACTGACGCAATGCCAGGAGATTGCGGGCTGCTTCGCCGATTGCGCCCACCCCAAGGCTGCTGGGCGGCCGGCTACCCTCCGCTGCATGACAATCTGTGTGATAATCTGATAGTAGCGCAACAAACCTTCAGATAATACCTGCGTCACTTATTTACCTCCCCGTTCCTTCCAACTGAACAAGTGGTTGTGGTAAGAAAATTGTCCCTGGTTTCGGTGCTGTCCCGTCCGTAGCACCACGAATTAGCTTAGCATCCGACCCTTATGGCCCCCAATAGTCGCTATTCCAGGCGACGGAGTTCCAGGCGACGGAGTTCCAGGCGACGGAGTTCCAGGCGACGGAGTTCCAGGCCACATCGCCCCAATCGATCGGCTCACCGCCGGTGGACAGAAGCGCACTGGGCCGAATCCCTGTGTTGGCTGACTCGGTTGCGGAACTGTGGATCGCCGCATAAATATCCAGGTAGCCCATGCCCGCGCGCACGGGATCATAGCCCGGCCACTGCGACGGATTGCGTACAGCGGTCGCCTTCAGGTGATATTTGACCTGGTCGGGGGTCAAGTTGGGATTGGATGCGATGAGCATCGCGGCGGCCCCGGCCACGACAGGCGCGGCCATTGAGGTGCCCGACATGCGGAAGTAGTTGCTGTTGATCCGGTTGGCCGGATGCTCGACGCTGATGCGGAGCAGGTCATTGTTCGGCAAGAGGCCGATGATATTGGTGCCGGGGGCGACCAGGTCCGGCTTGGCGCCGCCCGTTTCGTCGGTGCCATAGGCCGAGTAGGCGGCGACGATGTCGTCCGTCTGGCTCACGGTGCCCCGATCGTCGACCGCCCCGACCGTGATGACGAACGGATCGTTGGCCGGTGGATAGACGACGCCGGTGCCGTTGTTGCCTCCCGAGGCGATGACCACGATGCCGTTGAACCACAGAATCTCGACGGCGGCATCCAGCGGATCGGTGTTGTAGGATTGGGCCACGGTGGCATTCAGAGACAGATTGATCACCCGGATGTTGTACTTCACCCGATTGTCGTTGACCCATTGCAGCCCGGCGATCAGGTCCGACTCGCTGCACCCACCCTGGTCGTCGCTGACACGCACGTTGACGATGTTGGCGCGTGGCGCGATCCCGATATAGGTGCCGCCTGAGAGCGTGCCGTCCCCGGCGGCAATACCGGTGACCAAGGTGCCGTGCCCGTAGGCGTCGGCAGAGTCATGATACGCCGCATTGAAGTTGACGTTGGCGACCAGCCGGTCCTCGAGATCATCGGTATTGAAAACACCGCTATCAACTACGGCGACGGTCACGCCCTGGCCTTGCTGGTAATTCGGGGCTTCGTTCCAGACATCGAGCGCCCGGACGGCCTGGTTGTACACATTGACCAGGCGGCTCACATCGAGCGGGGCGCCCGGCTGCGCCGACGGCAAGAGAGTGGACGTGGGCGCAGGCGGCGCAGTCGGCGACGGAGAGGGAGTGGCAGTCATCGTCGGCGAGGCAGGCGGGGTGGCACTCGTCGGCGGGGTGGGCGACGGGCTGGCCCAGCCCGTCGGCGAAGCAGGCGGGGGTGTATTAGTCGGCGAGGGCGTGGGCGACTGAGTCGGCGACGGGCTAGCGGGTGGGGTAGGATCGGCCGTGGTCACCCGCAGGCCCACCGCATCATAATAGACGCGATGGGCGGCGCCGGACGCAAAGCAACTCTGGTCCAGAGTCACCTTCAGGTCGTTGGTAAAATCACTCCAATCCCACGCCCGGCTGGCGGTGATGTCCACGTAGATCGGCCCGGCGTTGGCGGCGCTGATATGGGTATCGAAGGCGTTATGCGGGAGCACCATTCCAGAGCCGACGTCGGTAGCGGTGGAGGGGATGATAATCAGATCGTCGCCGGTGGCAAGTGGGGTGGGGACGTAAGCCTGCAAGACCAGTTCGACCTGCGCGATGGCGACGTCGGGGATGGTCTGGGGTGCAAAGCCTGTGACGCTTCCGGCCGCGCTTGCACCCCAGGCATACGTCTGGTTTGGTCCGGCCGGCGAGTCGATCATGGACTCCACGCTGCTAAACTGTCGAGCCGGGATCACGATGTCGGTCGGCGTCTGCGAACCGGTGTAGTTGGTGCCGCCGGTGCCCTGCGCTCCGCCCAGCACCTGGGCCTTGTAATTCTCCGGTGTGGCAGCGGGATCGCTGTTCGCGTAGGGGTTGGCCGTGCTGCCGTCAACCGGTTTGATGCCCAGCGCATTATAGTTGGTGCTAAAGCTGGAGTAGACGGCCGCCCCGGCCTTCCAGGTCACGGCGACGCCCGGTGTATCCGAGACGAAGCGCCCGGTCCAGGTCACTTGGCTGATATTCCCCGGTAGGGCGCGGGGCACCTTAAAGCCGATACCGGTGGCGAAGACGAAACCGCTGGCGCTCGGCGACACTCGGGTCGTCCAGGTATTGGTCACAGTGGTGAAGGTAGTGGTTGTTTGTTGGGCGGCGGGATCGAAGGTAATGACCGCCGGCGGTACTTTGAGTTTGTATTGCGCGCCGTTCGCACTGAAGCGAATGACCGTATTGTCCAGCGACAGCTTGACCGGGCTGCCGATGTTTACACCGCTAGCGGTCATGACGGTGCTGAACCAGATGTACTTGCCGGCCGAGATGGGGCTCGAATTAAAGTTGGCAACCAGCGATCCGCGCACCGGCGCGTCGTACTGGGTGGCCCAGGTGGTGAACTGCGTTGCCGAGCCAACCGCCGACGAGCGGGTTGTGGCGTCGAGCGAAACCCAACGAACGCCGCTCGCGTTCGCCAGATCCAGGATCGCTTTGCCGGGAACCAGCGCCGCGAAGGCGTTGATAATATGCAGGTCCTTGGTGACTTTGCCGCCGAGTTGGGTGACGAGCTTTTCCGGACCACTGCTGCGCCCGGCTTTCTGCACGATGACACGCAGGGCTTGTTCGGGGCGCGCGGCGGCCAGGGCCAGCAAGGTCGCCTGGGCGCGCGGTCCCGCCGGCACGGTCGGAAGCGCCCCCAGCACCGGTGCGATGAGCGTCAATAGCACCAGCAACCGGAGGGGCCGGCCGGTAAAACAGGCCCGGATCGATTTCAGCACCTTCTCCACCCAAACCATAGCTCTGCTCCTGGAATTGTATTGGATACCTATGCGCCTGCCCCCGCCAAGCCAGGGTTGCAGCAGGAGAGCCAAAAACCAGGTGTTCAACAGGCGGGCCGGGTATGAGGTGTTCAGCAGATGGTACGAGTCTATTGCTGAATTCGGTAACCCGGCTATCCCAGATGGACCCGTGGCTTTGCGCCCCCATCTTGCGATGAGTTTGCCGTTTCGATCAAATATAGACAGTGTAACGGCGTGGATGAATCTGGTCAGGTTGCTCTTTGTCGAGCAGAAACCGCAAAGAGGCGAGGGTACTACCGCCCTGACCAATTATCTATTGACCCACGTTGGAGATTATACAAAAACAACCTTACTGAATAGCTTACGAAACGCAGACGGTTTTTTCAGCATGTATTACAAATTATTCATGCGCGACACCGCCGTCACGGTACAAATCGTCCGGCAACGGGCATCCGAGTCGAATGGGTTACAACGTATTCATGCGCTGCGCTCTCATGGCGAGCGCGCGCACGCGCCGCGCGGCATCGCGCTCCAGGGGTGGGCCGTGCCCGGTGCAAACCAGGCGTGCGTCCAGCGCGGCCAGGCGGGTCAGGGAGCGGACATTGCGGGCCATGTCTACGGTCCAGGTAGGCGAGGGAAGATGGAGGCCGCGCCCGTTCACGAGAACGTCGCCGCAGAACAGGATGCCGCGGTCGGGCTGCCAGAAGGCGAGGTGGCCCGGCGTATGGCCCGGCACCGCCAGCACGCGCAGGCCCTCCAGCACCGCCGGCAGCAGCTCGCCTTCGCTCACGACGCAGTCCACACGCGCGGCAGCCAGGCGCAACGACCAGCCCAGGCGCCGGGCCAGGCGAGGCACGGGCGCCCCCGACCGGTGGGGCACCGGGGCGCGGCCTTCCAGGACGGGCCGGTCGGCCGCCGAGGCGATCACCTGGGCGCCCGTCAGCCGCTGGAGCCGGGCCAGGCCGCCGGCGTGGTCGGGGTGTGCGTGTGTCACCAGGATGCGGCGCACGTCCCCCGCCGGGCGGCCCCAGGCCGCCAGTTGCCGCACGATGCAGTCGGCGGCAAAGGGCAGCCCAGCGTCGATCAGCGTCAGCCCATCCGGATCTTCGATCAGGTACACCCGGCCAAGCCCCAGGCCCGGCACGCCATAGACCTGTGGCGCAAGTGCTCGCATGCCATCCATCATACACAGGTTTGTCAACCACTTTCGGGTAGGGCACACATCCCCAAGTCTATCTGCCCGCGTTACCTGTTAAAGGTTGAATTGCCGCAGCTATTAATGGTATAATCCGCTACCGGGGCGGCGGTATGGGTCCCTGTAGATTGCGACGGACCGTTATGACCCATACAACACGTATCTTTCGCTGGTTGGGCCTGTTGTGCGCGCTGGCGACGCTGCTTGCCCTGGCGCCGGCTCTCCCGACCTGGGCCGCCGACCCGGCCGACCAGCAAATCAGCACCCGCTACTTCACGATCATCTACCCCCCTGGTGAGGACGAGACCGCCACCTGGTACGCCGGTTTTGTCGACGACGTGGACACGGCGGTCAGCGAGTTGCTCGGCGCGGAGCCCGTGAGCGGGCTGACCCTGCATATCTACGCGACCGAGGACGAGTACCAGGCGGCGAACCCGCTGGCCGAAGTCCACCCGGACATCCTCGCCCACGCCATCCCCGACCGCAAGGAAGTCGGCGTCGCCGTCGAGCGGCTGCGCGAGCAGGCCCCCGAACTGGCGAGGGTCAGCTTCCGCCACGAAATGACCCATGTCGTCGCCGGGGCGCTCTCGAACCAGAACCTTCCGGTAGATTTCCAGGAGGGCCTGGCGCAATACAACGAGCTGTCGCGCGACCGGGCCGAGGGGGTCGCACGCATCATCGAGCAGGCGCAGACCAACGGGCTGCCGCTGCTGTCCTGGAACGACCTGAGCAATAGCGGCATCTTCCGGCGGCGCCTGGACCTGGCCTATCCCCAGAGTTACACGGTTATGGCCTTCCTGGCCGAGCGCTACGGCATGGGCGCCTTTGCGCGCTTCCTGGCCGCCTTGCGTGACACCTCTGATTACCGCGCCGCGCTGCATACCGCCTATGACAAAGCCCCGGAAACCCTGGAGGAGGAATGGCGCGCCTACTTGCCCGACTTCCTGAAAGACGGCTGGGAGCGCAACGTCCTCACCGACTACGATATGCAACCCGGCCTGGCGCTCTATCAGGCGGGCCGCTTCGCCGAAGCGCAGGACTATCTGGCGCGCTCGCAACGCCTATATGAAGACCTAGGACGCACCGGGCGCGCCCAGCAGGCCGCTACGGCGCTGCACCAGGCCAAGCAGGCCGAGCAGGCCGATGGCTTGCTCACCCAAGCGCGGCAGGCCCTCGAAACGCATGATTACGCCGGCGCCCAGCAGTCCGCCGCCGTGGCCGGCCAGACCTTCGCCGCGCTGGACTTGCCAAGCTACCGGGACCAAGCCGACTCCCTGAGCGGGCAGAGCCGGCAGGGACTGGAGGCACAGACCCAGCTTGCCGAGGCCCGCGCCGCCCTCGCCCGCTTTGACTGGCGCGGGGCTGAGCAGGATGCCCGGGCCGCCGGAGAAGCCTTCGCCACCCTGGGCGATGCCGCGCGCGTCGCCGAGGTGAACACGCTCCTGGGCGATCTCTGGCAGTGGGAGCGGGCGGCGGGGTTAGGCGCGGCGGGCGCAGGCAGCGTCGTGCTCGTGTTTGGCCTGCTGGTCGCCCTGCGTACTCGTCGCCATGCGCCCCTTGCGCGCGCTGCTGTGTCGCTGGCCGAGGAGGAAAAGTCATGGCTGTAGCATCGATCCCTGAGCCGCAGGTCGTCCAGGCGCAACTGCGCAGCTACGGACGGCGCATCCAGCGCGAGCGGCGCCTGCGCTTCCTCGGCCTGGCCGCGCTCGGCACAGGTTTCGCCTGGCTGCTGGCCGCGCTGCTCTATTATCTCAATCTGGCGCCCGGCCGGCTGCTTTGGGTCTGCGTGTCGCTGACGGTTCTGCTCCCGCTGCTCGCCCTCGTGGTCGAGATGGTGCGCCGCCCCTCGCCGGTCGAGGTCGCGCGGCGGCTCGACACGGTGCTCGATGATCGCCAGCGCGTGGTCACGGCGGTGGAGTTGTTGGAGGCCGGCCCGCACAGCGCGTTGACCCAGGCCCAGCTAGCCAGCACGGCGCAACTGCTGGGCGGCGTCGATCCCCGGCGGGTGGCGCCGAGCCGCTCCGGCCCGTTGTTTGCCGTCGGTACCGGGTTGCTCGGGCTCGCCTTCGCGCTCGTCGTGCTCAAGGGGGTCCCGTTCAGTTTCACACCCGTCCAGCCCGGCCAGCTTCCTGCCGATGCGCGCCAGGAGGGCGCGATGGTCTCGCCCACGCCGGAGTCCGGCCTGCCTGATTCGGCACCACCGCCGGGGGCGGGTGACCCAGCCGTGCCCCAGTCTCCCAACGGAGCGGCCGCTCCGAACGCGGCCCGCGACCCCGCCGATGTGGCCCGCCAGGCGGCCGCGTCGCAGAGCGCGCAAAACGGTCTGGACCGACTGGCCGACGCGCTGGACCAGCAGAGCGTGACCCAGCAGGCCGCCGACAGCCTGCGCCAGGGCAACTACGAGCAGGCGGCCCAGCAACTGGCCGGGGTGGGCGAGCAGAACGACCAGCTTTCGCGTGATGCCAAACAAGGGCTGGCCGATGCGTTGGACCAGGCGGCCGACGACCCCTCGACCAACCCGACCCTGCGCCAGGCCGAGCAGAACGCGGCTAAAGCTCTGCGCCGGGGCGATTATCAGGACATCAACAAGGCAATGCAGAACCTGGCCGACGCCGTCCGCCAGACCGGGCAAAACGTGGTCCCGCAGCAAGAGATGGCGCAGAACTTCCCCACGCCGCCTGCCGAGTCCGGCGACCAGCAGGGGCAGCAAGGCGGGCAGGGCCAGCAGGGACAGGACCAGCAAGGGAGCCAGGACGGCCAGCAGGGGCAGGACGGCCAGCAAGGCCAGGACGCGAACCAACCGGGCGGGCAGGCGAATCAAGGCCAGGACGGCGCCCAGACCGGGGCCGGTGAGGACGATCCCTTTGCTGGGCAGGATGCGCAGGGCGGGGAAACCGGGGTAGGCGACGGCGCGGGAGGCGGCGCGGGCACCGGCTCGCGGGTCAGCGGTCCCTCCGACCAGGCGCAGCTAACCGTCCAGGGCAACCCCTTTGAGCTGGAAGGTCGCCCGGTGCCCGGGCAAACCCAGTCGCAGCCGCCGGGCGACGACCCAAGCGTGACGGTAAACGGCAACGGAGACCGGGGCGGCGGGACAAGCGCGCCCGGTGCGCCTGCGTCTGGCAGTCCCGTCACCGTCTCCGGCGAGAGCGCCCAGCCCTCGGTAGCGGATTGGGAGATCATCCAGCGGTACTTCGATCCCGGCAACTGATTGGGTTCGGGACGAAGGCTTGAAAGCGCCCACAGCGAACAGGCCCTTTGCTGTTCGGAAAAGGCGATCTGTGACTATGGCTGAAAATGCGGGAAAACCCCAAATAGCGCAACCGGCTAGGGCGCGCTGGTGGGCTGGACTGCGCGGGCGACCGGCGTGGTTGCCGGGCGGGGCGCGCGGAGTGCGCCGTCTTTCCACAGCGGTCGTCGATGCGGACTTGCTGGCGAAGCTGGACCGGCTGGCCCTGGCGCTCGGCACCGACCTGATCCATGGGTTGCTGGGCGAGCATCGCGCCACCCGGCGCACGGTGGGCATCGAGTTCGCCGATTATCGACCCTACAGTAGCGGGGACGATCCCCGGCGGGTCGATTGGAATGCCTACGCCCGGTTGGGCAGCCTCCATGTGCGGCAGGCGCAGGCCGAGCACGAAACCGCCCTTTATCTGCTCGTGGATGGCAGCCCCTCGATGACCTTCGGCGAGCCGACAAAGTTCCTGGTCGCGCGCCGGCTGGCGGCGGCGTTAAGCTATATCGCGCTCTCGCACCTCGACAGCCTGGTCCTGGCTGCGCCCGGCGCGCGGGCCGGCGCCGCCGTCAACCCGGCGGAACTGGCCCTGGTGCGGGGCCGGGCTTCGGCGGGCACGGTCTTCCGCTATCTGAACGGCCTGCAAACTGGCGCCACCGCGTCCTTTGACGCGACGCTCGCGAACTGGACGGTGGGGCGGCGGCCCGGGCGCGTCGCGGTGATTATTTCGGACCTGTTGCTCGACGGCTACCGCGACGGCGTTCGGCATCTCGTGGCGAGCGGCTTCCGGGTGCTGGTGCTGCATCTGCTCAGCCCCGAAGAGCTGCACCCCGTCGAAACCGGCGACCTGGAATTGATCGACAGCGAGACCGGCCAGCCTCTCGAAATCCACCTGGGCAGCGAGAGCCTGAGCGAATACGGCCGGCGCATGGACGCCTGGTGCGCCGAGATCGCCGCCTGGTGCGCCGAGGCGGGCGCCGATTACGTGCGGGTGGACAGCACCTGGGATGTGGAGCGAGTCTTGCTGGAGACGTTGCGGCGGCAGGGAGCCATCGCATGAGCTGGCTGAACCCGCTCGCGGCGTGGTGGTTCTTGCTCGTCCCGGCACTCCTGATCCTGTATATCCTGCGGCCCCGCCCCCGGCGCAAGCCGGTGCCCAGCCTGCGCCTCTGGCAGACCCTGCCCCAGATCGAGCGGTCCCGCGCCCATGTGCGCCGCCCGCCGCGCTCGATCCTGCTGCTGCTGCAACTGTTGCTCCTGGTGGCCGGGGTGCTGGCCCTGTTGCAGCCCGCGCTCACCGCCCCGGCCGGGCGGCACCTCGTCATTCTGCTGGACGCTTCGGCGAGCATGCAGGCACAGGATGGCGGGACGCGCCGCTTTGAGCGCGCCGTGGCCGAGGCCCGGCGGCTGGCGCGTAGCCTGGGGCCAGACGACGAAGCCACACTCCTGCGCGTCGGCGCCGCTGTCAGCACCCTCTGTTCCGCCTGCACCGGCGTGGACCTGGCCGCGCGTCTGGACACCGTCCGCCCCGACGCCGGGGAAGCCGACATGGGGACGGCGCTGAGCGTGGCTGCCGGCCTGGCGGGGCGCCTCGATCCGGGGCGGGTGGAGACGGTCGTCATCTCTGACGGCGCCTTCGCTGCGCTGCCGGAGGGGGGTCTGCCGCCCGCGATGCGCCTGATCAGCGTGGGTAGTGCCGTGGACAACCGGGCGATCACTGCACTGGCGGCGCGCCGTCCGCCTGACGGCAGCCCCGGCTACACGGCCTACGCGCGTGTCGACAACACCGGCAGCGAGACGGCACGGCTGGCGATCACGGCCTGGGCCGACACCGTGCCGCTGCCCACCCGGCAGGTGACGGTGCCGCCGGGCGAGCACGCCGACCTGATCTGGCCGCTCCCGGCCGGCACTGCCCGCTTTACCGTGCGCCTCCCGGCAGGCGACGCCCTGGCCCTGGACGACCAGGCCGTGCTCTTCCTGCCCGACGCCGGGCAACAGCGGGTCTTGATTAACTCCGCCGAGCCGGACCTGTACCGGCGGGTGCTGGGGGCGATCCCCGGCGTGGTGCCGACCACCGACCGCAACAGCGGCGTGAGCCTGACGATTATCGAGGGCCGGCTGCCCGATCCGCTGCCTGCGGGGGGCCTGTTGCTCGTCAACCCCAGCGGCGATCTGCTGCCCGCCGAGGGCACCATGTCGGCGGTGCAGCCGCTGGCTCCGGAGTCGGCCCACCCGGTGCTGGCCGGGCTGGACCTGGGCGCGTTGCTGGTCGAGCAGGCCACAAGCCTCGCCCCCGTCACCTGGCTGGACCCGCTGGTGCAGACGGCGCAGGGGCCGCTCCTGCTCGCGGGCACCCGCGACGGGCGCCGCGTCGCCGTGCTGACCTTCGACCCGCGCGAATCGAACCTGCCCAAACTCGCCAGCTTCCCGCTCCTCATGGCGAACCTGGTCAAGTGGCTTGATCCGCTGGCCGGGCAGGGAGCCTTGCGCCCTGGCGATCCGGTGGCCTTGCCGCCCGGTGCGGTCGTGGTCGGGTCAGACGGGCAGCGGACCACCGTCGGCGCCGGCGCGGTCTATAACGGGACCACGCAGCCCGGTCTGTACCAGGTGCTGGTGGGCGGGCGCGAAGAACGCACTTTCGCCGTCAATATGGTGGATGCCGCCGAGTCGAATCTGGCGCCCCAGCCGCATCCCGAACTCGACCGCCAGGCGCCACCCGCCGTGGCGGCGCCCCTGACCAAGCAGGAGTACTGGCCGCCGCTGGCCGCGCTCGCCCTGGGGCTGCTCGGGCTGGAGTGGTTGGTCTTCTGCTGGAAACGAGGCCGGTCGTGAACGACATCGTCTTGCTGCACCCCGAACTCCTCTGGTGGGGAGCGCTGCTCATCCCCCTGCTGGTGCTGGGCGCCCTCCGGCTATCGAGCCTGGGCGCCTGGCGCCGCCGGCTGGCCTTCCTGTTGCAGGTGCTCAGCGTGCTGCTGTTGCTAGGCGCGCTGGCCCAGCCCGCCCGGGTGAAGCCGGACCAGAGCCTGAACCTCGTCCTCGTGCTGGACGCCTCGGACAGCCTGAGCGCCCCGGCGCGGCAGACGGCGCTGGCTTTCGTTGAAAACGCGCTGGCCGGGGCCGGGCCGGCGACGAAGGTGCGCATGGTCGCCACCGCCGGCCAGGCCGTGCTCTTGACGCCGCAAGAAACCGCTGGAGACCTGTGGACGGCCGCACAAACGGCGATTGCGGGCGCCGGGGGCAGCGCGCAGGCATCCGACCTGGCCGCCGGCCTGCGGCTGGCCGGCAGCCTCCTCGGCGCCAGCGGGCGGCGCCGGGTCGTTCTGCTCAGCGACGGTTGGGCCACCGCTGGAGATACGGCGGGCGAGGCGAATCGCCTCCAGGCGCGCGGGATCGACGTGCAGGTCGTGCCGCTGGTGGCTCTGGGCACCCCCGAAGTGATCCTCGAAGGGGTCAGCATGCTGCCCTACGCCCGCCAGGGCGACACCCTCACGAGCCAGGTCCGCGTCTACAGCACCGGCGTGGCAAGCGCCACCCTCCAGGTCCGCCTCGACGGCAGCGTGCTCACCACGCGTGCCGTCACCCTCCGCGCGGGCGAGAACCAGATTTCGTTGGAGCAGCCGGCGGCGGGCCTCGGCTTCCACAATCTTGACGTGACGGTGCAGGCGGTTGCGGACAGCAGCCCGGCGAACAATGCCGGCAGCGCGACGGTGGTCGTGAAGCCACAGCCGCGCGTACTGGTCCTGGAAGATCGCCCCGGCGAAGCGGCCAACCTGGTGACGGCGTTGAGCAGGCAGCAGATGACCGTGGACGTGCGCGCGTCGGGGGCTGTGCCGTCGAGCGTCCAGGATCTCGACGGCTATGACAGCATCGTCATGAACAATGTGGCCGCCACCAGCCTGACCCTCGACCAGCAGCGCACGCTCCAGGAGTATGTGCGGCGCAACGGGCGGGGACTGGTCGTGATCGGCGGTCCGACCAGCTACACACGCGGCGGCTATGCCGACAGCGTGCTCGAAGACGTGCTGCCTGTCTCGTCGCAGCCGCCACCCCGCCCGGAAAAGGGCGCGACCGCGCTGGTGCTGGTCCTCGACCGGTCGGGAAGCATGTACATCAGCGACGGGCCGGATGCGGCGGCCAATAAGCTGACGATGGCGAAGGAAGCCGCGCGCCTGGCGGTCGACTCGCTGCGACCCGGCGATACGGTTGGCCTAGTCGCCTTTGACGACCGTCCTGAGTGGATCGTGCCGGTGCAGCAGATCGACGGGGACGCCGACAAAGAGGCGATCAAATCGGCGATCGCCGGGATCGACGTGGGCGGCGGCACTTCGATCCAGCCGGCTGTCGTCATCGCGGAGCAGGCGATCCGCGTGGTCGCGGCGCCGACCAAGCACCTCGTGCTGCTCACCGACGGGCAGGAGTTCGGGCGACCTGAGTATGGACCGGTACTCGACGACATGCGCGCCAACGGCATCACCCTCTCCGCGATCGGCATCGGTAGCGATGCGGACAAGAACCTCCTGACCCGCCTGGCGAAGCTGGGCAACGGGCGCTACTACTTTACCGAGCGGATCAGCACCATCCCGCAGATCGTCTTCAAAGAGGTGGACGTGGCGCTGAAGGAGTCGGTGAAGGAAGGGCTGCTCCAGCCGCATTTCCAGGTGCCCAGCCCGGTGCTGCACGGCTTCGCGCCGCAGGACGTGCCGCAGCTTGGCGGGTACGACATTACCACGGCCAAACCGGAAGCCGTCGTCGGCCTCGTGACCGACGACGCCGACCCGCTGCTTGCCCACTGGAACTACGGGCTGGGCCGGGTGCTGGCCTTCACGTCGGCGGTGGATTCCCGCTGGGGGTCGGCCTGGCTCACCTGGGAGGACTTCGCGCGCTTCTGGAACGGGGCCGTACGCTGGACGATGGCGAGTCCTATCGAGCGCCAGCTTCAGCCGGCGATTGCCGTCCAGCCGCCCACCGGCGCCGCCGGGGACGCGGGAATGGCGCACCTGGCCGTCGAAAGCATCCGCCCCGACAACAGTTTCGCCAATCTGGCGACCCTGACCGCCGCCGTGCGCAGCCCCTCGGGAGTCGTGACGACCACGCTGCTGTCGCAAACAGCGCCCGGCCGCTATGAGGCGGACGTGCCCGTGGGCGAGCCGGGCGCCTATGAGGTGCGCTTTGCCCGGCAGGACGGCGACGTGGCCGTGCAGGAGACGGCCGGGTTCAGCATCCCCCCGCGCCCGGAACTGCTGCACGCCGGCACCAATGACCGCCTGCTGCAACAGTTGGTCAACGGCCAGGCTTTCCTGACCAACCCCACGCAGGCCCTTGACCCGCGTGCGCTGCAAGGCGCCGCCCCCGACCGCGAACCGCTTTGGCCTTACCTGCTGGTGCCCGCCCTCATCTTGTTGTTATTGGGCGTGGCGGTGCGGCGGCTGGCCTTCCGCCTGCCGTGGGCCCGTGGAGCGGCACCTGTAGGACGATAGACGATAGACGACGGACGATAGATTCCTATCCGTCGTCCGTCGTCCATCGTCCGTCGTCCCGGCATTATTAGATATACCTGTCCAGGAAGGCGTTGCGGAATTTGCCTTGCGGGTCGTAGGTCTCTAGCAGGCGCCGAAAGTTGGGCAGCCGGGGGAAGCGGGCCTGGACCTGCTCCGGCGGCATGGTGAAGAGCTTGCCCCAATGCGGCGCAGCCCCCAGCGGCCCGAGCGCCGCTTCGATCTCCGGCAGCAACTCGCGCACCGCTGGCCAGTTCTTGTACCAGGTGAAGTGGATGGCGACGCAATCCTGTTCATAGAATGGACTCATCCACAGGTCGTCGGCGGCAATGGTGCGGATCTCGGAAATCTGGAGTAGCGGCCCGATCTGGTCGCCCAGGCGGGCCATCGCCTGAATCGCGGGGACGGCGTTCGCGCGGGGCAGCAGGTATTCGGTTTGTAACTCCTCGCCGCTGCTCGGCGTGAACTCCATGCGGAAGTGGGACAGGCGCGCATGCCAGGGGCCGGGCACGCCGCCCTGCTCGGTGCAAGGCTCGGCAGAGAGGCTGGGGATGGGATGGCGCGGGCCGGGCGCCGGGGTTGCGCCAAAGAACTTGGGGTCCATTGCGATGGGCGCCCCATCCGTGACCTGGCTCTTCAGCCAGACCTGACCCACGCGCTCCTGTTGCCAGTCGGTGAAGAGGCTGACGCTGTAGGCCCGGGACATAATCTCCTCGAAATGAGCCTCGACCTGCGCCAGGGGCAGGTTTTCGTAGACATCTTGCCGGATCGCAAACGCCGGCACCAGGTCGAGCGTCAGGCGCGTGACCACACCGAGGCCGCCCAGCGCGACGACCGCGCCCGCAAACGCGTCGCCGTCTCGCTCACGAGACAACTCGACCACTGAGCCGTCGGCGGCGACAAATTCGACGGCGGCGACGGCGGTCGCCAGGCAGCCGTTCTTGTCGCCCGACCCGTGCGTCGCGGTGGCGCAGGCCCCGGCGACCGAAATATGCGGCAACGAGGCCATGTTGGGCACCGCATATCCAGCCTCATGCAGGAGGGGCGCGAGTTGTCCGTACTTGATCCCCGCTCCGATCGTCACCTGCCGGCGCTCCCCGTCGAACACCAGCCCCGGATCGAACCGGGCAAGAGACAGCAGATCCTCCGGCGAGTCAGCGATGTCGTTGAAGGAATGGCGCGAGCCGAGCACGTGCAGCTTATGGCTCTGGCGGACCACTTCCCGGATCTCCTCCATCGTCGCCGGCTCATACAAGCGCGCAGCCTTGTAGGTGTGGCTACCGGCCCAGTTGGTGCCCAGTTCCATTATCTGCATGCTCCTTACTCTCCGCCCGCAGGTTGGCCGGCGGGCGGGACCATTAGATAGCTGACGAGCCAGCCGATGGCGCCGGCCAGCAGGATCGCCCCTGTCCAGAGGTGGACGGCCCAGGTGATGCCGCCCCCGGTCGTTTGCAGGGCCAGGAAGTACAAGGCGTAGAGAAGCGCCGGGGCGGCGAACATGAACCGGCGCAGCGCGGCCAGGTGGTCGGGGGCGGGCTGCCACCAGCGGTACAGGCCCTCGGCGACCGCACCTGCGAGGATCGCGACGACGACTAGCGGGCCGGCGCCGGTCGAAAGGGCCTGCTCTTCCATGATCGCCAGGGAAACCAACGGCAGCGCGACCAGCACGAAGACAGCGCCTGCCGGTAGCCGGGCGCCCCATTGCCGGATCGCCAGCACCAGGAAGCTCGCCAGAATGATTGCGTGCAGCAGGAGGCTCGTCACGCCGAGTTCCTCCTGCAACTTTCCGACCGTGTCGGCAGCGCGGGCTGCGGCGGTCGCCGCCGTCCAGGTGAACGGCTCCGGGAAGTTGATGAAGTAGCTGAAGAGCGCCAGCAAGTAGGTCAGGGCGAGCAGCGCAGGCCAGCGGGCTACCGGGCTGGAATCGGCGCGTTTCCAGCCGGCGCGTAGCGGCCCCATCGCCATCAGGGCGCCGCCCAGGGCGAGCAACAGGTGGGTGGGACTCAGCAGCGCCTCGATGCCTTTCTCAATGCCGAAGATCGTGTGCCCGATCCCGTCGCCTACACCGCCGACGAGAAAGATCCCGGCACCCCCCAGTGCGACGCCGTAACCGGGCGGCACGGCGACGCGCCAGGAAGCCCCGCGCCAGTGGTTGAGCAGCACGGTCCAGACGAGCAGACCGGCGAAGGCCAGGTACGCGGCGTAGAGGAAGGCGTGCCAGGGGGTGAAGAAGGTCTCGACGGTCATGTGGGCGTGCGCCCAGCCGTCGGTATAGAGCGCGGCGATGAACCAGGCGCCCAACAGCACGACCATCCAATCGAAGCTGACCCCGCCGATCGCCTGCGCCGGTCGCACCCCTGCTCCCGCTGCCGCTACTGCACGCTTTGCCATGCGCCTGCTGCCTTTCCGCTATATTCGCCCTTCGATGGCCGGTAGTTTAGCAGACTGCGCGGGACCTGTCAAAGCCTCAGCCCGGCGCGGGCATCGAAATTGCCCGCCCAAACCTCTTGACTTAAAGTACACTTGAAGTATTAGACTATTCTCTATGGGCCAGTTGCGCCCCATGACCCGTATCTGAATTCTGAAAGGAAAGCACAATGCAATCGTATCTACCCGCATCTACCGGCGCTTCGCTGGAGGAGTCGCACCCTCAACCGGCCCCGCTGGCCTGTGACCTGTCGGCAATCGACGAGGCTAACCGGGAAGCACACCTCGCTCTGGCCGCGGATCTGCTATGGCGGGCGGCGGAGGAGCGCCGCGACCTGCCCGATGGCTATGCCTTCCGCTTTCCCGCCGACGAGTATCGGCGCGTGGTCGATTTCATCGCTCTGGAACGGCTCTGCTGTGCCTTTTTCCACTTTGTGCTCGATGTGGCCCCGGCGGCCGGCCCGCTCTGGTTAAGTATCACCGGCCCGGCAGAGGTTAAAACCTTTTTGCAAAGCACCCTAGCGCAACCGGCGCCTTAGCAGTCGGCCACGCTCATTCTGAGGGGCGGGGCTGGTTTCAAATCGGCTCTTACCCTCACAACAGCGTGGCGGACTACTCGTGGCATAGCCTTGTGCGGCATAGTTGCGGCAAGGTTACGCTGTGGCCCCTGAAAGCGAATAGGTTCCTCCTTGGGCTATGACATAAAGCAATCAAAGGGGCCCCGATATATATTCATCTAATTCCACAGTCGTCAGCGTATCTGTTCGAGTACTAAGGAACAAATCATACACAGCATGATTTCTACAGTGATCTGTCCACTCGAAAGCACTCTGAAAACCACTTGGTGTGGGGATTGCTGTCCAGCCATCCTTAAGTAGTACATCTCGGTAGAACGACAGAACGGCTGCGGGGGAGTCCGTTGTTTGAAATGAACGTAATCTATGACCTGCAGAGGCGAGATCCCCCTCAGTCTTTAGTACGGTAAGATTCCGGATACCAGGTGGAAGCGGAGTCGCTTTCGTACTAGCGGGCGGGGAGGCAGGGCCGCATTCATCGACAGAACACGAAGTTGAGAAGCAAGCTACGAGGATGCAAGCCATCAAGATCCTCGTCAGTCTCGGAGCCCTGCTGCTCATTGTGCTCTGTCTGGCCCCACTCCTTCTGCTACGTCGACGCAACCGCCTGCATCCGTAGCCTCGCGCAAGCACCCGGCCTCGGCCACGACTGCACACTCGTCGAAATTGAGGCAGCCACAGTTGAGGCCCTCTTCCAGCAGGCGCTTCATGGCCTGGGCGCGGGCGATCAGCGTCTCGACTTCGGGGAGCTTCTGTTGGGCCAGGGCCCGCCAGCGCGCGGACGGCGGGACATCCGCCGCAAATCCATGCAACAGAATCCCAATCTCGGCCATGCTAAAGCCCGCGTGCTGGGCCACCTGAATAACGGCCAGATGACCGAGCACGCTGGAATCGTAGCGCCGCCGCCCGCGGATGCGCCGGGGCGGCGGCAGGATCCCCAGACTCTCGTAGTAGCGCACCGCCGAGGTGCGCAGCCCGGCCCGGCGGGCCACCTCGCCAATCGTCCATTCATCGCTGTTCATATCACCAGTATAGCATAGAACAAGGGAGCGCTGCCGAGTCTGCCTCGCGCGCGGCGGACTTGCGTCCGCACTCCAGCACCGCTGCCCACGTTATTCTTTCATCAACCCATAGGGCAGGCAGGAGGGTGACGAGATGACAGAAGCGGCGCAAGAACGGATCCGGCAGAAAGCTGAGATTGTGCGATACCTCAAGGCGCACTGGCGGTCGCCGGAAGGCTATATCGTGGACAAGTTCGCGGATCACGACGTCGTGCTCGTGGCCGAGGATCACGGGATCAAGCACAACCTCGTGCTTATCCAGACGCTGATTCCGCGCCTGCATGCCGCAGGAGTCTATAACGTGGGCATGGAGTTCGGCGCGGCGGAAGACCAGGAGCCACTGGATCAGCTTGTGACTGCCGACCGCTACGACGAGAATCGTGCGCGCCGGCTGCTGTTCAACTACAACGTAGGCTGGGCGTATCAGGAGTACATGGACATCTACCGGCACGCCTGGCAGCTCAATCGGTCTCTCCCGCCTGGCGCCCCGCGCATGCGTGTCGTCAATCTCAGCTATCGGTACGACTGGCGCCATCTCCGCGAACCGCGTACTCCGGTGGTGATGCAGAAGGTGTATCCTAAAGGCGAAATCGAGAGCTTCCGCACCGCTGTCGTGCAGCGGGAGATCTTGGCTAAGAACCAAAAGATCCTGATCATCACGGGAACGATCCACGCCTTCACGAAATACCGCATGCCCGAATACGACCCGTACTCGCCGAACTTTGTATTGCTGCGCGACATTACACTCGGCAATCGCCTGGAGCAAGTGGCTACCGGCCGTAGCTGCACGGTGCTGCTGCATATCCCGTGGCCGGCGCCCGATATGGGTAGCCAGGTGCGCCCATTGGACGGTCTCATTGATGATGTGATGGTGGAGTTCGGCGATAAACAGGTGGGTTTCGACACGGCAGGCTCGCCCTTCGCCACGATCCGGGACGACAATAGCTTCTACGCCACCGGCTATCCGGCGTTTACGCTCGCCACCATTGCCGACGGGTATATCTACGAGAAACCCTTCCGGGAATACGAGGGCTGCACCGTGGATGAACAATTCCTGACCAAGGCGAACTGGCCGGCGGCGCAGGAGCAAGTGCCCGACCCCGACTGGAACGGGCGCCCGGCGAGCCTGGACGCATATATGGCGCAGATCCGCCGCTACGTGGATATGGGCGTGCGGCTCGAAGACGTGCGTTAGGTACGCTCTGTCAGGCGTTGCCAGCGGGCGACCCAGACCTGGCGCCAGGCGGCGCCGCGCAGTTGCCAGGTGCCGGCCAGCCCGTAGGGGAAGAAGAGCACGATGGCGACGTAGACCAGGCCGAAGATCAGCGGCCAGCGCGGGCCGAAGGTGCTGTTGAGCCAGGTGCCGAGCAATTGCAGCACCCCGGCGCCGAGGGCCGGGCCGATCAGCGTGCCCACGCCGCCGATGATCGTCATGAGCAGGGCGTTGATGGTCGTGCCGACGCTGAGCATGGAGGGGTTGGCGTTGGTGCTCCAGAGGGCGTTCATCAGGCCGGCGAGCGCGGCCAGCAGCCCGGCCAGGGTGATGGCGATCAGCTTGTAGACGAAGGTGTTGTAGCCGATCATGCGGGCGCGCTCTTCGTTCTCCCGAATCGCGACCATCACCCGGCCCGTGGGCGAATCGACGACCCGGCGGGCCAGCAGGTAGATGCCGACGGCGAAAGCGAGAGCGACGTAGTAGAAGTGCAGCCGCTCGTTCGTCGGGTCCAGCCACTCCGGCACGGGTATGCCGTTGAGGCCGTCTTCGGCGCCAGTCAGGTCGCGGAAGTCGGTGGCCTCGGACAAAATGAAGAACATTTCGGCGAAGGCGAGCGTGACCATTGCCAGGTAGACGCCGCGCACGCGCAACGAGAGGACGCCGATGAGCAGCGCCTGGACCAGGGCGACACCGATCACGGCGGGCACCACCTGCCAGAGCGTCCAGTGGGCGTGGACCAGCAGGATGCCGGTAGCGTAGGCGCCGGTGCCGAAGAACATGGCGTGGCCGAAGGAGAGGATGCCGGTGTAGCCCATCAGCAAGTCATAGCTGATGGCGTAGACGGCCAGGATGAAGACCTGGGCCAGCAGACCCTGCCAGAACTTGGGCGTGCCGCCGTCCACCGGCTGGCCGGTGAGCAGGGCGAGCAGGAAGGGGAAGAGCACGAGCGCCAGCAAAAAGAGCATGCCACCCCAGCCGCGCGTGAGGGGTTGGCGGGTTGTCGTCATTCTTTCCTCCCGAACAGGCCCGCCGGGCGAACGAGCAAGACGACCGCCATGAGCAGCACGGTCGAGGCGCGCGCGATGGACGGCGAGAGCTTCAGCGCCTCCTCCATGCCCGGCAACTGCACGCCGGAGAGCACCAGTTGGTCGCCGAAGGCGCGTGCCAGGCCGACCAGCAGCGCGCCGACCGCCGCGCCGGGATAGCTGCCCATGCCGCCGATGACCACGGCGATGAACGCCAGCAGCAGGAACTCTTCGCCCAGGCCGGGATTGACGCCGACAAACGGCGCCGCCGCGACGCCGCCCAGCGCGGCCAGCCCGGTGCCGAGAGCGAAGACGAGGGTGAAGACCCGGCGCACGTTGATGCCCAGCGCCTGCACCATGTCGCTGTCCTGCACACCGGCGCGGATGATCATGCCCAGGCGGGTGCGGCGCAACAGGAGGGCGATGGCGACGAACAACAGGATGCCGAGCGCGATCAGGAAGAGGCGGTAGCTGGGGAAGGGCCGGCCCAGCACATCGATGGACGAGCAGTGGTCGCCGAACCAGGCCAGGAGATCGGGCGAGGGGCAGTCCTTGCCGCCGCCGTTGAAGAAGCTGGGGATGTCCATATAGAAGCCCGCCGGCCCCCAGATGCCTTTGATCGCTTCCTGGCCGACAAAGACGAGGCCGAGCGTCAGGAGCACCTGGTAGATCGGGCGGCTGTAGAGCGGGCGGATCATGGTGGACTCGACCAGGGCGCCCAGGAGCGCGCCGCTGGCAGCGCCGAAGGCGAGGGCCAGCAGGAAGCGTACGTCCACCGGCAGGTCAAGGATGATCCCCTCGCTGATTAGCCGGAAGTAGACCAGGGTAAAGCCGGGAATCAGCAAGGCCGCGCCCCAGATCAGGTTGGGCCAGGCGGGCGCGGGGCGACGCAGGGCGACAACTTGCCGCCCGCCGAGCAGCCCGCCAAGTGCCAACCCGGCGACGACTAGCAGCACGACGCGGCGCACGTAGACATCGGCGATCTCTTGCGCGTCAATCGTTGCCACGGCACCGCCGCTTGATATGGCGGAGCTGGCGGCTAGGGTGGGCAGGTCGAGGCCGGCCACGCCTAGGAGCGCCAGCCCGGCGGCGGCAACGCCTAGCACGCCCCCCAACACACGAGCCGTGGCGGGCGTGCCTACCCGTCCCGCCAGCGCCCCACCGGCCCATGCCCCGATCAGCGCGCCGCCCGCGAGGGCCAGGGCGAGCGGCAGGGTGTTGAGGATCATACGCGGGTTGGCGTAGAGGGTGTAGCCGGCGTAGGCGCCGAGCATGAAGAAGAGGCCATGGGCGAAGTTGAGCACGTCGAGCAGCCCGAAGATGAGCGACAGGCCCGCCGCGACCAGGAAGTAGAGCGCCCCCAGCGTCAGGCCCGACAGCAGGATGCTCGCCGTGACCCGTGGCTCGTATTGCCGCGTCAGGAGGATGATCAGGATCACGACGATCCCGGCGGCGATGAGGAGTGCTCTGTTCCGCTGTAGGGCTGCGTTCATAGGTTGCTCCCCAATACGTAATGCGACTACGTACTACGTACTGCTTAAGTTGAGGCTTCAGGTGGTGCTCGATTTTTCTGGGGAGTGCATACTCCCATAAGCGCGTATTTAAGCAGCTATCTTCTAAAGATGGCTGCACAAGGCCAAAACCGAGACCTGTCATTCTGAGCGCAGCGAAGAATCAGCCTCCCTACCGAGTCGCTCCCCACCTGATTCTTCGCTGCGCTCAGAATGACAATCCTACTTTCCACCTTTAATCAGGCTATTTCTGTTGCCACTGGCCGGGCGAGATCGATTGATAACAGCCTCATAGGGCTAGCCTGCGCCTAAGTAGCGCGTGATTAACGCCTGGTCACCGACGAGCGCGGCCATCGCACCGCTGTGGACGGTGTGACCGTCGTCCAGGATGTAGTAGCGGTCGGCGAGTTGCGCGGCCATGCGGAAGTTTTGCTCGACCAGGAGCACCGTGACATGCGCGGCCAACTGGCGCAGGGCGGCGATGATGTGCTCGATGATGATCGGGGCCAGGCCCTCGCTCGGCTCGTCGATCAGCAGCAGGCGGTTGTCGGGCACCAGGGCACGGGCGATGGCGAGCATCTGCTGCTGGCCGCCCGAAAGCTGCCCGCCGAGGTGCCCGGAGAAGCGTTGCAGGTCGGGGAAGAGATCGAAGATCAGCTTGCTGTGGCGGGCCAGGTCGCCCTTGCGTCGCTCGGCCAGGCGCAGGTTCTCGGCCACGGTGAGGTCGCGGAAGATCGCCCGGTGTTCCGGGACGTAGCCCACGCCATAGGTGGCGACGACATAGGGCGGCAGGCCGGTGATGTCCTGGCCGTCCAGCAGGATCTTGCCCTCGCGTGGCGCCAGCAGGCCCATGATCGAGCGGAGCGTCGTGGTCTTGCCCGCGCCGTTGCGCCCCAGCAGGGCGGTGATGCTGCCCGGCGGCACCTCCAGCGCGACCCCTTCCAGGATATGGAACTGGCCGATGAAGGTGTGGATCGACTCGACGGTGAGCAGGTTAGCCATCGGCGAAAGCCTCCCCCAGGTAGGCGGTTTGCACCGCCGGGTTGGCGCGGATCTCGGCGGGGGTGCCCTCGGCCAGCACGCGGCCCTGGTGCATGACGGTGATCCGGTCGGAGACGTTCATCACAATGCCCATATTGTGCTCGACCAGCAGGATCGTCTTGCCGCCCCGCGCGCGCACGCCCGCGATGATCTCCAGAAGCATGGGCACCTGCTCGGAGGCCATGCCGGCGGTCGGCTCGTCCAGCAGCAGAATCTGCGGGTCGCCGGCCAGCAGGATGGCGAGTTCGAGCTTGCGTTTGTCGCCGTGGGGCAGGACGGAGGCGAGCAGCGGCGCTTTGCCCACCAGCCCGACCTGTTCCAGCGCGGCGCGCGCCTGCTCCTCGTACTGCCGGAACCGCCGGGTGGCGGCCCAGAGCTTGAGGCTGTCGCCGCCGCGCGCTTGCGCCGCCAGCCGGGCGTTTTCGAGCACGGTCAGATTGGGGAAGACGTTCGTGATCTGGAACGAGCGCCCGATGCCCAGGTGGGCCATGCGGTGCAACGGCTGCCCGGTGATGCGCTGCCCGCGCAGGTAGACCGCGCCGCGCGTGGGGGCGATCCGCCCGCTGATCAGGTTGAACAGCGTGGTCTTGCCCGCGCCGTTCGGCCCGATGATCGAGTGGAGCGCCCCCGCCTGCACCTGCAAGTTCACCCCGTCGACGGCCTGCAAGCCGCCGAACGCGCGGGAGAGGTCTTTGGTTTCGAGCACAGTATCCATAGACGATGGACGACGGACGATGGACGACGGACGACAGACGATTGCGCTTGGACGGTTTGGATCACTTGGTTTCTATTATCGACACCTGATCCCTGACCCGATCCCCATTCTATCGTCCGTCGTCCGTCGTCCGTCGTCTGCTTACTTGCAGCGATTCATTTCCGCGGGGACGGCGCACGGAGGCGCGGTCTCTTCGGGCTTGAAGGCTTTGACCAGGTCGAAGAACTTAAAGTCCTTGTCGGTCGTGTTGGTCAGCTTGACCAGGGTCATCGGTTGCAACAGGACGTGATCGGTCGCACGCACCGTGTACTGGCCCTTTGGCCCATCGAATTGCAGGCCTTCCAGCGCCTTGATCATGCCGTCGGCGGCGGGGTCGCCGTTGGTGGCTTCGAGGGCCTTGACGAGCATCACCGCCGCGTTGAAGCCGCTCTCGGTGAAGAGGTCGGGCGGGCTGTTGTACTTGGCCCGGTGCTGCTCGACCAGCCAGGTGTTGACCGGGTTGTCGAAGAGCGCGTAGTGGTAGACGCTGACGCCCACCGAGCCAACCGCGTCGGCGTAGCCCTTCGCCATCGTCTGGTTGTCGCCCATGCCGGTGGCGACGGTCATGTTCTTGAAGACGCCCAACTGCTGCATCTGCTGGAAGAGCGGCACAAAGCCCGCGCCTGCCCAGGTCACAATCACGACCTCGGCCTTCGAGTCCAGCACCTGGTTGATGTAGGGCGTGAAGTCGGTCGTATCCTGCGGGGCGAAGACCGTGCCCGCGCCCTCCGTCGTGTCGTTGATCGTGAAAGTGCCGCCTGCGCCCTTGACGACGCTGTAGAAGGCCGCCGCCGAGCCCCGCCCGAAGGCGTAGTCGGGGGCGATTTGCACGAACTTCTTGCCCAGGCCGGTGAGCGCGGCGCCCATCGTCAGCGCGTCCTGCACGCTGGTGCGCCCGGCGCGGAAGGTGTAGACGTTGAAGTTCTTGCCCGTCAGGTCGGGCGACGCGGCAGGCGTGGAGATGTAGATCAGCTTGTTCTGCGCGGCGAGGCCGGAGACCGCTAGCGCGACGCCGGAACTCGGCACGCCGACCAGCACCTTCGCGCCATCCTTCTCGATGGCTTCGCGGGCCAGGTTGGAACCGGTGTTCACATCGCTGGCGGTGTCTTTGGTCACGACCTTGATCGCGTGCCCGGCGACCGCGTTGGTGCCTTTGGTGGCGTAGTCGAGGCCGAGCGCGAAGCCCCGCTCGAGCATGGGACCGTAGATCGCCAGCGAGCCGGAATCGTCAGTCAGCAGGCCGACCGTGATGTCGCCGCCGGTCGTCCCGCCAGTGGTGCTGCCGGTCGTCGGCGTGCTGCCGGTCATCGCCTCGGTGGGCGTGGTACCCGCGGCGGTGGTCGGCGTGTCGGCAGCCGGCGCGGTAGTCGCGGTGCTGGCGGCAGCCGCCGTGGTGGGCGTATCCGCCGGAGCGGCGGTCGTCGCGGTGGCCGCCGGGGCGATTGGCGTTGCGGTCGGCACCACGTCGCCGCAGGCGGCGAGCAGCAGGGCAAGCACCAGCAGCAGGCTGGCGCCGAGCGTGGGTTTGCGGTGTGCGTGCAGCTTCATGAGTCTGTCCTTTCCTCCTCTAGAAATGACGATCAAGCCGTAGCCATGCGCAGATGCTCCAGCAGCGCCGCCTGGAACTCCGCCGGCTTCTCCACATGCGGCGAATGGCCGCAATCCGCGATGACTTTCTCCCAGTAGCGCCCGCCCGCCGCCTGGTACGCATCGAGCACGGCGCGCATCTGGCTCACCATCGGCTGGGGGGGATAGACCTCGTCGCCCGGCCAGCCCGGCACGGCACCCAGCTTGCCCAGGAAGCCGAAGTCGAGGAACGAGGTGTCGGAGACGATCTGGTCGTCGGCGCCGCGCAGCCAGAGCACCGGCGGCTGCGGGGTAACGGCGGCGAAGCCGCTCAGGTTGCTGTAATTCGGGGCGAAGGCATTGGCGACCCCTTTGGTGCCCGGCGCCACGCCCGGCCAGTTGGGCGAGGTGGTCATATCGCCCGGATAGAACCCGTCACCGGTGCGTTCCGAGATAATCTCCTCCACGTAGACCTCTTCGCGCTCAGGGGTGGCGCGGAACGGGGGCTTGAAGTAGAAGGCGTTCATGACGTTGCGCGGGCTGTTGGGATCGTCGGCGCTCCTGTCGCCTTCCGCCACCCGGCGCACAAACTCCGGGTTAACCGTGCCGCCTCCCGATCCGGCGAAGTCGGCGTAGTTGGGGGTGCCGGCGGCGTCCTTCGTGCCGCCGAAGCCGTAAGGGGAGACGGGATCGACCAGGGTCAACGACAGCACCTGCGCCGGATGATCGACGGCGTATTGCATGACCACGCCGCCGCCCATCGACCAGCCGACCAGGTGGGCGCGATCCAGGCCGAGCGCGGCCACCAGCGCCGCCAGGTCGTCGGCCCAGTCGCGCATGCCGCGCGTGGCGTCGATGGGCACCGCCTCGGTCTCGCCGTAGCCGCGCAGGTCGGGCGCCAGGGCGCGATACTGGGGCGGCAGGGCCAGCATGGTCTCTTCCCAGAACCGGGCAGCGGCCGCGTTGCCGTGGATGAAGATCACCGGCACGCCGTCTTCCGGCCCGCTGGTCAGCACGCGGACTTTCAGGCGCTCGGTCGGCACGACGCGCGATTTGATGCCGGGCAGAAGTGGTTGGCTCATTCAGACTTCTCCTTCTCTACTGCATACTGCATACTACATACTGCGTATTGGATCAAAAGTAAATTACGCAGTACGCAGTACGCAGTACGCATTACGCAGTACGTGAAATGTGATCGATCAGCAGCGCGACGAACGTGTCGGGCGCTTCGACAATCGGCGAGTGGCCGATGCCGGGGAGGACGACCGCGCGGGCGTTCAGGACGTCGGCGGCGCGGGCGACGTTGCCGCCGGTGAGCGGGTCGTTGGCGCCGTCGATGACCAGCGCCGGGACACCGGTCGTGCGCAGGCGGTCGCCGGGCTTCCAGGTGAGCAAGGCGTCGGCGTTTTTAAGCGCAGCTTCGAGCCGCTGGGCGTGGCCCTCCGCGACCAGCCGGTCCCAGTAACCGTCGGCGGGGAGCGCCGGGGCCAGCGCCTTGAGCGAGGTGGCGAACAGGTGGAAGTTATCCTTGAGCGCCCGCTGCGCGTCCAGGTTGGCGTAGGCGGCGGGCATGCCGTCCACCCAGGCCGGGGCCACCACGGTGAGCGTGAGCACGCGCTGTGGGGCGTCGAGCACGTACTGCATGGCGATGGCGGTACCCAGCGAGTGGCCGACCAGGTGGAAGCGGTCCAGGCCCAGGGCGTCGGCGAACGCGCCGAGGTCGGCGGCCAATTCCGGCATGGTGTAGCCGTTGTCGGGACCTTCCGTCTGGCCGCGTCCGCGCACGTCGTAAGCCAGGCCCCGAAAGCTGGCAGGCAGGCGCGTCAGCGTCGGCTCCCACCAGGAGCAACTGCCCCAGTTGCCGTGGACCAGGATAATCGGCGTGCCGGCCCCGGCCTCGCTGTAATGAACGTTGAGGTCGCCGGCGCGAACAAACGGCATCACACTCCCCCTTCCTCGACGCGCGCCAGGAAAGCGCGCACGATGCGGCTGAACTCCTCCGGCTGCTCCAACGCCGCGGCGTGCCCCAGCTCCGGCATCACGACCAGCTCGCCGCGCGGAATCTGTGCGGCGATGGCGCGGGCCAGCTTGGGCGGCGTCAGCACGTCGTCCTCGCCGACGATCACCAGTGTGGGCGCCCCGATGCGCGGCAGGTCGGCGCGGCACTCGTGAACCAGGGCGCCGGCGATCAGATTGCGCGCCGGGGCGATGGGCAGGTTGGCGCCCTTCTCGCGGTAGGCTTGCAGGCCCACATAATTCTGTTCCAGGAACCCGCCGCCCCAGACCCAGGGCAGGGCCACGTCGAAACGCAAGGGGCTGCCGCCGGCTTCCATCGCGCGAATCCAGGCGGTGAGCTTGGCGCGCAGGATGGCGTCCACGTGGCTGTAGACGCCCGAGACGACCAGGCCGCCCACGCGCTCCGGATGGGCGGCGGCGAACTGGAGCGCAGCGGCCCCGCCGTTCGACAGGCCGAGGACGTGCGCCCGCGCGATGCCCAGCCCGGCGACCAGCGCGGCCAGATCCTCCGCATGCAGGCGCGTCTCATAGACATGGTCCGGCTTGGACGACTGCCCCTGCCCCCGGCAATCGTAGACCAGGCAATGGTAGCGGTCCACGAAGAACGGCAGGTGCCCCTTCCAGCTAGACGTATCGGTGAGCAGCCCGTTGACGAAGACCAGCACCGGCCCCGCCGGGTTGCCCTGCCATTCGTAGTACAGCTCCACGTCTTGGCTGACTTCAATTATCGGCATAATAGCACCTACTGCGTACTGCGTATTGCGTATTGCGTATTATCTGCTGTCTACCGTATGCTATGCAAAGGTCAGGAATTACGCAGTACGCAATACGCAGTACGCAGTTAGACGTTTCCGTACTCCTGTTGCAAGCGTTGCTTGTCGACCTTGTTGGCGCCGGTCAGCGGGAGAGAGTCGACGAAGACGACGCTTTTCGGGACTTTGTAGCGGGCCAGGCGCGTGCGGGCGAAGGCGAGCAGCGTGTCGGGCGCGACGGTCTGGCCGGGCTGGAGCACGACGACGGCGCGGCCCACTTCGCCCCAGTGCGGGTCGGGCACGCCGATAAGCGCGGCGGCGACGACAGCCGGGTGCCCCGCCAGCACGTTTTCGACCTCTGCCGGGTAGATGTTCTCGCCGCCGGAGATGATCATGTCCTTGAGCCGCCCGACGATGGTGTAGTAGCCCTCGGCGTCGCGGGTCGCCAGGTCGCCGGTGTGCAGCCAGCCGTCCACGATGGCCGCTGCCGATTCTGCCGGGCGGTTCCAGTAGCCCGGGCAGACGTGCGGCCCACGGATCAGCAGTTCGCCGGCCAGGTTCGGTGGGCACTCCTCGCCGGCGGCGTTGACCGCTTTCACGTCGATATGGAACAGCGGCTTGCCGACCGCGCCGGGTTTGCGCCGCACGTCTTCGGGCGGCAGCCAGAAGGTGTTCGGACCGGCCTCAGTCAATCCGTAGCCCGTTTTGAAAGCCACCCCGCGCGCCCAGAAGCGCTCGAACACGGGGAGCGGGCAGGGCGCCCCGCCGCTCATCACCAGGCGCAGGCGCGAGAAGTCGGCGTCGGCCCAGCGCGGGTGCTGCTGCATAGCGATGAACATGGTCGGCACGCCGAAGAAAACGGTCAGCTTGCCCCCCGCGATCAGGTCGTAGATCTGGTCGAGGTCGAAGCCGCGACAGACGACGGAGGTGCCGCCGATGTGGACGAGCGGCGCGGTAAAGACGTTCAGCCCGCCGGTGTGGAAGAGCGGCGAGTGCAAGACGGTGCAGTCATCGGGCGTGAGGCCCCAGCTCATGACTGTATTGATCGAGTTCCAGGCCACGTTGCCGTGGGTGAGCACGGCGCCTTTCGGCAGGCCGGTGGTGCCGCCCGTGTAGCAGATAACCCAGGGGTCGTCGGGGCCGACGTCCACAGGCGCGGGGGCGCTGGCGGGCTGGGACTCGCGCTCTGCGAAGGCCCGGTCCTCTGGGGCGGCGCGCCCGGCGGAGTCCAGGGCGACCCAGCTTTCGATACCCGGCGCTTCGGCCCGGACCTGGCTCACCAGACCGGTGAAGTCCGGCCCGTAGACCAGCACGCGCGGGGTGCCGTCGGCCACCAGCGCGGCGAGTTCGTGCGGGGTGAGCCGCCAGTTGAGCGTTTGCAGGATGGCGCCCAGCTTGCCGCAGGCGAACCAGAGGTCGAGATATTCGACGCAGTTCATGGCGAGGACGGCCACCCGGTCGCCGCGTTCGACGCCGAGCGCGCGCAGGAAGTGCGCCGTGCGGTTGGCCGCCCGGTTCCACTCGCGATAGGTGATCGCGCGGTCGCCCCGCAGCGTGTCGATGAGGGCGACCTTGTCGGGGCTAAGGTCCGCGCGCCGCCCCAGCCAATCCCCGTGAATCATCGTCAGGTCCCGATTACCAGGCCGCCGTCCACGTTGAGCACGGCGCCGTTGACGAAGGCCGCTTCGTCGGAGGCCAGGAAGAGGTAGGCGTTGGCGATGTCCTCGGGGGTGCCCATGCGCCCCACCGGGGTATGCGCCACCATGTCCTGCAAGATGTTTTCGGGCATCGCCCGCGTCATGTCCGTGCTGATGAAGCCGGGCGCGACCGCGTTGGCGGTGATGCCCCGCTTGCCCAGCTCGCGCGCCCAGACCCGCGTCATGCCGATCACGCCGGCTTTGCTGGCGACGTAGTTGGTCTGGCCGAAGTTGCCGTAGAGGCCGACCACCGACGAGGCGCTGACAATGCGCCCATAGCCCTGCTGGATCATCTGCGGCACGACGGCCTGCGTGCAGTTGAAGACGCCTTTGAGGTTGACGGCGATCACGGCGTCGAAGTCGGCCTCGCTCATCCCGCCCTGGATCTGGCCGCCCTTGACGCGCACGAGTTGGGCGTCGCGCGTGATGCCCGCGTTGTTGATCAGGATGTCGATGCGGGCGAACTCTTTCAGCGTCGCCTCGACCGCCGCCTGGACCTCGGCCTGGTTCGCCACGTTGACCTTCTGGAAGATGGCCAGCCCACCCTCGCTCTCGATCTGCGCCACGAGCGCCTGGCCGGCTGCCTCGGCCATGTCCCAGACGGCCACCCGCGCGCCGGCCTGTGCGAAGGTGAGCGCCGTCTGATGCCCGATGCCGTTCGCGCCGCCGGTGATCACGGCGACCCGGCCCTTTAGTTCGATCCCCATTGCACCACACTCGCTCCCCACGCGTAGCCGATGCCGGCGGCGACCATGACCATGAGCGCGCCGTCGCGCAAGCGGCCGGTTTCTAAGCCTTTCTTGATCACGAGCGTCTGGTCTTGCTGGCCCAGGTGCCCGTAATCCGAGAGATAGAACGACTGCTCCTCGTGCAGGCCCAGTTCCCGTAAAACATAGTCGTGAGCCGAGCGCTTCATGTGGAGCACGTTCAGATAGTCGATGTCGCGCCGGGTGTGCCCGCTCTGGGCCAGCGCCTCGTCGACGACGCGCAGGAAGTTCTGCATCGACACGGCGTCGAGCCGGGCCTTCATGCCTTCCGGGTCGGGCACGTCGAGGTAGTTGCGCCCCGCGGCCAGGGCTTCGGGTGTCAGTGGCTCCACGGTGCCGCCCGCCGGGACGATCACGTCGAGCGAGAAGGCGCCGTCCACAAGGAGCGCCGAGCCGAGCAGCCGGTTGCGCGGGTGGCCTTTGCGCAGCAGGAGCGCCCCGCCGCCGGTGCTGAGGTTGATCATGAAGCGCGAGCGCGGGTTGGCGTAGTCCACGAGGTCGCCGTTGCGATAGCCCCCGGCGATGAGCACGGTGTTCACGCCGGGGTCGGCGAGCATCAGGCTCTTGGCGAGCTTGAGTGCGCCGATGGTGGTGCCGCAGCGCATCTGCACGTCGATGGCCCAGGCGCGGCGCGCGCCCAGGTCGTAGGCGAGCTTGATGCCCGCCGTCCAGAGCGGGTATTCCTTCCACTCCTCGGTGGTGCAGAGGACCACGTCGATCTCGCCGGGGTCAAGGTCGGTTTGTGCCAGGGCGTCTTGCGCGGCCCAGAGAGCCATCGCGTTCGTGTGGTCGGCCGGGCCGGGCACCGGCTTGCGGCGCAGGCCGAACTTCTGGACGATCACCTCTTCCGGGATGCCGGTCCGCCCGGCGATTTCCGCCGCGCTGATGCTGGTCGCCGGGATGTAGGTGCCGGCGGCGACGATGCCAATCGTCGGCTCACTCATGCGCGTCCTCTTGTTCTAAGTTGACATAACGGGCGATGAAGGCGACGATCTCCTCCCAGCGCGAGGCGCGTAGCTCGGCGTCCGACTGCACGTGCCGGATGCTGCCGTGCCAGCCCGCCGCCGGGCCGGGGGGCGCGTCTTCCGCTTCTTCGTAGACAAACCGCACGACGAACGAGACTACTTTGGCCTCCGGGGGCATAGCCGGCTCCGTGACGTGATGCGTGAAACGTGAAACGTGATGAGTACAAGGCATGGACCCGGCGGCTGCGTGCCGGGATTGGGGATGAGTTTAGCATAGGTCGGTCACACGCCGGTTACAGCCGGGTTACAGGGGTGGTTAGAGAATCAGCAGCGGCGAGAGCACGTGCCAGAGAATGTCGGCCCGGAAATGGACGCCGACCACCGCGCCCAGCCCGTCGCGCAACCTGAGCAACCTGCTCTAGATGTGAACAACCTGAGCAAGGTGAGCAAGGTGAGCAACCTGAGCAACCTGATCACACTGTTACCACGCTCCTGGCCGGGCGCCCTGGACGCCGCTGCCGGATTCCCGTTCTTCTCACTATATAGGGGCGTGAGAAGAATGAGAATCGGGGCCGGGCGCGCCCGGCGCCCCGGTCGCTGCCACGCGAAGATGATCAAGATGATCAAGGTGCTCTCTATACCCCCAGGATGACAATCTTTGACAATCTCCGCCGTCTGTTCGCTTTGCTCCTCCAGGTGTTGCGGCTGCTGCCGGCCGGGGAGGCCCGGGGGCACCGTCTCAAACCCCCGACTCCGGCAAGGCCCAATGTCCACGGGCAGGCCGCTTACTTTGAGCAAATCGACTTACGCACATCGCCTTGTGCAGAGGGTTGCACAAGATGATCGCCTTGCGCAAAGCGTCTTGTGCAAGGCGATGGACAAGATGCCGTTGCCCAAGATACGCTTAACGCTGGCTCGCGCCCAGTAACCCGCCAGCGGATCACTCGCCACGAGTATGCAGTTGACGAGTCATCGGCAGGTTGATCAGGTTGATCAGGATGATCAGGATGATCAGGTTGATCACGTTGATCAGATATTGAGGATGATGATCAACGTGATCAACCTGCCAGCACTCCGGCACGCTCCGCCAGCGTAGCTGCGGCATCGCAAAAAATGTCGTTCCCCTGCGCCCCTCCCCTCCCCCTCGGGCGCTTCTTGCGGGATTCCCGTTCTTCTCACGCCCCTATATAGTGAGAAGAACGGGAATCGGGGCCGGGGCGCGGGGCCGCCCCCGCAGGCGACATGCAGACGCGCTTCATACTGGGGGGTATAGGGGCGACTGGACAATTTCGACAATCTGCGCGGCGGCGCGATTCCCATTCATGTCAGGCCCCTATATAGTGAGAAGAACGGGAATCGCGCCGAGGCGGCTTACTCACCCGTGCCGACCATGATCTGCTGTTCGGTGACGATGTAGTGGCTGGCGGCCGTGTAGGTGTCGATGACCGCGCCGTCCTCGAGCACCTCGCGGGTGATCGTGGCGTCGAAGCCGTCGTGCGGGTTGCGCGCCACCTCTTGCCGGCCACGCGGGAGGCTCGGCTCGTCAAAGTAAGAGACCGTGCTCAGCGCGGGCTGGAAGTTCGTGATCGCGTAGTCGCGGACGCGCACCTGCCAGTCGGGGCGCGTGCCGATGAGCTGGATATGCAGCCAGCCATCCGCCGTCCAGGCGTGGACGCGCAGGGCCGCGCCGGTCGTGTTGCGGAAGCGCACGTCGCCCACCGTCGCGTCGAGGCCCTTGTAAGTGACCCCGTCGTGCTTCACCGCGTACATGCTGATCCAGTACGGGTGGTTGTAGCGCTCAACGATGGGCAGCCCGGCCCAGAAGACCGTCTGGAAGAGCGTGGTCGCGACGATGCACAGGCCCCCGCCCGGCGCCAGGATCGTGCGGTCGCCGACAATAGTGTAGGACGGGGCGTACGCTGTGCCGTCGTAGACCCAGGCGTCGTGCGAGAAGACCGCGCCCGGCAGGGCAATCGCGCCGTCGAGGGCGAGCGCGCCCTGCTCCACATTCTGGATCGTGGCCGCGTCGTCGTCGGCATAGTAGATCGCGTGCTCGCCGATGATCGCGGTGCCCAGCACGGGCAGCGTGTCGCTGGTCCACTCCGGGGCCACATCCACCAGGGCGACCGGCACGTCCTGGCCCTCGCCACTCGCCAGCGCCCTCGCGAACCGGTCCAGCGTGGTGGCGGCGTCGAGCGCGCGCCCGCTGTGCGACTGCTGGACCACTTCGGGCCGCCCGGTCGCCGCGTTCCAGCGGAACGCCCCGCGTTGGGCCTGGCGGACGTGGTCGGCTGCCACCTCCTGCACCAGCGCGCTCATGGCGGCGCGGTCGGGCAGCAGCGCGCCGTCGCTCGTATCCACCAGCCCGCGCACTGTCTCCCAGCTCAGCGCGACCGGCGTGCCGTCGATAACCAGGCGATAGGGCGGACCGGCGGTATCAAACCCGGCCTCGCCGTCCGGCGTCGCCGTCGCGGGCACCTGTGCGGTGGCCGTGGGCGCCGGGGCATCAGTCGTCGCCGTAGGCAATGCGACCGGGGCCGTGGGCGGGATGGGCGTGGGCGGCGGGGGCGTGGCTACGGCTGTTGCAGTAGCGGTGGGCACGGGGTCCCAGTCCACCGGTTCGCCCCAATCAATCGTAATCGAATAGCCGAGGGCCAGCAGCACGCCGGTCGCCAGGACCAGCATCAGCAGCCCGCCGCCCGCGAGGGCGGCACCCCATTTCAGTAAGCGTATCATCGTCTTTCCTACCATCGCCCGCCGCGCTCTCCCCGCACGGGCCTTGTATGTGTTTTCACAATACTTAACGCCGGCCCGAAGCCGGGGTTCCCCGTGATTGGCTTACCTTAGGTGGGCCTTTAGCTGAGACTTTCGGCGGATCTTTTCTGTCAAATCTCTTATTTGCCGCTCATTGACCGCTTTTCCGGTTTGGCGCTATAATGGGGCGGCAAATTTGCTGTATGCTAATGCTAATGATAGTGAGGCGTCCATTTTGAGCAAACGTACCCCGCCGGTCGCCTTTGGGCCGGCGCTTTTCTCCGGTTTCCTGTTACTCCTGCTGTTGTTGGCAAGTGTTGTCCCTCTTGGGTTGGCCGGATCGGCGGCCCCGGCTGCCCGCCCGGCGGCCGCCCAGCAGACCGACGTGCCGCTGCTCTACAGCAGCGCGCCCGATCAGCCCGACGCGGGGCTGCAAGCGATTCTCGACGACAACCTGAGCGGCCTCAAGGGCAACTGGGCGGCGGTCGTGAAGAAGCTGGACACGGGGCAGTACGCGGCGGTCAACACCGGGACGCAGGCGGAAACGGCCAGCCTCTACAAGCTCTTTGTCTTCTATGAGGTCATGCGCCAGCGGCTGGCCGGGCAATTGAGCCTGGACGAGGTGCTGCCGATCACGCGCGAGAACGCTGCGTATGACATCCAGATCGGCGAGCTGCACTGGATCTTGGACGATCAGGTCAAAATCTCGGCCCTGGTCGACAAGATGATCACGGTGAGCGACAACACGGCGGCGGTCACGCTGGCGCGGCGCGTGGGCATCGACAACGTCAATGCGAGCCTGCGCCGCCTGGGGCTGACCCACAGTTCGCTGGACTTCAGCGCCGGGGGTGTCAATCGCACCACCGCCGCCGATTACACCCACCTGCTCGAAATGATCGCCACCGGCCAGGTGCTCGACCGCGAGTCGTGCCGCTACATCGTCGACGTGATGCTGCGCCAGCAGATCAACAACTGGCTGCCCGTGGGCGTGCCCGAGGAAGTGCCCATCGCCCACAAAACCGGCACGCTGGAAAACCTGACCCACGACGCCGGCATCGTCTACGCGCCGAACGGCCCCTATGTGATCATCGTGATGAGCTGGAACCTGCCGGACATTACCGTGCCCAACTGGTTCATCCCCCAGATTTCGCGGCAGGTATACAAGTATCTGAGCGGGCGGTCGTTCCAACCGGCGCGCTACTTCCCGGAGACCCGGCAGGTGGTCGGACCGGCCTTCTTGCTCTATTACAACACCCACGGAGGCGAAGCGACGTTCGGGCAGCCGCTGGCGGCGGAGACCCAGCAGGGCGACGCGGTGGTCCAGCTTTTCGAGCGGGCGCGCATGGAGCGCCCGGCGGCGGGCGGCGACGTGACGCTGGGCAAGGTCGGCAGCGAATTGACCGCCGCCCAGAACCGCCGGTTCGACCCCACGCCGAAGGCCGACCCCAACGACCCGAACACCCTCTGGTTCGCCGACACCCGGCAGGCCATCGGCCAGCCCTTCCTCACCTACTGGCGCGAGCACGGCGGGCAGGAGATCTTCGGCCTGCCGCTCAGCAACATCGTGGTCGAGCAGCAGGACGGCCAGCCCGTGCGCGTGCAATATTTCGAGCGCGCCCGCTTCGAGTTGCACGGCGACCGGATCACGCTGGGGCGCCTCGGCGCCGAGTTGCAGGCGCTCCAACGCTAACTGGGACGGCGGACGATAGACGACGGACGAGAGACGGTGGCCTGTTGGTCCCGTTAGCGCCAGCCGCCGGGTGAACCGCCCCGATCTCCTGCCGCTGCTGGATCACCTGGCGGCAGCCCAGCCTGTAGACCTCACCGAATGGGGCGGCTGGCAGGTGCAGCGCATCGGCGGCGGAGCCAACAATCTGCTCTACCGCGCCCGCCGTGCCGGCACCGACCTGGCGATCAAGTTCACCATCCGCGACGAGCGCGACCGCGCAGGGCGCGAGTACATGACGCTGCGCGCTCTCCGGCTCGCCGGGCGCGACCTGGCGCCGGAGCCGGTGTTGTTGGAGCGCGAGCGGTACGCCCAACCCGTCGTGGTGCAAACCTGGTTGGCGGGCGCCGTCCAGGTCGAGCCGCCGGCCACCGACGCCGAGTGGCGCCTGCTGCTCGGCCACTTCGCCGCGATCCACAACCTGGCCCCGGAGCATCTGTCGGTAGCCCTGCCGCCCGCCGTCGTCAACATGAGCAGCGCCGAGGCCGGCAAAGCCCGTTTCCGCGATCAACTTGCCCGCATCCCGCCGGACGCCTGGCCGCCGGGCCTGGCGGCGCTCGTCCGCCGGGTAGACCATGGCCATTTCCCTACCTGGCCAGTGCCCGCGCCCCGGCTGTGCCGCTGCGATCCGAATACGCTTAACTTTGTGCGCCGGCCCGGCCTCTGGGCCTCGGTCGATTGGGAGAACAGCGGCTGGGGCGACCCCGCTTTCGAGTTGGGCGATCTGCTGGCGCACCCCGCCTACCGCACGGTGGACGCGGCCCGCCAGGCGTGGGTCATTGCCACGTACTGCGACCTGCGCGGCGACCCCGACGCCGCGCCCCGCATCGCCGTTTACTACGCGCTGATGCTCGCCTGGTGGGTGGCCTGGCTGGCGCGCACACTCTATGAAGTGCCGCGCGGCCTCGCGGCGCGCCGCCTGGTCGCGCGCCCGGCCGATTGGCAGGCCGACCTCCAGGCCAAATACGACGACTACCGCGCCCGTGCCCTCGCGCTCCTGCCCTGATCCCCTGAAGAATTCTTCATATCTCTTTGCCCGTCCGGGGCCGTTGCCATGCACCCTGGCGCGCGCTCGTCCGTTATGGTACTGTACATACAGGGGTTTTTTTAACACAGGAGGAGAGACGCATGCGATCCACGATTCTGAGTACGCAACGGCGCCGGGTGCTCTGGCTGATCGGGTTGCTGGCCGTGGCCGGCGTGCTCGTCGCGAGCAACTGGGCGCCCGCCGGGGCGCAGCCCGCCGCCGACCCCCGCCTGCTTGGCCCGCGCCCGCCGGTGCAGCCCACGCCGATCCCCGTCTCGCCGTACAACGCCGTTGGCCCGCAGGGCAACCTGAACCTGCAGTACGGCTTTACCCTGGCCCTGCGCGAGCACGACCTGCGGCTGGCCCAGGACAGCTTCCAATGGGCCGAGTTCGAGGTCGATTGGGGCACCAGCGAGCCGACGCGCGGCAATTATGACTGGGGCAACGTCGACAACATCGTCAACGCGGCTGCCGATGCCGGGATCGGCTTGATCTTGCGCGTGGACCAGTCGCCGGGCTGGGCCAACGGCACCGGGAATCATGGCTGGTATCCGCCCCTCAACCCGCAGGACTATGGCCGCTTCGTCGGCGCGCTGGCGAGCCATGTGCGCGGGCGGCTGAGTACGGCCCCGGTCTACGAAATCTGGAACGAGCCGAACATCTCCGATAACTGGGGCGGCGCCTGCCCCAGCCCGGCCGCCTACACCGCCCTGGTGCGCGCGGCGTACCCGGCGATCAAAGCCTCCGATCCCCGCGCCAGGGTGCTGGCCGGCTCCGTCACAACCGTCGGCGCGCTGCCCCCCGGCGAGGCCCCCGGCGTCTGCCCCGTGGACGACCTGACCTTCTTGCAGGGCATGTACGACGCCGGTGCCCTGGGCTACTTCGACGCCCTTAGCACCCACCCCTACGGCTTCGGCGACGTGCCCGAAGCCAACCCGCGCACGCCGGGCCGCACCCTGGTCTATCGCCGCGCCGAGTTGCAGCGCGAGGTCATGCTGGCGAACCACGACGCCGCCCACCACATCTGGATCACCGAGACCGGCTGGGCCATCGACCCGGCCTCGGTGGGCAGTTGCCGCAACACCTGCCCGACCTGCTATGACTGGTACTTCATCTGGACGCCCCAGCAGCAGGCCAGCAACCTGGTGCGCGCGTTCAACTGGGCGCGCTCCTACTGGGACTGGGTGGACACCATTGTCATCTTCAATTTCGACTATAACCAGTCCTGGACCGAACCCTGCCACCCGTTCAACTTCTTCGCGATTCTGGACCGGCCCGCAGAGGGCGCGCTGATCACCAACCGGCTCAACCCGCCCCCGACCTACACCGCCATTCCGACACCCACCGCGACGCCCGTGGACAACCCGCCGACCGTCAGCGCCGCGCGCCTGGCCCCACCCTACCTCTGGCGCACCGGCGGCCCGTTGACCGTCGAGGTCGACGCAAGCGACCCCGACTCCTCGCCGGTGACAGAGGCGTATGTCCTCGTCACCTATCCTGACAGCAGCACGCAGACGGTGCCGATGAGCCTGGTGAGCGGCTCCGGTGCGAGCGGCACCTGGCGGGGCGTCTTCGACGTGCCGCCCCCGGTCGGCGATACGAACCTGACCTACACCATCCAGGCGTGCGTGGTGGAGGACTTCCCGCCCCGGCGGGTCGCCTGCGCGGCGTCCGTGCCCTTCGTCGTCTACATGACGCGCTTCCTCGACGTGCCCACAGACTTCTGGGCCTATGTCCCGATTGAGTACCTGGCGTCGGCCGGCATTGTCGCCGGCTACAACGATCACACCTTCCGCCCGTACAACAACGCCACCCGTGCGCAGTTCTCGAAGATGATCGTGGTCGCGGCGGACTGGCCTATTGTCACGCCCACCGTGCCGAGCTTCATCGACGTGCCGCCGACCAACCCGTTCTTCGGGGTGATCGAGACCGCCTACGCCCACGGCATTATCAGCGGCTACGCCGACCACACGTTCAGACCGAACAACGACATCACGCGCGGCCAGATCTCCAAGCTGATCACGCTCGGCGAAAGCTGGCCGCTCGACCCGCCGGCCACGCCCAGCTTCAACGATGTACCGCCCGGTTCGGCCTTCTTCCCCTTCGTGGAAGCGGTCGCCACACGCGCCGTCGCCAGCGGCTACGCCGACCACACCTTCCGCCCGAACAACAACGCCACGCGGGCGCAGTTGAGCAAGATGCTCTACCTCGCCATCCTGCTGCGCCCCACGGCCACGCCGACGGTCACGGAAACGCCCACTGTCACAGAGACGCCCGGCGGTACAGGCACACCCACCGTCACGCCCACGGAACCCGCGACGAGTACGCCCACGGCCACCGGCACGCCGCCCACCGCGACGGCCACCGTGACCGGCACCCCGCCGACAGCCACTCAGACGCCGACAGCCACGCGCACGGCCAGTCCTTCGCCGACGGGCACTCCGGCCTTGAAGTCAAAGAAGTAATCCGCCGCGCCCCTTCCCGTACAAACGCGGGAAGGGGCGCACTCTTTCAATCGTCCATCGTCCATCGTCCGCCGAACGCCCGGCACGGCTTTTGCTTTGGAGGGAGGCGAAAGGAGGCTGGGGATGCGCAAGGTCTACGAGGACATCTACACCGTCGCGGCGCCCGTGCGGGGGCCGGTCTGCTGCCATTTGACCGTCTACAAAGCCGCCGGGGGGATCGTCGCCATCGCCCGCGAGTTGCGCGGCAACCGGGGCGCCGTGACCGAGCGCAGCGCCGAGTTGGCCTATGCCATCTGGCAGGCGCAGGGCGCCCCCGCCCGCTTCACCTGGATCGAGGAACGGGCGCCAGGGCTGCGCATCGGGCCGAGCTGCGTCCTGGTCGAGTTCGCCCGCCAGCCCGACGGCCCCTTCGCCAACCCGCAACGGCGGCCTGTGGACCGCCGCGCGGTCGGCGCGCTCGTCGCCCAGGACTACGCCCAGGAATGGCCCGCCGGATGGCTCAGCCTGCCCGCGCAGGGCCTGCACCTGGAGTGCCTCGGCTGCCGCCGCCGCCTGGGGATCGCCGCGATCCTCGACAACGCACGCTATTGCCCGCTCTGCGCGCGCGTGGGCGTTGCTGGCGGCACCCTCGGCGCGCCTCCCGGCCCGCCGACTGCCCGCGAACTCCTCCAGGCCCGCGAAGAGTTCCGCCTGCGCATCGCCGCCCACGAAGAAAAGCTGGGCCTCACCCCCACCCAGCGTATGCGCCTCTTCCAGGTCCTGGCCGGCCCCCGCTCCCTCTGGGAGTTCCGCCCCCTCGAACTGCGCGCCCTCGCCGAGCAGGTGGAGGAATTCGACAGCGCCGCCGAGGTGGATGAGTTTATTGCGGTGCATCTGGACGAGGTGGTCTAATCGCCGGTATCTGATGTTGGAGAGGCTTGCAAACCAGGGATTAGACTTCCAGCCCTGGTTTGCAAGCCTCTCCTGAGTACATTGCGCTTGCTCGTTATGCTGTCCTACTCGTTAGAGGCGTTCCCCGGCTCACCGGCCCGCCGCCGGGGTGAACGGCCCGGCCGGATGCCAGATGCCGAAGTGAGCGGAGGGTTTGTTCCCTGCGGTGGAGAACTCCCCACCGGCATATACATCGCCGTTGCTGGCCGTGGCTAAGGCCTCGACCCCGAAGTCCGTGCCGCTCCCGAGCGCCGACCACGCACTGCCGTTCCAGCGAGCGATCGTGCGGGCGCTCTCCCCGCCTGCCGTGGTGAACCCCCCACCCGCGTACACCTCTCCGTTGCCGGCTATTGCTAGCGCAGCGACCGTCCAGTTCATGCCACTGCCCAGCGCCGCCCAGGTGCTGCCGTTCCAGCGCGCGATGCTGCTGGCCGCCACGCCACCCGCCGAGTTGAACACTCCACCGGCGTACACGTCTCCGTTGTCGGCGCTGACCAGGGTGAAGACCCAAGTATCCATGCCACTGCCCAGCGCCGCCCAGGCGCTGCCGTTCCAACGCGCGATGTAGTTCGCCGGCACCCCCCCGGCCGTGGTGAACCCGCCACCGGCATAGACATCGCCGTTGCCGGCCGTGGCTAAGGCCTCGACCGTGAAGTTCATGCCGCTGCCCAGGGCCGACCAGGTGCTGCCGTTCCAACGCGCGATGCTGTTGGCCGCCACGCCACCGGCCGAGGTGAAGTACCCGCCGGCGTATACGTCGCCGTTGGCGCCAATGGCGAGGGACGTGACGAAGCCGGCGATGCCGGTGCCCAGCGCCGCCCAGCTGCTGCCGTTCCAACGCGCAATGTGGTTCGCCGGCACCCCCCCGGCCGAGGTGAAGTACCCGCCGGCGTACACGTCGCCGTTGTCGGCTATGGCTAGCGCGTAGACCAAATCATCCACGCCACTGCCCAGCGCCGACCAGGTGCTGCCGTTCCAGCGCGCGATGTTGGTGGCGCTGGCGCCCCCAGCCGTGGTGAAGTATCCGCCGGCGTACACGTCGCCATTGGCGGCAGTGGCCACGGCCAGGACCGGGTTGTTCAGGCCCTGGCCACTGCTACCGCCACCCAGGGCAGACCACTGGCGGCCATTCCACCGCGCTGTCTGGAGGGTGGTCACCTCGCCTGCCGTCAAGAAGGGCCCGGCGGCATACAGATCGTGGTTGTGGGCGACGGCCAGGGAATAGACTGCGTCATTCGTGCCGCTGCCCAGCGGGGACCATTGGCTGCCGTTCCATCGAGCGATGTTGTTCGCCGGCACCCCGCCTGCGGAGTCGAAGTGCCCCCCGGCGTACACCTCCCCCTGGCCGGTGACGGCTAAGGTATAAACACTGGCAAACATGCCCTCCAGGCCGCTGCCCAGCGGAGACCATTGGCTGCCGTTCCAGCGCGCGATGTTGTTCGCCGGCACCCCCCCGGCCGTGGTGAAGAACCCCCCGGCATACACATTGCCGTTATTGGCGATGGCGAGGGTGGTGACCGCCGTGAAATCGCCCCCGCCCACGCCGCTGCCCAGGGCGGACCATTGCCGGCCGTTCCAGCGCGCGATGTTGTTGGCGCTGACCCCCCCGGCCGTCGCAAACTGCCCGGCCGCGTACACATTTCCGTTATTGGTGACGCCGATGGTCCAGACGTAGGGAAAGTCGCCCCCGCCAAGCCCGCTGCCCAGCGGGGACCACGCGCTGCCGTTCCAGCGGGCGATGTTGTTGGTGCTGACCCCCCCGGCCGTCGTGAAGCCCCCACCGGCGTACACGTCTCCGTTATTCATGACGAGTATGTCCTCGACCCACCCATCCATGCCGCTGCCCAGCGGGGACCACGCGCTGCCGTTCCAGCGCGCGATATTGTTCGCCGGCACGCCTCCGGCCGTGGTGAAGAACCCCCCGGCGTACACATCGCCGTTGTTGGCGACGGCGAGGGCGGTGACTCCCGTGAAGAAATCCTCACCGCCCACTCCGCTGCCCAGCGCCGACCACGCCCGGCCGTTCCAACGCGCGATGCCGTTAGCCAGCACCCCCCCGGCCGTGGTGAAGAACCCGCCCACATACAGATCGCCATTGTTGGCGACGGCGAGGGCAAACGGCGTATTATTCATGCCGTTCGGCAGGATGAAGCGGTCGTCCCAGTTCTCATCCCCAGGGACCAGCGGTTGGGCGGGCCGGGTGGCGCCGTTCCGGCCCCACGAGGCCGCACCGGGTGTATGTTTTACCCGGTCCGGCCCAAAGCGGACCGGCGTGCCCTGGTATTGCATCGGCCCGCCCTGGCCGCCGGGCGCCGACGCAAGGACTCCGCTTGCCTGCACTGTGCCCGCGTGGGCCGGGCCGAACCTGCTGCCCGGCCCCTGCGCCAAGACCAGCGCCAGGAGAAGAATCCCCCCCGTCGCGAGCCGGAGTGCGTATGATTGGCGAACTCGGTATACTGGATTCATGTGCGATGCCTCCTGCGAGCGGGAGATGCTTCCCCGCACGATTGTTACATATCGTTGTGGGGCCGCGCTCGCCCCGAGCGCGGCCCCATCCTCGCGGTCGCCACCGGCGACCCCGGGCCAGGGCGCTACGCGGCGTCCCAGCGCCGACGGAGCACCGCGCCCACCGTCAGGGTGAGCAGCGCGAGGGTGATGAGGAGCGGTAGCAGGACTATCGGTTCGCCGGTGGTCGGCATGCCGGGGGCCACCGGAGCGGGATGGGCCGCCGCATACGCTTGGGCGGCTGCCTGGACCCGTGGCCGCTCGAACTCGGCCATGGTCCCGGTCCACGACTTGACCTTGCCGTCCTGCAGGACAAAGTCATACTGATGCTGGACGGCGCCCACATTCCAATTGCGGAAGTCGTTCGCCGTCACCAGGACGGTCCCGGTGACGTTAGCGCCGGTCACTTGCCAGCTCCCGACCAGTTCCAGGTGTACGTTCTGGCTTTTGCTGAAAGCAAAGAAACCGGCCGCTTGCTCCTTGCCGGACCAGACCCCCGGAGTGCCGGGCGGCGGCGGCATGATGCGGAGCGTGATATCGTCCGTCACCAGATTTAATTGGGCGTCGGGGTTGTTGGCCGCCGCCAGGTAGGCGTCCGCGACGGCGGCCGGGTCGGCGGCCTGCGGCGCGGCCCAGGCGACGGGCCCCGGCATGAGGCTCAACAGGAGGGCCAGCCCCAACGCCAGCCCCGCCGTCCATCTTTGTAGCAATCGGTTCATGGTGTTACCCTTCTTTGTTGGCGGCAAGCATGACCAGCAGCACGTTTACGAGATCCTGTAGGCTACTAAAGGGGTGGGCTTCGCCGTCCACGACGCGCTGCACCTTCCCCTGCCACTCGACCTGCTCGCTGTCCTTGCCTGCGTTGCTCCCGTCAGTGTTATCCTTCGACCACAGCCGCACGAGAAACAAATCAGTGCGGTTGTACTGCCGGCGTGTTCTCACAGTTGTGCTCCTTTCGCCGGTGGACTAGTATTATTGGGTCTTATCGCCATTATAGGACGGAACCGGCCGCAACGGGCGACACACAATCACCACAAAATCTGCTATACTCGTTTCAGGTCTACAGGACGTAGTGCTCCACGGGACCACAGGAAGCTGAGGCCGGAAATGAGCGATAGCCTGACCTTTGGCGGCTGGCTGCATCAGCAACGCCATGAGCGCGGTGTGACCCAGGACGAACTCGCCGAGTACCTGGGCTTCTCGGTGTCCCTCCTGCGCAAGGTGGAAGCGGGCGAGCGCCGTCCGTCCGGTCAGATCGCCGAGCTACTCGCCGACTATTTCGACATCCCCGCGGATGAGCAGGCAGCATTCATCGCCTTTGCGCGCAGCGGGCAGGCCGTTACCGGCACATGGGCGCCGGCGGCAGATGCCGGCCCCCCGCTCACCCCTTGGCGGAGCGGCTACCGGCACCAGACCAATCTACCCGCCCTGCTCGCGCCTCTGATCGGGCGGGAACGCGAGGGCGCCACCGCACACGACCTGTTGCGGCACCCGAAGACGCGCCTGCTCACTCTCACCGGCCCGCCCGGCATCGGCAAGACTCGCCTGGGCCTCTATGTGGCGGCGGGGCTGATGGACCACTTCGCGGATGGCGTGTTCTTCGTGGACCTGGCCCCCGTGAGCGATCCAGCCTTCGTCGTGCCCACGGTGGCCCGGACCCTCGGCCTGAAAGAGGCAGATGGCCGGCCCGTCGAGCAGGTGCTGCTGGCCTATGCGGCGGGCCGGCGGATGCTGCTCCTGTTGGATAACTTCGAGCAAATCCTCGACGCCGCCCCGGCAGTCGTGCAGTTGTTGGAGGCCAGTCCCTGGCTCAAGGTACTCGTGACCAGCCGCGCGGCGCTGCATGTACGCGGCGAGCGCCGCTTTCCGGTGCCGCCCCTCGGCCTGCCCGACCCGCACCATCTCCCCTCCGTAGGCGGGTTGCCGGGCTATCCGGCGGGGGCGCTGTTTGTGGAGTGTGCCCAGGCGGTGGACCCCGCGTTCGCGCTGACCGAGGAGAACGCGGCCGATGTGGCGGCGATCTGTATCGGGCTGGACGGTATGCCGCTGGCGATTGAACTGGCGGCGGCCCGCACCCAGGATCTCGCCCTGCCGGCCTTGCGCCACGCGTTGAGCAGCCACCTGCAACTCTTGACCGGCGGCGCTCGCGACTTGCCCGCCCGCCAGCAGACCATGCGCGGGGCCATCGCCTGGAGCTATGACCTGTTGGCCGATCACGAGCAGCGGCTGTTTCGGGCGCTGGGGGTGTTCGTGGGCGGCTTCACGTCCGACGTGCTGGACGGGATCAGCGCGGACTGGCCTGCTGCGCCGCTATCCGCGTTGGATACGCTGCTGTCACTCACCGACAAATATCTGGTACAGGAGGACCGGCCGACGACGCCGCGCGGGCCGGTGCGTTTTGGGCTGCTTGAAGCGATGCGCGAATATGCCCTGGAGCAACTGGCAAAGCATGGCGAAACCGCCGAAATCCGGCGCCGGCATGCGGCGTATTACCTGGCGCTGGCCGAGCAGACCGAACCATACCTGCACGGGCCGCAGCAGGCACGCTGGTTGGACCGGCTGGAGAGCGAACACGACAACCTGCGCGCGGCGTTGGGCTGGGCGCTGGAAGGCGAGCCGCAAGAGCAAGCGCAAGAGATCGCCTTGCGCTTGGCGGGGGCGCTGGGACGGTTTTGGCTCATTCGTGGTCACCTGAGCGAAGGACGCGACTGGTTAGTAAGGGCATTGACACAGGGCACCCCCTCGAGAGCGATCTCCCCACGAGCGAAGGCGCTGCGTGGAGTCGGAGACCTGGTCTGGCGGCAAGGGTCCCAGGCGGAAGCCACAAAGCTGCTCAGGGAGGCTGTGGCGGTGTACAAGCAACTGGGCGACAGAGTAGGTATGGCGCACGCTCTTGCTAGTCTTGGGAATGCCAGGTACAACATGGGTGATAACGTATCGGCACGGGCGCTCTACGAACGCAGCCTGGGACTGTTTCGGGAACTTGGGGACCAAGCGGGCATGGGGCGCGCGCTCAACAACTTGGGGACACTGACGCACCAGGAGGGGGACTACAAAGGGGCACGCCTCTTGTACGAAGAGTCGCAGGCGCTATCTCGTACCCTGGGAGATAGGTACGGAATTACTGTGCGGCTCGTAAACCTGGGCCAGGTAGCGCACCAGGAGGGCGACTATGGGCTGGCTGCTGGGTTCTTCAGCGAGGCGCTGGAGGTAGCTATGCAACTGGGTGACATTGGCCATATTGCCGGTGGTCTAGAAGGATTGGCTGGGGTAGCCGGGGCGACGGAGCAGCCGCAGCGCGCAGCCCGGCTATTTGGGGCAGCGGAAGTGCTACGCGATGTGGTGGGCACCCGATTCCAGGCATTTGATCGCATCATGTACGACCTTTGCGTTACTGCGGCCCGCACCCGGTTGGACGCGGCAGCCTGGGAGCAGGCATGGGCAGAAGGACGAACGATGAGTGTGGACGAGGCAGTAGCCTATGCGCTGAAGTAGATCGGCAGCCTGGCCTCTGTAGCCCTTGCTTGCCGATGCGGCGTGACCGGGACACGCAGGACTCATCGTTGCGCCGGGAACACGAGCAGTGGCTGGCCGCCGCCCGCGCCGTGCTGGGCGACGACGCCTTCGCGATGGCCTTCTCCGCCGGGCAGGCGCTGTCGTTTGAGGAGGCGATTGTGCTGGCAGCGGAAGCCTGAGCAGGTTGGTGGTTCCCGCAAATATCAGGCTCGGCGCTTGGCGGGATCAGGCGGGGCGCGGGTAGAGCAGATACTGGGTGCAGCGGAAGAGAGCGATCACCCGGCCCGTGTCCGCGTGAAGCACCCGGGCGTCCCACACCTGCGTGGTGCGCCCGCCGTGGACCAGCGTAGCCTCGCAGCGCAGCAACCCCTCGCGCGCTGTGCCCAGGAAGTTACTCTTTAGCTCAATCGTGGTGAAAGTTTCCGCGCCCTCCGGGAGATGGAGGAGCGTGCCGTAGCCGCAAGCGGTATCTGCCAGGCCGACTACGCTACCCGCATGAAGGTAGCCGTTCGGAGCCAGAAGGTCGCGGCGGACGGTCATCTGCGCCACGATTCCTTCCGGTGTGACCTCGACGAGTTCAATCCCCAGCAGGCCGGGCAGATAGCCCTCGCCCGCCGCGCGGAGTTGCTCCAGCGTAAACATCAGGGCCTAGCGGCCGGCGTGGGGGTGGGGTCCGCGTAGACCGGGTGGGGCAGGATGCCGAAGAGTTCGCGCGGCCAGTAGGAGATCCAGGCGCGGCCCACGATGCTGTTCTCGTCGAGAAAGCCCCAGATGTGCGAGTCGCTGCTGTTGCGCCGGTTGTCGCCCAGCACGAACACGTGGTCGGGCGGGACCGCATTATCCTGGCCCGGCGGCGGCCAGTTGTAATCGGGCATATCCTTGATGTACGGCTCCTGGAGCTTGTGCCCGTTCACGTAGACGCCGTCGTAGGCGCGCACCTCGACGCGCTCGCCCGGCACGGCGATCACACGCTTGATATAGTCCTCAGTTTCAGAGGCCACCGGCGGCTTGAAGACGATAATGTCGCCGCGTTGCGGCCCGGCGAGCACATAACGGTCGCTCGTGGGTAGGTCGGGCTGGCCCAGCAGCCGGGGCAGAAAGTTGGCATCGACGCGGAAGTAGGAGGCCCGGTCGATGAACAGGCGCTCGTGGTCTTTGAGGCTTGGCTCCATGCTCTGGCCGAGCACCTCGCGGTTCTGGATCAGGCTCTGCACCATCAAGAAGATAAACAGGCTGAGCACCACCGCTTCGATCAACTCATGGGCAATCGACTTGCCGCCGTAATGCACACCCCGTACCGACACTTCGCCGCCGTCCGTGGGCAAAAGATAGCCTTTGCGGCCCACAGGTGGCGTTTGCTCGTCCAGACTCACTAGTAGTTCACCTCGTCCTCAATGTTCCGCGTTCTTTGTCCCGGCGCGGGGGGCGCGGTAAGGGCCGTTCGTTCTTCCGGCGCGCGAAGCCCGTTCTATAAGACGAACAGACCGGCGCCGAAGTTACAGGTTGACACACTTATAGCTATCGGCTAGGATTAGGTCAGACTGCCGCTTCCCGTGCCTTCTATTATACCGTCTCCGGGGAGCGGGCGCCAGAGAACGGAGCCTGAATGTTGAAGCCTATCCGACGATTGAACGGGCGGTGGACCGTCTGGGGATCTCTGCTGCTGGGGCTGCTGGTCCTGGCCGCCTGTGGCGAACCGTCCGCCCCGCCGGCGACCGAGGTCATCGGCAAGGCCGCCACCGCCATGCGCGGCGTGCAGAGCCTCAGCTTCACCTTGGATACCAACAAGCTGGACAACTATCCAAAGAGCCTGTTCCTGCTGAACGCGCAGGGCGAGGTCTCCCGGCCCGACAAGCTCCACGCCAAAGCCAAAGCCCTGCTGACCGGCGTCGCTATCCAGATCGAAGTGGTCAGCCTGGGCGATAAGCAATACATGACCGACCCGGCGAGCGGGCGCTGGCAGGCCATGCCGCCCTCGTTCAACGTGCTCGCCGCCTTCGACCCGAACAAAGGCATCGCCGACATCCTGGCGAACGCCAAAGACCCGACCAACGACGGCACCGAGACGATTGACGGCACCGCCTGCTACCGGCTCAAGGCCGTGCTCGCCCCGGAGTCGCTGCGCGCGCTGAGCACCGAGGTGAACGCCACGGTCCCATTGAACTCCCGGCTCTGGATCGGCGTCGAAGACTCACTCCTGCGCCAGGTCGAACTGGCCGGCCCGCTGATGCAGGACGAGCCGGCCTCGGTCGTGCGCACGATCAAGCTGGCCGACTTCAATAAACAGTTCACCTTCCCGCAGCCGACGGTCGGCACGTCGTCGAGCAGCCCGTGAGCAGCCCGCCGTCCACCGTCCCGGCGCCTCCGCCCGCTGTCTCTCCGGTAGGGCCGGCGGCGCGCTGGAGCCTGGCAATCGTCGCGGCGGGCGTCCTGCTGGCCGCGCTCGACCAGACGGTGGTGGTCACTGTCCTCTACAAAGTCCAGGAAGAATACCAGATCGCGGCGACCGAGCTGGACCGCCTTGGCTGGGTCGTCACCGCCTACCTGCTCGGCTACACCGTCACCTTGCCGCTGATGGGCCGCGTCGCCGACGTGTTCGGGCGGCGGCGCGTCTACCTGGCCTGTCTGGCCCTCTTCCTGGTCGGCTCCGTCCTGGCCGCGCTCTCCGAAACGCTCGAATGGCTGATCGCGGCGCGCGTCGTGCAGGCGGTCGGCGGAGGCGCGCTCCTCCCGGTGAGCATGGCGATGGTGCGCGGCTGGTATCCAACGGGCGGGCGGGCGTTCGCGTTAGGATTGCTGGGCGCGGCGGCAGAGGGGGGCGGGGTGCTTGGCCCGCTTTGGGGCGCAGGCATCGTCAGCGTGGCCGACTGGCGGCTGATCTTCTGGATCAACCTGCCGCTGGGCGTTGTCCTGGCCGCCTTGGTCTGGCGGACGGCAGCCCACCCGCGCTACCCCGGCCGCATCGACTGGCTGGGCGCGGCGCTGCTGGGGGGCGCGCTCCTCGCGCTCACGCTCGGCCTGTCCACATCGTCGTCGAATAGCGCGCTGGCCGGGCTGAGCGGGCTGGCCGCGCCCGGCGAGTCGTCATCGCCGGTCTGGCAGACACCCACGCTGCTGGCCCTGGCGGTGGTGCTGACGGCGGTGTTCCTCTGGTGGGAGCGCCGCGCCCCCGTTCCGCTCTTGCCGCCGGGCCTGTTCCGGCCCCGCCCGTTCACCTTTGCCCACGTCGTAAACGCCCTCGTCGGCATGGCGCTGATCACGGCGATGGTCAACATCCCTCTGCTGGTCGCCAGCGTGCTCGGCGGCGGCGCGGTGGAGGGTGGACTGCTGCTTCTGCGCCTCACCCTGTTGATCCCCGTGGGGGCGGTGGTGGGCGGCGCCCTGGCCGAGCGCGTCGGCTATCGCTGGGTGGCTGCCGCCGGGATGCTCTGCGCTGCCGTCGGCTTCTGGCTGATGAGTGGCTGGCGGCTCGACGCCACGCACACCCCGCTGACCCTTCAGACGCCGGCCCTGCTGATGACTCTGCACCTGGCGCTGGTCGGCTTCGGCTTCGGCCTGGTCATCGCTCCCGTGACGGCGACGACTCTGGCCTGGGTGGACGAAGAGCAGGCGGGCCTGGCCTCGGCCCTGGTCAACACCGCGCGCATGGTCGGCATGATGGTCGGCCTGTCGGCATTGACCGCCTGGGCGCTGGAACTGTTCAAGAGCCGCATGGCCCCGCACCCCGCGCCCCTGCCCGCCCTCGGCGAGACCGCCGACGCCTTCAACGCCCGCCTCGCCGAGTACAACGCCATCCTGGCCGACGTCAGCCTCCAGGTCTACACGCTCGGCTTCCTGGCCGCCGCCGTCGTCTGCCTGCTCGCCGTCCTCCCCGCCCTCGGCCTCGGCCGCTCTCGCCAGTGACGAGTGACGCGGGACCATAGAGCCTTCATCCGAGGGAGATCATTAACCCCATGCCCGAATCCACCCACCGCTCTGTTGTTGTAGATACCTCGCGCGGGGAACACGCGCGTTTGGCCCCCGTTCCGGTGGGCGACGTGAAGCTCACCGGTGCGCTCCTGGGGGAGCGCCGCCGCGTCAACCGGGAGGTCACGCTGCCGACGCAGTATCAGCGTATGGAGGAAACCGGGCGCATCGACAACTTCCGGCGCGCCTCCGGCAAGCGGCCCGATCTGCCGCACCAGGGCGCCCTGTACAACGACTCGGATGTCTATAAATGGGTAGAGGCGGCGGCCTGGACGCTGGCCTCCGATCCCGATCCCCAGCTCGAGCGCCTGATGGACAGCGTGATCGCGGAGATCGCCGCCGCCCAACAACCGGACGGGTATCTGAACACCTACTTCATGTTCGAGCGGGAAGGCGAGCGGTGGACCAATTTCGACCAGCACGAGATGTACTGCGCCGGGCACCTGTTCCAGGCCGCAGTCGCCCATTACCGGTCCACCGGCAGCCGGAGGCTGCTTGATGTGGCGACCCGTCTGGCCGATCACCTCGACCGGAGGTTCGGCCCGGCCGATCAGAGGAAGCGCGTGTATGCCGACGGCCACGAGGAAGTCGAAACGGCGCTCGTGGAGTTGTACCGCGCCACCGCCGAGCAACGGTATCTCGACCTGGCGCAATTCTTCGTCGATGTGCGCGGCCATGGCCTGCTCAAGCACCCGCTGGTCTACTTCGGCAGCGCTTACTACCAGGATCACCGACCGTTCAAGGAGATGGACACCCTGGTCGGCCATTGCGTGCGGGCGCTGTACTATGCCTGCGCGGCGACGGATCTGTTTGTCGAACGGGGCGATCCCGGCCTGCGGGCGGCGCTGGATCGCTTGTGGCAGAACATGACCACCCGCCGGATCTATGTCACCGGCGGGATCGGCGCGCGCTACGACGGCGAAGCCTTCGGCGGCGATTTTGAGCTACCCAACGAGCGGTCACATACCGAAACCTGCGCGGCGGTTGCCAGCGTGATGTGGAACCATCGGCTCTTGTCCTTGGACGGAGCCGCGCGCTTCGCCGACCTGCTCGAACTCACGCTCTATAACGCGGTCCTGCCGGGAGTCTCCCAGGATGGGCAAGTCTATTTCTACCAGAACCCATTGGCCGACGACGGCACGCACCGGCGGCGGCCCTACTTCCATACCGCCTGCTGCCCGCCGAATCTCGCCCGTCTGCTGGCCTCACTGCCCGGCTACTTCTACAGCACCAGCGCCGAGGGCATCTGGGTCCATCTGTATGAGGAAAACCGCGCCGACATCACGCTCGCCGATGGTCGGCGGGTCCACTTAGAGCAGCAGACGCGCTATCCCTGGCACGAGGACGTGACGCTCCACATCGGCAGCGCCGCCGAATTCAGCCTGTATCTGCGCGTGCCGGCCTGGTGCGAAAGTGGGGCGCAGTTGTGGGTGAACGACGAGCCGTGGAGCGGTGAACTGGTGCCGGGCAGCTATGTGGAACTCCACCGTAATTGGCAGCCCGGCGACTGGGTGCGCCTGCATCTGCCGATGCCGATACGCAGGGTCCGCAGCCACCCGTATGTCTTTGAAGACAGCGAGCGGATCGCGCTGATGCGCGGTCCGCTGGTCTACTGCGTGGAAGGGGCCGACTACCCCGGCCTCGACGTGCGCGACCTGGTGCTGCCCGCTAATGCCCACCTGCATGCCGAGGAACATCCCGATCTGCTCGGCGGGGTGACGCTGCTGCAAGGGACCGCAATGGGGCGGCGGCTGGACCCGGCGTGGCAGACCCGGCTCTATCGCGCCGGCGCGCCTTCGCCACACGAGGGAGCCGGCGCGCCGGTGCCTTTTGTTGCCCTGCCCTACTATGCCTGGGCCAACCGCGAGCCGGGCGGCATGCAGGTCTGGCTACGCACATTATGAGGTGGACGGCAAGCGCCAAAGCCGTTTCGCTGCCTCCGTCGTCCGTCGTCACTCCGTTTGGAGCGGAGCGAAGAGGTCCACATGGTTGCCGTCGGGATCGACGATGACGGCGTAGTGCTGACCCCAGAAGGCGTCCCAGGGCGCTTTGTGCCCTTTATAGCCGGCGTCGAGAACTCGCTGGTATAGGGTGTCCACTTCGGCGGGGCTATCGCACTTGAACGCCAGGGCGATGCGCTGGCCGACCGGCTCGACCCACTCGGGGTCGATCTCCTTGGTCATTTGCAGACTGTTCCACGAGATGCGGTAGCCGTTCGGGGTGATCACTTCGACGTAAGGTTCGGTCTCGCCGCCCTGGGGAATGTCGAGGCCGAGCAGGCGGTAGAAGCGTAACGCCTCGGACATATCGCCCACGACGAGACCGACCATATCGGGTAGTGCCATCTTCCTGTTCTCTCCTTTCAACATTGCGCCGTTCCAATCGGTGGAGTGCGCACGCCTACGTGCGCGAATGCGGGCAATCGGGCGCACTCCAGGTGCGCCCTCCACGATAAATTTCTTGAATCAAGTATACCAGGCGCCAGTGACAGCCCTATGTCAGCAGCGGTGCAGCTATTCCGCGCCGGCAACCATTGTTGTGCTTGCGGGCAGCCACTGGCCCTCGTACTCCATCCGGCGGGCGGTGTCGCGCGCCACGTCCGCGCCCAGGAACCGGCTGACCACGTAGAGAGCCGCGTCGATGCCCGCCGAGACGCCCGCCGATGTGACGATGTGCCCGCTGTCCACGAAGCGCACGTCGTCGCGTACGTCGACCGCCGGATGCGTCTGGCGCAGGCGGTCGATGCTGGCCCAATGGGTCGTCGCCGGGCGCCCGTCGAGCAAGCCCCGCGCCCCCAGCAGAAAGGCGCCCGTGCAGACCGAAAACGTCAGCGCCGTCTGGCGGTCCTGCGTGGCGATCCAGTCGAGCAGTGGCCCGTTTCCAACCTCGCGGCGCGTGCCCCAGCCGCCCGGCACGACCAGGATGTCGAGCGGCGGGTGGTCGGCCAGCGTATAGTCGGGCTGCACGCGCAGCCCGCCCCGGCAGCGGACCAGCCCCGTCCGCTCGGCCAGCAGGCACACCCGGAACGGCCCGGCGGTATCCGCCTGCCCCGGCGGTTGCCCCGTCGTGGCAAACACCTCAAACGGCCCGCAGAAATCGAGCACCTCCACGTCGTCAAACACCAGGATGCCGACGGTCCAGGTTCGCTCGGTCATGTTGCTCCTCCATTCCGACAACGGACGACGGACGATGGACGACGGACAATGGACAATAGCAGACTAGCCACTGTCCCCGGCTCACAGTCCCCTGCCTGCTGCCTGCTGCCTGCTGCCTGCTATCGTCTATCGTCCATCGTCTATCGTCCATCGTCTATCGTCCCGACTAAACCCTCCGTCACTCCTCCGTGCGCAGCAACACCTTGAGCGTGCCGGGGCGGGCGGCGTGGGCCAGGGCGCCGACGCCGTCGCGCAGGGGATAGACGGCGTCCACGAGGGCGTCGGTGGCGATCAGCCCCTGGCGCAGCAGGCGCAACGCGGGCGGAAACGGGCCGCAGCGCGAGCCGACCAGCGTTTGCTCGTTGACCACGAAGGCGCTGGAGTTCCAGGGCGCCTCGCCGTGGAAAGTGCTCTTGAGGACCAGCGTTCCGCGCGGGCGCAGCAGGGCGGTGGCCAGGCGCAGTCCGGCAGGATTGCCGGTGCAATCGATCACCAGATCGGCGGGCGGCAGATCAGGGGTGGCGGTTGAGTCGTCGGCGCGGGCCACCAGGGCCGTCTCCAACCCCCAGCCCTCGGCCAGGGCGAGCTTCTCCACGTGCCGCCCGACCAGCGTGCAATCGGCCCCCGTCAGCCGGAGCACCTGGGCCACCAGCAGGCCCAGCTTGCCGTCGCCCAGGATGTAGACCGTGGCGGTGGGGCGCAGGTGGACGCCCTCGGCGATTTCGAGCGCGGCGGCGACCGGCTCGGTGAAGACGGCCACATCGTCGGGCAGATCGGCGGGCACCTCGTGAAGGTTCGCCAGCGGGAGGGCCAAATGCGTGGCGAAGGCGCCGTCGTGGTGGCGGATGCCGAGCACCCGCCGCCGCTCGCAATGCGTGCCCATGCCCTGGCGGCACATCCCGCACTCGCCGCAGGCAATGTTGATCTCCCCGACCACGCGCCGCCCTTCCCACCAACGGTCGCCGGGACTCTCCTCGACCACGCCGCAGAACTCGTGGCCGAGCACGCCCTGGAAATCCAGGTAGCCGGCGATCAATTCCAGGTCGGTGGTGCAGATGCCCGCGCGGAGGACGCGCACGACGGCCCAGCCAGGCGCCGGAACAGGCCGGGGGTGGTCCAGGGCCAGTTCCACCTGGCCTTCGCCCCGAGAGACCAAAGCAAGCATTTCTCAATTCCCCCTAATCTGAACACAAATAGTGAACGGAATCTATTGCATCCGCCACAGATCTGTGCTACACTACTCCTAGCGTCCGTGTTTAGTATACTCGATAACCGCCATGCCTGCTCTGGGGGGAGTTGGGGCGCAACGGCCACTGGACGGGGAGCACGAGACGACTCTTGGGGAAAAGGAGGTCGGACTCAAGTGCTTTCTGGGGACAAAACGCTCAATTGCCGCGATTGCGGCCAGGATTTCCTCTGGACTGCCGGCGAGCAGCAGTTCTTCGCCGCCAAGGGGCTGGTCAACCAGCCGACTCGCTGCCCGTCGTGCCGCACGGTGCGCCGCCAGGCCCTCGGCTCTGGCGCCGAAAGCCTGCCCCCGCGCGCCCGCGTGGCCTATCCAGTGACCTGCGCCGAATGCGGCTGCACCACGACCGTGCCGTTCGTGCCGCGTGGTGATCGCCCGGTCTACTGTAGCACCTGCTTCGACAGGCAGCGCGCTGTGGTCGCCTAGCCGCCGGGTCCACCAGAGAAACTTGAACCCCCGATCTTGGGACTTCACGGGCCGCTGACAGCGCCGTCCGGCACGGCGATCCGAACGCCGTTTTACCCGCGAACCGTACCAGGGGACAGGTTCATATCGTCTAACCGGCCGGAGAAGCCGTTTCCGGCCGGTTCCCTTTTGCCGCTGGGCGCGGGCGCCCGCTGCCTGGTATAATAGCCCCATGTCCAGCCTCCTCCCTGCGGGCCTGCGCGCCCGCCTGAAACCCATCGTCGCCGGGGCTATCAGCCGGGTCTGGGTCGCCTGGTTTCGCCTGCGCCTGGGGCGCCGGGTGCAGTTCGGGCGCAATTTCGAGACCAACGGCCGCCTGGTGATCCGTGGGCCGGGCCGCGTCATTTTCGGCGACGACATCAAAGCCTGGGCGCACGCCGAGAAGAACGTCTTCATCACCTACACCCCGGAGTCGCGCATCGTCGTCGGCAGCGGCACCCGGCTCAACGGCGCGGGTGTGATGGCCTACACGACAATCCACATCGGCCCGCGCTGCATTCTCGGCTCCACGGTGATCTTCGATAGCGACTTCCATCCGCTCGATCCGGCGCACCGGCACGATCCGACCGCGCCTGTCGCCACCAGGCCAATCACCGTCGGCCCGAACGTCTGGCTCGCCGGGCAGACGGCGGTCCTCAAGGGCACGCACATCGGCGAGAATTCGGTCGTCGCCTTCCGCGCCGTCGTCTCCGGCGACGTGCCGCCCAACGTGGTCGTCGCCGGCAACCCGGCCCGGATTGTGAAACGGTTTGAAGAGCGTGATGCGTGATGCGTGAAACATGAGGTCTGTGTCGCGAACGTCCGCAGGTGGTAGGGCAAACGCCTACCCTGCAAGATCAGCATGATCCTCGTACCGGATCCAACGGAGGTCTCTGCGGCAGCACTCGACGCGATTGTGCGGCGGCACGGCCTCCATCCACGCCAGGCGATCCCCTTGCAGCACGCGGGCAGCGGGCACAGCGTCTACCTGCTGGGCGACGATCTGGTGCTGCGCGTGCCCCACAACCACCCGCTGTGGGTAGAGGCGGCCTGGAACGAGGCGACAGTGGTGCCTATTGTCCGGGCCGCCGGGGTGCGCGCGCCGGCCCTCGTCGCCTTCGACGCGGCCTGCGACCTGCTGCCCGTGCCCTATACGATCTACGAGCGGGTCCCCGGCACGCCGCTGCACGATCTGGGCGACCGGGAGCCGGAGACTATTCCGCACGTTTGGCGCGAATTGGGGCGGGATCTGGCCATGATGCACACCAGGATAACCCCTGCTGCCGTGCCGGGCCGGTTCTGGCCGCTCGCCCCGCCCTATACCCCCGATCCTCGCCCCTGGGCCGACGAGTTGGCCCGCTCCGGCTTTTTTATCCCTGCCGAAGCACGCTGGCTGCTGGCCTGGCTCGACCGGCTCACCCCTGCCGCTCTGCTGCCCGCGCCGTTACGCTTTGTCCACGGCGATGTGCAGACGATGAATATCATGGTCGCCGGCGATCCTCCTACCTACCAGGCGCTCCTGGATTGGGCGGGCGCCGGATGGGGCCGCCCCGCGCAGGACTTCTGGGCGGTGCCGCTGCGGGCGGTACATCTCATGTTGGAGGGCTACGACGCTATCGCTCCGCGTGCCGACGACTCCCTTGCCGAAGAGCGCATTGCCTGGAGCTATGCCCAACTAGCCCTCTTCTTCCTCTGGAGGGGACGGCAGGAGGGCGCGGCACGCGCCGCGCCCCGCGTCCAGCGCCTCCTGAGCAGCTTGCACAGCTTCCTCACAACCCGTTAGCGGAAGAAGACCTGGTAGGCGATGAACAGCGATAACACCAGCACGGCCAGCGGCCCCCAGGGAAATTCGGCGAGGCGCATCCAGCGCCCGGCGGTGCGGGCCGCGCCCGGCCCCAGCATGCTGGGCACGTCGGTCACGACCGTGTTCGAGCGGAAGAGCAGCGCCGCTTTGAGCCGCAAGGCGCTCTGATTGTGCAGCAAGTATTCCCACGGGCGCGAGGGCAAGACTTCGGGTAGCACCACCGTGATCGTGTCGTCGGGGTTCTGCCGGTCCAGGGCGTCGATGTAGGAGAGCAACGGTCCCAGCAGCGACCGGTAGGGCGACTCGATCTGGATCAGGCTGATTTCGCGCACCGGAACCAGGCGCTCCCATTCGCGCTTGAACGCCTCGACTTCGGTCGGGTCCTCGCCTTCCAGGATGTGGACCGCCGTGACGTGCGGCGACAGCGAGCGCGCGTAGTCGAGTGCGCGCAGGGTCACGGCATTCAAGCGCGCCACTGGCACGACGAAGGTGTACTTGCGCGGACCCGGCTGGAGGGGCACGACCGCCGGTTCCTGCCGCCGCACCTGCTCATAGTGGCGATGGATCGCCATAAACATGAGGATGATCACGGGGATCAGCACCAGCACGATCCAGGCGCCATACTGAAATTTCGTCACCGCCGAGACGATCAAGACCAGGCCTGTCGTCAGCGCGCCCAGCCCGTTCAGCAGCATGTTGCGCTGCCAGCCCGGGGGGCGGGTCCGCCACCAGCGCCGCACCATGCCCGTTTGCGACAGTGTGAACGAATTGAAGACCCCGACCGTGTAGAGCGGGATCAGCGCCGTCGTATCGCCGCCGAAGACGATAATCAGGATGGCGGCCAGGATGCTCAGGGTAATGATGCCCCAGGAGAAGGCCAGCCGGTCGCCCCGAAAAGAGTACTGCCGGGGCATGAATCCGTCGCGCGCCAGGAAGTAAGATAGGCGCGGGAAGTCCGAAAAGGCGGTGTTCGCCGCCAGGACCAGGATGAGTGCTGTGGCGATGTTGATGTAAAACCAGAAGGGCTGGCTGCCGCCCACCGACGGGAAGACGGTGCGGGCGATCTGCGAAAGCACCGTCTCTTGATCGCTCGGCACGATCCCTAGCTGGTGCGCCAGGAAGGTAACGCCGCTGAACATAGTGATCGAGGTCACCCCCATGATCAACAGGGTCAAGCGGGCGTTGCGTGCCTCCGGCGGCTTAAACGCGGTCACGCCGTCGGAGATCGCCTCGACGCCGGTCAGGGCGGTACAGCCCTGCGTAAAGGCGCGCAGCACGAGGAACACGGCGATCGGTTCGCCCCCGAAAGGCAAGACCTCGCTCGGCGGCACGTAGGTGAGCGGCCCTCCCACCCCGGTGGCCAGGCGGAACAAACCGTAGGCGATCATAGCGAGCACGCCGAAAATGAAGAGATACGTCGGCACGGCGAAGATGTTGCCGGCCTCGCGCACCCCGCGCAGGTTGGCGACGGCAACCAGCACGACAATCGCCAGGCAGATCTCGACCCGGTAAGGAAAGAGCGACGGGAAGAGCGAGTAGAGCGCGGCGATGCCGGCGGAGATGCTTACCGCTACGGTGAGCGTGTAATCGATCAGGATCGACGCCGCAGCAGTCAGGCCCGGTAGGGTGCCCAGGTTGTCTTTGGTGACGATGTACGAGCCGCCGCCCTGCGGGTACGCGGCAATGGTCTGGCGGTACGACGTGACCACGATCGCCAGCAGCACGACGATGCCCAGACCAATCGGCAGCGTCAGGCTGGCGAGGGCCGCTGCCCCGGCCAGCACCAGCACGCGCAGGATCTCCTCTGTGGCGTAGGCGATTGAGGACAGCGCGTCGGAGCAGAGCACGGCCAGCGCCTTGACGTTGGTCAGCCGCTCTTGAATCGATTGCTCCGTGCTGATCGGTTCGCCGATCAGCAGGCGGCGCAGCCGTTGGGTGCGCCGGCCCCAGCGCGTGCGCGCCTGGTCGGTTTCCAGCGAGGCGCTCAACAGCCCTTGCCCGCGCCGCCGGAATGGGCCTGTCTGCGTGCTGACGCGCACCAACCTGTCCCCGGGGTGCGTCCCCTGGATCACTTCGACCTCGCGTAGATCGGGGCGCACATGCGAAGCCGCCGCAGGCGGGGGCGGCTCCAAAGTCACTGCCGCCGTGGGCGCCTCGTGGCGCTCGCCGACTCTCTCGATTGGTATATTTTGTTCGTCGTCGTCGTCATCAAGGGGATTGTTCATTTTTACCTCGTATCGGTAGATATTCATTGCGTCCTTCAAGCTACTGGTGCATGCTCTTCCACGATATCCAGCAACTGCTCGATGGCAAACGGCTTGGCCAGCACGGCCACCGGGGCGAACCGCTGCACCTGCTTGGGGTCGGGGGTGTAGCCGGAAATCACGATGATCGGCACCGGCGCGGTCAACGACTTGAGCCAGGCGGCCACATCCCAGCCCGTGGCGTCGGGCAAGCCGATGTCCAGGATCATCAGGTGCGGTTTCAACGCCAGTTGCTCACTGGCTTCTTTGAAGTTCGCTGCCTGGAATACCATATAGCCGAGAGCACTCAGATTTTGGGCGATGATCCCCCGCAGTTGTGGATCGTCCTCGACCAGCAGAATAAAAGACTGTGCTGCTTTCATTGGTGGGCTTCCTTGTTCGCGAAGTCGGCTGTTCCCGACCCCGTGGCATTCAGAATCGGCGCCGCCATCTCCACGGCTCTGGCCGGATTCCTTTGCGGTGGAATGGGCAGCGTAAAACGAAAAACCGCGCCCCCGCCGGGTTTATTCTCGGCGCTGACGTGGCCGCCGTGGGCCTCGACCAGGCTCTTGACGATAGTCAGGCCCAACCCCGTGCCCTGCCGATGGGCGGATCCCTCGGCGGTGACTCGGTAGAAGCGGTCAAACAACAGGGGCAGGTGCTCGGCCGGGATGCCCGGTCCGTCGTCGGCGACCTCCACGGCAATGCTGTCGGCCAGCCGGCGCACGCGGACTTCAATCGCCGTGCCGGCCGGCGTGTACTTGATCGCGTTTTCGAGCAGGTTCGTCAGCACCTCGTCGATCTCCACCGCGTCCAGGAGCACCCCCGGCAGCCCCGGCTCGAAATAGGTCTGGACCGGGTGCTCGCTCAATCGGGGCGCCAATCGTTCCAGCACGCCGTTGATCAGCGGCTCGATGAGCTGCCACTCCTTCTGGGGGCGCAGTTGCCCGGCCTCGATGCGCGAGGTTGCGAGCAGGTTATGGACGATCTGGTTAATGTGATCGGATTCGCCGACAATCGCCTGCAAAAACTGCTGCTGCTGCGCGCCCGTCCATTGGATGCGTGTGCTGAGCAGGCTGCCCGCCGCCGCCTTGATCGAGGCAAGCGGGGTGCGCAAGTCGTGCGCAACCGCTGCGAGCAGCGAGACACGTAAGGCATCTGTGCGGCGCAACACCTCGCCGTCGATCGCCGCCTGCTGCCAGCGGGCGCGCTCGACGGCCACCTGCAACTGATCGGCGAACGCGGCCAGCAGGCGTTCCTCGTCGGCGGTCAATTGTGCGCCCGGCACCGGGCGCATGAGCAGCATGCCCAGGATGCGCAGCCCGCTGTGCAGCGGCACGCGCACCAGCCCCGGCTTCCCCTCCTGAAGCAGCACCCCGCCATGTGCGCTCACGGCCTCGGCCCCATCCTCAGCGCGTAGGGTGATGGTGCAGGCGTCGAGGGGAAGCACCGCGCAGAGTTGCGCGCAGACTTGCGCCAGCAACACCGCTAAGTCCGGCTCGCGGTTGATCGTCTGGCTCAGTTCGTAGAGGGTGTTCGTAACACGCTGGCCGGCGCGCGCTTCGCGGGCTTCTTCACGCAGTCGGGAGACCAACTGGCTCGCCAGCGTTGCCAGCCCCAGGAAGATCGCCAGGGCCAGCAAGTCTTGCACCGCCGCCACGGTGAAGGTGAACACCGGTGGGATGAAGAAAAAGTTGGCCGCTAGAAACGCGAGCAGGGCCGCCAGCACCGCCGCATGTAGTCCCCAGCCCACCGCCACCGCGATGACCACGACGAGATACACCAGGTAGATGATGCTGAGGCTCAGCAGCGGTTGCGCCAGGTGCAGTGCTGCGGTGGTGATGCCGACGCCGATCACGGCGGCCGGGTAGCCCAGCCGCCGATACCAGGCTGGCCGCCCTTCGGGCCGGAACGGCATGCGGACGAAATCTATCATCTACGAATAATCCCCCTTACTAACCGATCTTATTCTAGGTGTTTGCCCATAAGAGCCGCGTAAGGGGGGTGCCCTGCGGCATAAGAGAAGTATAAAGGGCGGGGCGGGAGACTATAAGAAAAAGATTAGAGCCGCACTCATCGGGAAGCGCGTATACTATATGAGCAGAGATCGCGTTTTCATACACGGGAGGCAAGCGGCGATGGGGGAACGGTCGGGCGCCAGGCGCCCGAGCAGGGAGACAGGAGAGCGCGAGGAACCGCTGGCGCAGCCGCGTCCCTGGCGGCCCTTCGGCGTGCCGCTCGACCCGGGGCGGGCGCCGGCCTCGCGGCTCGTGCGCTATGGGGGTACGTTGGGCGCGCTCGCCCTCGCCATGGCCGCACTCTGGCCGGTTCGCCAGGACATCGGTCTGCTCAACATCGGGCTGGTCTTCCTGGTTGTCGTCATCGGCGCGACGGTGCTGGCCGGGCGGAACGCGGGCATCCTCGCCTCGGTCCTGGGCTTTGCCCTGTTCGACTTCTTCCTGGTCCCCCCCTACCTGACCTTCGCCGTCAACGAACTGCATAATATCCTGGCCCTGTTCGTCTTCCTGGGCGTATCCGCGCTGCTGAGTTGGCTCATCGCCGGTGCCCGCGAGCAGGCGCAGCAGGCGACCCGGCGGGCCGAAGACATGGCCCGCCTCTACGAGTTGAACCAGGCGATCATCGGCGCGCAGCACGTCGATCAAGTCCTGCCGGCCATCGCCGGCCGTGTCGCCGAGGTGTTTGATGCCCAGGCGTGTTGGATTCTGCTCCCCGACAAGCAGCAGCAACTGGCGGTGGTCGCGCAGGCCCCCGGCGCGGCCCGCGCTCCCACCCGCGACGAGGTAGCCCTGGCCCGCTGGGCATTTACACACGGCACCGAGGTGGGCCGCAGTGGCGAGGCGGTGCGACAGGCCCAGGTGCCGGAGCGTGCCGCGTTTCTGCCGCTGCGCGCGGCGGGCGGCATCATCGGCGTGCTGGCGGTGGCCGACAAGAGCGACCGCCGGCCCTTCAGCCGCGCCGAACACACCGTGCTGGCGACCTTCGCCGGGCAGGCGGCCGCCGCCCTGGAACGGCTCCAGCTCCTGCGCGAAGCCCAGCGCGCCGAGATGCTGGCCCGCACCGACGAACTGAAATCGGCCCTCGTCTCGGCGGTCTCGCACGACTTGCGCACGCCCCTGGCGTCCATCATTGCCTCGGTCACGACCTTGCTGGAACCGGACGTCGCCTGGGATGCCGATACGCGCCGCGAATTTCTCCAGAGCATCGACGAGGAGGCGCGCCGGCTCAACCGCCTGGTGGGCAACCTGCTCGACATGTCGCGCATCGAAAGCGGCGTGCTGCGGCCCGAAAAGGATTGGTATGCCGTCGGCGAAGTGATCGAAGCGACGGCGCAACGGCTGGAGCCGCGCCTCGCCGGGCACCACCTGACCCTCGACATCGCCCCCGATCTGCCGTTGATCCGCTTCGATTTCGTACAAATCGAGCAGGTCCTGACGAATCTGCTGGAAAACGCGCTGAAATACACGCCGCCGGGCACGGCCATCGCCGTCCAGGCCCGGCGCACCGCCGACACCGTCGAGATCAGTGTGACCGACGACGGCCCCGGCGTGAGCCAGGAGCAGCGCGCGCGCCTGTTCGAGCGGTTCTATCGCGTGGATGGACGGGCGCGTCCGAAGGGGATGGGCCTGGGCCTGGCGATCAGCAAGGGGCTGGTCGAGGCGCACGATGGGCGCATCTGGGTGGTTCAGCCGCCGGGCAGTGGCCTCCGCATCACCTTCACCCTGCCGATCACATCGACCGAAACTGGCACCGTGCCGCTGGAGGCCCCGGTGCCGGTGGGCGCGTAACACGATGGCCGTCGCGCGGGTGCTGATCATCGACGACGAGCCGGCGATCGCGCGGGTCTTGCGCCCCGCCCTGCAAGGACACGATTTCGCCGTCGCCACCGCCGCTACCGGCGCCGAGGGCCTGGCGCTGGTCGAGCGCTTCGGTCCCGACCTCATCTTGCTCGACCTAGGCCTGCCCGACATCGACGGCCTGGCCCTGCTGGAGCAGTTGCGGCGGCAAACCGCCGTGCCGATCATCGTGCTCTCGGTGCGCGGCAGCGAGCACGACAAGATCGCCGCCCTCGACAACGGGGCAAACGATTACCTGACCAAGCCCTTCGGCATCGGCGAGTTATTGGCCCGGCTGCGGGTCGCCCTGCGCTATGCTTCCCCCGCCTCGGCGCCGGCCTCGAAAGCCCCGATCCGCGTGGGCGACTTAGTGCTCGATCCCGCCGCCCATACGGTGACAATGCGCGGGCAACCGGTCCATCTTAGTCCCATCGAGTTTCAACTGCTGGAACTGCTCGCCGCAAATGCCGGGAAGGTCAGCACCCACCGCACCCTGCTGCACCGCGTCTGGGGTCCCGAATATGTGGAGGATACCCAGCTCTTGCGCGTCTACATCAGCCAGCTCCGCAGCAAGATCGAGGAACAGCCGGCCCGTCCCACCTATATCCTCACCGAACCTGGCGTCGGCTACCGCTTCCGTGACCCCGACTGAGCAACGCGCTTTGCGCGCAGCCGCCAAACGCTCAGGTCGCTTGGGGGAACTCGCAAGACGCATAATCGTTATAGAGAAGAGAGGCGTGTGCCCGCCGGGCAGTGTGGCTCGCTGCGCGCGCCCGCCTGATGGAATGGAAAGGAGAAGGACGATGCATAAAATTCCCCACTCCGCAACGCGCCGGCTGTTGGCGGCGCTGCTTAGCCTGTTGTTGCTGGCCCCCCTGGCCGGGACAGGCCACACCCTGGCGGCGCCTCCCGCGCAAACATCGGGCGACCTGCCGACCCGCCCCGTGCCCGACCCGCGCCAGGACGGCGTGAAATGGTTCGCCGCCACCGGCCACACGTTGCGCGGCACTTTCCTTAAATACTGGGAGCAATATGGCGGGCTGGCCCAGTTTGGCTACCCGATCACCGAGGAATTCAGCGAATCGGACCCGCAATCCGAAAAACCGGCCTTCGTGGTGCAATATTTTGAGCGGGCGCGTTTCGAGCACCACCCGGACCAGGCCGGCACCGCCTACGAAGTCGAATTGGGCCTGCTGGGCGTCCACTTCCACAAGCCCGATCCTCCGGTGCCGAACCTGGCGAACCGGGACGCGGAGTATTTTACTGAAACCGGCCATACCCTGGGCGGCCCGTTCCGCACCTACTGGCACGCGCACGGCGGCCTCTTCGTCAACGGCTACCCGATCACGGAAGGGCTTGAGGAAACCAACCCCATCGACGGCAAGAAGTACCTGGTGCAGTATTTCCAGCGGGCGCGCTTCGAGTACCACCCGGAGAACCAGCCGCCGTATGACGTGCTGCTCGGTCTGCTGGGTACGCAACTGGCCCGCGAGAAAGGCTACTTTGGCAGCACCACGCCTGGCGCCTATCCGCGCTTCGGCCATGCCGCCGACTATTCATGGATCGCCGGCCAGGTGATGATTACGCGCATCCAGGGCGGCTGCGTCTTTATCAACTACGGCGACAATAATATCGTCCAACCGATTGGCGACGGCTGGGCGGCGGCGCAGAGCGCCGGGCTGGTCAAGGAGGGGCAGGCAGTCGTCGTCTTCGGCCACAAGGCTGGGCCGAACGATCCCCACCCCATGTGCCCGGCCCAGGACTACGTCGTCGACCGGGCGGTCGCGAATACGAACCCCGCTCCCTGAACCTGGCGCCCCGCCACGCCAATTCGAGGCGGGGGCGCACAGGCTGGCTGAAGCGGTAGCCTACGCCGTGGACTGTCTGGATCAGACGGGGCGCCAGGTATGCCTCCGGCTTGGCGCGTAACCAATGGACATGCAGATCCGCCGTGCGTAGGCTGCCGTCCGGCGCGTGCCCCCAACTCGCTAGAGCAACAGGGCGCGCTACACGATTTTGCCCAGGGCGACGGGCCGGGGCGCTCCTGCTCTCGGCTCGAAGACGGAGGCCGAATACATCGCCGGAATGAAGCATTGGGCTACGTTTTGTGGTATCATAGTAATGGCAATTCCCTATTACTGAGTACCTTAACAAGCGCATACCGTTATTGATTCTGCCTGGGAGTAGCACTCGATAGGTCCAAAAAAGTATGTTGTATTATCAATTAGGCACCAAATATCAGAATCGTGCCTGATTTACCCCGATACGTATCAAAGCGCACGCCTGGCGCGCAGTGATACTATCACCCGCCACGCCTGCCCTTATCAGAATCCCTGCGGCCCGACAACACCCCCCGAGCGCCAGAGCCGGTTTGCTTTCGCCGTCTGCCACGTGCTAGAATGACCGGTGTATGGGGAAAGGAGCTTTGCCGCCGACGCGGAATACGCCGCGGTGGACATAAACGAGAGTGATGATGAACGGGAAGAATGGGGCCGCCCAGGGAGCGCCACCCACTGCCGGCCCCGCGACCGTGCTCGTGGTCGATGACGAGCAGACCCTGCGCGAAATGCTGGATTACAACCTGCGCCGCGAGGGCTACCGGGTGCTGGCCGCCCCCGACGGCCCCAACGCCGTGCGCCTGGCTTACCAGGAGCGCCCGGACCTGATTATCCTCGACCTGATGCTGCCGGGCATGACCGGGTTCGAGGTCTGCCGCGCCGTGCGCCGCGCCTTGGATATGCCCATCCTGATGCTGTCGGCCCGCGAGGAAGAGATCGATAAGGTGCTCGGCCTGGAACTAGGGGCCGACGACTACCTGACCAAGCCGTTCGGCTTGCGCGAGTTGCTGGCCCGCGTGCATGCGCTCCTGCGCCGGGCCGACGGTGGGCGGCGCGAGGCGTCGGCGCCATCCGCCGGTCCCGCCTCATTGGTAGTCCAGGGTACGAGCACCGCCCCGGAAACGCCCACCAGGGGGGATGCCGGCGAGTTGCAGATCGATCTGGCGCGGCGCACGGTCCACCGGGCGGGCCAGGCCGTGAGCCTGAAGCCGAAGGAGTTTGATCTGCTGGCCTTTCTTGCCGCCCATCCCCGCCAGGTCTTCTCCCGTGAAGTGCTGCTGGATCGCGTCTGGGGCTACGACTTCGTCGGCGGCACCCGCACCGTCGACGTGCATATTCGCTGGCTGCGCACCAAACTGGAGACCGACGCGGCCAATCCCCAGTTAATTCAGACCGTGTACGGCGTGGGCTACAAGTTTGAGGGGCCGGTCACCATCCATGGGGCTGCCTGACGCACCCGCGCCCCTCGCCAGCATCCCCCGCGTGCGCCGCTTTTCCAACACCTGGGTGCGCATCGCCGCGAGCTACACCGTGCTGGTGCTCATCACCGCCGGGGTGCTGATCCTGCTCCTCGGCGACGAAGTGGTAGACCGTGAGGAAGCAGCGCTACGCGCGCGTCTGAGCGACCAGGCGCGCGCCGTAGGCCACGAGGCGGCCCCCCTCTTCGCCACCGCGGCGCCTCTGACCGCCACGAACACGCTGGCCCACGCCTACAGCACCCTCTTCGCCACGCGCGTGACCCTGATCCGCCCCGACGGGGTGGTCGTCGGCGACTCGGAAGAAGACCCGCGCGTGATGGAGAACCACGCCCGCCGGCCCGAAGTCCGGGCCGTACTCGCTGACCCGGTGGATCCCGGCAGCAGCCGCCGCCTGAGCGCGACGGTCCACCGCCAGCTGCTCTATGTAGCGGTTGCCGTCGTCGACCCGGCCCAGCCCGGGCGGGTGGTCGGGGTGGCCCGCGTCGCCTATCCGCTGACGTCCGTCGAGCAGGTGCGCGGGACGCTCTGGGCCACCATCGCTACCGGCGTGCTGCTGGTTAGCACCGCCGCCGCCGTACTGGGTATCCTGCTAGTGCGCTCCATCGTCGGCCCGCTCTCCACCCTGCGCGACACCGCCTACCGCTTTGGGCGGGGCGAGTTGGCGGCGCGCACCCATGTGACGAGTGGCGGCGAAATTGGCGAATTGAGCCGCGCATTTGATACGATGGCCGAGCAGTTAAGCGCGACGATCCGCGAGCGCACTGCCGAACGCAATCAGATCGCTGCCGTGCTCAGCCATATGCACGACGGCATCATCCTGACCGATGCCCTGGGCGCGATCCAGCAGATCAATCCCGCCGCCGCTCGCCTGTTCCGCACCACCCCGCAGCGTGCCGTCGGCCGCTCGCTGGTGGAAGTCACCCACAGCCACGAACTGCACCAGGGGCTGCACGGCGTGCTGACCCGCCCGGGCGACCGCCAGCGGGTCGAGCTGACGGCAGGCTACTTCCAGATCACGGCGGTGATTACGGCCATCCCCGGCTTTGCCGCCGCCGGCCCGACCGTCTTGTTCGTGCTTCAGGACGTGAGCGAACTGCGCCGCCTGGAGCGCGTGCGCCGCGACTTCGTGGCCAACATCGGCCACGAGTTGCGCACCCCGCTGGCGTCGACTTTCCAGCACAGTGGGATCCGAAGCTTGGAATTCACGTGACTTGAAGTCGCGGC
>JADMIO011711087.1_pt1 | contig 105280 bp, 95 predicted proteins | sample 8958161 | NCBI WGS metagenome assembly JADMIO01 (sample SAMN16585339, study PRJNA669376) | soil metagenome | isolation source: Crop rotation soil | place: USA: Cullars Rotation, Alabama | collected 2011
GCCGCGACTTCAAGTCACGTGAATTCCAAGCTTCGGATCCCACTGTGCTGGAAAGGCACGGCTTCCTCCTTTAGATTATCTCCACTAATAAAACGACCCTCCCTTCGATTTATTAACGCCCGGCAGACAATTTTTTTTAGAGGAAAGCCGGAGAAAACAGGCTCAAATATAACAAAGCCCCCGAAAGGGGGCTAAATTCTTTCGCCCTCTTCGCGAGGGTGAAATGAGAGCTTAAGCCTGTAGAGCTCTTTTGAGCGTGACCAGCACGCCCAGGTGGTAGGCGTTGTGGTCTGCGACCAGCAGGGCTTCTCTGAGGATGGTCTGCCCGTCGCCGTGCTCTATGGGTGTGAACAAATCCGTAGAGGAGTCTTGGACGAGCGCCTTCATGGCCTCAAGGTCTGCGCGGAAAGACTCTACAGTTTTATTCCACGCGTCGGCGTCGGCCTCAGCCTCTTTAGCGGGCCAGTAGCCTTCCGGCCACGGCGGCGAAACGTGCGCAGGGTTGCGCGAGAATTCCAGTATGTCACGCTGCGCGATGCGCATGTGCTCAAGCACCTGCCACGGCGTGTAAGGCACGTTCTCCGCCCGGCGGTTGATTATCTCTGCGGGGAAATCCTTAATGACACTCTCGAAATCAACGTGCGCTCCGCCCCCGCCCAGAAGGTAAAGCAGATGCTCACGCAAAGCTCTATTTGTATCCAAGACGCTCTCGCTCCTACGGCTATGAAAATTGGCCTAACCCTTGATAGCACCAGACGGCGCGCCAGCGCAACCGGGCGTTGACACGAGCGCGCTGACAGTAATAATCTTTGCCGCACAGCCACGCTCGCAGGAAGATTGGTCGGAAGCGGCCTTTGATGCCGCGAGCCTCATAACTTAAGCGGGCTTCTCACAATCTTAGCCCTTCCGTCACCCGTAGAGAAGAGCAGGCTGAAAAGCCCGCCCGTCACAGAACAATCCGCAGGAGAGTAGAGCCGTCATGTTAGCCGAGCTAGAGAAAATGAGCTTAATGTTCGATTTCCTCCCACGCAGTCAGGCCGAAAAACTGATTAAAGAGGCGAACCGTTGGATTGCCGTCATGCTGCGCGCCTATAACATTGACGTGCTCTGGAAGAAGGAGGCTAAGGGCGGCATCATTCTTGAGCCGTTCACCTGGGTGGTGGATTCATTCTGTTTGCGCGGAGCGCCGCAGCCTTACCAGATTCCGTCCGAGATTAAAGACGACGGGCAGAGCGGCCTGTGGACTTACGTCTACCGGACGGGTGAGGACGTGTGGCTGGAAGATATTCAGACGATGGATTTAAAACAGCCGGTCATCAACAAAGCGAACGGGCAACCCATAGACCCGAAGTATCTTTACATCTGGACACAGACGGACTGCTTTATGGCTACGCCCTTAATCTTCAGAGATACAGTGCAGGGCGTTTATTGTATAGAGCTGCCCAAGCCGCGAAAGCTGAACAAAGATATTCTGGATATGATGCGACGCCTTGCCAAACCAATCGCCACTCTCATCTGGAAAGCCGAAGCCCATGAGCTTAACTCCAGACACACCACGGAGGTCGTTGAGCAGTACGTAGATTCAATCCATCACCACGATTTCGAAGAGATGATAACGCCCATCAGAACGGGCTTCATCGCCCGCTCCTTCGAGCCTGAGTTCACGGCGCTGGACGAATGCATAAGTAAGATTATGGCCGAGCACCAGATTCTGGCTCAGCACTACAAACCTCAGGCCGGGCAGGGAAACATAGTCGAAGCCATCAAGCGGCAAATCAGAAGCTCGCACTTCGGCATCGTTGACATCACCGGGAACAACCCGAACGTTATGCTGGAACTCGGTATGATGAAGATGCTGGGCAAGGATGTGCTGATTCTGAGGCGCAAGGGCGACCCTACGGAAATGCCTTTCGACATCTACAACGACCAGTATTACACCTACGAAGTGATTGTCGAAAAGGATGAGCCGACGATAAACATCTGGAACGCGGGCGAGAATACTCCCGTGACAATCGAGAAGGTGGTGGACAAGTTTGTAAATGACCTTTACGAAAATCCTAGATTCGTGGCGGCCAATCCGTACCGCACCGCCTGAGACTTAGATGGTTCAGAAAGCTTTCTCGCCTCGGACGAGAGCTACCCCTTTGAAAGGTGGGACTGGACTCGCTCCCTTTGCGCCTCGGCCCATTCTAGCTGGCGTTCGACAAACCTGCGCATCTCATTGTCATCCTCCAGCTCGTCAACCGCAGCCGCCTGCTCATTCCTTGACTGCGGCGATTCGGGATGCTGTTTCCAGAACTCTATGAACTCGTCCAGCGCGGCGAGGCTCAGCTTCCCCAGCTCCGCATAGTTCTGGTCTAATCTTTCGACCGCGTCGTCAAACTCCTGAAGGCTGCTCTGCGCCTTCATCTGCAACTCGTCATCTCTCATGCTCTCAGAACGCTCCTGCAAACTGTTTTATAAAAACCTTAAGCTCTCTTCAGAGGCCGAATGCTTCTTTTGTCCTGATGACTTCACAACGCGCGCCTAAGCCTTCGACCTTCCTGACGAGGTCCGCCGTCCCGCCAGGCCCGTCGCTGCCCGCTCCGTCCCAGAGCGCTATGAGCGTCAGGTTGGGCTCATCCGACTTGGGCTCGCAACCTTCGTCGAGCGCGTTGAAGAGCATCCAGAGGTTGTTGCGCTGCCAGATGCTATAGTCCGGCTTCTCGCGCAGCCACGCAGGCAGGTACTCGCTCTCCTGGGTCGCATCGCTCAGCACCCTCACCTGATTCTTTGCCCTGTGTTCGTTGTACAGCTTCCAAAAGCGCTCGACCCACTGCGGCCCGCCATTCTGCACGGAGGTCGTGACGTACTTCTGCGGCGGGATGCCCAGGTAGAGGCGCGTAGGGATGCCTAGCTCGGCGCAGACCTCGTGAAAGAGTATGTCGCCGCCGCTCGCACCCCCGGCGTATCCGCTAGCGACGCCCGCGCCCGTGCTCATCTCCTTCGAGACAGCCTCCTTGATGCGCTCTCGCGCAACCTGCTCCTTGTCGGCAGGGAAACGCGGCTTCTCGCGAAGCGGCGAGTCTATCATGTGGCCCGCGAAGAGGAGCACGCGCCTGCGCTGCCCTGCGGAAGCCCGGTCGCCGGGCAAAGGCAGAGGGGGCGGCTCGCCTACTACCTTGAACACCTCCGAGAGATTCCCGGAGAGCACGCCGAGGTCTCTGTAGATGGCAAGCTGCTTGCGCACGGAGCCGAGCACGAAGTCCGGCGCGGCGACCAGCGCCTTGCGGTAGAGAGCGGCAACGCGGGGCGGCGCGTTCGTTTCGATGTAGCTCAAGTCGGCAACGCTTATCTCTGCCCAGATGTCCCTCTTGCCCTCGCGCTTCAGACGCCTGTAGATCGCGTTCAGCGACAGCTCGACGGCGGCGGCGAGCTTATTCCCGTGCTCCCTGTAGCCGTCCAGTGTCTCCGATGCTTTCTCCTGTGTATCGAAATCCTCGGCCCACACATCAGGCTCCGCCTCGGCCAGCTCGATCATGATTCTCATCATCGCCAGCGCGTTCAGCCCGGAGTAGTAGTGGTTGAGGTCTTCGTCAAATGCCCGCTCGTAATTCTCGAACGACTCTTTAAGGTGTGGCGAGCGCAGGGCTGCGGCGGCCCGCTCTGCGGGCGGCTTGCTCTCCCACTCGTTGCGCCAGCGCGTCTTGTAGTTGCGCGCCAGCAGCGAATATGCCTCGGCGCGCTCGTTCTGCTTGATGGCCCTGTTCTCAAGCGCGCGGTTGAGCGCTGCGGTCGAGCTAACCAGGTCATCCAGCCGTTCGTAAATCGTGCCGAGCCGTATGTTGGCATCCAGGTCGTTGGGCTCAAGCTTGCGCACGTTTTCCCAGGTGACCTTCGCGCCCGCCAGCGCATTCAGGTCGAACTGCGCGATCCCGACCGTGCGCAGGCCACGCGCTTCCCACTCTAAATCTTTAACTTCGTAGGAGAGCAGCGCCAGGTCGCCAGCCTGTTTGTTGGCGACTGCTCGCGCGACCGCCTCTCCGAAGTCCTGCGGCACAGGGTTGAACATCGAAGGGTCCGGCTCATTCAAATACGGCAAGCTGGTGAAGACGGGACTGTCCTTCGCGGCTGAGTCTTTCTCTATCTCATCCTTTGTGCGCTGGAGGGCCGTGATAAGCTTGGGCAGGCTCGCCGCCGGGTCGTTCCTGTCGTAATCGAAGTAACGGTCGGTCTGTAGGTCGAAGGGATACTTGGACGCGTCGCAGCGCAGCATAAATGTGCCGTGGTCGCGCAACGCGTGGCGGATGCCCAGCTCGTAGAAGACGTTGGCGTTGTGAATAGAAAGATCGGCGACGACGAGGTTTGCGGTCAGTAAGCGCCGGAACATGTCCACGCGTATGTTGCCAGCCTTAACGATGTCTATGGTCGTGCCGCCCTCTGCACCGACAGCCTTGAGCGCCGGAGCAATGAGCAGTCGCTCGACCTCGTCGAAGTTAATGTCGTTCTGCGTGCCGAATGGCCGAATGATGAAGGCTCGCATCTTTTACTCCTAATGCTTTCGGTAAAGCTGGCTGATGCGCTCAAAGCTCGTGGATGTTTCCGTTCCGACTTTGATAGCTTCAGGCAACAAGCACTATCTTGCCGAACGCGCCCGGCTCCATCACGGCCTCGTGTGCCAGCGCAGCGTCCCTGAGCGCAATCTCGCGGCCAACGATGGGGCGCAGCGTCCCCGCCTCAAGCCCCGCGACCAAAGCGGCGTGTATGCCCTTAAGCTCTTCTTTCGTGGCATTGACGAGCGACATGCCGAGGATGCTTGAGTCCCGCGACATGGCGAAGCGCGGATTAATCTCTATAGACCCGCGATTGCCTATGACGACTATGCGCCCGCGCTTAGCCACGATTTCAAGGTCTTTGTTCAGATTCACGTTGGCCAGCATCTCAAGCACAACATCTACGCCGCGTCCTTCGGTTATCTCCAAAAGCTTATCCAGATAGCCTTCGGAACGATGGTCTAAAACTTCGTGCGCGCCCTGTTCAAGCGCAAGCCGCCTACCTTCTTCCGTCCCGCCCGTCCCTATGACGTGAAGACCTGCGGCGCGCGCCAGTTGAGTAGCGGCTATGCCGACTCCGCCCGTCGCGCCATGCACCAGAACCGTCTCGCCCGGCACGGCGCGCGCGCGTAGAAAGAGCGCGCGATAGGCTGTCCCGTAGGGCACGCCAATGCTCGCGCCCTGCTGGAACGAGCAGTGTGCGGGCAAAGGGTGAGCCTGCGATTCGTCGCACAGAGTCAATTCGGCGTAGGTTCCCGAAAGCGAGCCCGCGACGTAAACTCTATCACCCGCCACAAAGCTCTTTACGCCGGGGCCTACTGCTTCGACCACGCCCGCCCCGTCCATGCCGGGCGTATAGGGAAGGTTTGGTTTGGCTGCGTATGTTCCCGTGCGTATGTATGCATCAACGGGATTGACGCCTGCGGCGTGAACTCGCACGAGGACCTGGCCCGGCTCGGCCTGTAGGTCAGGAACTTCTTCCAGCCTCAACACGTCGGGGCCGCCGAACTCATGGACGCGAACGGCTCTCATTCTTGACTCCTTATCTTGAATTCGTATCGCACATCTTCGTGGCTCTCGGATGTTGGCGTGAAAGTTCGCTCTACGAAGATGACCTCTTGATTTCGATTGACGGCGAGGACCGTCGAAGAGCGCGTGCCGTAACCGGCTGTGCTGATGAAAACAGGTGATAGCATGCGCTCAAGCTCCAGCCCTACGCCCGTCTCCGGCAAAGCCTCGTCCAGGGCGCGCGCATCATCGGCCAGGACTCTGAAAACATCTTCTACGGAAAGCTCGCCCCGGCGCGATGCAATCTCAGACAACGCCTTTCGGCCTAGCAAGACTTTAGGCCAGGGCGTATCCAGTAAATGATTGCTCAGCCCGTGTATGCCCGGCTGAATCCGCTGCGGCCCGCCGCCCCTGTTTGAAAAATAGTAAAGCTCCCCAGGCGTTCCGACAATCAGGTTAAACCCGCCATAGGACGCGGCGCTCGAAGAGAGTTTTGACAGGTACTCGTACGGCTCCTCGATACCATTCAGAAACCCGCTGACCAGATGCCCGCGTGACAGCGCATCCGACGGCTTCGGCCCAGGCTCGCGATAGTTTGTCACAGCAGCGATGCGGCCCGTCCGCGTCACCCCCAGCCATGTGCCGCCGCGTTCCATGTCTCTGCCCGCAAGCGTCTGTGGCGCATCCTTCCAGAAACGTGCGCGCTCTGTAGGCCGCTCATAAAACTCGTCGCGGTTGGCGGCCAGAATCAGCGGGTAGTCAGGATTAACCTGATGAGCAAGCAGGATGATGCACATTCAAGTTATCAACGCTCTTATAGCTTTACGCGGCGACGCCGTTCAGGTGCTTGTCAATCATGCGCGCCAACGCGTCGCGGCTCACAGCGCCCAGCACGCGCTCCTCTTCCCTGCCGTTCTTAAAGAGAATGAGCGTCGGCATCCCGCGTATCCCGTAACGATTCGGCACTAACATATTCTCATCCACGTTCATCTTGACGACGCGGGCGCGGCCATCATACTTCTCTGCCAGCGCCTCTATGGTCGGCGTCAGCGCGACGCAGGGCGCGCACCAGACGGCCCAGAAATCCACCAGCACGGGCTTGTCCGAGTTCAAGACTTCGCTCTCAAAATTGTTGTCGGTCACATCATTCACAAGTTTACTCATAATCCTCGCGCCCTTTACCAATCTTTACTAACACTTACTGATTAACAGACTTTGAGGCGAGTCGGCAAGCCCACAGCTACCGATGATTACCGATTGCTTTTGACTATGATGGTCACAATTCAGGCACAGAGCCTCTGTCCACCCTTCTTATATATAGATATATAGGTGGACAGAGCACGCAAAAACAGAAGAGGTAAATGATGAAAGACTTTCAGGACAAGCAACTGACCTGCGCGGAATGTGGAGAGAAATTCACCTGGACGGCCAAAGGGCAGGCGTTCTTTGCTGAGAAGGGCTTTACCGAGCCGAAGAGATGCAAGGGCTGCCGGGAAGCCAGAAAGGAACGCCAGCCAGGCGGCATGAGAGCAATACGTACACCCGAAGGCTTTACCACGCGCCGCAGGGTATGTCGCACCCTTTCATCATCTATTCGCTTATGTCTGCCTCTGGCTACCACACGATGAATAAGACGCGGATTATGTCTCACTTGCGCTACTGGGTGAGGCTTATCTACGAGCGGCCCGCAAATGATGCGATAAGAGCCACGGCGAATCGTATGGACGAACTGCTGAGTACGGTGAGAAACGGGAAGATTGATGTTGCTCCTGATTTGACTTTCAACACATGGCGGGAATCTCAGCGCGTGCTGTCTGAGTACGTCATAAACGTAGGTGACTTTCTGCACTTAGGCGGCGAATACATCATAGAGGTTTACTAATGGGCGCGGTAGATATTCAAACGAAATCAAATCGAGGCGGAAATACAGACTCACAAGGTTTTGTTACCTAAGATGAAGCCATGCCCCGGCACAATCCAACGGCAGATGGTCAGATGTGGTAAGCCTTCGTGTAAGTGCTCGCGGGGCTCTCTGCATGAGGCGTTCTATCGCTTCTGGCGTGAAGACGGAAAGCTCCGAAAAGAGTACATTCCCAGGCGACGGGTTGAAGAGGCGAGAGAGGCGTGTAGGGCCTGGAAAGAGCATAACAAGATGCTCTTAGAGGTAACGCGAGGGCCAGAAAGCGCGAGCGTTAGAAGAGAGATAAGAGCCATGCTGAGAAGCGCGGGTGCGCCTCAAAGGACAATCAGGCACTACGAATGAAACCCCGCCACGGTCTAGCTTTTCGCCCTTTCGGGTCACTAAAAAAATAACGACTATTCAGCGAAAATAACGAGTATTTGCAGCAATAGAATGAGGTTGTTTTGCAGTGGAAAATTCAACGAGTATTTTCTGGAAATAACGAGTAAATAACGTGATGAATGGGGCTGAAAAATGGGACGCTCGAATATAGCAGAAGTCGGTAAGAGGTTTTCATCCGAGTATCAGCCTGAAGGTCGTGGCCGTCCTAAAGGCTCACTTAACCGTCAAACCATTCTTAACAATTATCTCGCGGAGCAGATGAAAGCGCCGGAAGATGTAATTAGAGAGATATTGAGAGTGGTCTTTCCGAAGAAGAGAAAGCGAAAGAGACGCCAGCCTCGCCCTTCTGAATAATCCTGAATAAATATTCAGCCCATATTCGCCCTGGTGGAAGGTTGGACGGAAATTAGCCTACGCTACAAATATTTCTAGACTTCGTAGATTTGATTAAGTTCGTCTATGCATACCCATGAATGCAGGGGATTAGGTTCGCGGGCGTGTTAGGCGGCTCCATCACGGCACCCATGCCTGCCAAGGTCCGTCAAATCGCCAGTCCAACGTCGCCTTCGAGCACCGATGTCTTCAGTTGCGGGCGCTCTCCTCTCTTCCACAGTGCAGCAGTGTGCAATACCCGATACCTGATTGGCCCGCCGTCCGGTCTTTCGCTCCGTGCAATGGGCCGCGGAATGCACACGAACTCCGTCCGCATTTCATTGCCCGTGAGCCGAACCTTCGCATAGCCGTGGCCGCCAAGATCGACGAACTCTAGGTGCGGGGCAAGGTTGGGGTTCGACAGGGAACGCGCGCGTTGCAGATCGAAGCTCTTGGCATATTCAAGGCACGAGCGGACGCCGTGCTTCACCAGCATGTTGTACGTCCAGTCGGGCTTCGCGCCGTCCGGCCTATCGGCGAGGAACAGCGGGCGCAGCGGATCGGTCTTGGGAAAACTGTGCTCGTTGGCTTCCATGGTTCCGGCGCTTGAGAGCGAGGCGCCGACGAAGCTCAAGCCTACTGGATCGAACTTGCCCGGCGGCAGTTCCGATGTCGCGTAGCCCGCCCAGAAGCTGTGGCGGTCGCCGGATACTATCGCGAAGCCGGTGATCTTTGCGTCGCGCACGAGGTCGTAGATCTCGGCGCGCTCTCTGTAGGCCGAGCCGTAATCGCCGGTAAGGAACGCTGCATAGGTGTTCTTCGGCCACGTCTCCTTGGTCAGGCCCGGCGGCAGATTTTGCGGGTCGGCGCGCGAGTCTAGTGCGCCTTCTGAATTGCCCCAGATTTTCCACGTCGCAGTTGATTTGCGGAGTTGGTCTTTGAACCAGGCTTTCTGCTCGGCGCCGAGGATCGTCTGCGGCGGTGCGTTGCGCTGCGAATTGGGAACGTGCGCGCCGTTGAAGCTGACTTCCGCCGGCGGATTCCCGCCGTTGAACGCACGGCCGCCGTCGAGAACCTGCGCCACGTCCTCCGGGAACATGCCCGGGAACTCCGGCCCGAAAGCTCCGGCCGCCGGGTCGCTGAACGGGTCGGCGCTGCGATAGCTGTGCTGGTCGGTGATGATGAGGTCGAGGTGTTTGCCGTAGCGATAAGAGCGGTAGCCGATCAGGCTGTTGATCGCGGCCAGGTTGTTTGGCTCGTCGCCGAGGCCGTTCTCGTCCCACTTTTCGATTGCGACATTCGTCACCGCGGGCGGATCGAAGCTTTCGAGCGAGGGCCCGCTGACCTTCTTGCAACGCGATGGCAGATATTCCCACCATGCCTGGTTGGCGGCGACCTTGATGCTCTGGCCGGGCCGCGCCTTGCCGGCCTTCTGGATGCTCTGCCAGCCTTGCCAAGAGAATTCGTGGTTGTCCCAGATCGCCACGAACGGCCAGCGCGCGCGCGCGTCCTGGAGGTCGGGGTCGGCGAGATAGCCTTTGTAGACGGCCCGGTAGCCATCGACGGTCAGCGGGAAGTGGAAGTTGCCGGCCTTGCCGCCGTCCGGGATGCGCGCGACCTCATAGATCGTGCGGTCGTAGCGTGTCTTCACCTCATCGGGATACTCGACGACCTCGTAGATGAAATCGCCCAGGTGCAGAACGAAATCGAGCTGTTGGGCGGCGGGAGCGCGTTCATCTTCGTAAATCATCCGGCGATACGCGTTGAGCGTGCCCTCGTTGACATCCTGACAGCTCACGAACGCGAAGTTCACCGGGCGGGGATCGTTTGGTAATGGCGCGGTGATCGTGCGGCCGACGCGGCTCCCGTTTCCGTCGGCGTCGGTAAACCGATACCAGTAGGTGCGCGCCGGCTTGAGTCCGCCAATCAGAACGCGCGCGGTCCAGTCCGCGGCGCTTGAGACCGGGGCCTTCGCGTGCGCAATGACTCGGCGGAAAGCCTCATCCTCGGCTACCTCGACGGTCAGGAATTGGCGTGTGCCCTGGGCAAACGGACGCCTCGTCCACAGGATGACGCTGTGCGGATCGGGATCGCCCGAGGCGACCCCTTGGGGATAGAGATCACGCTGCTCACGCCAGTTGACGCGCGAGCCGCGGGCCGGTCCCACCCACGCGAGCGAAGCACCGATTGCTGCGGCTGTTTTGAGAAAGGATCGGCGGCTAATCTTCATCGTCTCACTCCGTCCGGGCTGCAGTTGGCTGCACCTCATGATTCGTCCGCGAACGCCCGCTAAGACAAGTACTCTACGCCCGTAAGTTGCTGTGGCGTGTAACGCTTCGATCAAATGCGACGATCCGGCAATCTGAACGCCTGACGTCGCCTTCAACTTCGTTGGGCCCATCGCCGGACGGGGCTAGCTGAGCCGGTTGATGCTTCCAGGTCGCCTGTTTCAGCTGGAGGGCATTGCTGTCCGACTCCTGAGATGACGCCTAGCTAACCTTCCGACTGTCGCCTAACGCCCGAATTAACGCGGCGCGAAGCATATAGCAGTTGATGTACGAAGGGCAAGATTTTGGTGTGTGGCTATAAAAGAGGCTCAGAGTCGGGAAGCTACAGCGTAAACAAGGGTCACTAGGGCAATTATCCCCGCAAAGAGAGTTTGCAATCTCTCGTGCTTTCTGTCATTGCGGGCTGTGGTTTTTGGTTCCCATATATCTTCAGCTATTCTTAGATTTCCCTACTCTTTCAGAGTCTTTATCAACGTTAATTTTCTTAAACGAAGAAAGCAAGTTGCCTGCTAACAAAGTAAATGAGATCAGACCTATAATTACTTTGGTTAACTGTTTCATGGCAATCCGTTCTAGAAAGTAATTTCACTTAGATACCAAGACAATTACTGAAGAGTCTCTAAACGAATCGGGGCTATTGAGGCGCGTTGAATGAGTTGTTGGGCTGTGCTTTCGGCTCTCCGTGCAGCCGTGAAGGTTTATTCTACGCCAACCTAGAAGCGTAGCTTCACCCCGGTTGTCAGCCCGTGCGTCCAATAACCCGTGTCTCTGAAAGTAAATGCTGGCCGCGTAGGGGCTGGCACTATAGTAGATGTTCTGCCAAACAGAAAAAGAGGATCGAGGCCGCGATCTATTTGCTCGCCGGTCATAGCGACCTTGTTCCAGTAAAGAAAGTCATAGCTGACGAATGGGCGAAAGAACCGCGTCAGGTCATAGCCGAAGCTGACTTTAAGCTCAGTCACCACCGTGAACTCGCTACGGCGATAGCTTCCGATGTTGCTCCGCTGCGCCAGAATCGCCCCAACGCGGGCCTCTACAGCGCCAGCGCTGTTACTGAGGGTAGAGCCGTTGATATTAACGAGTTGGCGGGTAACTCCCAGGCCCAGAGAGCCTGAGACTTCAAGGTTTGCGCGGCCCCAGTCGAAAAGGCTGCGCGCGCCGATTTGCCCGCCGTAGAAGCGGTTGCGCGTGAAGAAAGCATCCATGTCTACAACGCTCGGCCCAGTGCCGAAGTCAAAGACGCTCAGGAAGACGTCTGTCACGTTCAATCGTTCCTCTAAATCAAGGTAGCGAAAGCCTCCTGTCAGGCTGAAGCGGCAACAGCCCGTAGGGTCGAAACGGTATATGAAGTTGGCTTCACCGCCCTGCAGGCGGCTCGATAAGGCCCCCGTGCTGCTGCCTGGGCTCACAAACAAGGGTGATGTGGGTGGCATTGGTCTGGATATAACGCTGGCAGCCTCCTGGCCGGTCGTAATATCAAAGAAAGGTCTGGAAACGAAAATTGACCCCTGTAGCCCGCTCCCGCTAGCCTGCGCCGAGTAAGTCCGTCTCGGCAGGAAGAAGTAGCTCAACTCCACGCCCACATTCTTCTTCTGGTTCAGCCATGCCCCGGCGGCGAATCTCCCCCCGACAAACGTCCCCTTGTCGAGTTTTCCGCCGAACGCTATGACCGTAGTCGGGCCCCCGATTATGCCGCCCCTCATGAAGGGGTCCGTGCCGGGAGCAGTAGCCGTCGTTATCAGGGGCGGCAGGTTTGCGTCCTTCATCTTCCAGATAAGAGATTCCGCGCTGAACCAGAAGCGTCCTTCCGTTTCATTATCTCCCGGATTTACGGGCTCAGCATTTGAAGGGGAAGGTTTCTCACCAGCCATTCTTCTAAATGAATTGCCGTCCGCCTTCCTTTGAGCGTCCAGAAGTGAGTCGGAGACGGGCACAGCCGACAACGAGACATGATTCTGCTCGATGACGCTCTGCGTGGTGGATGGTGATGTATAACTGTTGCTCTGAGACAAAGCCACTGTGGTCGAGCTTGCTATGAAAAGGATTACCGCGAGGAGCTTTCTCATAATCAAGACCTCTGTCGTGATGCAGGATGCTAGAGCAGTGGCTCTGGATTATAGGCCATGAGAGCTATCAATTGTAAAGAAGATTGAGAAAAACGGCCCAACGCTCGAAAATAACCGGGCGCGACGAACCGCCGATAGACTCAAGTTGACGATGAAATGTAAGCTAACTCGCGCTCCGGTTGAATGAGTTGTTATGCCGTTTGGGGCTGTTATCAAAGGTATCTAATATCACCTACTTGCCGGAGAGAAACCCTTCTACCAATCGCACAAATCCCTCTTGCTCTTCGTAAAACGGCAGATGACCGCTATGTTCGAGGTTTCAGCGCGGGCGATCTCCCCACGCCGCGCTGGTCATAAAAGATAACCGGACGTTTCCTGGCCAGTGCGTCGAAAGCTGAAACCGGGTAAAGAGTGGAGTGCATGTAAGTGTGATCGACACCGGGGCCGCCGTTGATAACGAACAACGGAATGCCGGACTTCGCGCCTCGGATTTCGTAATAGAGAGTTACATTCTGCCCTTGAAAGAGTTTGCCCGATTCGGATGTTTGAGCAGATACAGGCAAGGAGGCCGTGGAGAGTCTTGTCAATAAACGGTCACAGGCCGTCAGAAAGATAGGCGAGAGGAAACGCGGCTGAATGCGTTAAGAAAACGGGTTGGAAGATTTGAAGGGGTGCTTCTGTACAAGTTTACTCATAACACACTCTCTCCCTTTAAGCTTCTACTAATTTTCCTGACGGGTGCTTCCGGCGAGCCTTCGCGCGTTTGGAACGTGCGCCGGGCTCTATGGATTTCAGCACCTTCTCGATAGTGATGTTTTCGAGCACGCGCTCGACGCCCTGCTCCACCTCACTCAGAATCTGGTCGAGCGAGCCCTCTATCTTCATCCCGACCGGGCATTGCGCGTTGGGCGGCTGCGGGTGCATGGCGAAGATGTTTCCGGCGTCCACCGCTCTGTAGACTTCCAGCAGCGTTATCTTCGAAGCTTTGCGCGCCAGGCGCGTTCCGCCCGCAGCGCCCGTCTGCGAAACCACCAGGCCCGCCTTCGAGAGCGCGCAAAGGATGCGGCGAATGACGACAGGATTTGTGTTCACGCTGCACGCCACTTCGTCCGACTTCAAAGGCTCGTCTCCGACGTGGGCCATGAGGGTAAGGATGTGTACGGCGATGGCGAAACGACTGTTGGATGGCATAAGGTTGACCGTTAAGAGTCCAGACTGATGAAAGCTTCGGCATTAGTAACAAGTATAGTTACAAATGCCGGATTGTCAAGCTTTTCCCCGCCTGCGCGGTCAAAGCTGCTCGAAGAAGAGTTCATCCACGTAGCACCAGCCCCATTCTTCGCCCGGCTCGAAGGATTTGATAATCGGATGGCGGGTCTCGTGAAAATGTTTAGTCGCGTGCTTGTTCTTTGAGGAATCGCAGCAGCCGACATGCCCGCAGGTCTCGCAAAGGCGCAGGTGCATCCATCGGTCGCCCATCTTTAAACACTCCTCGCAGCCTTCGGGCGTGCGCGGGTGACTTCCAGTATCTCTTTAAGATGTGTGCATTGCTTGCTCATAAACTTTCTCCCTACGCCTTTCTACTTGTTGCTTTCGTGCTCGATTATCTCATCACTCTTTGAAGCCTATGATGGCCGGAGAATGTGAGCCTATGTCCGCCGTTTCGACGCGCGAGAACCCTGCGTCCTTGAGCCAGTCCGTGTATTCGGCGAGCGTGTAGGTGCCTCCCTCTTCCGTGTTGACCAGCATGTTAAGGGCGAAAAGCAGCGCGTAGGGCGGCCCGGTTCTCTCGTCGTTCGGAATCATGTCTATGATTACCATGCGGCCTCCCGAACGAAGCGCCCTATGCAATCGCCGGAAGAGGTCTCTGGAAGAACGCTCGCCTTCGGAATGGACTATGTTGCCAAGAAGAGCCAGGTCGTAGCGCTCCTGACCGAAGTCCACCTCCTTCAGGTCTCCTGGAAGAAAATCGAAACGGTCTTCCAGGTTGTGGCGCTTGAGGTATTCTCTGGTCACGTTGAAGACGCCCGGAAAATCCTGCGCGGTGACGTGCGCCTCTCTGTCCGCCTCGGCCAGGGAGATGCCCCAGATGCCTGAGCCGCACGCGACATCCAGGACGCGCAGGCCGCTTTGAGCCTTGCCAGCCACCAGGGCATCGGCCAGGCGACGAGCAGGTCCCGTGTTTACGACGTGAAGGCTTCTGACCAGCATGGGAAAGAACTCTTCGGCTTTGGACTGCTCTCCTACCACACGCGCGGGCTTTCCGGTGCGAACCACTTCCGTCAGATGTCCCCAGGAGTTCCACATCTGGTCGCTCTCCATCATAGAGCCAAGATAGCTTGGGCTTGAGCGCACAAGAAACTGTTCCGCGAGCGGCGTCAATTCATAGCGGTCGCCGCTCTTAACCAGAAGTTGCAGGCCGGTCAATGCGTCCAGCAGCATCCCTGTGCCACGCTCTGTTGCGCCCGCAGCCTTCGCGACTTCAGCCGCCGTGTGGCTGCCACGCGCGAGGTGCGAGAAAAGGTCCAGTTGAAGGGACGCGGAGAGCACGCGCGAGGGCGTGAAAGAAAAGCTCATTTGCAGTAGATGTTCGGGGCCTAAAGCTTTCGGTGCAGGGGCTTCTGTACTCATCTTGAAGAATTCTCCGTTTATGAAATTATGATGAAGCTTTCAGACGTGAGTTTACACAGGAAGCTTTTTCAGGACAAAGCGCGCGCGACCCCTGCCGCCACGCGGGCATTGTTCTCAAGCAGGGCTATGTTGGCCCGAAGCGTCTGGCCGCGACTCGCCTCGCCCATGCGCGTCAAGAGAAAGGGCGTCAACTCGCGCCCCTTCACGCCTTCGCGTTCGGCCTCATCCAGAGCAGAGGTCAGAGCCTCTTCCAGCAGGTTCGAGGGAACTTCCGCCTCTGTAGGCACGGGCACGGCCAGGACGAGCGCGCCTTCTGTACCGAGCGCCGCTTGCGCCACGGCTATGCGCGCCACCTCTTCCGCACTATCCACGCGCGCGTCCACCTTAAGCCCGCTCGTGCGCGAGTAAAAGGCCGGCATCTCGTCCACACCGTAGCCCAGTAGCGTGACTCCGTGTGTTTCCAACCACTCGCGCGTCGCCGGAAGGTCAAGCACAATCTTGGCCCCGGAACAGACGATTATCATGGGAGTCTCGGCAAGCTCCGGCAAGTCCGCCGAGACATCCTGCAAAGTGCCGCGATGCACGCCCCCTATTCCGCCCGTGGCAAAGACTCGTATCCCTGCGCGGTGTGCAATCCACATGGTAGAAGCAACGGTCGTCGCACCGTTCCACTCACGGGCCACTGCCAGCGCAAGGTCGCGACGGCTTATCTTTTTAACATCCATGCTTTCGGCTACGCGCCTGACTTCATCTTTCGTCAAGCCTACGGAGAGCCTGCCCGCGAGGATGGCAATCGTAGCGGGCACAGCGCCGCCTTCGCGCACGGCATCTTCGAGGCGCAGGGCCGTTTCAAAGTTCAGAGGGCGCGGCAAGCCGTGGGCTATGACCGTCGATTCGAGCGCGACTACGGCACGGCCTGCGGCCAGAGCCTCTGTCACTTCGGGGCTGATTCGAAGCAGGTTGGAATCAAACATAAATTTAATAGAGAGCAGGCAAGGGGGCCTATCATCTTCCGGCTTAAGATTGATAAAGACAGAAGACAAAATATCACAGGTCGCGCACCATTGGCTTAACGCCGGGGGGTGGTCTGCTATAAAATAGCTGCTGCGTCCTAGCCAGCCGCAGGCGTCCAGGAAATCGCCTGAGCTGAATCCGGCGCAAGGGTATTTCGCGTATCCCTATCCTGGGAGCCGTGCTCCTTACCTTATCCGCACCACGAGTTTCTGATAGAGGGCGCGAGCCGCCACTAGCCTCCTCTGAGATTTTAAGAATTAGAGCCACCCGCTCTAGAGTCCGAGTCGTGCAGAAAGAGTTCTACGAAATCCTGATTAACAGCAGCGTGGACGGCATCCTGGCTTTTGACCTGGAGTGCCGCTATACGCTCTGGAATCCTGCTATGGCACGCCTTTCCGGCCTACCCCCGGAAAAGGTTCTGGGCAAATGCGCCTTCGAACTCTTCCCCTGGATTAAAGAGAAGGGTGAAGACCAATTTTTTCTGGGAGCCTTGAAGGGCAAGAGCACCATCACCCGTGACAGGTCATATTCAATCGCGCAGACGGGGCGCGAAGGTTTTTACGAAGGCTATTACTCGCCGCTTTATAACGCGGGTCAAATCGTCGGTGGCTTTGTCATCGTGCGCGACATCACGGAGCGCAAGCGCGCCGAAGAAGCCTTGCGCGAAAGAGAAAAGCTCTACCGCGACCTGGTCGAAAATAGCCTCGGCCTGATGTCCACGCACGACATGAAGGGCGTGCTGCTCTCGGTCAACCGTGCGGCAGCCGGAATGCTCGGCTACAGTCCCGAAGAGATGGTCGGCAGAAACTTCATAGACTTCATAGCGCCCTCCATGCACCCGCGCGTTCACCTTTACCTTGAGCAGTTGAAGCACGAGCCTACGGGCCACGGATTGATGAGGGTCATGACGCGCGCGGGCGAAGAGCGCATCTGGATTTATCGCAACACGCGTTACGACGAAGACGGCAAAGCCTCTTACGTGATAGGACACGCGCAGGACATCACGCAAAGGGTTCGCGCCGAAGAGGCGCTCAGGCAGGCACACGACCAGTTGGAGCTGCGCGTTGCGGAGCGCACAGCCGAGTTAAGAGAAGCAAACCTGATTCTTCAGGAGCAGATAGTCAGGCGCAAGCACACGGAAGCGGCGCTCAGAGAATCGGAAGCACGCTTTCGCAGCCTCTTTGAGAACGCGACCATAGGTTTGTACAGGACCACGCCGGATGGCCGCATCCTCCTGGCCAACCCGACGCTGATTCGTATGCTGGGCCACTCATCTTTCGAAGAGATGGCTAAGCGCAATCTTGAGACGGAAGGCTTCGAGCCCAGTTATTCGCGGCGGCAGTTCCGCGACGCTCTTGAGGTCGAAGGCCAGATAATCGGTCTCGAATCATCCTGGACGAAACTGGACGGCTCAAGGATTTCGGTGCGCGAGAGCGCGCGCGCCATACGAGACTCAACGGGGCGTGTGCTCTTCTATGAAGGGACTGTAGAGGACATCACGGAGAAGGTTCGAGCCGAAGAGGCTTTAAGAAGGCTGGCGGACCGATTGACGACCGTGCAGGAGGACGAGCATCGCCGCATCTCTCGCGGTCTGCACGACGAAGCGGGGCAGGCCCTGACGGCCCTTTCGGTTCGCCTGCACAGGCTTGAGCGCAGATTCACGGAAGAGAACGGGAACGCCGCAGACGTACGCAGAGAACTGGCAGAGCTTAGACAGATTGCACAGGATACGCAGGAGGGCCTGCGCCACATGGCGCGCACTCTGCACCCTTCCGTGCTTGAGCACTTCGGCCTGACCGAAGCCGTGCGCGCTTTCCTGCTGGACGCGAGCAAGGATTCCGCGACGGAGCTATTGACCGAAGCCGCGCCCGCCTTTCCGCGTTTCTCGCCCACGGAAGAGAGCGCTATTTACCGCATCGTGCAGGAAGCGGTCACTAATTCGCTGCGCCACGCGCGGGCCGGAAAGATTCTTGTAACTTTCAACAGCGATAATGGCTCGGCTCTCATTAGCATAGAAGACGACGGCAGAGGGTTCGATACGCGGGGCACGGCGGCCATGAGCGGCATAGGGCTCGTCAGTATGCGCGAGCGCGCAGAGATGATCGGCGGCCAGCTTCTCATAGCGTCGCGCCAGGGCAGGGGGACGCGCATCACGCTCAGCCTTCCCGTTAAGGATTGAGCAACGTAGAGCGCAATCCGGCCCTGCTCGCTCAAGGATGCACAAAGAAGGGAGCCTCTTTTTCCCACCATGTCGAAGGCGAACAGATGAGGACTACAATAATTCTAGCTGACGATCACGAGCTGGTGCGAAAAAGTATCGCGGCACTGCTGCGCGACGAGCCCGATTTTGACGTGGTCGCCGAATGTTCGAACGGGCGCGAGATGCTGGAGCTGGTCGCGCGCCACAGACCGGCGGTCGCCGTCATTGATGTCGCTATGCCGGAGCTGAACGGCATAGAAGCCGCGCGCCGCCTGCGCGAGCTAAGCCCTGAGACGCGCGTCATAGTCCTCTCTAACTATTCGGATGCCGCCTACGTGCGCGAGATGCTGGCGGCGGGCGCGGTCGGCTACATAGTCAAAAGCGGCGCGGCGCAGGACCTTATACAGGCCGTCAGACGCGGCACGCGCAGGCAAGTCTATCTAAGCGCAGCCGTGTCTGCCTTGGCCACAGGAGCCGGGAGACAGAACGGCCATAGAGAGGCTGATGATAGAACGCCGCGCCTTTCGCCGCGCGAGCGAGAGGTGCTACAACTCATAGCCGAAGGCCGCACGTCCAAAGAGGTCGCCGCACTCCTGGGCATCAGCGCCACCACGGTCAAAAGCCACCGCAATCACATCATGGAGAAGCTGGACATTCACGACAAAGCGAGCCTCACGCGCTACGCCATACGCATCGGCCTGATTAGAATCGAATAGAGCAGAGGCTTAGTCAAAAAGAAAGAGAGCTACTAACCTCTGACCTCTAGCCTCTGCTTTTAGCCTTTTTACTTTTGCCCTTGGTTTCGTTTTCGTCTGGCGCTTTTTCGCCGCGCTCCTTAGCGTCGGGCGCTCCCTTTTCCGCCGCCGCGTTCTCGATTTCGGAATTAATCTCCCCGCCTATGAGGATGGCCAGCCCGGTCAGATAAAACCAGAGCATCAACACAATGACCGCGCCGAGCGAGCCGTAGGTGGCGCTGTAGGAATCGAAAAAGCGCAGGTAGACGCGGAAGAGCACGGAGACCAGAATCCAAAGTGCTACGCCTATCAAAGAGCCAGGCGTGACCCACTTCCAATCCTGATCCTTCAGGTCCGGCGCGAAGAAATAGATGAGGCTGAAAGAGAGCAGTATAAAGAAGAGCACTATCGGCCACTGCAAAACTGCCCATACGGTGGTGAAGAGATCGCCCAATCCGTAACTGACCGCAATCTTGTCCGCAATCTCGCCGCCGTAGAGTATGAGCACGAGCGCCGTCATGGTTAAGATAGCTATGGCAATCGTAAGGCCGATGGAGACAAGTCGCGCTCGCCACCAGGGCCTTGACTCTTTCACGTTGTAGGCGGCGTTGAGAGATTCGCTGATTGCGCCCATGCCGTTCGAAGCAGCCCAGAGCGCGGCCAGTATGCCGAAAGAAATCTTGTCGCCCCCGCTCGACTGGGCCACGCTCCTCATGGTGTCGTCAACGAGTTGGAAGGCCGAAGGAGGCATGACCTGGCTCAGGTAGTTGAAGAGGCTATGGCGCAGGCCCGTGCCCGAACCTAAGAGAATGCCTATGACTGAGGTCAGGAAGATGAGGAGCGGAAACAACGCCAGCAGGAAGTAGTAGGAGAGCTGAGCGGCGCGACCCCAGAGGTCGTCTTCATTCATCTGTCCCCAGATGCGCTTTCCCAACTGCTTCCACGTCAGGCCGCCCAGGCTCCACATGGACTCAAGGCCCTTCTTTTCACGTTCAAGCGACATCGCTACCTCCCAGGAAAGGAAAAAGTAAACAGGCAAAAGTTAAGAGAAGGACGCGTGTTGCTCTTCCTCTCAACTTTTTTGCCTTTTACCTTTTTACTTTTTCCTTTTCTTGGCTTTTCTATTTTTCAAGTGTAAAGAAGCTGCGGATGCGCTTGAGCAGGTCGCCCTGCGCGTTGCGCATGCGTTGGTGCTTGGCCTCTTCGTTGAGCCCTTCGCGTATGGCTTCCAATTCAACGCGGCGGCGCGCAAGCACGTGAGAGATGTCCTCTGCGATTTCCGGGCGGCTTCGAATAATCTCGTTGAAGGCGGCTTTATCCAGCCGGTAGCATTCGACGTTCGTCAGAGCGAAGATGGTGGCCGTACGCGGCTCGCCCGTCATCAATCCCATCTCGCCGAAGAAGTCGCCTTCGTGCAGGGTCGCGACTTTCTTCGAGAGGTTGCCGTTAACGGCGACGCGCACCTCCGCCTCGCCCTTCGTCATGATGTAGAGCCAGTGGGCCTCGGCCCCCTGCCTTGTGATGGCTTCGCCGCTGCCGAAGGGCGCAACGCTCAACTCTTCCGCGAGCCGCCGCTTCTCGTCATCCTTCAACGTCTGGAAAAGCTCTACGCCGGAGAGCGTTTTGACGCGATGCTCTATCTCTTCACGGCGCTTACGCTCGCGCCGGGTGGCGTCGTCCTCCGTTATGAAGAGCGACTGCGCCGGGATGGAGAGCGGAATGCCCGCGCGCATCAGCGCAAAGTAGACGCGCGAGCGCACGACGGAATCCGTGGGGTCTGTGAGCGCAAGGTCCGTCAGCCAGTAGCGCGCGGCGTAGCGCGCGTAGGAGTCGGCAAAGTCTATGACGAGGCAGTGCGGCGCAGGCTCGCGCGCGACGTTCGGAATAGGCTCGGCCTGAAGCGCCTTTTCGACCGCAGCGATGACAGCCGCCGGAGCAAAGCGGAAGTCCACGTTGAAGTAGACCCACTGGCGATGCTGTATGGGTGCGCCCGAACGACGCCCCAGAAGTGTTACCTGCCCCTTCATCAGGACACTGTTCGGAATGACAATCGTGTCCCAGTTGCGCGTCTCTATGGAGGTCTGCCGCCAGCGAATCTCCTTGACCATTCCCTCCTGCTGGTCTATGCGAACCCAGTCGCCCACGCCTATAGTGCGCTCCATCTGAAGCGCCATCCCGCCCATGATGTTCCCTAAAGTGTCCTGGAGCGAAAAGCCTACGACCGCCGTGATGACTGCTGAAGTTGCGACGATGCCCGTCAGGTCAACGCCGCTCTGAGAAAGCAGCGTGATGGCCGCGATGATATAGGTGAAGGCTACGAGCAGATCGCGCATGATGCGCGGCGGTTTCAAGCGTACCGCATCCAGCAGCACGTCAAAGAGCAACACGCTCGCCAGGTTGATGACGGCGACCGCTTCTATGAATCGTGCCATCCAGCTAATCCACCGAAACACAGTGTTCAGTGGACTCGCTATTGCTCCCTTCGGGTCAGCGCCGTAAGAGATGAGAATGCCGCTCGTCAGCATCCCCAGAAACGAGAGCGCAAACAGAATGATGGTCGCACGAATACGCATACGCTCCGCCGGAACAAGGACGACGAGCGCGAAAGCGACCACTATAAAACCGAGCACGACCCAGAAGTAGTAACTGGGCATGCCCGCCGCGTTCTGTACGTTCTGCCAGAAGCTCATAGACGACCAAGAAAAGTAGGAGTGTGGAGGAAAGAACCGTGCGGTCTATAGCGCTCCACGAATGGAGGCGAATCTTAACATGAGATGAAGCCCGTGTGACACAAATGTTTTAGGCGCGCCGCGCCGCAAAGGAAAAGAGAAGCGCTCGAAAGCGCTCTTAAGAGTTGAGGAGCCTTGAAAAGTTTAGGGCGTCGTCGCAACCAACACGCTCAGGTTACTTGACCATAGTGCCCGTGCGGCTCCAGCGCGTGTTTGTGAAGAAGGCGGAAATCTTGTCCACCAGCCCATCGCCCACGGGTGCGCTCTCGTCATAAGACCAGTAGACGAACATGGCGCGGCCTATGATGTACTCGCGCTTGACCACGCCCCACTCTCGGCTGTCCGCAGAGTTGTTGCGGTTGTCGCCCATGACAAAGTAGGAGTCCGCAGGGACGTTGAAGGGCTTGCCGTTGACCGCGTAGTTGAAGCCGGAGAAGGCCGAGATGTCTTCGCCTCCGTCGCGCGTGATGGGGTCGTAGTAGACAGTGTATGGCCCCGTGCCGGAAGGCTTCGGGTCGTTCTTTATCTCAAGCGGCGCGTTGTGGCCTGGGTCGTCGGCAGTCAGCCGCCGCTCGTCCAGCAGCTTTTCGTTGATGTAGACGTGCTCGCCGCGCACTTCCACGCGGTCGCCCGGCAGCCCTATGACGCGCTTGACGTAGTTGGTCTTGAAAGGCTGATTGTCGGGGCGATTATCGCCCATAGGGTTGTTGGGATTGCCCGGATACTTAAAAACTATGATGTCGCCGCGCCGTATGTCGCGCTGCGGAAGGAAAGGAAGCACGGGGCCTGGCGCGAAGATGAACTTGTTGACGAGCAGGTGATCGCCTATGAGGATGGTGTTCTGCATGGAGCCCGTGGGTACTTTGACGGCCTGCACCACGAAGGTCATGCCGAAGAGCGCCATGATGACCGTCACCACGGCGGATTCAAAATACTCGCGCCAGATGCTCTTCGGAGGCCCCTTGGGTTTTTCGGTCTCCTTCGTGGTGCCCTCGCGCCCGTTGCGGCTCGCAGCCCCCGCGCCGGGCTTCACACGATTATCCTCAACCGTCGCATCATCTGTCTCTACGGGCGGCTCGGCCACTCCCGCGCTCGTCAAATCCTTGCTCATAAAATTATCCTAGTCGCGCATTGCTCGCGTGGTCAAGCTCACGACTGAAATACGCAGCCCGCGAGTTTTTGTTTCGCTCGCGGCTATGCTTTTCCTTGTCTCAATCAGCCGCTTGCTCTTCTGCGCCTTCCATGATTCCATCCAGGGCTAAACGTGCGGCCTCCGTTTCGGCTGCCTTGATGGTGCGACCCTCGCCGCGCACGTTCGCGCCGCCTTCCCAACTGACTTCGACGTGAAAGGTGCGGCGATGCGGCGGCCCTGTGGTTTCGACCACATTGTACTGCGGTGCCGTGTGATGCTCTGCCTGAAGGCGCTCCTGCAATAGTGTCTTGTAATCGGCTGCGGCTGCGCGTTCGGGGTCCGTCTTCTCCAGTTCGTCGCAGAGAGCGCTGGTCACAAAGTCCGTTGCGGGCTGCAACCCTCCGTCCAGAAAGATTGCGCCGAGCACGGCTTCGAAAGCGTCCGCCAGCAGAGCCCGTTTGCCGCGCCCTCCGGTTTTCTCTTCGCCCACGCCCAGGCGCAGGAATTCGCCAAGGCGAAGCTCCTTCGCAGCTTTAGAGAGCATGGGCGCGCTCACCAACCTGTGCTTCATGCGCGACAATTCGCCTTCGGTCGCGTTCGGGGTCGAGAGAAAAAGATGATTGGCTACGATGAGGCCCAGGACGGAATCACCCACAAACTCGAACGCCTCGTTGTGAAGCTGGCGTGCCTTCTCTTCGTCGCCGGGCGCGACCTGCTCGTGCGCCCAGGAACGGTGCGTGAGGGCGCGCTCCAGCAGACTCCTGTCCTGAAACTCGTAGGCCAGAATCTCTCCCAGCTCTTGAAGGTCCGGTGCGGCGGGGCTGCGTTTCTTCACAATGCGATGGATTGTAGCACGAGAAAGCCGCGCCCGAAGCTCATGGAAGATTCCAGAGGCTTCCGGGCGCGGCTTTTAGTTTCTCAGCCCACAGGCTCTTTGCCAGAGAGAGAGGCGCTAAAGTCTTCGCTTAGCGCCTTGGAGTCTTACCCGTGTTGTTCGTAGCGGGCGTAGTGGTCGAAGCAGGCGTAGTCGCAGGCTTCTGTCCAGTCGTAGCGCCCGTCGTGGTCGTGCTGGTGGTTGGCGTCGTGCCGGTCGTAGTCGTCTGTGATGTTGCAGGTGCCGTGGTCGTGCTCGCAGATGCGCCCGTGCCCAGTGGCTCGGTCGGCAGCGGCTTGGCCAGGATGCCCGCGATGTACTCGTTGAGTCCGGCGTCGGAATTATCATGACGGAACTTGTAGAGCGGCGTCAGGTCGCTCATGGCAGCCGTCTTGAGCCCCGCGTATTTCGGGTCGGTCGCAAGCGCTATGGCGCGAGCGTAAGCATCAATCATGCGGTCAACCACCGCGTTGACTCTATCGGAGATAGCCTTGCAATCGGGCGTCGCCTGCTGCTCGGCTGTGGTGCAGCGCGCCTTGAAATCGGCGGCGACCTTCGTGTACTCAGCCGAGCGATAAGCGTCGGCCAGGAAGAGATAGGTCTGCGGGTCCTTCTTGGTCGCGCCCTCGAAGCCTGCGGCCTTGATGTAGTAGCCTATGGCCTCGCTCGGATTGGTCTTCAGAGAGAAGAAGCCCAGGGCCGAGTGCAGCCATCCGAGCGTCTCGTCTCTCTTATCGAAAGGCTGGCCGCTCTGGATAATCTGAATCGACTTGCGCGCGTAGTTGGCGGCCTCGGCGTTGAAGCTCTCGTTCTTGTTGACGCCTGCGGCATAGAGCGCCGCGAAGACCGCGTTATTGAGCGTGCGAACATCGCCGGGCTCGTCGGCCAGAATAGCCTTGGCGGCCCCGAAGGCTTCAGCGTATTTCTGCTGGCGGAGCAAATCTTCTACCTTCGCCTTGCGGCCCTCTTTCTCTTTGGCCTCGTAGGCAGTGACCCACTTCGACAGGTACTTGGTCTGATCGCTTTCAGCCGGGTACTTCTGCAAATACTCCCTGGCTATCGCGGCTGCTGCCGCCTGGTCTGTTTTATAAGTATCTAGAAACTTCTGGTAAAGAGCGGCCTTCGCCTCTTCGTCGCCTTGCTGCACGGCGGTCGCCGCGAGCGGTTGCGTGGTCCGCGCGACGGCAGGCAGCCAGATGGTTGCAGCGAGCGCGCAAAGGGCTATGATTCTAAGTAGCTTTTTCATCGGGCGCATATCCTCCAAGACTTATCTTTTCTCTCTCTCTTAAATTTCTAACGGGGGTATTGTACAGCGAGCGGGCCTTATTTTTTCAAAGCATCACGCCACCATTCAGATGCGTGGGCTTTATGCTCGGTTGCCGCTCCAACCTTAAGCGCAACTTCCGGCAAACAGTGAGTATGCCATAGAAAGAGCGTTTTGATGACAGGGCAAACCAAAAATTCAGGATGCGCAATAATCCTGCAATAAACGCCCCCGTGTCAAGCCATCCTACTTAATAAAAGAAGAGGCGCGAGCCCGCCTTTTCTTCCGCACAAAAAAACTGCGCCGGACTTTCCAGACGAATCTACGAAAGCCCGGCGCGGGGTGGTTTTGTTTGACGGCAAGCCGAAAGTCGCGGCTTTAACTCTCCGTCTATGGTCTGGTGGTCAGAACGCGTCGCGGACGCTGTTCGTTGGATGTGCCTCCGGTCTGCTGCTGAACCGTGGACGGCGCGGGAATCGGGCGCACGGTCGTTTCCGTCGGACGAGTCGGAGCCGTCATGACGACGCTCTTGTTCTTGCTCGCGCCGCTAGTGGAAGGAAGGCTGTCGCTCGTCACGCCGCCTGCATCGTCGGCTGTGTCGCCCTCTTCCTCATCGCTCAGGGCGGCTGCCGCCTTCGGGTCTATCTTCGGACGCGGCGTTAAGTCTGCGGGCGTAGTCGCAAGCATGTTGTTGCCGGTGCCCACACCGCCGAAGCGCGATTCGAGTCCCTTGTAGATCTTTCCGGCTATGCCTGCGGCGACGCGACCGCGCTCGCCTGAGCCGCGAGTGACCACGACTACGGCCAGACGCGGATTAGCCACCGGCGCGAACGAGCCGAAGAGCCCCAGCCAGCTTCCCTGCCCGATGCAAGTGCCGGTCTTCCCAGCCGCAGGCAGCATAGCGTCATACGCTCCCTTACCCGTTCCGTAATTGACGGAGCCTATCATGCCTGGAATCATACGCAGCAGGGCGTCCTGCGGAATATTCAACTGGCGGCGAACTTCCGTTTTGAACTGGACGGTCTCTTTGGGCGTGCGCGGCATGTGCGGCACAAGCAGTTTTCCGCCGTTGGCTATGGCCGATACGAGCGTGGCGAGCTGAATCGGCGTGACCTCGAAATCATCTCCGTGCGAGCACATGTGGTTGACGGCGTAGCCCGTCTTATAAACGGGGACGCGCCCCTGATACTCCGAAGGGAAATTAATCCCCGTGCGCTCGCCAAGGCCAAGCTCGCGCGCGTAACGAATCATGCGGTCGAATCCTACGCGCCCGCCCACGTTCTGAAAATATCCGTTGTTTGAATATGCCAAAGAGTCCGTCAAATCAATCGAGTTGGAAGAGACGTTGACGGTAGAGGCAGGGTCAATCACCTTCTCTGTCAGACCTGCAAGGCCCGTGACCAGCTTGACGGTCGAGCAGGGCTTGAAGCCGCGCCGCAGAGCCCATTCCTGATTGACGACCGTGTAGACGCGGCCCGTCTTAGGGTCCATGACGACGACTGTTCCGGCTCGCCCGCCCAGGGCGGCCACGGCTATGCGGCGCACCTCCAAATCTTCGCCCGTCGTCTCGTCCTTGGCTATGTTGGCCATAGCCTCGTCGCGCAACGACTGGTCTGCGGCACGCTGGCGAGCGATGGCAGCCTGGCGCGCAATCTCTGCGCGTCTTGCCGCCTCTATGGCTTCGCGGCGGCGGCGTTCCGCCTCGCGCCGTGCTTCAAGACGAGAGGCCGCGCGGCCAGCCTTTCCTTTACGGTCGTCGCGGCTGGCCGTCTGCTTCTCTCGCGCAGAGGCTTTTCCGCGTGAGCGGTCCGCGCGCTCATCTTTCGCAGACTTCTCGCGCCCGCGTGCCGTGCGAGCGTTCCTGGCATTATCTTTTTTGGAGTTCTCTTTTTTGCTTGGGGCTGCGGCGCGGCGACGCTGTGCCGGTGCCGAGATGGAGAATAAGAGCGAAAGAAGGAGGAGACTGAGCGCAAAGCGCGTAGGGGTATGATTATTAAGGGTCATCTACAAGGGCCTCACTTCTGGAAATATTTCAGGGTTTACATTTCAACGGCTCGCTTCCCGCACGAGCCATTACGAGGGAGTCTCGCCCGCACCTTGCGGGCAAGCCGGAGCGTGCCGCCACTGAGACGGCTCTGCACATTGTTGTTGGTCGAAGTATTGAAAGTCTGCATCAAAATAGTCTTGCGACTCGTTTGGCTCTCTTCAAACCAGGTTCGTCTGTTCGGTGAAGTGGGAGAGTTCCCAAATGGCGGTCTCTGGGGAGTTTGCGTCGAGACCGTCAGTAACTATAACATCTCATGTTTAAGCGCAGCAATAAAATTATCAGCCGGTGGCAAGGTTTCAGTAACAAACGGTCAAGCTGACTTGAAGATGTATTAAAATTTTACTGAGCTAGGGAGCCGGATTTTCAAAATCGGCAAAATCCCGGCAGGGTTTGCAACCGTCAAGGGCTGTCTGGAGTTTGAATCATGAGCGTGCCCAATATCTTCTACAGTTTTCGCATACGCCTGCTGCTCGTGCTGGCGGGGCTGCTCGTGACGACCCTCGGTCTTCAGTACTATCTGAATCGCCGCGCAGAGCACAAGCAGGCCGCTCTGAATGAGAGAGCCCGACGGGAGAGCGCGCGTGTCACGGGCGAGCAGGAGAAAGCTCTGTCTGCGGCGACGGCGCTCGGCGTCGAAAGCATCTCGAAACAGGAGTGGCTCTACAATCTTCGTAAGGAGGCAAAGGAGCCTCTGCTTGATGAGAGCGCCGGGCGCGTCATGAATATACTGGTCGTAGACGACCAGGGACGCGTGCGTGACAGCCTCAAAGATTACAATCCCATCCAGAGGGAAGACGGCACCCGCGAATACTTTGATTTACAGGACGTACAGTTGCCGCCGCTAATCCGGGCTGAGCAGTTGGGAGACTACAAGGCTCACCTGCCTGCATCCGCGCTTGCGCCGGTCCCGGAAGGCGCGGGCGAGCCGCGCTCCTTCGCCTTTCCCGTCGAGACTGAAAAGGGACGCTGGTACGTCATCGTCGCTTTAGGTTCTGCGGACGCGCCCAGCGGACAGGTCAACAGCGAGGAAGCGAGCACGCTTCTTTACACGCTGGTCGTTCTGCTTCTGGTCATCATACTGACTACTATCCTGGTCTGGCGATTCACGCGCCCGATTAAGTTTCTGTCTGAAGCTGCGCGTCGCGTCGCGGCGGGCGACCTGGATTTTCGCGTGCCTGCGGAACGTCGCGACGAGATGGGAGCGCTCGGCGCGCGCTTTAACGAGATGATCGCGGGCCTGGGTCGCACGCGAGAGCTGGAATCGCGCCTCAATCAGGCGGAGCGCTCGGCTGTGGTGGGCCGCCTTGCCTCAGCCATCGCGCACGAGATAAGAAACCCTCTCAACTACATCAACCTCACGCTGGACCACCTGCGCACGGCCTTTGCGCCCGAAGATGCCAAAAAGCGCGAGACGTTCGAGCGCCTGGCCATACAGCTTAAGAAAGAGGTCGCGCGCATCAACACGCGCATCACTGAATTTCTAAAGTACTCGCGCCCGACGCCGCTTGAGTTTCGCCCGCTTGACTTGCGCTCTCTGACCGAGGATGCGCTTCGCATGGTGGAAGTGCAGGCCGCAGAGAACAGCATCGAAACGCGCATCGAAACCGAAGGGCGCATCCCCACCATCATGGGCGACGAAGATTCCCTGCGCTCGGTCTTTACCAATCTAATCATCAACGCTCTTCAGGCGATTGACGGCGAGGGGGGCCGCCTGACGATTCATCTGGCTGGAGAAAAGGGTGGGCGCGTTGCTCGCGTTGACATCACGGACACGGGCCGAGGCATCCCGCCCGAAAATATCTCGCAGGTCTTCGAGCCATATTTTTCGACCAAAGAGACGGGCACAGGTCTGGGGCTTGCAATCGTCAAGAAGGCCGTGGATGACCACAAGGGGACAATCACGGTTCATTCAAAGCAGGGCGACGGCACGACGTTTACAATCACGCTGCCCGCCACGCAAAATGGTGAAAGAGTAAGTGCAGGCTAGTTAATAAACGGTTATCATTACGCATCGTTCTCTTTTTCCTAAATCAGACATGTTGGAGTAGGCATGGGACGCAAAAGCATACTTGTTGTTGATGACGAAAAATCGCAGCGCGAAATCCTTGAGATGATTCTGTCAGGCGAGGGTTACGACGTGACTACCGCCGCGAGCGGCGAGGCCGCGCTACGCTTCGCCAAGGAGCGCAGGTACGACCTAGTGCTGACGGACCTGAAGATGACCGGCATGGACGGCATAGAGCTATTGCAGCATCTACTGGCGCAGGACTCATCCATCATCGTCATCCTGCTGACGGCGCACGGCTCCATAGAGTCCGCCAAAGAGGCGCTTCGTCGTGGCGCATACGATTATCTTCAGAAGCCATATGACCGCGAACAACTGCTCGACACCATACGACGCTCGCTCTCGAAGCTGGACGAGCTTGACCGCGAGATAATCTCCGACTCGCCGGAGATGGAGGCGGTCAAGAAGATGATAATCAAGGTCGCGCGCTCAAACTCAACGGTTCTGATTCGCGGCGAGTCTGGCACGGGCAAGGAGCTGATTGCGCGCGCCATTCACACCCAGAGCCCGCGCGCCTCCGAGATGTTTCAGGCCGTGAACTGCGCGGCCATCAACGAGAATCTTCTGGAATCCGAGCTGTTCGGACACGAGAAGGGTTCTTTCACAGGCGCGCACGCCGAGAAGAAGGGACTCTTCGAGGTGGCGGATCGCGGCACGCTCTTTCTGGACGAGATTGGCGAGCTTGACATAGGCATGCAGGCCAAGCTGCTGCGCGCCCTTCAGGAGCGAAAGATACGGCGCGTGGGCGGCACACGCGAGCTTCCTGTTGACGTGCGCGTCATCGCCGCTACGAACCGCGACCTGCAAGCGATGAAAGACGGCAAGCAATTCCGCGACGACCTTTACTACCGCATCAACGTGCTCTCGATTGACGTTCCCCCTTTGCGCGAGAGACGCGACGACATACCCGTGCTCATCAATCACTTTCTGAACAAGTACACGCGCAACACCGGGCGGCTCTGTAACGGGCTGACGCCGGAGACGCGAAGGCTCATGCAGGAATACAGTTGGCCCGGCAACGTGCGCCAGCTTGAATCAGCCGTCGAGCGCGCGTTGCTGCTGTGCGAAGGCCCCATGATAGACGTGGAAGACCTGCCGCTTGAGATTCGACAGGAGACGCGCCCCGCGCCCGCAGGCGCATTCAAGCTGCCGCCCGAAGGCATCTCGTTCGAAGATGTCGAGCGCGACTTGATAATTCAGGCTATGGAACAGACCGACTACAACATCACCAAGGCAGCAAAGCTCCTGGGGCTGACGTTCCGCACGCTTCAGTACCGGCTGGAAAAGTTCGGCATCAAGAAGGGGCGAGGCGAAGGGCAGGAGTAAAGAGTAGAGAGCGGAATGCAAAAACGGGAGGGTGCGAGCGTTCAAGGGCATGTGTGTGACCGTTCAAACAAAAGGAGTCAAACCATGCGAACCGTAGCCATCTGCATCTTGGCTGCAACCCTTCTCGTGCTTGCAGGCTGCGCCGCCAACCGCGAAGCATCCAGAAGCGTGGCCCAGAGACAAACGACAGAGCCCGCCGCAGCGCCCCAGACCACTACGCCCTCTTCCGCTACAGCCGAAAAGCCTTCCGCAGTTCAGGACGGCGAGATGAAGAAGGCTTCGCTTGCCAACGCCGAAAATTCGCAAGGGTCAGTCACCGTCACCGAGCGCAAGATAATACGAAACGCCGAGCTGACTATTGAGACGAATGATCCGGGCGCGGGACAGCGCAGCATAGCCTCCATAGCCGAAGCCAAAGGCGGCTTCGTAGTCACGTCCGAATCCAAACAGAGGAATGCCGAAGGGCAGATGAAGCCGGACATGATTGTGACCATCACCGTGCGCGTGCCGTCGGCGCAGTTCGACGCGGTGGTGAACGAGATACGCGGCAACGGCAACCGCGTCGCGCAGGAGAAGATAACGGGCCAGGACGTGACGGAGGAATACATTGACCTTGAGGCTCGCATACGCGCCAAGCAGGCTCTGGAAGCGCAGTTCATGGAGATAATGAAACAGGCCAAGACCGTGCAGGACGCGCTGGAAGTCCAGCGACAGCTCTCGGACGTGCGGGCCGAGATTGAGAGGATTGAGGGGCGTCGCCGGTTTCTTGAGAACCAGTCCAGCCTCTCCACCATCACCGTCACGCTTCAACCGCCCACGACGATAGTCAGCACCACAGGCTTCTTCTACAGCGTGAAGCGCGCCTTCGGTGAAGGATTGGACGTAGCTGCCGCCATCACGCTCGGCCTGATAAGCATAGTGGTTGCGCTGCTGCCCATTCTTATCTTCATAGTGCTGCCGATTTTCCTGCTCGTGCGCTATCTGATTCGCCGCGCCGGTCGGAAACCGGCCACCTGGCAGGCGCAGCCTCCGCCAACGCAGCCGCCGCCGTCCGCCACAGCAACCTGATTAAACCTTGAACACTTATGAATCGAAATCTTTCAACAGTTCTCTTCCTTATCTTTCTCTCTCTCTCAGCCGCCTGCTCGTCGGGCGGCCCGGAAAAGAGCGCCAACAATACGAGCGCACAGCAGAACGCACAGGCGACACCTGCGAAGTCTTTGCCGGAGGATGTCGTGGTGGCGAGCGCCGAGAAGGTTGTGCTTCAGGCGGGAAAGCCCGCGCAGGCGAACGTGAAGCTGGCTATCAAAGACGGCTACCACATCAACGCCAACCCGCCGTCACAGTACCAGATTGCCACGCAGTTGACTCTGGAGCAGGCCGAAGGAATAACGGCTGATAAGCCCACCTATCCGCCTTCGATTATGAAGAAGTTCAAGTTCTCGGAACAGCCCCTGGCCGTCTATGAAAAGGAGGCTGTGATTAATCTTCCGCTCACGGCGGCGGCCACCGCCGCCAAGGGAGAGCGAAGCATTCCGGCGCGGCTGCGGTTTCAGGCTTGTGACGACGAGGTCTGCTATCCTCCGAAGAATTTGCAGGTCCAGATTCCGGTCTCGATTAAGTAAGCACAAGGGGTTTCAAGTTAAATGACAGCAGAAACGATGCAGGCCGAGCGCCTGTGGATGATTGTCGCCGGTCTCTGCATGATAGTTGCCGCGACGGCGCTCATCTGGCGCTGGAACCTGGAAGTGGCTTTCGTAGCCGCAACGCTCGGCGTCGTCTGCTGGTTTCTCAGCTTGAGAAATCGTTTGAAGAAAACTATTGTTGACGACCAGGAGATTGATGAAAGCCTGGATTCGGAAGAAAGCGATGAGAATCAATAAACGACTCACACTACTCGCGCCTCTGGCCCTGATTATGATAGCGGCTGTGCCGCAGACGCTTCTGAGCGCATCGAGCGACGATGCCACTGAAGTTCGTCAAACCGTTCAACGCATCTTCAATCAGATGAAGTCGCACCAGTATGGCGACCTCTATGACTCGCTCTCAGCCTCTTCGCGCTCGCGCATCTCGCGCCAGCGTTTCACCAGCAGCATGCAGAAGTGGGACGACTCTTACAGGCTTGAGAGAATAGAGGTCGGGAAACCCAGGGTGCGCGGCAACAACGCCGTGGTTGACACAATCATCTACGGGCGCATCCTTAAGCCATCCGAAGGCGAAGGCAAAATCGTGGCGCAGCAGACGCTCGTGCGCGAAGACGGCCAGTGGCGCATAGCCACCGCCTCGGCAGGAGCGGGCTTGAGCAATCGTCCGGCGCGCATCTACCTCAAACAGGATGGGCGATGGGTGGACATAAGCGCCGCCATACGCTCCGCAGCCGGGCGACGAAGAAGCTGATAAACAGAATTAGGACTCAGAATTCAGGAGTCAGAATAAAAGGCTGAAACCATCTTTATTCTGACTCCTGAATTCTGAGTCCTGAATTCTAATATCAGAACAGGTCTGTAAAGGAGAGTTGCGCTGTTTCTCGCTCCTCTTCCGCCTGGTGGCGAGAGGAGCGCGTGCGGCCCGCTCCGTCCAGGGCTTCGCGCACAGAGGGAAGATGAAAGCGCACTAGGCGCGGCGTCAGTCGAATCGAAGGGATGCGACCGCTGCGAGCGAGGCGGCGCACGGTCGCTTCCGAGACTTGCAGAACGGCTGCAAGCTGTCGCGCCGTCAGGAATTCATCGCGCGTCTCATCCTTTTGGGGTGCCTGATCCTTCATTCGATTAACTCACCCCTACGGTTTTGATGGCTCTACTTCTGAGCCGGTTCGAGCGTGAGCGCTACACTATAAACCACTGCGTCATCAACCTCTATATCTTTAGTCGCGGGAGCTGCGCCGTCGGCCTTCACGGTAATGCGATACTTCGCACGGTCGGGCGGCAGGCGAAAGACAAAGATTCCCGTCTCCGTAGTGACGCGGTTATCTAGCTTCTTCAGGCTGCCATCGGCTTCTATGCGGGCGATTTCAACGCGCGCGCCCGGTATGCTGCGCCCTCCTGTAGAAAAGACGCTGCCGCGAACCTTGGCTATTGAGCCTTCATCGACAGTCAATATCAGGCGGTCGCCGAGCGTGCGCACCTTGCCTGCGCGCACCTCTACGTTGTTGATGGTGCCCACGCTCAGGCCGGGCTTTCTGAAGGTCACAGCATAAACGCCCGGCTGGAGCCCGTTGACTGTAAACTCGCCTCTGGCGTTCGTAGTAGTATGCGTTATCTCGCGCTCCTCCTGCCTGATGATGACCTCCACATCCGAAGGCTTGCCCGTCTCCACGCGCACGCGCCCCTTTATGCTGCCCGTAGCCTTGTCGCCCTGAGCCGACGCCGTGAGGCTCAGAAAAAGGAGGAAGGCAAGGGCTATGGCCGGTTTAAATCTACTCATTAGTTCTTCTCCAAAATGATTGTGCCCCTTCGGGGGCCGGGAATTTACAGGAGCGCTCGCGTATCCTGAATTATAGCACGCTCTTCCACATGAGATGCCGCCCGTAGAGCATGGCCGGAAGGGTTGATGCCTGCGACTCCCCCTGGTGTTGCCTTCAATGCGCGTCTGGCAACAAGGGGCGCAATCAAAGTATAATCGCCTGCGGTAGCTTTTATGTCGCCTTTCGTTAAATCCCTCCGCGCCCCTCTTACGCGCGTGCGAGCGCACGTCGCCTCTTTGCTCTGCGCGCTTCTTTTAATCTTCGGCTTTACGACTTTTCTACAGGCCCAGCAACCGCAGCCTGCCGAGAGACCGCGCCGCGTAAATGAAGAGCCGGAGCAACAGGGCGAGCCGGATGAAGTCCTGCGTATAGATACGGACCTGGTGCTGGTTGACACGAGCGTGACGGACGCCGAAGGCAAGCCCGTGCGCGGACTGCGCGCCGAAGACTTCAAGATTTACGAGGACGGGAAAGAGCGCCCCGTAGCCTTCTTCAACGTAGAGCAGCGCTTCGGGGCAAAGCGTCCCATCGCGGTCGTCTTCGCGCTGGACGTTTCCGGCAGCATGACGCCGGAGGAGATTGGGCGACTGCGCGGTGCCATGCAGCTCTTCTCCAATCGTCTTTTCGAGACCACCTCCTCGGTCTTCGCCATCATGGCCTTCGGGATGAAGGTCAAGACGATTCAGTCCTTCACGGGCGACGCGCAGAAGCTCTCGCGCGCCTTCGACCGTCTGGAGCGAGAACCGAGCGGGCTTTCCACTCACACCTTCGACGCCGTGGACGACGCCGTGCGGCTTCTGGTCAGGAGCGCCCCGCGCACTCGCGAGCGCAGGCTTTTGAAGCGCGCCGTCATAGTCATCACGGACGGCTTTCCCGTCGGCGACGTGGTCGCACCGAGCACAGTGATTGAGCGGGCCAACGCGGCGGACGTGAGCGTCTACACCGTAACTTTGCCGTCCTATTCCAGAATGCTGGTTTCAGCCGAGCGCCAACCGTTGCCTACGCCTCTGGACGTGAGCGGGCTGGCGGAGAAGACGGGCGGCTTGAGCGTGTATGCAACTGATAGGGATTTCGAGCCGCTATTTCGCGCGCTCGCCGAAGAGGTAACTTCAAGTTACGTGCTGGCCTTTTATCCTGATGATGCGAAGAGGCGCGACGGGCTTTCGCACACCATTCGCATAGAGGGACCGCCGGGGCTGACCATACGACAGAGCCGCCCAAGCTATAAATATGAAAAGTGATGAGTAAGGAGTGATGAGTGATGAGATAAAAGCTTTCCTGTCTTTTACTCATCACTCCTTACTCATCACTGCTTTTTCAGTAGTCGTCGTCTTCGTCCATATCATCGTCGTCCAAATCCTCTTCTTCGACGATGTCCATCTCGACGGGGTCCAGACCGACGATTTCCAGATCGGTCCCGCACTCTTCGCACGAGACTATATCGCCCTTGTCAGCGTCCGTATCAACGTGGACGTCAGCATCACATTCGGGGCATGTTCCGGTCGGCACTTTTACTTTTCCTCCAGCGCATTAAAAATTTAATGGCAGTGGCGCACCCGCTTGGTCTCAAAAGAGGGGGAGAACCTCTACCTTCGTATTTGATTGAACGCCGACAATCTACCTGCGACCGCCCAGAATTGCAATATACATTTTTCAAACTAACAAAGCCGCGATGAATAAAGGAAGTTTCCGCCAATTATCTACGGGCGGCGAGAGGGGGCTAGGGATTCCAGCCGCCTTCGAGCCTGCTCGGCCTCCGCGCTCTGCGGATAGCGACGCACAATCTCAAGCCAGGCCGCGCCGTCATAGCGATACTGCTTTGCACCGGCATCAAAGGTGAAAACAATATCCTGCTTTCTGTACCTGTCGAGTCCACTGTAGTTCATGAAGTAGCTGAAGCGCGGCGCGCCATTAGCCGCCATCTCTCGCTCTTCGAGCCTGCGCCCTGCTTCACGCGACAGTTTGACGGCGGCCTCCTCAGCCGCTTCGCCGTAGAGCGTTAGAACCGCAGGACGCAGAGGCGAGCGCTGAAACATATCCAGAAATATTCGCGCACGCGCGATGCGGTCGAAATCCTCCGAGGCTCGTATCAGGCGCAAGAGCCTTTCGTCCTCGCCCGCGCGACCGGGCAGTATGAGGGCTTCGCTCTGGAGCCAGCCGCGCGTGCGTCGTGTGACGGCGACGCGATAGAAGACCACACCATCATCTGCGCGCTTCATAGAGAGGATTGCCACCATGCGCCCTCGGCTCATGCGCTGTAGCAGGCGCGCCGACAGACTCGGCTCATCGCGCAGAGCGGCCAGTCTTTCGTCAACGACTACGCCGCGCGAGCCGCCCGCAGGCGCGCGTCGCTGCTGCGCGTATGAGTGAGCACAGAAGAAGATGACCAACAGGCAGAGAGCAGGGATTATTCTTTTCAAAGAGTGTGTGGACATGATTGTAGCCTCCGTTTTCGATGAGGTGAAATGAGAGGCGACCTTGCGGCGCGGATGAGGTCTCTAGCGTGGAGCGCGGCGACGAGTCGCTGACAATGACCTGCTTGCTAACTTCACGCGGGCTTCAGCCGCAAGGATTCTATCGCGCGAGCCAGCGTGGTGAACGTGACAGATGGCGTTGGCCAGAGCGTCCGCAGCATCATGCGGCTCCGGCACGGCGCTCAAAGAGAGCAGCACGCGCACCATCTCCTGCACCTGATGCTTCTCCGCGTTGCCGTAGCCCACGACCGTCTGCTTGACCAGGCGCGGGCTATATTCGTTCACCTCAACGCGTGCGCGCTCTGCGGCAACCAGTACAACGCCGCGCACCTGCCCAAGCTTGAGCGCCGTCTTCACGTTCGCGGCGTAGAAGGCTTCTTCCACCGAGCAGGCATCCGGCTTGAAGCGTGCGATTATCTCTTCGACGCCGTTGAAAATCTTCAAGAGCCGCGCGGGGAAACTCTCGCGCGGGCTGGCGCGAACAACTCCGAACTCGACGAGCTTGAGCCGACGCCCTTCCGTCTCGATTACGCCCCAGCCCGTGGTCTCGCTTCCAGGATCAATGCCAAGCACACGCATAATTCTCAATTATAGAGGTTAGAGGTTAGTCAAAAGAAAGAGAACTACTAAACTCTGACCTCTGCTTTATTCCATGTCGGCTTCGTTGATGTCGAAGTTGGCGGAGACCTTTTGGACATCTTCGTGGTCTTCCAGGGATTCCATGAGCTTGAGCATCTGCTTGGCGTCCTGGCCTGCGAGCTTGACGTAGTTCTGCGGGACCATCTCGATTTCGGCCACCTGCGGCTCTATGCCAGCAGTCTTGACCGCCGAGAGCACAACGTCAAAATTCTCCGGCGCGGTGATAATCTCAAAGTTGTCTTCATCGTCGCGCAGGTCTTCCGCGCCCGCTTCAATCACCAGCTCGAACAGCTCGTCCTCAGACTTCGAAGCCTTGTCCACCACGATGTAGCCCTTCTTATCGAAGAGGTAGCTGACGGAGCCGGAAGAACCCATGTTGCCGCCGTTCTTAGAGAAGATGTGGCGGATTTCCGCTACCGTGCGGTTGCGATTGTCCGTCATGGAGTCGATCATGATGGCGACGCCGCCCGGCCCGTAGCCCTCGTAAGTTATCTCTTCATAATTGACGCCTTCTAGTTCGCCCGTGCCACGCTTGACCGCCCGGTCAATCGTATCGTTCGGCATGTTCGCGCCCTTGGCGTCCGTGATGGCTTTCCGCAAGCGAGCGTTCGAGTCCGGGTCGCCGCCGCCCGTGCGGGCCGCGACCGTTATCTCTTTAATCAGTTTTGTGAAAAGCTTGCCGCGCTTGGCATCCAGCGCGCCCTTCTTGTGTTTAATAGTATGCCACTTGGAATGTCCGGACATTTTTGGAAAGTTCCTTTATAAGTCTTTGAAGAATAGCAACGGGCACGGAATATATCACGCGCTTTTTAAGGCCCGCAACCATTGGCCCTAACCGGCGGCCGCCAGAGTTTCAAGCCTTGCGAGAGTTGCGCCCCGCACGCGCACCTGTTTGAGCTTTGAAGTCTGGCCACTCACAATCTCAACCGCGCCGCGCGAGACCTCAAGCGAGCGCGCAAGCAGTCGTATAAGCTCCTGGTTGGCCGCGCCTTCGACAGGCGGAGCCGCCAGACGCACCTTGAGAGCGCCGTCATGTTCTCCCACAATTTCACTTCGCGAGGCGCGCGGCACGACCCGCACAGTGAAAATGATAGTACCGCTCTGCTCACTACATCTAAGCAACCTTGCCGGAAACCTCTTCGCGAAAATGGAAACGCAGGGTCGCGCAAACTACATACGCAGGAGCGTGCCAGCCACCGCCTGCTTGAAGAGCCAGATGATTATGAAGGCGACTATGGGCGAAATATCCATCATGCCGAGCGGCGGGATGATTCGGCGCAGCGGCACCAGCAAGGGGTCCGTGGCGCGCACCAGAAACCGCATCAGGCGGTTCCCGTAAGAGACCATGCCCCACGAAAAGATTATGCGTATGAATATCAGCAGCTCGTAGACGCTGAGCGCGCCGTAGATTATGTAGCCGATGAGCGCAATCATGCGCCCATCCTGCGCGCTCACAAGCACTCCGCCGACTGTTTGCAGTATGCTTTCGGCAAGCTGAATGGCGAACCATCCGAGCAGGATTGCTATCAATATCACTACCAGCGGCGCAAGGTTCGGCTGGAAACCGAAACCCATCATGGCGCGCCGCACGGGATTGATGAACGGGTCCGAAAGACTGCGCACGAACAACACGTGACGCGCGAAGGGATTAACGTCCAGGTAGTTCAACAGCAGCCGCAGCAGCATCAGCAGTATGGCCGCTATGATAACGATTCCTACAGCGTAGGTGATAAAGACATAGAGTTTATTAATGATTTCCATAATCAGCTAAGAGCCCTAAGTCCCAGGTTCCAAGTCCCAGGTCCCAAGTCTCAAGTTCCAAGTCAAAGACTCTCTTTCTTTTGACTTGGGTCTTGGGACTTGAAACTTGGGACTTCACCGCTGCCGCCTCCGCTCGCCGAAGATGGCCGTGCCGACGCGAACCATCGTCGCGCCCTCTTTGATGGCCACTTCGAAATCGTGACTCATGCCCATAGAAAGCTCTCCCACTTCTTCACCGAAAGCTCCCTGCTCTTTGTAGAGGTCTCGCAGCTCTCTGAGGCGTCGGAAGAAGGGGCGCACGCGCTCGGCTTCTTCATAGAAAGGCGGAAGCGTCATAAAACCTTTGAGGCGCAGGTGCTCGCAAGCCCCGACCGTCTCGACAAGCTCCGGCAACTCGCTTTCGCTTACGCCGGACTTCGTCTCTTCTCCGCCGAGGTCAACCTGAATCATCACGGGCAAGTGCGCGCGCCGCTCTTCCTCGCACAGCCGGTCCAGCCTGTTCGCAAGCGCAACGGAATCCAGCGAGTGAATCAGGTCAAAGAGCGTGACTGCACGCCTTGCCTTGTTCGACTGAAGATGTCCTATCAGATGCCAGCGAGCCGAGCTGCGCCCCACCTCTTCTATCTTGGCGTCGGCCTCCTGCACACGGTTCTCGCCGAGGTCACTCGCGCCCGCCCTAATCGCACGCTCCAGAACCTGCGGCGGATGTGTCTTGCTGACGGCGATAAGCTTTATCTCTTCCGGCTGGCGACCGCTCAGTTGTGCGCTTGCGACTATGCGTCGGCGCACCTCTGCGAGGCGCTCAGCCAACTCTTCGACGCTAGGCAAATCTTCTGACATCGGTTTCAGCAGCAATAGTTTCCGCACGGCAACTATAACAATCGTGCACATCAAGCCGCAACCGCTTCAGAATCCATAGCGAGCGCTGAGTGCTCGCTTGACACTCCGCCGCGCAAGTCCGTATATTCGTTTTTCCCAGTTTATGCGGATGTGGCGGAACTGGTAGACGCGCGGGTCTCAGAAGCCCGTGATGGCGACATCGTGGTGGTTCGAGTCCACTCATCCGCATTTAAGATAAAAAGAGGGGCAAGCTGCTGGTTCAGCTTGCCCCTCTTTTTTGTCGGATAAAAGAGCCCCCATAGCCGTTTGCGACTGGATGTAAGCTAACGCGAGTTACATACAAGCAGAGAGCGCGCTACCTCTTCAGTCTCTTTTCTGTGACCGTTGCTGCTCACTGAGCAGAGACTAAAAACACGTCCCAGGCCCAACGCCCTACCTGCTCTCCCTTCGCATCTCTCACCTTCGCTCGGTATCTGAACTGGTTGCCGTATTGGTCCCTGCGTTTTGATTCTTTGTAATCTAATTCCAACTGAGCAACTCCTAGCTCAGGCAAGGTATGCAACTCATTAGCTTCAGAGATGCCATTATGATTCGTGTCCCGCCACAGCCGCAGGCTAGAGAAAATAGAGTCTTTATCATTTATCTTGCCATCGCCATTGCCCCCGTTACTGGCTTTGTCAAATTCGGCTAAAGCAAGGAAGCCGTTTGGTTTTGCGGATAATGGCTGGGGCGTGAAGTTGCCGAACAACTCTGTGCCGTTGTCAATCAGACCATTATTGTTGCGGTCAAGAGCTAGCCATGCATCATCTGAACCAGTAGTTGTCCACCCCAGTCGCTCAGCCGATGTATCGCTATCAAGGTCAAAGTTAACGCCGTTGGCCGCATTGGTGAGAGCGAAACCGTTACCAAGCGTATCTATCAGTACAGGTGAAGGATTATTGACGCAATCGCAGGCAGTACAACTCCAATGGCTCTCAGGGGGAGCACACATTTCATAATTGTAACTACTGTAATCAGGGTCACCTACACATGGCCGACAGATGTCATTCGATGGGGGAGGAGTCGGTGTAGGAGTGGGTGTCGGCGTGGGAGTGGGATTGACGCATGGAAGAGCATCTTTAGCATACACGGGTGAGCAATAATGAACTCCGTAAGCATCCATATAGCTACATGTTTGGAGGATGCTCGCAGCCATATCAGGCGCTGGGCCAAAAATATCATATTCCATATCCCGTTGAAGATGGCGGCAGTTAGTGTTGGGGCCACATTCTACATCATAGTAGCTTTGTACCTGCCCACAGCCGGTCTCATCTAATACTACTGATTCTTTAGAAAAAGCGGCTTTAACGAAGAGTCGGTCTTTTTTTTTTTGCGCCCAATTGAGATTGGTTTCTCGAATCCATTTACCGGGGTTGTTTGGGTCACGCCTAAATATTGCTCCGTTACTCCAGGAAGTCCCGTCCTGGAAGCCGATTATCTTGACCGTTAATTTTACAGACCTAATACTGGCCGGGTAATTCAGGCTATCTAGGATTGACCTGAGTGAATCATAAGCTTGGTCAGACAAGGCAATATCTTTGGTTTGTCCTGGGAGTATGGGTTCATCCGTGGTCGCAGGGGTCTCTTCGGGTGACGCCAACGGATCCCGCCCATACGGAATAGGGGCCACCAGATCAAGCTCTTTCGCTTGATTCTCTGGTCGGCGGAATTGAATATTAATAACCAAGCCTGTAACAACTTTGTCCGAGTCGTTACGCACGCGAATCATCAACCCCTTTAACCAATCGTCGCCGGCAAATATTTTCTTATCAGTTTCGATGACCCCCAGTTTCGATTTAACCAGTGTTATTTTTACAGGAGGGTTGTAATCTTTTCGTATTTCAAGGATTTTGTCTGCGCTCTGGTTATTTCTAGACTGTATGACATTAGGCAAGAGGCAAAGCACTACTGTTAACAGTGCTAGGAACCCCACTGTGATCCTTCCGTTTTGGCGACTCATATAATCTCCTTTGGTTCTGACTGAGGAAACTCTTGAGATTTACTGGAGCGGGAACTCGTTAAGGAATTAGGCTCTTACCTAACGTAAAAAGTGTGTCAATAAGTTGCTATATATACCCCTGACAATACATTGTCAACAGCATTCTATTGGCCAAAACGACGATTTATTGATTGATTCGATAGCTTCCTGAGAAGTTACAGACCTGTTAGGCCGAATACTTTCAAACGAAATTCAGCCTACAGCTCAGGGCTCGGCGCAGCACCAGGCAATTTGTCTGAATCAGTTCACGGCTTCCGATACTTCATCAGTGCCCTGCACCATGCGTAGCTCGCCGACCGTGAGGGGTTGTTCGTCGAATAGAGTAGAATCGACGAGGGTTTGCACCCAGTACTGGCCGGGTTCGGGGAAGGTCACGTCTATGAAGAAGCTGATGTTGTCGGCAAATCCGCTGGGGCCGATTTCAAAGCTGGTGGGCTGCGAGAAGGCTATGGGCTGGTGACGGTCGGGCGTGAGGATGCGTACCTCCGAGAGATGTGTTCCGCCGCCCTGCCAGTGATTGACGACGGCGAACTTGAAGAGACGCACGGGCACCTGCTGGACGACTATGTTTTGAAACACACCCATGAAAGAGAGCTTGTTGCCCGCTTCAAGCCGCACGTCGTCGCACAGCAGCGTGTAGATTAGTTCGAGCTTTTCAGTCTCTTCCATCTTCGTCTCCAATCAAGCCGGGTTCGGCTCTTTAATTCAGTTTATGACAGGCCCAGGCTCAAGCAATTGTTTCGCCCGCCATGTCGCGTAACAGCTCTTTGAGCTGCGCTTCGTCTATCACGCGAAGGCCGAGCGCCTGCGCTTTATCCAGCTTCGAGCCTGCCTCTTCGCCCGCGACCACATAGTCCGTCTTTTTACTCACGGTCGAGGTGACGCGCCCGCCTCGCGCTTCGATTAACGCTCGTGCTTCGTCGCGCGTCATGGTCTCCAGCCTGCCCGTCAGCACGAACTGCTTTCCAGCGAAAGCCTCTGACGCCGCTCCTGCTGTCGGCGACTCTTCCAGCGCGGTCTTCACTCCCGCGTCACGAAGGCGATTGCACAACTCCAGATTTCCCGGATCGTCGAACCAGTCGCGCACGCTCTCCGCAACCGTTAAGCCTATCTCGTGTATGTCGTCAATCTCCTCTACGGTCGCGCGGCTCAGGCGGTCGAGTGAGCGGAAGTGGCGAGCCAGAAGCATGGCGGTGCGCTCTCCCACGTGGCGTATGCCGAGCGCGAAGAGAAGCTGCGGCAGGTCGCGCGTCTTGCTGGCTTCAATCTGCGCAATCAGGTTCGAGGCGGACTTTTCGGCCTTTCGCTCAAGCGCAGCGATGGTCTCAAGACTTAAGCCGTAAAGGTCCGCCACATCGCGCACCAGTTTTGATTCGACGAGCTGTTCGACCAGTGCTTCGCCCAGACCCTCTATGCGCATGGCGCGGCGCGAGGCAAAGTGCAGTATGTTCTGCTTGAGCTGCGCCGGACAATCCGCGGCCACACAGCGCGAGACCACTTCGCCTTCCGGGCGCACCACCAGACCACCGCACACAGGACACTTCGAAGGCATCTCGAAGGGCTCTTCCTGTCCCGTGCGGCGCGATTCCACAACCTTCAGGACTTTCGGAATAATCTCGCCGCTCTTTTCAATCAAGACCCAATCGCCTATGCGCAGGCCCAGACGCTTTATCTCATCCTCGTTGTGCAGAGTGGCGCGCGCGACCGTCGTGCCCGCGAGCAGCACGGGTTGAAGATTTGCCACCGGAGTAAGCGCGCCCGTGCGGCCCACCTGCACCACGACCGAGAGCACCTGCGTTGTGGCCTGCCTGGCAGGGTACTTGTAGGCTATGGCCCAGCGCGGAGCCTTTGTCGTCGCGCCGAACTCGTCCTGCAAAGCAGTTGAGTTTACCTTTACCACCACGCCGTCAATCTCGTAATCCAACTCGTCGCGCTTCAAATCCATCTGGTTGCAGAAGTCAATCACCTCTTCCATCGAGGCGCACAGAGCGCGGTGCGGGTTGGTGCGAAAGCCTGCGCGCTCCAGCCACTCGAAGGATTGCCAGTGTGCGGCAAAGGGCTTGCGCTCGCCCGCTATCACGTCATAGGGAAAAATCTCCAGGCGGCGCGAGGCGACTATCTTCGGGTCAAGCTGTCGAATGGTTCCGGCGGCGGCGTTCCTCGGATTGGCAAAGCGGGGCTGGCCCTCTTCGTCCCGCTCCTGGTTGATGCGCTCGAAGACTGCGCGCGGCAAATAGGCTTCGGCGCGCACCTCGACTTCCCTCTCAAGCTTTTCGGGCGTGGCCTTTAATCTTAAGGGGACGCTGCGAATCGTGCGCACGTTCTGCGTAACGTCCTCGCCGCGCCGACCGTCGCCGCGCGTCACGCCCGTCACTAAAACAGCACTCGCGTAATGAAGCGAAACCGAGAGCCCGTCAATCTTCAGCTCCGCCACGTATTCGAAGGGACGACCGTCGGCCAGCTTTCGACAGCGTTCGTCAAAGGCCCGTAGGTCTTCAATGTTGTAGCTGTTGTCCAGAGAGAGCATCGGGCGGCGATGAACGTACTCGTCAAACCCTTCGGCTGGACGGCCTCCGACGCGCTGTGTGGGACTGTCGGGCGCGGCCAACTCAGGATGCAACGCCTCAAGCTCTATCAGGCGGGCCATGAGCGCGTCGTACTCTACGTCTGAAATCTCAGGATTGTCGTGAACGTAGTATAGCTCTTCGTGACGGCGAAGCTCTTCGCGCAAGGCCAGAATTTCGCGCTCGACCGGTTGACGTTTAGGAGACAAATTCCCTTTTTCCTTAAGCTGTAATTAAACTGTTTCACTCATCATAGAAAGGCGAAAGGAAAAAGGCAAAAGGAGAAAGGTAGAGGAAAGGAAGCATTCCGGCACTGGCTCAATTAATGCGGGTCAGATTCGAACAGTGACGGAGAGAGATTGTCGGGATAAAGAAGACAGCATGAACCACAAAGCCACACGAAATAACACTAAGATAAAACGCTAGGCTCGCCCTTCACTTCTTCTGTTCCGTAGTGACGAGGGCGCGGCGTATGCCGCTGTCGCGGCGTCCCTGCTTGCCCAGGTGAAAGATTATGCGACCGAAGATTTTTATGCTCTCTATGAAGTCGTCCAGGCGTATGTTCTCGTCCGGGCCGTGCGGGTTGGAGCCCGTGTAGCTTGTGCCGAAAGAGACTACGGGAGTGGGCGGAGAGTTCGCGCCGCAGACCGCGCCTACCGGGCCGCTCGAAGGATCAAGCGGATAGATTACGGGTGGTGTGCCGTAAATCTCTTGCGCCGCGCTGATGGCCGCCTGCGCGACGCTGGATTGCGAAGAGGACTTGGCCAGCGGCGCGTTTCCAAGCTCTATAATCTCCACGTCCTTGAAGCCGCGCGCGTCCAGATGTTCGCGCAGCAGACTCACGACCAGCTCAGGCGTTAAATCCGGCACGAGACGAAAGTCCAGTCGCGCCATAGCATCGCTCGGCAGGATGGTCTTCGCGCCCGCGTCCGTGTGGCCCGTGTGGATGCCGCAGATGGTGCAGGTCGGGCCGAAGATATGCTCTTTAATGAGCGTCCCCCCGCGCATACCACGCACCCAATTGCTGATGCGAAACTCGCGCTTTAATCCGGCCTCGTCCAGCTCTATGTTTTTAAGCGCCTCCTGGTCTTCGGGCGAGATGGGCGCGATGTGTGACGAGAGGCCGTCAATCGTGATGACGCCTTTCGGGCTGGTGATGGTAGAGAGCGCCTGCACCAGCCGCCATGCAGGGTTGGGCACAATCGCGCCCCACTTCGAATGCAGGTCCGTGCGTGCGCCGTGCACGCGAAGCTCAAGGAAGACTATGCCCTTGAACCCCAGGCTGATGCTGAAACGGTCTTTAGTATCCTTGGCTCCCTCGTCCCAGATGCAGCCTTCGGCATGAAGAAGCTCTGCGTGCTCCTGCGTGAAGCGATAGAGGCTGGGGCTGCCCACGCCCGCTTCGCCTTCGAAGATGAAGCGCACGCAGACGGGCAGCTTGCCGTAAACTTTCTGGTAGGTCTCAACGGCAGCAAGCCGCGCAATCAAATCGCCCTTGCTGTTTGAAGCGCCACGCGCGTAGAGATGCCCGTCACGTATCTCCGCCGCGAAGGGGCCGGAAGACCATTCGATCAGATGACCCACGGGCTGCACGTCGTAGTGGCCGTAGGCTAGGAAGCAACGCGGCCCCGCGCCGCATTCACCGAAGATAATCGGATAGCCGCTCCCCATCTTGAAGACGCGCGTGCCCGCGCCGCTACGGCGCATCTGCTGCTCTATGGCCTCGGCCATAGCGCGCATGCCGGTGCCGCGCGCGGCCACCGAAGGCATGCGGCAAAGCTGCTGCAAGCGCTCCGTGAAGGCGCGGGCGTGGCGGTCAACGTGGCGGTCAAAACGTGTAAAAGTCATAAACTGCGGTGACGAGAGATGAGTGAAGAGTTAAAAGCCCTTCCGCACATTACTCGTTACTTTAATAAAGTAGATAACGCGGGCGTTGTGCGTCACGTTCAAAGGAGGCGCAGACAAGGCCCCTCTCAAAAGCTTCTTCAAATTCGCGGCGGACGCGTAGCTGCTCGCGGCGCGCAGCCTGTGGGTCGCTCTGTATGAGCCCGTACCAGTCGGGCGGAATCTCTATAGTCTTTACGGGCTCGCCCAACGGTTCAGGCTCTCTCCCTTCAGAGAGCGCGACGACGCGCGGGCTCAGCAACTCCCAATCAGCGTACAGCCGGTCGCTGTCTATGCCGTGCGCTTTTTCCGGGTCGTACTCGTGGGACGTACTGTAATCCGTGCCGTAGAAGTTAACGAAATAAGAGCGCGACACTGCTCCGAGCCGGTTGAGATTGAAATGCGCGTTCCTGGCGCGCATAGGCTCCCACGTCCAGGAGATGTAGCTCTTCCCTTCCTCGATGCTCTTTTTTCTCTGTGCCCATTTCAGGAGCGAGCCCACGCCTCTGTTCTGATACTCTGCGCGCACAGCCATCATGTGCGAGTAGCCCGTAATCTCGCGCAGGTTTCGCACCGCCGCCATCTGGTGAACGAAGCCGACCAATCGCTTTGAATCGAATGCGCCGAGCGTCCAGCCGCCCGCGCGCCGCGAGACAATCAGGTGACGGCGCGGGCTAATCTCCAAATCCGGCAGGGCAAAGACCTCGCGCTGCAATTTTATGCACGCGTCGAACTCTTCTATGGTCACGCATTCACGAACCTCTACGGGCCGAAAGGTTTTTCCTGTCTCGTCTTGATTTACCATCTCAATTCAGGGGCAAAGGGATACTATTTCTTTTACGTGAAACTCGAAACTTATACAACTACTTTTCTGTACCAGCTCTCTTGGACGCGCGGAATTTGTCTATCAATGGTGAGCGCGACCGTACGGGCGGCGAAGTTGACCAGGGTCAGCCTGCCCTGGAAACGATAGCGAGCGGGAACAGCCGCGCGCAGCTCTTCCGCCAGATGCTCTATGTTGCTCTCTATCTTAAAGAGCACAAGCCGCTCCGTGCCGGAATGCTTGAGCAGCCAGATGGTCTTTCTGAGGCTGGTCGTCCCGCATTCGCCCCAGAAGAGGAAGCGGCCCGCATCATCGCGCGCCACCAGGTCTGGACGATAACGCAGAGAAACGCGCCGTTCTATCTCCAGCCCCGGATATTCCTCTACGTACATGGCAAAGCCTAGCGCCTTCATCAACACATGCTCGTAGCTTTCGCCCATGCGCTTCCAAAGACGCACACGACGGCCCGCCAGCTCGAAATCATAAAGCACAGCCCGGTCAAGATACATAAACTTAAGGGATGATGGAGGGCGGAGGGATGAAGTAAAAGAAAGATGTTCTTAACTCATCCCTACGACTTTCGCCCTCATCCCTGTTTTTTTGAGAGCCAGATTTCCTGGGGGCGAATGGTGGGAGAGACCAGATGTACGTGCAGGCCCTCTACGTCGCTGCGGTGAACTATGGCCGCGCGGCGGTGCGTGAGAAAGGCGCAAATGGCCTGCTCGGCTATCATGTGCTGAAGCTCCGTGTAGAGCCGCGCGCGTTCGGCGCGATTAACCACGGTGCGCGCACGCTCGGATAGATGCTCTATCTCAAGAACGCGTGCGGTGCGCCAGCGCGATTGCCGGTTGGCGGAATGAAAGAGCATGTAGGTGAAGTTGTCAGGGTCCGCATAATCCGCGTACCAGCGAAGCTCCGCCAGCTTTGCGCGTCCTTCGCGCGCGGCTTTCACCAGTTCTTCTATGTCTACCACCACCAGCTTGCACTCTATGCCGACCGCTCCAAGCTGCTCGCAGATGATTTGCCCTGCCTCTTCGGAGGCGGACTGCTCCGGCACAGAACGCCAAAGCTCAAGCTTCAGATTGCTTCGCCCGTGACCCGCCTCTTTTAAGAGGCGGCGTGAGCGCTCAGGGTCATAATCGAGCCCGCGATAGCCCTCCTCATACCCCATGAGCCCCGGCGGAATAGGCCCGGCAGCCGCAACGGCCATCCCGCCGTAAGCCTCTTTGACCAGCCGCTCGCGGTCAATCGCATGAGCCACGGCGCGGCGCACGCGCACGTCATTAAAAGGCTCCTGCTCAGCATCGAAGGCCAGGAATTGCGTGTGAAGCTGTGTGGCGAAGACCGTGTTGGAGCGCCATTCGGGGTTAGAAGTCAGACGCGCAACGCGCTCCGCCGAATCTTCGCGCAGAAAGGCCAACTCTCCCCGACCGAAACGCTCGAACAATTTCTCGCCGTCCTCTTCATAACGAACCGTCAAGCGGTCAACGTAGGGCCTGCGCCCGTCCCAGTAATCATCAAAGCGCGAAAGCTCCACGAGTCCGCGACTTGAATCATACGAGTCAAGACGAAAAGCGCCTGTGCCTATGGGGTGCCGCTTGAAACTCTCACCATTATCCTTTTCAATCTCTTCGCGCGGCACAATCACGGCGAAGCTCAAACAGAGCATAGGAAGAAAGAAGGCCAGCGGCTCTACCAACTCAAGCTCGACCTTACGCTCGTCCACGGCACGCGCGCCCTGAAGCTCGTCCGCTTCTCCCTCGGCAAAGGCGTGAGCGCCGACCAGATTCATGAAGACCCAACGTCCCGCGCTCGATTCTCTGAGCGTGCGCTCAATCGAATAGACGACATCGGCGCTCGTCATCGCTCGACCGTTGTGAAAGCGCGCGCCTTCGCGCAGGTGAAAAGTGTAAGTGCGACCGTCCGAGGAGATGTCCCAACTCTCTGCCAATCCCGGCACAACCCCTGCGCCTTCACCCGCCGTGACCAATCCTTCTAGAATCAGGCTCAGTTGATTAGAGCTTGTGACGGTGATGGATTCGAGCACGTCGAAGGTGGGGACGTGATCGGCCACGCCGAAAGAGAGATGGCCGCCGCGCACGGGCTCAGGCAGATGAAAGTAGCCCACGGAATCCCGTAGGCTTGCGGCTTCATGGTCAAGCTGCCCGGCGGTGTAGTTCATCTGCACAATCGAAGCCTGATTGCGCGTTACGGCGTCTCGTATCACCTCGATTGCGCGCAGTACCTCTTCGGTGCCGCGATGCTGTTCGCCCACGGCCCCGCCTATCTGCTCTACGACTTCCGTCAACTGCTCCATAGCGAGCGCTATGTGCTTAGAGGCTGTGGCCTGCTCCTGCATGGCGCGGCGCACCTGTTCGGTCAGCTCGGCCATGTGAAGCGCGCGCTCGCCTATCTGCCGGGAAGTCTGCGCCTGTTCGCTCGTGGCGCGCTCAATCTCCTGCGCGCGCCGTCGCACCTGTCCCATCAATTCCGTGACCTGGTGAGATTCGAGCGACTGCGTGGCGGCGGCCTCGGCAATCTGCCGTATGGCAGAGGCGGAAAGCCCCGTCTTCTGGCTAATCTCCGTGAGCGAGCTGGCCGCGCGCTCGGCCAACTCCACGCCCTTGTCTGCAAGCTGGCGATTGTCCGTGGTCTGCTCAACCGCCGTGCTGACGGACTCGCGCACGCCCTTGATTAACTCGTCAATCTCCGCCGTTGAGCGGGCCGTTCTCTCCGAAAGCTCCTTAATCTCTTCGGCAACGACGGCAAAGCCACGGCCCTGTTGTCCGGCCTGCGCCGCCAGGATGCGCGCGTTCAGGGCCAGAAGGTTGGTCCTATCCGCAATCTCTTCTATGACGCGAGTGATTGCGCCTATGCGGTCGGAGCGCTCGCCCAGGGCAGAGATGGTTTCGGCTGCGGCCTCTATGCCGCGACGCGTGGCGCGCATGGACTCCGCAGTCTCAAGCACGACCTTCGAGCCCTGTTCGGCAGAGCGCTGTACCTCTTCGGCCAGCACAGCCGTCTCGCCCACGGCCATCCCCACGCGTTGCGTTGACTCGTCTATGGCGCGCATGGAGCGGTCTGTCTCGTCCGTGGCGGTGGCAAGGGATTCCGTAGAGGCCGCTACGTTGCGGACGCTGGCCGCCATCTCCTCAATGCTCGATGCGGTCTCTTCCACGAAAGCCGTGAGGGCGTCGGCGTTGGCCGAGACTTCATCAATCGAAGCAGCCATCTCAAGCGAAGAGGTGGAGGTGGTCTGCGCCAGGGCTGAAAGAGACTGCACGGCCTCGGCTACGGAGCGGGCCGAAGCAGAGATTTCCGCTATCGAGCTGACGGTGGAATCCACAGAGGCGGCCTCGTCGCTGACTGAAAGCGAAAGGGTGCGGCCTCCTTCGAGCACGCGGCGAGAGATGTCTTCTATGGAATCGGCTGCGCGTTGAAGACGGCTGACGGTGCGGCGCATGTTGCGCGCCATAGCAGAAAGCTCTGTGAGCGCGCGCCGCGTGGCTTCATCCTGCGCGCCCGCCTCTGTTTCGGGCAGCAGGTCGCCCGCTAGATTCCCGCTCGCCAGTGCCGAGGCGACACGTTCAACCGCTCCATGCGCGGACTCAGCAGCAGCCGGAGCTGTGCCGTTCTCGCCCGCCCTCTTCTTAGAGCGTCCTCCAGCGCGCCGCGAACGCTCTCGGCGCACCGGGCTCTTTTCACCCTGCGCAACTGCGCTCTCATCCATAGAGCCCTGCGCGTCCTGTTTATTATTTGTCGAGGCCATAAGAGATTTGTCGGGGGCCGTAAGCGGCGAAATGTACGCCGGGCGGGCCAAACATTTTTATAAAGTGTAGAGCAAGAAGGAAAGGCGACGGGAGTGCGCGCCGTTTAAGCTATCAGGAGGTGACTCAGCAAAAGCCCTTGAAGCGAACAAACTACTGGCGCGCTTCACCCGCTAATCATCATAGCACAAAAAGGATGAAGAGATTGCTCCATTGATTCTACGCTGGATTGAATCAGTTTCCGTTGTTCGGGCGAATGGGAAGCTTGATGGAGACGCGCAGGCCGCGCGGCCCCTGGCTGTCCAGGTTGACCTCTCCGCCAAGCACGTCTATCAGGCGGCGTGCGATGGCAAGCCCCAGTTCGTTCATGGTGGATGCCGTTTCGGTTGGGGCTTCTATATTGATGGGCTCAAAAATGTGCGAGAGGTCTTCCAGGGGCTCGCCTTCATCCTCTATCTGTATGCAGAAGTGCGTGGGCGACTCATTCTCTACGTGGACGTGCACGGAACCCTCTTCGGGCGTGCGGTTGATGGCGTACAGTAGAAAGTTGTAGAGCACCTGCCTGAGCTTTCCTTCGTCCGAGACGATGGTCTGCACCTCGGCTTCGGGCTCGCAGACCACCTTCACCTCGCGCTTCTTGGCCAGGCGCGCCACCGCAGCGCCCGAATCCCTCAAAGCCTCTCGAAGAGAGAACTCGTGCAGGAACAGCTCCGTTTGTCCCGCTTCCAGGCGCGAAAGGTCCACGAGTTGATTGAGGCTCGTCTGCAATTGCTGGCCGGAGGATTGAATCTTTTCGCAGAAGCGTCGCTGCGATGCCGTCAGGTTCTCGTGGTCGATCAGAATCTCCGAAAAGCCCAGTATGGAGGTGAGCGGCGTGCGCAGCTCGTGCGACATGCGCGCCAGAAAGAGCGAGCGATAGTGGCCCACACGCCTTAACTCGCGATTGGCCTCTTCCAGCTCAGCACGCCGCGCTTCCGATTCGGCTATCAGGTGCTCTATGCGCTCGTGCTGCTCGCGCATGGCGAGCGTCCGGCGCGCGTTGCCTACGGTTATCATAATCGGCGGGGCTATGTAGCGCAGGCCGTCCAGGGCAGCGCGCAGGCGCTCAACGTGTGGAGTGATGACGACGACCGCGCCCATGAGCGAGCCGTGAGCATGAACCGGAAGGGCTACGCCCGCGCGCACGCCCTCCCGATGCCACGCTTCATGGAATTCTGTCTCCGCTTGCCCCGCGTCCTCGGCGTCGAACCACAGGTGATGCTCCGTGCGCTCACGCTCAAGCGCCCCGGCAAGGATTGCGCCGAGGCGGCTTGCCTTAGCATCATCCACGTCTTCGTCCCCGCAAACAGCAATCTCCTTTAGATGATTGTCTTCGCCCGCGAGGTAGATGACCATGCAGCACAGGTTCCAGTGGCGCACCAGAATATCCGAGAAGGCTTTGCAGACAGCCGAAGGAGTAGTGATGCCATGTTCAGAGAAAATCTGGTCATAGTAGAGGTCAACAATCTCCCTCGACAGAGCATTGATTTCGGCCAAGCAGGCGGCGTGCTTTTCGCCCTGCGCTTGCCCTTCGACGTAGCTGTTTTCTTCCAGTCGGCTCATAAATGACCGTGCGCGAGACCCTTGCCGGGAAGCGGCTCGCGTCATATGAAGCGGAAACGGAAAAAGTTTATTGAGCTTTTGCTTGGCTGCACTATAGAGCGCAGGTCGGAGGAGTGTCAAAGTCAGAAGGTTAAGAATTTTCTTGAGAATGTTTCTCTTTCATGTTCAAGCCTCTGCCGGATTCTCAAATAGCGCTCGCGTGCGCTATGATGGCCGGGTAAGGGTTCGCAAGCCACGCAAACAAACATGAAAGGGAAACTTAACCAGCATCCTCTGGCCGAGCTGTTGCGGGAGATAGGGTCGGAAAAATTGTCTGGCTCGTTGCGCCTCGAACAGGAGCCCGTTAAGACGGCCATCTACTTTGACGAAGGGGAGCTGATTTACGCCACCTCTAACTTGCGCCAGCATAGACTGGCTCAGGCGCTACGCCGATGGCGCGTCATCACGGATGCGCAGCTTACTTCTCTAACCCAGGCGAATAAGACGGACGCCGAAGTGGGGCGCACGCTCATAGAGCAGGGCGTGCTGACGGACGACGCGCTTGATGAGCTGCGCGTTCGACAGGTAACGGACGTGCTTCGGCCAGCGCTTTTGTGGACGAACGGCGCATGGAATTTCGAGCCGCGCGTCCGCCTCGTTGAGGATGTGCGCATTAGCCTGGAGCTGCCTGAGCTTTTGATGGAGGCTGCGCGCAGGTTCCCCAGGAATCTGGCCGCCACCAGATTTCCCAACACGAACGAGCGGGTTCAGCCACTAGCCGAGGCTTCAAACAATCTGGACCTTCTGCCCGAAGAGGCTTTCGTGCTCTCGCGCATTGACGCGCCCCTGCGCCTGCATGAACTGCTGGCAATCAGCGGCCTCCCCGCGGAGCAGACGCTTCATGCCTGCTACGCGCTGACGCTCGGCGGTCTCCTGCAAAGAGAGAGCTGGCCGCGCGCCTTCACGCCCGATGAGGTGGCAAAGGCTCTGGCCGCCAGCGCTGCCCAAGCCGAGAGAGCCTTGGCCGCGCCCGCTCTCGCCCCTGAAGCGAAGAAAAGGGAAGAGGAAGCGCCGAAGGCGGTCGAACCGGAGGTCGATGAAAGGGGCGAGTTGGAGGAGCTTTTCGAGCGAGTGGGGAGAGCCACGAATCACTATCAGGTCCTGGGAGTCGTACGCACTGCGGATCAGGAGACGCTCAAGCGGACTTACCACAGGCTTGCGCGCCGCTTTCACCCGGACCGCTTTCATCAAGACCCGGAGGTACACGCACGCATAGAAGATGTCTTCGCCAAGATAGCGCGCGCTTACGAAGCGCTGAGAGAAAAGAGCGCGCGCGCCGCCTATGATCTCAGGCTCGAAAAAGAGATGAGCGCTGCGCGGCCCACGGTGCAGTACAACCCGCAGGCGCAGTCCGCTAATACAAGAAGCGCAGGCCACACGACGCAGCCGCCCGGCCATAGCCTTGCCGAGGAGAGTTTTCAAAGGGGCTTGATGGCAATTAAAACGGGTGACGCTCCGCTTGCGCTCTCAAGCTTTGCCGAAGCGGCGAAGCTTGAGCCCAAGACGGCGCGCTATCGCGCACAGTACGGGCAGATGTTGGCTCAGAGCGCGCAGTTACGCCACCGCGCGGAGACGGAGATTCAGGCGGCCATTATGGCGGAGCCCGCCAACATCAAGTATCGCATCATGCTGGCGAAGCTTTACAGGGATTTGGGTTTCAACAAGAGGGCACAGGGAGAGCTGGAGCGTGCGCTGGCGCTCGATGCGCGAAACGCGGAGGCGCAGCAACTACTGGCAGAGATGAAGGCGTAAGTAGCGCGCGAGCTAAAACGATAAAGGTTAACCGGCAGGAAACTAAAAAGATGTCTTCCACTAACACAGAACAGAGAGAGGCAGAGCGAGTCCTGGCAGAGGTCTTCATGCGGCTCGCGGCTGCGGCGGACGAGTTCGAAGGCTACGGCCACACGCACGCCGCGCGCATCGGCAGGCTGGCCGACGAAGTGGCGAAGCTCTTCAACATGGCGCAGCAGGACCGTCACTCGTTGCGCATAGCCGCGCTCGCGCATGACCTGGGCGAGGCCGCTATGGAGCGCGACTACATCAAGCGCCAGGGGCCGCTGACGGAAGAGGAGCGCTTAGACCTCTACCGTCATCCGGTCATAGGCGAGCAGGAGGCCGCGCGCTCAGGCGCGGACCGTGCCTCGCAGCTTCTGGTGCGCTGGCATCACGAGTGGTGGAACGGGAGCGGATACCCGGACGCGCTTTCCGGAGACGCGATTCCGCTCGGCGCGCGCATACTGCGCGTCTGCGACGCTTACGCTGCGCTCACGGACGCGCGCCCCTATCGCGAAGCGCTCTCCGAAGACGAAGCGCGCCGCCACCTGATAGATTGGGCGGGCATAGAGTTCGACCCGAAGGTTGTACGCGCCTTTCTTTCGCTCACTCACATCGCGGAGCTAAAGTCGCACGCTAAGAAGAGTCTGGAGAGCTTAGAGAGCCTGGAGATTCCTGAGAATGCGGAGAGCCAGAGGACGCTTTCTCTTTAGACTCTCAGGAATCTCAAGACTCAAAAATTCGATTATGCATATGACTACAGTTAACAATGGATGGCTGGCTTTCGAGCTGAGCGTTCTGAGACGGCTGAAGTTTCGGTCTGTGGCGATTCCCTTCACGGGCGAGCCTGACCTGGGGCTCTACCTCAAACGCTGGGGTGTGGCGGTCGCCGCAAATGACGAGGCGCGTTGGGCGCACACAAAGGCGCGCGCCTTTATAGAGAACAACTCTGAGCGGCTGGCGGAGCTGGACGTGGAGACGCTGCTCGAAGACGCTTATGTTCCTCACTACAAGCTCGGCAACCCGGCCCTGCGCCGATGGTTCGGAGAGGCGGACGCTTGGTGGTTCGAGAACGTGCGCGAGAATGCCGAGCAGCTTGAATCCGAAACCGCGCGCTCACTGGCCCTCTCCCTGGCCATGATGGTCGGAGACTATGCGCTTTCCTTCACGGATGAGACGCTGGAGCTTCGCCAGCCCTTCTCGAAAATCTTCTACCGTCTGTGGCACGCGCAGCCCGCGCCCGTGGACAACAAGCGCGCCAACACCTCCTCGAATCAGCCGCCGCGTGATTTTCTGGCAGAGCAGCGCGCAGACCTTATGTTCCTGCGGCTGCCGCCGCCTTCGAAAGAGCGCGGCGTCGGTAGAAGCGCTGCTGTCGCATGGCGCGAAGAGTGGCTCAGAGGCGAAGATTCCTTCTGGGATGAGGCGGAGCGCGCACGCATGGGGCGTCTGGGCTCTCCAGTGGAGAGCCGCCATCAATACCTTCATCTTCTGGAAGACACGCTGCGCGTAGCCCTTCACATGCCAAAATGGGCCATAGCCTACGCGGAAGACGGCTTCATCACCACTCAGGAACTGGTCGAATGCATCAACCGTGTTCGAAAGGTCGAGACCATCTACACAAAGGACTACTCGGAGCTGATGGGCGCACGCGCCGTCCTCATCACGGCATAAAGGTAGAGACTAGCTTTGCCCGAAAAGTTCACGACCTACCCAAACACTCGGCCTCTTGCCCGAAAATTCCCGCGCGGCTTTCAACTCATTTCTAGAAAGGAGCGCAATTACATGAATTGTGTAAGGGCATTGAAGAACCCGTCCAGCAGAGAGGACGTGGGCGTACTCGCCTGCCGCTCCAAGATATAGTATTCGCCGCCGCTTTCAGAGTTACACTTTCATGCCGCCGCTTCAATAGCGATCTCGTGGAAGCGCACGCCAAAGGTTATCTATCACGGCTCCCATCTTCTAACAGCATCTTCATCATAAGCGCTCTAACGTGGAATCAACATTCTCGATGATAAAGGCGAAGTTCGGCGGCTCGCTTCGCAGCAAGACAAGAACAGCACAATACAATGAAGCTTTATGTAAGGTTCCTTGTCACAATCTATGCGTGGTTATCCAGTCAATGTATGAGTTGCAAATTGAGCCGGTATTTTGGGAAGAAGAAGATGTGTGGTTTCTCTCTAAACCTTTATTTTGGCCAATAGAATGCTGTTGACATCCCAACATTATCTGCATATATTCAACCCCAATTCTTCGGACTCTTTGCGCTTATTTGGAATCAAGACGGCTAGTACTACGATTAGCTTGTTATAGCTATTGTACCTCTTAGCCTTGGAATATTCTGAAACCATCTATGTTATCCTCGCGAGCTTTTAGTACGGAGCAACACTCTTTTATCAACTAAGCCTTTTCTCCTCTAGTTTTATAAAGGGGCATCAATTCCACTTTATTAACGCGCCCTTGAAGCGCGGAGGTTACTCCCATGACTCTTACCTTCCACTCACCGCAACTGAGTCGTTCAACCAGAACCAAATACCGTAGGTTAACTATTCTTATCATCCTAATACTGTCTCCTTTTGCTTTAATCTATCAGTTGAATGGAACGCGTGCCGAAAAATATAGGGCTGATGGCCAACCAGTAAAGAGTGCGCCGCAGCAACAAGCATCTCCCTGTACACATTGCAAGCCACCGAGCGAGCAGGTTATTTACGCTCCTCTGTTTGACCTGCCGGAAGCAGCCAGCAGCGAGATTGTCCTAAATTGCCGTAGCCCGCATGAGATGGAAGTCAGACCGACCTTTTACATGCTTGACGGCACACCAATAGTCGGTGACGTAATTCATCTTCAACCCGCAGAGATGCGTTTTGTAAATACAAAGAGTCTGATTCCTCCTGATGAGCGCAACCGTCAGCGCTGGGGTGGCATCTCTTTCTCATACACGGGAAACTCTATGGAGATGTGGGCGCAGTTGACTTTGCATGCCATTCATGGTGGCGGGAGCGCAAGCATCCTGTTCATAGTAGTCAATCAGCAGAGGTCGAACACATCGGAGGCCGTCTGGTGGACTCCGCAAGGCGGCGAGACTGTAATTGCTCTGGGAAATAGCTCGGATCAGCCTGTTCATGCGAACCTGATTTTCCCCAATAGCGATACAAGAGGCGCAGACATTGCGCCATTTGCTACTGAGATTGTGCGGCTGCGCTCACAAGGAGCGGATCAGTCTTCATCTAAGGCTGGCAAAGTCGAGGCTGTAAGCATCAGCTACACGGGGCCGTCAGGCAGCTTGATTCCGGCTGGCATCACAAGTTCCAGCGACGGCAAGTTCACCAGCATGATTCGCTTCTACGATACGCAGAATGTAGTACAGCCTAACCTTTATGCGAATAATCTGCGGCTAAAAGATTCCGAGCCTCGCATGGTGCTGCGAAACACATCTTCCGGTGTGATTACTGCGCGCCCTAAGTTTCTTACAGATGCAGGCACGCCTCTTGATGCGGTGAATCTTCCGGCAATCAGACTTGAGCCTTACAAAGTAGCGGACGTTAATCTACAGCCATTGATGGCAGCAGCTAAGAGAAGCGGTCTGGAATCGGTCAGCGTGCAGGTGATTAGTAGCGGCGGCGCTGGCAGTCTAATCGGCTCACTCTACAGTAGCAACAGTAAAACGGGCGTTGTCTATGATGTGCCGCTGCGGGATTACGGCCCGCCCAGACTCTCGGCTGGCGGCTATCCGGTAAGGCTCGACGGCGACTATACGACGGTGCTTTCGATTACAAACGTGTCAGACAAGTCTGGAAGGTTTACGCTTCAGATAAACTATCCGGGCGGCGCTTACACCTATGAGCTCATTGAAATCAGTGCGGGTGAGACAAAGACTTTCGACGTGCGTAAGTTACGCAACGAGCAGACGCCGGATCGGGACGGACACACCTTGCCGCGCGATATGGCGACAGGACAAATCAGGTGGAGCGCACGCGGCGACGGCTCCGTGCGTATGATAGGGCGTGCCGAAGTCGTGAGCCTTGCGGATGGGGTCAGCAGTTCCTACAGTTGTGGCATCTGCTGCCAGAACAGTTTCTATGACGGCTCGATAACGCCTGACGAAGCAGATTTTTTTGTGGGAGAGTCACAGCAATTTACGGCCAAAGAGCGGCAGCAGGATTGCTACGGCAACATATTCGGGCCGTATGAAATCGGTAGTATGGGTTCGTGGGACAGCAGTGATACGTCAATTGCTGATGTGGACTTTCGTGGGCTAGCAACAGGAATAGACATGGGGAGCGTTGAGATTTCATGCACGTGGACGGCAGACTATTGGCGTGAAGACCTCAACACCATGTGCGAGGATTATCAGGAGCCTTACACCGAAGAGGCTTTCGCGAATGTCGCGCCGCAGATAACTCTCATTAACGCTAAAGTCTTTGACATAACCGCACCCTTTGAAGGCTTCAGCGCCTACACTCAGACTGCAACGATCAAGGCGGGATCAAGCTCTCATGCAAATGAAATCTGCGGTAACGACCCTCAAGAGTTTACTCTTACAATAAGCTTCAAGTTACCGCCGGGTGGTGAATTAGTAGAGTCTCGTTGCAGTGTAACGCCCGACGGCATACCAGACCATGACTATCTGGTGGGAACTCCCACATGCGCTATTGATGATAGCGCCACCAACAAAGGGCATCTGTCTGTACAGGTGCGCCGAAGATGTTGCTCAGCAAACGACCAGCATCCGGGCATTCGTTTCGTTATCGGTGCTAATAAAACAGGCCAAACCGGCAATATTGACACACCCGGAAGGGTTAATATCCTTTGCGCCCAGTAGAATAGATGGGAGGAATTACATATGAAGATTAAGCGCGGCATCTTATCTCTTGTGGTGTTGCTTTACTGCGGTGTGGCTGTACGCGCTCAGGAGACTAATACCCAAAAGAAGGAACTATTTGTGGAAGTCCCAAGAGAAATCGCTTTAGCGACTGTGGCTTATCAGCCGAATTGCCCCCTTCAGTTTGAGAACGTGAAGCTACTTGCAGGTGTAGAGGGCGGAAGCCTTAAAAGCTATGATCTGCGTAATCGTGGGACAAAACCTATTCGCAGTGTCACCATTGGGGATAGTCAAGGAAATAGGTGGAGCTTGGATGTTGCAAAAGAGCATGGCCCTACTATTCCGGGACAGCTAATCCCGCCTTGGAGTAATGAAGATTGGGTGCAGGTAGTGCCTCTGACAAATGAGTTGCGCGAGAAGTTGAAGCTACAAGGCTCAATGAAAGGGGTAATAGTGCTAATGGTAATTCGCGTCGAGTTTACGGACGGGACTGTGTACGACGACGAGGCGGCCTATAAGGCTCTGCAAAATTACCTTGAAGATGTATACAACAAGCTAGACAGGCTGAGGTATCTGGAGAGCCTGAAAAAGTAGTGTAAGCGTGTGGCGGGTTTGCGGAAATCAGATGCACGTGGACGGCAGACTATTGGCGTGAAGACCTCAACAGCATGTGCGAGGACTATCAAGAGCTTTACACCGAAGAGGCTTACCCGCAGGTTCAAGTACCAAGCGATATAAGTATCGTATCATACGACATCTTGCCAACAGGAACTTCAGGTGATTATGGTTGCACTCCAAGTGAGAATTTCGGTATTAGCGTATCCATTAAGTATCAGGTGTTAGATCAAAACGGAGGTGCCATTATGAGGAGTGGCATGTTACCTCAAGAAACGATAACACATGCCGGTTTTGCTGGTGGCCCATTTTCTGACCAGACTCCTAATTGGTCTAATATTGGGCCAACATATATTTCTTATTCGACCACTTATACTGATGCCAATGGCCAATTCTATGATGTTCCGTTTGGAACTTGCGGCGATAGGTCATTTACGTTCCTCAAGACACAGAACATAAGTATTGTGGCTAATAATATTCGTTATGTTGTACGGACACAGGATGCAAATGTAACAACATCTTCTCAGGGACACGGCCATCTTTTCCTTCAAAATGGCACCATTACATATCTTTCTGCCGCTAGATGAGGGCAAAAGGAATTTCCTTTATGCGAATATATTATATATTCACTTGCCTGCTTCTTATTTTCTTCAGCAACACAAATTCACAGGGCTATAGGGCGCAAGATAATGACCCTTACCATATTGCGGCGGTTAGAGAGGCATTATGGGAACAATCGAAGGGAATTACTGATAGCTCGACGGAGAAAAATATAAACAGATTAGGCGATAAAGCTGCGATAGCCCTACTCAAAATACTTAAAGAGGATGAATTACAAGACCCACAAACTATAAGGAGCACCCTCCCGATAATTCATAGGGCTTTCGCATACCCAAAGCTCATCTCAGAGGCAGACGATAGAAAACCAAGTGTCACTCTATTTCTCCTGCATCATTTAGAGAGTCAGGTAACAGACCCTACACTGAAGGCAGAGATTTCCGAACTCATTAAATTTATTAAAGATAATACGGCTACCATCACACAAGTAAACGGTAAATAAACTGGATTCCCTGCACGTGTCCCGCTCTTTCATCTCCCTGCATTTTGTAGATGATTTTTCGGGCAAAACTCTCACTTGCCCGATAATTCCTCTAATTTATCCATTTATCGGGCAAAGCTGGCAGAGACTATAGATTTTCGTAGAAGCTTAAAGCCACTGGTCACGGCTGAGCCTTCATGATGACGAGCGTCTGGTCATCGCCGCGCTCCTGCTGTCCCGTCCAGGCATCCACATCGTTGAAGATGGCCTCGCGTATCTCGTGCGCCGGGCGCTGTCTCTGTTTGATGATGAGCTGAATCAGGCGGCCCTCGTCATATTCTTCGCCGGGAGCACGTTCGGCTTCCGTAATGCCGTCGGAGTAGATGACTAGCACGTCGCCCGGCTCAAGCTGCGTGCGGCCCTCTTCGTAGCTCGCCCAATCGAAGGCTCCGACCATCATGCCGCCCGTGGTCAATCTCTCAACTGTTCCGTCTGCGCGCACAAGTATGGGCGGGTTGTGGCCCGCGTTGGTGTAGCGAAGCGTGCGCGTGCGGTCTTCGTAGAGAGTCAGAAAGAAGGTGGCGAAGCGGTTGGCGTCCGTGCTCTGGCAGAGCTGCGCGTTGATGTTCGTCACTTTACGCGCCACGGCACCGTCTATGTCCGCGTCGGCTACGACACGCGCAATGAGCTTATCCGTTCCGGCTGTGGCGGCGGAGGCAGCCACGGCTCGCTCGGCCATGCTCAATCGCTCGGCGGTGATGGCAGCCTGCGCGCGCAGGCTGGCCTGAAGATTGGACATCACCAGCGAGGCCGACATCCCCTTGCCCGACACGTCGCCCAGGGCAAAGACCACCAGGCCGGGAGCGATTTCAACGTAGTCGTAATAGTCTCCGGCCACGCCACGCGCCGCACGACATTCGGCGGCGGCTTCCAGCGTCAACAGGTCCGGCACGCGGCTGGGGAAGAGCCTTGACTGTACTTCGTGCGCAAGCTCTACTTCGCGCTCAAGGCGTTCGCGCAGCACTCGCTCCTGCAAGAGCGATTCGACGTTCGCAGCCATGTCGTTGAAGGACTCGGCCAGCTCTCCCAACTGGTCGTGCGAGCGCACGCGCACGCGGTAAGAGAAGTCGCCCCTCTTGATGTACTCCGTGGCGCGATAAAGCTTATGAACGGAGCTTGTGACGGCGCGCGTCATCCAGGCGGCGGCCAGAAGCGCCAGCACTTCAAGCACTAGAAAGATTATGCTGACCACTTTCAATATCTGCCACCACAGTTCTCCCGTATCGCTTCGTCCCAGGAATTGACGGGCGGCAATGGACCATGACCAATCGAAGAGGAAGGATAACTTTCTGGACTCTTCGCCCGAAGTCCAATCAATCGCAGAGCTAATCACGACGTAAGGCGTCCCGCCCTTTGGCAAAGGCTCGCCCAACTGGTCGTGCGAGAACATCTCCTGTGCGCGCCGCTCAATCTCCTGCTCGCTGGCGGGCGGGCCGTTGTCCGCATTCCGGCTGTTAGCGTTCGAAGGGCGACGGTCGTCCGGCGTAATTGTGAGCTGGTTTTTGCCACGGACCACTCGCATCGCTCCAAAGAAGGGGCGCACGTAGATGCCCGTGTAATCTCTGTAACGCTCTACGAGCGCGAGATTGATGGGCACGACCAGAAGCAGCGCGAAGGGTCTTCCACTTTGCGCGCTCGTGCCGCGCACCAGGGCGCGAAAAGAGGGCGAGGCGAAATTCTCTTGCCTATCTTCGGGCGGAACGAAGGCTAGCCCGTGCCAGATGTCTCGACCGCGCAGCCATTCCGGCAACTGAGCGCCCACGGGAGTTTTATCCGGGCCGACGCCGCGCGTACTTTCATCGCCGGTCTCAGAAACGAACTGTGCCGCCGTTTGAAGTCCGAGCGCGCCCCTGTCTTCGCCGCTTGCGCCGCGCCACAAGGCAAGGCGTGCGCCCGGCAAAGAGCCGCGAACGATTCCGGCTCGCTCTTCCAGCCAGGACTGTACGCCCTGGTCCGTAGCGTTTGCAGGCAACTGCGCGAAAGCTTCGGCCACGGCCTGCGCGGAGTGAAACGTCTCGGCTTCGGTCGTACTCATCTGCGAGGCAATGATGCGCGCCATCGCTTCGCTTGAGACTCCGAAGGAGGCGACCATGCCGAACAGCGCGAGCAGAATGATCGGCGTCAGCCCCACGAAGAGGTAGGTTACTATCAGACGCCTGCGCACGCGCCACAGCAGCCGCCTCTTCATCCAACGCAGAACCTTCAGGCCGTAATAAAGGATTGTGATGAAGATTAGACAGGAGCAAACGAACTCCAGAAAGCCGCCCAGAATATTATCGCCAAAGAGAAAGGTGCGGCTCAGAATCATGCGGGCGATGAGCATGATTGCGGCTGCGATGGTCACGCGCGGCATCACGCGCCTGAGCCACGCGCGAACAATCGTCAACCTCTGGCGAGTGCGCCAGAGCCTTCGGCGTTCCCCGTTACTATCCCCTTCAATCTGCCTGAGCGCCAACTTCAATTCCTCCGAGCCGGGACGGCCTTTTGAATTTAAGTAAGCCCGCCCCACGAAACACATTCTTTTGAGCCGACTCGCAGTATACGTGAGGCCGCACGCCCGCTCAAAGAAATGCTGAAATCCAACATAGTAGACGTCGGCGGGCTAAGGCTTCTTAACCCGCCGACGCGAACGCTGCGTCTTCCGTTTCCTCCGGCTCCTCTTCAACCTTCGCGGGGTTTTCCGGCAGCGAGAGCCGCCTTGAGGCGGCCAGCAACAACCAGACCACGCCGGGACTTGCAGAGAGAATACCGGAGATTACCGTCAACGCTCTGGGGCTTATAACATGGAGCGCCCACCCTGCGAAGACCGTCGAGATGCTCATAACGAAAATCTCCACGGCCCTGTCGGTTGTAGACACTCGACCGCGAAGCATGTCCGGCACGAGCCGCATGAGCAAGGTCTCCTGCACGGCGAACTCCACGCCCAATAGTGCCCGCGAGATGAGCATCATCGCTGACGCAGTCCATATGTCCGGCATCAGCCCCATGAAAGCAAACAGCACGCCGTGCGCAAGCAGCGTCCAGCCCATGAAGCCAGCCGTCGCGCGCCGCACCTCTACGTGCGCGCCCACGCGACGAGCCAGCATCATCCCAAGGAACAGCCCCGCGCCCCCAGCAGCATAAAGAGCCGCCACCCCCGCATCACCCTGCAAGCCGCCCTGACGGGCGAAGACCACGCCGCCCAGGCGGTCCGTGATAAGGTTGATTGCGCCTCCGCCCGTCGCCCACAGTATGTTGATAAGCAGTATGGCCGCGACCGTCCTGTGCGCGGCTATGTACGACCAGCCCTCGCGTATGTCATTCCAGAAACGAGAGCCTGCGCGCACCTTTGCCTGCTCATTCTCAACTGCCGCGCCCGCTTCCTTCCGTGTCTCGCTCTCAGGTATAAGCCAGATGGAGTAGGCCGAGACGAGGAAGGAGGCGGCGTTGATGATGAATGCCACCTCGTAACCAAAGCGGGCCGAAGCAGCGCCGCCCAGGGCCGCGCCCACGCTCATCAAAAGAAAGCGCGACGAGAACATGAGCGCGTTTCCGGCCAGCAGCCCTCTGTCCCCGGCTATGTTCGGCATGGACGCGTTCTTCGCCGCCTCGAAGAATGCCGCGAGCAACGTCGAAGCAGCCGTGCACACGTAGGCTATCCACAGGTCTTCGGGCCGTCTGACCAGCAGGAACCCCAGCGCGACTACGGCGCGCGCGCAGTCCGCCACGAGCATCACCTTCCGCCGCGAGAAGCGGTCCACGAATGCTCCCGCGAGCGGTGCGAGCAACGCAAACGGCGCGAGCCTCAAGACCAGCAGGATGGCCGTAGCCTCCGGCGCGCCATGCATAACCGCGCGCACCAGCCCCAACCCCGCGATGAAGTTGAACCAGTTGCCCAGCTCCGATATGACCTGACCCACGAGCAACCGCCTGAAAGAGCGATTGCCCCGTATCAGTTGCATATATGTCAGTGGTGCCATGACCTTCGCCTCAGTCCCAAGACCCAAGTCCAAAGTCCCAAGTCAAAAGAAAAAGAGTCTTTGACTTGAAACTTGGGACCTGGAACTTGGGACTATCAATAAGAAGAGCCGCCGGATTTGAATCCTGGCGGCTCGCAGCCTTTCAGCAATTTCGTGGAAACGTTTCATCCACCCGTAAAGCGTGGAGGTCGTTTCTCAATAAAGGCTGCGACGCCTTCTCTGAAATCCTTTGTTTGACCCGACTCAATTTGCGCCTGTCGCTCCAGGTCAAGTTGAGCGCTGAGATTATTGGTGGCGCTCTCGGCCAGAAGCTTCTTCGTCCTGGCGATGGATGCCGTGGGCGATTGCGCCAACCTTGAAGCGAGCATAAGAGCCGTGTCCATAAGCTCGCTGTCGGCGACCGCGCGGTTAATCATCCCCATCTCGGCGGCGCTTCTTGCATCCACCTGATCGCCCGTCATCATCAGCTCTGCGGCGCGCTTCAGACCTATAAGCCTCGGCAGAACGTAGGTGCCGCCGCAATCAGGCGAGAGACCGACCTTGACGAACGCCTGGTTGAAGCGGGCGCTCTCTGCGGCGATGACGATGTCGCAGGCCAGGGCGAGATTGCATCCACCTCCGGATGCGTGGCCGTTGACAGCAGCTATGACGGGAAGCGGAACCTGCTGCAAGAGCAGTATGCATTCGTTCAAAAGCCCAAGGGGTTCATCGAAGAAAGCCTCTATGCGCCCTTCCCTTTCGGCCATCCTCTGCATCTCTCGAAGATCGCCTCCGGCGCAGAAAGCCCGTCCTGCTCCCGTCACAACCAGCGCACGCGCACCACGCTCGCGCGCCTCGCCAATGGCGCTCATAAACTCGCGCCCCATCTCTGTGGTGAGTGCGTTCAAGGCGTCGGGCCTGTTCAAAGTGAGCAGGGCCACGCCCCCATCACGCATCTCTAGTTGTACGGTTTCGTAACTCATCCGATAAAAAGGATAGCGAGGGAAGGATGAGCCCTTCCCTCTCTGATTAGCTTTCCTGACCCTTTTGATTTCTGAGAACCGGTGAACTATACGGCCAGAGCCGACCAATTGTTCACAGTAATTTCTACATCTGGCGCATGGAGCGTTGCGCGCTGAAGCATTCGCTGCAAAGCACGGGACGGCCTGCGGTCGGCTTGAAGGGAACCTTGTCCGTCTTGCCGCACTGGTCGCAGGTAATCTCGAACTTCTCGCGCTCGCCGCCACCGGCTCCACGGCCACCGCCGCCGCCGAAGTTGGCGCGTCTGGCATCGCGGCAAGCCTTGCAGCGCTTTGGGTGGCTCAGATTTCTCTCCCTGTAATAATCCTGCTCCCTTTCCGTAAAAGGGAATGACGTGCCGCATTCGGCACAGGTGATCTCCATGTCCGCCATGACTGTTTCTCCTACCAGGGAAGGCCGAGCGAGGCAGCTACGGCGCTCCTTGAACTCAATCAGAGGTCGGCACGCATAAGACGTGCGCGAGCCTTCTGATTCCCCTTCATCTTTTCATTCCTCCTTGCGCTTCTCCGAGGACAGCCTATGCGCTCCTGCGGGATTCTCCAGACGAGCCAAGAGCGCGTTGCCCCACGCGCCCCGAACCCCTAAAGAAACGAGATGAAGTTTAACGCACGTCTCCCGTGCTGTACAGCTTTATATTGGAATGAAGCGACGGAAGGGGCCGCTTCCTACTCCCCGTCGCTTTCGAGCGCCTGGACGTGCGCGCGCACCGTCTCGCCCAGCGTCTCCAGGTTATAGCCGCCCTCCATAGCCGAGATGACGCGGCCCTGGCACACCTCTTTGGCCCATTGCTTGACGCTTCTAGTCATCTCTACGAAATCCTCATCCTCAAGCTTTAACTGCCCCAGGGGGTCTGCCTCGTGCGAGTCGAATCCTGCGGAGATAAGGATGAGGTCGGGTTTGAATTTTGAGCCTATCTCTTCCAGGGCAGCGTCGAACATGCGTCGCTGCTCGCGGCGCGCAGTCGCCGCACGCACCGGAACATTCAGAGTAAACCCTCGCCCGCGTCCCCTCCCCACTTCGCCGCGAGCGCCCGTGCCCGGATACCACGGATACTGGTGCATGGAGAAGAAGAAAACGGCTGGGTCGTCGTAAAAAATCCCCTGCGTGCCGTTGCCGTGATGCACGTCCCAGTCGAGAATGGCCACTCGCTCGATCTCGGCGTAACGATTCTGCGCATAGCGCGCGCCAATCGCCACGTTGTTGAAGAGGCAGAAACCCATCGCACGCTCTTCGGTCGCGTGATGGCCCGGAGGGCGAACCGGAAGAAAGGCGTTATTGGCTTCGCCTCCCATGATTACGTCCACGGCCTTGCACAGCGCGCCCGCAGCGCGCAGAGCCGCGTCCATAGAACGCAAAGAGATGACCGTGTCCACATCCAGGTAACGAGCTCCCTCGCTCACAGCGCGCTCGATGCTCTTGTAATGCTGCGGGGTGTGGCACGCCTGCACGTCTCCGCGCAGGGCAGTGGGCGCTTCTATCTCAACTAGCCTCGCCCATAGCGCCTTGTCTTCGCGCAGAGCCTCCATGACCACCGTGTAGCGGTCAGGACTTTCAGGGTTGAAGTCTCCCGTCTCGTGCTCGCGAAATACAGGATGATGAATGATTGCAGTCTTCATAAGACAGAGATTATGCGAGCAGTCGCAGAGCCAGGTCAAACATCTCCCTCGAATCTCTTTGAGCACTAAATGCATACGCCGTGAGGCTCAGGCCAGCGTTCAATTTAAAGACACCAGAGCGCACGTCAAAAGGTGAAGTCATTGAAGAGATACGAGTTTGCCACGCACAGGAATCGCGGAATGGCATTTGCTGAAATATGTAGTGAGCGATGAATTGTTCTCTCCCGAAGAGAATTTTTGGTCAGGCTTTCATGGGAAGGGGAATTTATGAGAAGGCTTTTTCTTTTACTTATCTGCTTCGTGATTTTCGCGGCCACTCTTGCGCCGCTCGCTTCTGCACAACGCAGACGCCGCTCGCGCTTCGGGCGCAAGGCCCGTACGGCGGCAATCGTGGCGGCTGGCGCTGGCGTAGGCGCGATTGCCGGAGGTAAGAAGGGCGCGGCCATTGGCGCAGGCGGCGCAGGTCTTTATGCATTTAACCGTCGAGCGGCCCGGCGAAACTTCAAACCGCGCACGCGAACCGTTGGAACGGTCGCAAGCGGCACGGCCCTGGGCGCTGGGCTCGGTGGCGCTTTAGGCGGCAAGCGAGCCGCACTGGCAGGCGCGGCACTCGGCGCGGGCGGAAGCTACATCTATCGCCGCAGGCAGCGCAGCCTCTACAGGCGTCGCTATTAACGCTCTAGAGAAAACAGGTCTTGAGGGCGGATTGAGTGAGAGCTTTTCGCCCTCAAATTTAAGAAACAAGTCCTCGCGCACTTTATTCAATACCGTAGAAACGGCAGGAGACAAAAAGAGATGTCATATGATGAAGAGCATCAGAAAAGAAGTCGGGTCGTAGTTGAAACGCCCGCAGCAAGGCGTGAGGTAGTCGAGACGCGTACGGCCTATGCAGCGCCGGAGCGTCGCGGCGTGTCAACCGGAGTGGTGGCAATCATCGCCATCGCGGCGGTCGTGCTGACGGCTATAGTCGCGTGGGCTCTGACCAGGCCGAGCCAGGACGAGGTTAACACGAACGTGCGCGTCACCGCGCAGCCTACGCCCATCACACAGGTCGTCACCGTGCCCGCGCCGCAACAACCGGCGCAGCCCATCGTCGTGCCGCCTGCGACGACGACCACTACGACGCAGCCTGTCATCGTGCCCGTTCCATCGACGACCGCGTCATCAACGACTCCGACCGAACCGGCCAAGCCGAAAGGCACGGATGACGCAACGCTCCAATCTAATATAGAGAAGAAGCTCTCGGATGATCCAAAGCTTGCTGCGCTAGGCATCACCGTCTCTGTCCTGGACGGCAAGGTGACGCTGATAGGCACAGTGGACTCTCGCGAGGTGAAGAACCGCGTCGAGCGGCTGGCCAGAATCAAGGGCGTCAAGAGCGTGGATAATCAGATCACGGTCACGGGCAACGCCGATTCGACTGCACAGGATTAAATCGCACCCGGATTTCCTGAACCGAGGATAACGCGCTCGTAAGCTTCATCTACGGGGCGCGTTATCTTTTTGGCTTGAGGAGATGGATTTCCGTGCGCGCCGCTTGCTCAGCGTTTCCCGGCAGATTTTTTCCCGCCCTTTTTCGCCGCACGCGGTCCGGCACCCTTCGCCGCGCTTGAGCGTGAGGCGCGTGCCATGCTGACCGTGACGCGGCCCGCGCTGTCACGGCGAAAGACTATGTAATCGCCTGCCCGCGCGCCCAACTCTCTGACTAGCGGGCTCGGAATCTTGCCGCGCAAGATTCCCGCATCGTTGGTTACTCTTGCCTGATATTCGTTCGATTCTCTCCTGGTCATTGTGGGCCTCCTATAGAGTCTGGTGGGACAGCTTGTGCGCTCGCGAAGAAGACACGCGAGTAAAAGCGAGCGCGGTTAGATTCTCTTGAGGACAACTCAGTATCCTTCCGTGTGACGGCGCAGCCATTCTTTCACTTCCTCTTCCGAAGGCTCGCGCCCCAACTCGTCGCGCAGGCGGCGGCGCACATACTCTTGCTCGTCACGCCCCAACTCGTCCAGAGAGTCTTCACCCTCTACAGGCCCCTTTTCTTCCGCCGAGGATGAAAGAAAAAGTGCCGAGCAGAACTCTTCCGGCTTTGAATTGTGCGCGACGCTTTGCAGGCTCATTGTGGATTTCCCCTTGAATAAGAATCGTGACGAGCGACGAGCACAGACAGATTGAGTCTCTATCCGTGACTCCTGATTTCGGTTACGCGAACCTCTCCGGTCTCAAGCGAGCCCTCTATGAGAAGAGCCGCCTCTTCGCCTTCGAGGATTATGCGGCGGCGCTCGCCCTGCGCGTAGATTTTCACCTCGCGTATCAAACAACCTGCGGGCGCATGAGTGATGCGCGCAAGGGATTCGCATTCGCCACCGTGCAGCCCGTCTATGTCCGAGAGCAGTTCCGCCTTCACGCCCTCTTCCGCCTCCAGGTCATGGATTACGACTCCCTGCGGCATGAGCGCCATCTCGCCGCTCGTGTAAACGGTCAGGATGAGGGCTATGTCAAGCAGGACGCAGGCGGCGTCGCCTATTACGAAATAGCCGAGCGCGGTCGCGCCCTCGACGTGCGCGATGACGTGATCCTGATAGCGGCTGGTCGCAAAGGGCGACCACTCGTGCATACTCAAATAGTTTCCCGGACCTGGAAGCGCCGTGGACGCTCGGTCTAACCAACCACATGCGCCTACGGCTTCACGTAATCAATCAGGCTCGCCAGCACTTCCCTTTGCGTCCCGGTCATAGTTCTGAACCGCAGGCCGAAACCCATGCCCGGAATTTGATAAACAACTTCGCCTATGAGAGGCATCCAGCGCCCCGTGGGCAATTGGACCTCAAATCGTATCAACTCGCCCACGGTCACTTGCCCCATCGTTTCGACATAACACCCGCTCAGGCTCATGTCGCTGATGCGCGCGGTATGTTTTCCTGACAAACTCTCCCAGCGCACATCCAGCACGAGCGGCACACGCTCGTCTTGTCTACGCTCCTCCGCCATTACTTCCCCCTGCTCAAATAGTGGCGATATGCAGAAGAAAACGAATAACCGGAATTTCAGAACTCAGGAGTCAGAATAAACGCCGGTTGCAGCCTCTTATTCCGAATTCCGACTCCTGGATTCTGCTCTTCAAAATACAAAGCAAAGATCATATTTTTCGCCAGGCAAATCTATGTAGAGCTTATGCTCGTCGGCATCAATCTTGATGATGTCCTGGCAGATAAGCACAAAGACGCGCTTGCAGCCGCGCAGTGCCGCGCCTTCTGCGAACTTCAGAGTCAGAGAGACTTCGGTCGTCACATATTCGCCCGCCAGTCTTTCCGGCACGACTATGGTCAGGCCCTCATCGGTTCTCAATTCGGCGGCGCGTCCGGTGTTAAGAAACGTCCCGTGCGATTCGGAGTGCGGCGCAAAGCCTACTATCCCGCGCGCCTGAAGCTTCATCTGCTCAGACCTCTCAAGCGGAAGCCCGAACGCTTGAAACATCTCCGCGAGCGAGATTGAGAACTCGCCTTCTCTGTGGGCTTCTGAAACTCTCTTGATTAATTCCAAGACGGGCGCTCTGAGTTCCGGGCGCGCAACGCATTCGACTAGCATCTACAGCCCCCCGCTCTCTTGATAAACAGAAACTTGAAGGGTAGGACAAACTTTTCTGGCCCGCATACTACACTCCGCAGTCCACAGGCGCAAGAGAAAGAATGAAAGGCGAAGCGCGTCGAGTGGCCTTCAGGGGTTTGTTAGTAAACGAGAGCCAACTACTAGACCTTATCCCTGGTCCTCTGCTCCTGCCTTTCGTAGCTCACCAGGCTGCGTGCGGCGAAGATGGCGAGCACTGCGGCTATCAGAGAGCCCAGCCCTCCAGTGATGACGGAAAGCTGCGCGCTAAGCAGCGCCGCCACAGCGCCCGCCTCCAGTTCTCCCAGTTGCGGGCCTCCCATAAAGAAGATCATGTTGACGCTCGTCATGCGCCCGCGCAGGTAGTTCGGCGTCACAAGCTGCCTGATGGTCTGTCTCAAGACCGTGCTGACCGTATCGGCTGCTCCCGTTACGGCCAGCATCAGTAGCGAGAACCAGAAGACGCGCGACAGCCCGAAGGCTACAGTGGCCGCGCCGTAGATTGCCACGGACAGGATGACGGTCAAGCCCTGCCGGCGCATGTTACCTAGACGCGCCATGACGAAAGCGGCGATGACTGCGCCCGCAGCCGGTGCAGCCGCCAGCACTCCGAAGCCTCTGGCTCCGACGTGCAGAATCTCCGCCGCGAAGATGGGCAGCAGGGCCGTGGCCGAAGCGAAAAAGGTGGCGACGAAATCCAGCGTCATGGTCTGCACAATAATCGGCGTGCGCCACACGAATCGCAGCCCCTCTTTGAGCGCGTCGAAGCTGACGCGCGAGGCTTCGCTCTCCTCCTCGCCTTCTTTCACGCTCCCCGTGGCGCGCATCAACAGCAGCGCGCCGATGACGGCCAGAAACGAAAGCGCGTTGAAGGCGTAAACGACCGCAGGGCTGTATGAGCCGAGCAGCCTTCCGGCGATGGCCGGGCCGCCAATCATCGTAAGCTGAAAAACTATCAGGCCCAGGCTGACGGCGTTCGGGAAATCCTCTGCCGGAACGAGAGTGGGAAGAATAGCCTGCCGCGCGGGATTATCGAAGGCGACCGCCGCAGAAGAGATTGCCGTCAGCAGGTAGAGCGGCCAAACGCTCTTTAGGCCGCGCGCGGTCACGACCGCCAGCACTCCCGCGCTCGCAAGCATCACCGTCTGCGTCACCAGCATCAACCGCTTGCGATTCACGGCATCCGCCACCACTCCGCCTATGAGCGAGCAGACGATTATGGGCACCACGCGCACGAGCCCCACGATTCCCAGAGCGAGCGGCGAGCGCGTCAGTATGTAGACGTGCCAGTTGATGGCCACGAGCTGCATCTGCGAGCCCGTGCCGGAGACAAGCTGGCCCAGCCACAGTAGACGAAAATCTCTATGGCGAAGCGCTATGAAGGATGAGCGGCGAGTGTTAGAAGGATTCGCGGCGGAGGCGGATTCGGGAACGGCCATGCGAGATTCAAGTTACAGCTTTACGGCCTCAAACTCAAATCCCTCGCCTTGAAACTACCGCTCGGATAGGTGGCAAAAGTGCTGAATGATTATTTCAGAAGCGTGCTCTGCGAAGCGAAGAGTCTCCATTGACCGTCGCGCTTGACGAAGGTATCCGTTATCTGCTGGCGCTCCACGTTGCTTGCACTCCTGAAGCTGACGACGGCGCTCAGGGTCGCGCTCGTCTCGCTGCGGCTCAAGAGTCGCGCGTTATCCACGGACCATGAGGTGACGGACGGCGTGGCTTCCGCAGAGTAGAGCGTCTGCGTGCGGTTGTAGAATTTCCCGTCCGCGCCCGTGGCGTTGTAGTCGTCGGCCAGCAACCCCTCCAGCGTCGTCTTGTCACCCTTGATGCTCGCGCCCGTCATCTTGTCTTCAAGCACTCTCAGCTCGGACAGGACGGCGGAGTCGGCCTGCGCATTCTGTGCGCTGCTTGCCTGACCCCAGCCTGTGCCCGAAGTGAAGCTCGCAATGGCATAGCCCAATCCGGCTCCCAGGGCTAGCAGAAGCACTCCGCCGACAATCTTCATGAGCACGCCTGGCCGCTCGCGCTGCGCTTCGACCGACTGGGAGAAAGGGGCGTAGGGCTGCATTGGCGGCTGTGTGGGCGGCATGGTTACTCCGCCTGATGGGTCCGCTGGAAGTATCTCCGCGTACTCCTGTCTTTCAGTCACGGGCGGGCTCATCACGGGAATCGAAGGAGCAAACATTGTCGGTTGAGGGTCTTCTTCCGGCGGCGCGACCGCGACGACTAGCCTCGTGCCCTCGACCACGCAGAAGGTTTGCTCGTCGTCGTAGGTTCTGTGGCAGGTGGGGCAGCTTCTCATTTTACGCCTCTTGGGTTCGGCAAGCTTTCGATAGAACTGTTCCCCTCTTGCGCGAAGGGAAAGGCTGGGATTCGGAGGATAGATTACCATAGGACAGGAAGATAGACAGCAACGAAGGCTGAGTAACGGCTCACGTTTGAATCTTCCTCAAACTGCCCACTTAGGACACGACTCTCTTTCGATAAAGCTTTACGGCTCAGGCGCGAGCGTTGTATGCTCTCGCTTCAATTGCGCGCCGCCGATGAGCTTCAGCTCGAAACTTTGACCTGCTCACTTTGAGAGCTTCGATCACCCACAAGGAGTACGCCCATAATGAAGCCCACAACTCATCTTCGCCCGTTGATGATTATCATGACGCTCCTGGTCTTCATCTGCGTCGGAGCGGGCCGGGCCGACGCCCAGCGCCGCCCCGTCTCTTCAACTCCGGCGACGCCGCCTGCTACGAGCGCACCTCCATCTACTTCAAAGCCTGCGACAGCCGGTGTCAGTGGAGGAGTTTCAATCAAACGCAGCACGAAGAAGGGCACGACCAGAACGTCCGGCAAAGCATCTGCGCGCGTGCGTTCCTCGCAGCCCGGCGCACCGGCAGAAGATTCATCCTTTGAGGCGGACGCCGACGAGAACACTGACCGGGGCGATGCCTTCGCAGAGCAGGGACGCTACAGCGAAGCCGCACAAGCCTACAAGCAGGCTCTTAACGCGAACTCGAATAATGCCTATGCGCTTCAGGGTCTTGGCGACGCTTACCTGAACCTGGGGCGAGCCGAACAGGCCATAGAGACCTACAAGCAGCTCACACGTCTCAGGCCGCGAAGCGCAGACGGCTGGTTCAGCCTGGGCGACGCATACAGCTACCTTGGGCGCTACGGCGAATCGCTTAATCCTTACAAGCAGGCGATTGCGCTCAGGCCCACCTTCGCGGAAGCCTACTACGGCCTGGGCGAAGCCTACCTCTTCATAGAGCTTTACGAGCAGGCCGTGCTACAGCTCAAGCAAGCGCTACGCTACAAGGCCAACTACCCCGAAGCCTATTACAGTCTGGGCATGACCTACATACGGCTGGGCAATCGCGACGCGGCTATGGAGCAGTACAATGCTCTCAAGGGCCTTGATGCTTACCTGGCCAACAAGCTTCAGAGCGAAATCAGATAGAGAGAGCGAAAGCCCTTCCTGCGCTCACGTAGTGAAGAGGCAAATGGGGATTCATCTTCTTCGACTGTGAAACCGGAAATCTATCTTTCTCTGACGGACGATTGGGAGTTGCGCGGCAACGGGGCAGGCGACATTGAAGAGATTCAGTTTCGCCCCATGCGCGAGCTTGTCAGGATTTACAATCGCCACAACGTGCGCTCCACCTTCAACGCAGAGGTCATGCAGCAGTTGACTTTCAGAAAGTTTGGGAAGGATTTCCCGGAGCTACGCGCCTTAGCAGACAGATGGGACTCGCACGTCAGAGAAGCCTACAGTGAAGGCCACGACATACAGCTTCACCTTCACCCTCAATGGACGAAGGCAGCGTATGAGGACGGGCGGTGGAGGCTCGCAGGCGACTGGTCTATACTGAACTACACGGAAGAGACAGCCTTTGAGCTGCTAAGAGCGTGCAAAGAGTACCTGGAAAATCTTCTGCGCCCGCTCGACCCATCCTACCGTTGCGTCTCTTTCCGCGCGGGCTCTTCCATCATCGCGCCCTCTCCTTTCATACTGAAGACGCTCGCACGTCTTGGCGTACGCGTGGACATGAGCATTGTCGGCGGGATGTATCACGACACGCGTAACGTAAAGATTGATTACCGCGAAGCGGAAGAGGATTTTCTGCCCTTCTACCCGCAGATGTCGGACGCGCGCCGCGTATCAGAGAAAGCGGAAGAGATAGTCTGCGTTCCGATTCACCATTTCTACGCGTCACGCTACCAGTTCATCAAAACCCTTTCATCGCTCGTGGGACGGCGAGCCGCGCGCATGCTCTCTCCTTCATACACGAACGGCGCAAGTCTCGCGCACGAAAAATATGCCGAAGAGGAATGGGCCGAACTCAGGCACTCGTCCAGGTGGCTGCGCATCTACGAGAAGGCTATAAGCCCAGGCTTGAAGGGCTGGTATCTGACTGCGGATTTGAGCAGGCTGAGCTATCCTTTGATGATGGAGATGCTGGACTCCATACGCCTGCGCGCGCGCGAGACGGGCCTCGCGAAAGTGCCTGTGATAATCTCCAACCACTCGAAAGACATCAAGGACTTCGCGGTCATAGAGCGATTCATAGGCCGAATCGCAGAGGCCGAAGACATACGTTTTATGACTCAGACACAGCTAGTGTATAAACTTGAAAAAGGCGAGTTTCCCGTTAGAAGCCGTCTAAAAATTCCCGCGAGGGACTAGCTGAAATCCGCTCAAGCTTTACTGCTTCGCAAGCCGCTCGCGCCAATCCTTAGAGTAAACGGATTTCGCATAGACCGTGATTCCCTCTCTGGCCAGCCGCAGCATCTCCTCAAGGAGCTTCTGCGCGTCGGCCCTGAAGAAATTCATGCCGTTGATGCTCAAATCCTCGCACGCTTCCCGGCTGATATGCTTTTTCATGTAGCCCGGTACGTCGTGAACAACCGTACGCATGTTGTGCGCGTAGGTTCCTACCACTTCAGCGCGCCCCTCGTAATTCAGACACTCCACTTCGAAGATTCGGTCGTGATAGACGCGCACGGGGAAAGCATCTTTGAGCGCATCGTCCGCGCAATAGACGAAGGAGAGATTTCTGGTCGAAACGCCCAGGCCGACTATCTTGGCACTGTGCTCTGTGAGCTTAAAGAAGGGGCTGCAAGTGTCGTAAGGGTACGGCGACAGTTGGTGCGTGGCCGTCAGCTCGCGTGCAAGCGGCCCTATGGCGCAGACGGATTTTGTAGGATGCAGGCTCCTCATCGCACCCGGCTGACGCCGCGCAAACTCGTTGAGCAAACCCGTGTACGAGGGCGTGCGCCGCACGTCGAAGACCTTATTCCGCAGCAGGTATTCGTAGGACGACATGCGCAGGTTAGGGTAGGTCGGGAACATAATCGTCCCGGATGCGCCCACAATCTCCCTCAGCAGCGAGAGGATGCGATAGAAGGGGAAGCCCAGGTGCAGGCGGTCTACAGAGCTATGTATATAGACGACATCGCCCGCCGCTATCCCAAGTCGCCGGGTAAGAATCTGCGTGAAATCCTGTTCAGAGAGTTGCGGAAGGCGCTCCACGCGCGCGCGCTGCATCTTCTTGCCCGCCCGTATGACCTTAGCGAAAGTGCTTTCGGGCAGAATCTTCTGTGCTATCTCTCTGATGCTCATACTGAAATTTAAAGAAGCGCAGATGAGGCGCGCTTCCCTGGCTTAATCTAAACCATGCGCACCATTGTCGCCGCCCACGAATAGCCCACGCCGAAGCCTACGAGCGCGACGCGGTCGCCCGTCTTGATTTTCCCCTCGCGCCTTGCACTCTCAAGGGCTATGGGGATGGTGGAAGAGACAGTGTTGCCCGTCTCCTGAAGGTCTATGTGAAACTTTTCGGCGGGAATCTTCAAACGCCTTTGCAGGCGCTCAAGCATGAACTTGTTGGCCTGATGAGGGATGACGTAGTTAATCTCTTCCGTCGTGCAGCCGCACTTTTTTAGAAGCTCGTCCATAGCCTGCGGAACGGTCCGCAGGGTGAAGTTGAAAATCTCCGGCCCGTTCATGTAGAGGTTGCGCGGCGAGCGCCAGTTTCCCTGCTCGTCCTCTTTCTCCACAGCAGCCTCTTCATCAAAGGGGCGGCGCATACCGCCCGCAGGCACTATCAACTGCTCTGCACCGCGCCCGTCCGTTCCGAAGACGAAAGGGCCTATGAGGTCAGCCTCCGATTCGCTCGCGCCGATGAGAGTCGCCGAAGCGCCGTCGCCGAAGAGCGTGCGCACGCTACGGTCGCGCGCGTTTATGAATTTGGAATAAGTGTCGGCTGTGATGAGCAGAGCGTTTCTGGCCAGACCCGTCTCAACCAGGCTCTTGGCGAGTGACAGCCCGTAGACGTAACCGGAACATCCCTGATTGAAATCAATCGCGCCGCAATCGGTTCTCAATCCCAGCCGCTCCTGCATGATGCAGGCCGTGGTCGGCAGGAAATAATCGGGACTCTGCGTGCAGAAGAGCAGAAAGTCTATCTCTTCAGGACTGGTGACGCCCCGCTCGAAGAGATGGCGCGCAGCCGCTATGCCCAAATCCGAAGCGCACTCTTCACCACTGGCGACGTGCCGCACGCGAATCCCCGTGCGCTCAAGGATGACTCCAGCATCCGTGTCGCCCAACTCCTTCGCCAACTGCTCGTTGGTTAACTCTCCCGCAGGCAGGCAAGAGCTAATGGCCTTTATCGCTGCTCTTTTCTTCATTACACAAGTAAGGATTATCAGGATAAAGAGGAACCACGCGCATCACAATAACCCTATCTATGCCTGTTAATTTTCAGCCCGGCTTTCTTTCAGCACGCCTTCAAGATATTCCGTCAAAGTTCCAAGGGTTGAAAAGGGGCTCTTCTCTTTCGATAAAAGATTCTCGTCCGTAATCATCACGTCAACGCCGAACTCTGCCCTGACCTTTTCTTCAACCTCCATGATGAAGGTCACGAAGTCCAGCGATTCCAGCTTGCCGGATTTCCCATAGAGTGGCTCGCCGGGGCTCTTTTCGATGGCGACTCCCGCAGGCAACTGATCGTTTAAGTCATCTACGGCGCTGTAGACCGCGCGCACTATCCTCTCCCTGTTAGACATCAAGTTCTCTCCTTATGGCTTCCAGCCATTTTAGCCCACACGGAAGGCAATGCAGAAGTCGGCAATGCCGCAATGATGAACTAAAGGGAAAGCTCATACATTCTCGCAAAGCGAGAATGTATGAGCTTTCGTTTAAGCCCTGCTCTCAGGCCCGCAGACTGCCGCTCACCAGATCAATCGACCGAGCCGCCGGTAGTTTCCGTCACATCGGCACCACCGGCTATATTGCCATCCGCGCTCCCGCCGGTTGACCCCATGCTTGAATTAGCTTCCCATCCTGCTGCTGCGCCTCTTCCGCTATGGGCCGCTTGAGCCTTGCCGCTTTCAGCTTCTCTACTCACGCCTTCACCCAATCCGTCATGGGTTACGCCTATATCATCCTTCTCTCGCTCAGCCATCTCTTTCTTCTCCCCTATTGTGTTCCGCAAAGCATTACCTTCAAGACACGCGACTGGTCCTCGCCAACAGATAAAACAGTAGCCCGGATGCTAGGGCCACTATGCTGACGTAAAGAAGCAACCCGCTAAATCGCATTAGAGAAGCCGGAAGCGCTGATAGACTCACAAGTATGTAAGCCATCCCGGACACTATTCCCGTTGACATTAAAATCTCGCCCGCCGTTCTTCGTCTTATCTTCACCACAGAATTTCCCCCTTGCCATGTCGAAAAGCTCAGCCGCTTCACTCCGTATTCGGTCTAATCTCCTTCTTGATTTCCACGCTCTCCAGTCTTTCCACACCTGGAGTTAAAGAACCCAGAGGCTTATTCTCCTCCAGTTTCTCCGAAGGGCTCTGTGGTGCTTCATCCGGCGTTTCATCTACTGCTTTATGTTCCCGATTCTCTAACATACGCGTCCTCTCCCTTTCCGTTTCTACTGCTGACACAAAACAGCAGCGTTAGGCTTTTCGCATTACCTGACGCTGCTGCAATTTCACTCTTCTACAGGAGTATTAACGTTGCTCGCTAAGCGTCAGACTAAGCGATACTACGCTTCCTATGGTTGCAGGGTTATTGCATAAAAATTATGAAAGTTACCGCTCGCGTTGAATCTCTTGCTGATTCGCACGCACAAGCTTTTTCAGCAAGAAACATCTTGCAACACCTGGCAACGCCTCCTTACACAAAGATTCTTTTCGAGACACGAAACGGATAGCCCTGAATCATCAAAGTGACAATTTCATGGCTATCCGTTTTACGAAAGAGGAATTTTTTGAGAGACGGCTATCTTTACATTAATAAGCGTCAACAGATTTTCACTTGCATTTACTGTAGCCGCAGTCACGGCAGAAGTCGCAGCCCGAAGCGTGCTCCATTTGGCCATGACATTCCGGGCAGGTGCCTATCATGTTCGACATGGCGGGCAGCGCGCTTATGGCTGCGGCGTTGGCCGACGCAATCGTTACAGGCTGTGCTTTGCCTGCGGCGCGTGCAGAGTCAGGCTGCCCCGCGAGTCTTCGGCTCGTGAGCATGATGCACTCCGCCACGGCCTGTTCGGGCGAGGTCAGCAACCTCTCGTTGAACCAGACGGCGTGCGTGCCCGTCACCTTATTGAGACTGCGCGCTACTTCCGTGGCGTCGAACCCGCCGCGCAACATCTTCGAAGCGAGCAAGCCCACACCGCCCGAAATGGGTCCTGTGGCAAAGACTTCCTGCACAACTTTGCCGTTATGATTGACGGTGACATAAAGGTTCTGTCCGTCGAAGGGAATCTGCCACGTCGCCCCGCGCAGCTCGCGCGGACGCTCTATGCGCACGGTGGGTTCCTCTGCGGCGAGCGAGGTCGTGACATGCGCAGCATCTTCGTGTGTCGCGGGCGGCTCGTCAATCTCTTCGGCTGTCGCCTCCGGGTTGCAGGCCAACTCGCCTTTCTCCTTCTCCTGCTTGATGGAGGTCAGCACCTGGCCTTCGCGCGAGCCGTCGCGATAGTAGCTGACGGCCTTGCAGCCCAATTGCCGCGCCAGACGATAGAGCGCATCCACGTCCTCGACCGTGTCCGTGGTCGCGCCGTTGCAGGTCTTCGAGACCGAGTTGTCTACGTTGCGCTGCGCTGCGGCAAGCACATGCACGTGCTGTTCAGCCGAAATCTTCATCGCGGAGATGAAGTAGGGCGGCAATTCGTCCTCGTGCTCTACTACGTAAGAGGCCGCAGCGTTGATTGAGTCCTGGTCCGTTTGATCTACTTCAAGCCCCAGCGCTTCCGCCGCCAGTGTGTGAACGTAGGTGCGCGTTCCCAAAGTGTCCTGCCTGACATACGCCCAGGAGAAGTTAGGCTCGACGCCGCTTGAGGTCTCCGCCACGAGCGAGATAGTTCCAGTGGGCGCAATCGTCGTCACCTCATAATTGCGCGGCGTGAGCGGCACGTTTTTCGGAATGCCGATCTCGTTATAGAGAAAGTCGGCGTAATCCTCCCGGTTCGGCTCAAGCTCAGGGAAGACCCCCTTCTCGTCTCCCAGGCGCAGGCTCTCAATCCATGCCTCGCGCCTGACGAAGCCCATCACCTTATCCATCAGGTCAATCGATTCCGGCGAGCCGTAAATAATCTGTAGATTCAGGCAGAGGTCTGCGAAGCCCATGATGCCAAGGCCGACCGGGCGCGTGCGCTTGACCACCGATTCGATTTCAGGGAGCGGCCAAGTGCACGTGTCAATCACATTATCCAGAAAGCGCGTGCACAGATGCGTCACTTCGCGCAGGCGATCCCACTCCACGCAACTTTCAGGGTTTGTCCCGTCGCCTACCTTCGTATAAAACTTCGCCAGATCAATCGAGCCCAGGTTGCAGGAATTCGAGAAGTGCAGAAACTGCTCGCCGCAGGGGTTGCAGGAATAGATAGGCCCCATAGACTTCATCATGTGGTTGTGGCGATTGACTTCGTCTATGAAGGCCACGCCCGGCTCCGCGTACTTGTGCGCGCTCGCCACAATCCGATTCCAGATGTCCGGCGCATAGACCATGCCGGGACGCGGCGGTTCTTCGCGCACAGCCGCCGAAAGGTCAGCCTCTTCGAACGAGGCTCTATCGCGGAAGGTCACTGTGGAGCCGTCCTGTCTGCGATAGATGGCATAGTCTCCCTGCTGTACGGGGTCGTAAACGGGGTCCGGCCAGGGCTGGCCGTTGAACTCAAGCTGGAACCACTCGTTGTTATCCACTGCCTCCAGAAACTCGTCCGTAACGTTGACGGAGATGTTGAAGTTCGTCAACGAGTGCTGATCGTTCTTGGCATGAATGAATCTGAGCACATCAGGGTGCGTCACGCGCATCATTCCCATGTTCGCGCCGCGCCGAACTCCGCCCTGCTTAACCACATCCGTCACCTGATTGACGATGTTCATGAAGGAGACAGGGCCTGAAGCCACCCCGCGCGTTGAGCTGACCATAGCGCCCGAAGGGCGTAAGAACTCGTAAGTCATGCCCGTGCCGCCGCCCGTCTGGTGAATCGTCGCCGCCGCCTTCGCGTGCTCCATGATGCCTGAGATTGAATCCGGCACTTCTAACACGAAGCAGGCCGCGAGTTGGCCGTTGACCTTTCCGGCATTGACCAGGCACGGCGTGTTCGGGATGAACTCCCTGTTGAGCATCACGTCAGACATGGCCGCATAGAACTCGTCTCGCTTCTGGGAGTCGGTCTCGGCGAAAGACACGTGGCCGACGACCCTTCGAACAATGTCGGGCCACTCCTCTATAGAGCGTCCCTGCGCGTCCTTTAAGCTGTAGCGCTTGCTGATGACGCGTTTGGCATTAAGCCCAAGGGGCTGTCCCTGCCGTTTCGGCGACGGGGCAGCCTGTGCGGAGGCGGCGTTCCGATTGTGGGTGTTCGGGTCAACAACGGTGCTCATTTTTATCTACCTTTCTCGCGCCTCTCAGCGAAGAGCACGAGTCCATCGTTCCTTTGTGTCAAAAGTATGGGGCGCACGGGTTTCTTGCCCCGAGCCTTCTCTTATAAGATGTGGTTCGGATACTTCGGTTGGCTTATCTGAAGCGACGGAATCTCGTCCCGGAAGGCGGCCCAAAGGCTCGCCGGGGCTTCCGTTCAGGTCCGCCTCGTCCCAAGCGTGGCGGAATATACTCCTTTGTTTCTCCAATGTCAATATATTGTGCCCATCTTTTTTTTCAGTGCAATAGAGTGTATAAGCTAAGAAATTACATCAACATTTAGAATGAGCTATTTACGTCCCTTCAGCCTCTTCTAACGGCCAACTTTTTGCCACCCTGCGCATCTGATGAGAACCGTACCGGCAAGCTATCACGAGTTTTTGTCGAAACGCTAAAGCCGCCTGGGCTTTGGCGCAATTCGGCGTCGGGCGCGGAATGTAAATCAGGATTGAAGAAGCTGTTCTTAATACCAAGGGTTGGAAAGTAGAGCGTCAGGCTTTGAGCAAAGAATTTAAGGATACACTCATACACGGGACAGCAGCGGACGGCACTGTGCGTTGTATGGCTGCGGTGACTACGAATCTAGTGGCGGAAGCCGCGCGCCGTCACAAGACATCTCCGACAGTGGCGGCAGCTCTTGGCCGCACCTTAACGGGGACGCTGCTTTTAGGCTCAAGCCTGAAGGAGCTTGATCGCCTGACAGTACAGATAGCGGGCGATGGTCCTATAGGGGGCATCACGGCTGAGGCAAACGCGCGCGGGCAGGTTCGCGGCTACGTGCGCAACCCGGAAGCGCACGTGCCGCTTAACGAAACGGGCAAGCTGGACGTGCGCGCAATCGTGGGCTCAGGCATGTTTTATGTGACGCGCGAGTCCGGCTATGACATGGGCCTCTACAGAGAGCCCTACAAAGGCTCCGTTCCGCTCGTCTCAGGCGAGATAGCCGAAGACTTCGCGTATTACCTTGCCAAGTCCGAGCAGATTCCATCGGCAGTGATGCTGGGCGTGCACGTGCGCGCTAACGAGCCTGATGATGCATACGTTTCCGCGGCGGGCGGGTTAATGATTCAAATCATGCCGGGCGCAGACGATATGACCGTCGCGGCGATTGAAGAGAGCGTGAGCCGCACGCCGCAGACCACAGTGATGATTCGTGAAGGCGCGAGCCCGCGCGACCTGCTGCGCACGGCACTAGGGCATATGGATTTCGAGGTACTGGAAGAGCGCGAGGTCAGCTTTGCCTGCACCTGTTCTTACGAGCGGGCCGTCTCGCTCATCTCTTCGATTGACCATGAAGAGCTGGAATCGATGCTTCGTGAAGACAAGGGAGCGGTGATGAGCTGCCACTTCTGCAACGAGACCTATCGTATTGACGAAGCGGAGATGGAGAGAATAGTTAAAGAGAGCGCAGCTTAAAGAGTCTAGAGCTATTTGGGCAGTTGAGCGCGTTTTATCTCTTCAATGCGGCGCATGGCCGCTTGCAATTCTCTTTCGGCCGGACTGGTCTCAAGCTGCGGGCTCTCAGGCTTCTTCTTCGTCAGAAGCTTGACGGCCACGAAGCCTATCAGCAGAATCGCGCCTAGCCAGATGAGATACTGCGCAGCGCTGATGAGTGCGCCGAACAGCATGAAGCCGCCGAAGGCGGCTAGGAAAAGAACGACGGCGTAAAAGAGTAGCTTTGCGGTCTTCATAAAGCTCACCTAAAACATGACAGGGAAGAAGTGTTAGGCTTCTTCCCTGTCATCACTTACATGGTATTACAAACTTCCCACATCTCACTTGCTGGGCAGCAGGTCGTAGTTGCCAAGCTCGCGGTTGTGACTGTCCAGTGAGCCCATCATGTCCGAAGTATCTTCGAGCATCTGTTTCGTCATCGCTATGGAGTCCGATAGCTGCTCGAAGTCTAGCGACGAGACCCTTTCAGGCGTGGGTAGTGTCACGACCTGATCGTTAACCAAGCCGAAGAAGTTTTCTATGGACTGGAGTTGTCCTTCGACCAGCTTAACGGAGCGCTCAAGCTCTCCGAACGAGTTCATGCGACGTTTGAGAATCTCCACATTGGCCTGCTGCACGCGGCGGGTGCGCTCGTCGGGCGCGCTCTCAACCGTGCGCTCGGCCTGCGTCAACTGATTCTGCACCGCCTGACGATTGATTGAGCGCAGATGGTTCTTGCGCCTGCGATAAACGTCCAGAAGGTCTACGAAATCTTCCCAGCGCTGGTCCAGGCTTTGAATGTTCATGGGAATCTCTTTCGAGCCCGTGAACTTTCTGTAGTTGGAGTAAATCTGGTTCTTCATCCAGCGCAGGTATTCCACGGCCTCGCGCTCGCGCGGGTCGAAGCCCTTGATTAACTCTTCGCGCTGTCGCTCACGCAGTGCGCGAAGCCTGGCCTTCTGCCGATTGTCCACCAGCCTGCGATAGAGCGAGCTTGCGGGCACGGTCGCCAGATAAACGCCTTCAGCGACGAGGGCTGCGGCCAGGGGAGCGACGTGCTGCGTGTAAGCAGCGGCGACGGCAAATCCCGCCATGCCCCAGAAATTAACAGGTTCCTTCAGGGCCTCTTTCAAATACTTTAGATCGATTTTTGGTAAGCCAGCCATAACCTTAAAACGTCTATGATAACTAATCAGCCAGTTGACGCGAGGGAAGCTTCAATTTTGCGCGCCCATTAAAAATCAGAGCATCAGTGCGCTATTCAGTTCCCTCTTTAATCAGGGCGCGGTCCTGGTCGGTTGCGCTTGACTCGCCCTGAGCCGGAAGCGCGCCCGGTTGTGCTGTGCCCGTGCCCAGAAGTCCCATCTCGCGCTTATACTCAAGCAGCTTGTCCTGCAACTGCATGTCCATAGCCTCGCGCTCTATCTCCTGCATCTGCGTATCGACGCTCGCGGCGCTCAACTGCATCTTGGCTTCGGCGGTGGCGGCGCGGCGGTCAATCTTGTCGCGCATCTCGTTAAAAGTCGAAGCGTCGTCGCCAAGCTGGAACGTCTCCATCGTCTGCGCAAGCTGCTCTTGTAGCTTGGCCTGCTTCGACTGATTGATAAGCTGCATGGCCTCAGCCGTGCGACGCTGCATCTGCAAGAGATAATTGTCGCGCGCCTTCAGTGCCTGTTTGGATGCTGCGCTCGCGTGCTCAAGTTGCTGAGATGTTTTCGACAGGTCAACCTGCGCCTGCTGTAGCTGGCCTATGTAGGCCGTGGCGATGTCGTCGCGCCCCATCTTCACAGAGGCTTTAATCTTGGAGTCCAGGTCAACCACCTGCTGCTCCAGCCGCTCCTTGTTGCGCGAGAGCAGGCGCTCCGTAGCCATGACCTGTGTGACAGCGTTGTTCAACTCCGGCACGCGGTCGCGCATGTCGCGTATTGTCTGCTGAAGGATAAGCTCCGGGTCTTCCGTCTTCTCTATCACGCCGCCGAAAAGTGCGCGCATAGAGCGTTTGAACCTGCTCCACAATCCCATCTCGTCTTAGTCCCTCCAGCCAGCTAATTTTCCTAAATCTACGGCCAGGCTCTTAAAGGACGCCAACACACGCCCGAAAAAAGCGCCCGCACGCCTTTTGATTGTACGAAGCAACGGCCCGCGCGGTTGCAGTTTCCCATCAAAGAGGACTTCGAATCGAAGTATAGCAGGAACGGCGTGCGCCCTGCCAGAGCAGGAACATTCCAGGGACGGGCAAGTCCCAAATTCCAAGTCCCAAGTCCCAAGTCGGAAGACAAAGACTCTCTTTCTTTTGACTTGGGTCTTGGGACCTAGAATTTGGAACTCTATTTGTTGAGCCGCTCGCGCAATGACTGGGACTTCTGCTCTACACCCTCGGCCAGCTTCCGCTTGTGCTCCTGTAGCTTCTGCCGCAAGCCTTCATCGGAAAGGGCCAGAATCTCCACGGCGAAAATAGCCGCGTTGGTAGCTCCGGCTTTGCCAATGGCCATCGTCGCAACGGGGATGCCCGCGGGCATCTGCACCGTAGCATACAGAGCATCCACGCCGCGCAGCGCGGATGAATCCAGAGGCACGCCTATGACCGGGAGTGTGGATTCGGCGGAGACCACTCCGGCCAGATGAGCCGCCGCGCCCGCGCCTATGATAAAGACGCGCACGCCTCTCGCCGGGGCTTCGGCGACAATCTTTCGCGTGCGCTCAGGCGAGCGATGAGCGGAGGTTACGTCAATCTCGTAGCCGATGCCGAATTTCTCCAGCGTGCGGCCCGCTTCCATCATGACATCCAGATCGCTGTCCGACCCCATCAGAATTGATACGAGTGCGCTTGATTCAGTCATAAGTGTTTTCGTTTCCCCTTACCTTTTATTCGACGAACTTTCCAATATCACGACGATAGCGCATGCCGTCCCAGCTAATATCTGCGACAGCCGTGTAGCAACGCGTGAGCGCGCCTTCGAGCGTTCTGTCCTTAGCCGTCACGCCCAGGACACGCCCGCCCGCAGTCACCCACATACCATTTTCATCCAGCGCCGTTCCGGCATGAAAAACCTTCACGCCCTCGTGCAGCTCTGCGCGCTCAAGGCCCGTAATCAAGGCTCCCGTTTCCGGGTGCGCCGGATAGCCGCGCGAGGCCAGTACGACACAGGCCGAAGCATCGTCGCTCCACTCCACGGGCACTTCGCTCAGACGCCCGCGCGCCACGGCTTCGAAGATTTCGACCAGGTCGCTTTCCAGACGCACCAGGATGGCCTGTGTCTCAGGGTCTCCGAAACGCACATTGTACTCAAGCACGCGCGGGCCGTCGCTCGTCAGCATCAAGCCTATGAAGAGCACGCCGCGAAAGGGAAAGCCTTCTGCGCGCGCGCCCTGCAAAGAGGGCTCTACAATCTCTCGTATGGAGCGGCGAAGGGTTTCGTCGTCCAGAACGCTCCTGTCCGTAATCGCTCCCATGCCGCCCGTGTTAGGGCCTGTGTCGCCCTCGCCCACGCGCTTGTGGTCGCGAGCCGCAGGCATCAGCGCATAGTCGCGACCGTCAGAGAAGACTAGAAGCGACGCCTCTCGTCCCTCAAGCGCCTCTTCTATGACGATGCGGCGGGCGGCCTCTTGACCGACAGAGCCTTCAATCATTAGCTCTTTGACGGCACGCGTGGCTTCGGCGCGTGAGCGCGCAACCACTACGCCTTTGCCCGCAGCGAGCCCGTCCGCCTTGACGACGACCGGAGAGCCTTCGGCCCCGAACTCGCCGCTTCCCAGAATCTCAAGGGCTTCTTCGGCGCTCTCTGCGACGCGGAAACGCGCTGTGGGAATGTGGTGGCGCGCCATGAAATCCTTGGCGAAGGCTTTACTGGCTTCAAGGCGAGCGGCGTCAAGTCCTGGGCCAGCAATCAGAAGGGCGCACGATTCAAACTCGTCCACGATGCCTGCCGCAAGCGGGGCTTCGCCGCCGACGATGGTCAGGTCTATCTCTTCCGCTTCGGCGAATTGCGCGAGCGCCTTCGTATCGGTCGCGCGCAAAGAAACGCATTCGGCAAGAGTCGTCATCCCGGCGTTGCCGGGCGCGCAATAGATTTTAAGCTGCGAGCGAGGGCTTCTCTGAAGCGCCCAGACAAGGGCGTGCTCGCGTCCGCCCGAACCTATAACAAGAAGTTTCATTCGTGGCCCATGAGAATCCAGCTAATCTGTTTTTTTGTTGAAGCCGCGCCGGATGCTACCACGCCAGGCTTGCGCACTGTCAAGACGCTCGGAAAATTGGCCGTTGATTTTTCCCGGTAGACCTTGACACAATTTCGACATGGTTATACTTTTCCATTGTCAATCTTGGCAGCTTCAGGCTTGCTGTCCATCTGAGATGATAATCAAGCCCGGTCCCGACGCCCTGATAGACGACGGTATGAGTTGCTTCATGTCGTCCAGAAGCCAGGCTTATCCTGTAAACGACCCTCGTTATTCGAGCGGCCCTGAGTCGCTTCGGCTTCGGCTTCTTAACGCTTACAGACTCACCCTGTTGGCCCCGTATAACGAGCGTATATCAGTGGGGAATTTCATCATGGCACAAATAGAGGTAATCGAAGGCTCGAACGGCAAGTGGAGCCACGCAGAGGCGGAGTTCGAGGACCGCGCGCTCAGGTGCGTGGATTGCGGAGAGAATTTTATCTGGACGGCTGGCGAACAGCTCTTCTTTCAGGACAAGGGTCTGAGGAATGAGCCCAAGCGTTGCAAGCCCTGCAAGCAAGCCAAGAATGAGAGGCTGGCGGCGATTGCCGCCGCGCAAGCCTCCGGCGTCCGACAGCGCATAGAAGTCTCCGTGCAATGCGCTCAATGCGGCCAGCAGACGACCGTCCCCTTTTATCCCTCGCAGGGTCGTCCCGTTTATTGCCGCTCCTGTTTTCTGGCGGGCCGTAGCGTAGAAGCCAGCGCGTAAGAATTAAGAATTAAGAATTAAAAAGGCAAAAGCGAAGAGAAAGAGACCGTGCGCTCTTCTTCTTCCTTTTTGCCTTTTTAATTCTTAATTCTTATCAGCCGCCGACGTGCACGGTGGGGCGGCGCTCCGGGTCTTTCTCTGCTTGGCGCAGGACCTCGTGTGTGACGGGCGCAGTGTCGCCTTCGCCAAAGGCTATGTACTTGAAGATGTAGACGAGCGGGTTGCCCTCGCTCCAGCCGAAATAGACGTGCGGGAGCCTTCCCGTCTTATCTCTAAGATAAAGCAGGAAGGCCGCAATGGCGTTCGGCACCACGGGGCTCTGCGTTCTCAAAACACGATAGCCGTCAACGTACTCGCCGTGTATCTTCAGCACGCCGGAGAATTCCGAAGCGTCGCCCAGGTTGACCTCAAAGAATATGACAGGCTCATTCGTAGGAATGTGATTGTCTTCGCGCTTCTCCCTCTCCTTCATCTGGTATTCGAGCGCGTCGCCACGGTCGCAACGATTGGCGACGATGCGTATGGTTCCGCCGCTCGCTTCGCCTATGATGGCTTTGGCGTCATCGTCCAGCTCGACCTTCTTGACGCGCAGCTCCGTCGTGCGCCAGACGCGCGACACCAATGACGTGAAGACTATAGCGCCGATGAAGAAGGAGGCTATCTTGATGCCTTCGGGGCGCTCTATAATATTGACGACGGTCGTGTAGGCGAAGACCAGTACGATTAAGAGGAAAGCCCACCACGGCCCGCCCTTACGCCTGACCGATAGAGTCACGGCAATCGCGGCGGAAGTCATAAGCACGAGCACGCCCGTAGCATATGCTCCGCCCTGCGCGTCAACGTTCGCCTTGAAGATGATTGTCACGGCAAAGGCTATGACGGTGAAGACGAAGACGAGCGGGCGAGTGGCCCTGGCCCACTGCGGAGCCATGCCGTAACGCGGCAGGTAACGCGGCACTATATTCAGCAGACCCGCCATCGCTGACGCCCCGGCGAACCATAAAATCAGTATCGTAGAGATGTCGTAACCCGTGCCGAAGTAGTCGCCCAGGTAGGTGTGAGCCAGGTAGGCCAGAGCACGACCGTTTGCTTTCCCGCCGACATCAAATTCGTTAGCCGGAATCAGAGTCGTGGTCACGAAGCTGCTGCCAATCAGAAAGACGCTCATAATCAGCGCAGCCGTCCTGAGCAGCTTTCGCGTGTTGCGTATGCGTGCCTGAAGAACCTGTTGTGCGGTCGGCGCAGGCAGTCGCCCGCTGCTGCGCGTGCTGTGAATGTCCTCTAAATCTTCCTCGGTTAAATCCCTGTCACCCTTCACAAGCGGCATGACGGCCACGCCCGTCTCGAACCCGGATAATCCGAGCGCCAGTTTTGGAAACAGCAGCAACGAGATGCCTATGATTAGCAGTGGATTGCCATGAACTCGCGGGTGTGTAAAGAGTGCATCCTTCCATGCCGGAAGATGCCCTGGGTGCGATGCAAGCTCATAAAAGCCCACGGCCACGACGACCATGTTCAGCAGCAGATATAAACCCACCAGCAGCACCGCGATGCCTATGGCCTCTTTGAACCCTTTAAGGAAGATTCCGCCGAGAATAGCTATGAGAACCAGCGTTATACCTATCTCATGCTTGAGAAAGGGAGCGTATCTGTCCGTGAAGGGATTCTCGATGACGTGTGCGGTGGCGTCCGCCGCAGAGAGCGTGATGGTGATGATGAAGTCCGTCGCCACGAACCCCAGCAGAACGAGGACGAAGAGCTTTCCCTTCCAGCGCGAAAGCAGATGTTCGAGCATCGAGATGGAGCCTTCGCCGTGAGGGCTTTCCGCCGCCACTCGACTGTAGATGGGGAGCGCCCCGAACAGCGTCAGCAGTATCAGCACCAGGGTCGCAACAGGCGAGAGCGCGCCTGCCGCAAGAAATGCTATGCCGGGCTGATAACCGAGCGTCGAGAAATAGTCAACGCCCGTCAGGCACATCACCTTCCACCAGGGATGCTGGTGATGCTGCCCCTCCTGCTCGTGCGGCCCTTCTACTTCACCTACCCCTTTGAACAACCAAAGCTTTAAACGCCTTTTTGATCTAGTCACCGAGGCCATCGTGCGATTCAAAAACGGAGCAAAGCGTCTCCGTCTCCTCTCCCAAATGAAGTGAGAAGTCTGCGAACGCTATGTAATGCCGGGGGCTGCCCATATTGCTTTTGCTTTGGGCTATAGTAAGACGTTTTCAGGGAAAGTCAACAAGGAAGAGTCTGGCTGAGGCTGTAAGATAAAGCTTTGACCTGGGCCTAAAAAATAAGCGGGCGGGGCCTCCCACTGCCCCGCCCTAAGGCCACGTGTCCTCACCCCACGCGACCACTTCGTCCACCGGGGAGGTGAACGCAAACCGGATTATGCACCACTCCGTGGAAACTTTCAACTGCTCTAGACATCAAGATGTAAAAAAATTTTGCAGGGCGAAACGCCCTAAACACTAGGGTGCGATTATCAACTGAGTCCGGTTGCTCTCTTTTCCGTCCGCAGTAATACTGAAATCTCTAGTGCCCGCAAGCCCGCGATCATAGGGCAGAATAATGACCACTTTATCAAGCCCCTGTAGCTCATCTGCGGGCGAGACCGATTCGACCATAACGCTCTGGCCGCCGAGTTGCGCCGTCAACTCCGAAGCAGCACGAAAGCCTGAGCCGTAGACGACGATGCGCGTTCGCGGGTCCAAGCTGTTGGAATCCGAAGTGGACGAGCTGAATGGCCCAGGCAGCGAAGTATCTTCATTGAAGGCAAGCGCGAACCCGGCTCCCGTTCCATCTTCGGTAAAGAGCACGGGCTGTGAGCGAGTGATTTCAAGAGCCGTCTCAGCCGCCACCTCTCCCTTGTGATTAAGGGCCACGAGTGCGGTGCCAGCCGGAGCCTCTTCGGGAATCTGAAAACCTACGCGCCCCTGCTTCACAAACATTACAGGTGCGTCTAAGGTCACGCCGTTTGAAAGCGTGAGTTGAACGGAGATGTCCGAAGGGTCTGACGAGGATTTAAGGCTGGCGCGTTGCTGCGGCAGTTGCGCTACGCTTTCAGCCCTCGCAGCGACGCTATCTTCAAAGGGTTCGTCTGCGCTCGTCATGACGGCCAGGCTTCCGGCGGCCAGTGTGGTCGCAGCCGTGTCGGGCATGGCCGCAGAAGAGACGAAAGTGCGCGGGGCGGCGGGCTTAGCGTCAACTCCGGCGCTTCCGTCAATCGTCAGAGCGCCGGAGACGTAGCTCGTTTCGCCCGTAGCAGATTGCAGCCGCAGACTGTATTCGCCCGCAGGCGCTCCGGCTCCCACCTCCACGTCAAAGCTTATGACGGAAAGAGCGTCTTCCGTCTGCTGCTGCACGAGGCTCGCTGTGTTGACGTTGATAAAAGGCGAGGTGGACTCAATACCGCCTTCCGCTATCTCGCCCACGTTGATGTGCGCGCCGCCCACGTAAATAGTGTAGGTGCGCCCCGCCGCGACGGGCACGGCTATGGTCGAGAGATGACCGTTGAGCCCCACCAGAGAGGCGTTGAACGTGGCGGGCGCATCCGGGATTTGCGCGTTAAGGGTAGTCACCGCTCCGGCGGACACGCTGACCTGTCCTATCTCGGTCGAGCGGAAAGCGGGCGGCGGGTCCTTCGTCAACCCGGCGTACGCTCCGTTCTGAGAGGCAATCTCGGAGGCGAACACAGGCCCGTCCAGGGGCTCGGCCATCACTCTATAGCTTCCAGGCAGCAATCCGTCTATGCGATAAGCGCCGCTTGAGACCGTGATGTTGCTGGCGATGACGCGGCCCGTGATTCTCTCTTCAACCCAGACATTCGCGCCGAAGACAGGAGCGCCCGAAGCCGTCGTGATGGTGCCTGAGATTGCGCCGCGTGCGTCCATGCCCGGCCTGATGCCGTAAACGGCCCGCACACCTGCGCGGTCATCCTCCGAGAGCGAGCGCGGCGTCCACGCAGCCACGGTGTAGATGCCGTTCTTTCCCTGGCGCGGCTGCATGGTAGAGCCTATGGCTCCCGAATGCTCAAGCCCAAGCAGATGCCCTATCTCGTGCGTGAAGGTCGCCTCAAGGTCGAAGGTGCCGGAGGTGCCGTCGGACGAGAACTGCTGGCGAGGGTTCAGAACAATGTCGGCCTCTGTGATGCCTCCCGCCTCTGTGAAAAAGACGCGCGTGCGCCCTGCCATCTCGCTGGCCGCTCCGGCGAAGGGCGTGATGTTGTCTATGGTGTGCGCCAGCGTGATGAGGCTTATACCGTCGCCGCTTGTTCCCGCAGGACTGATAGATTGCGCGTTCGAAGTGGTCTCTACGAAACGTATGTTGGCCGCTTCGGACCAGTGCGCCAGAGCACGGCGCAAAGCTCCCAGGACATCGCTGCCCGGCTTGATGTTGGGCGGAGGAGTAAAGAGCGAAGGCGCGAAAGCGACCGTGATGGTGTTCGTAGGCCACCTGATTTGAACAGAGGTCGTGGCGTCCCTGAATTGCAGAGTGTAGGCGTGCGCGGGCGTAGCCGACCAGATGAGGGTCGCCGCCAGAAAAAGTGCTGTCAGAACACGCCGCATACCGTTTGCTCTCGTCGGTTTAATCGAACGCCTGCGCGATTTCGCCGGGGGAATGGAAAGTGCGACGCGCTGACCCATACTTCCCAGAATACTTTACCGCATTTACACTAGATTGCAATGAACGGGCCAGACAGCGCGAAGCCGCTAGCTTCCCCTCGCAAGCACTCGCGCCGTCGCGGATGGTTCCCTTAAATACAGATTTCACAGCCGGTTAATTCAATGAGGAGGCCGCAGCCTTGAAACCTCAACGCTGAGACAGCATGAGGCCGAAAAAATTTCCATGCATTAATTAGGTACGCCGACGTAATCAAGCCCGCGTAAATCCGACCACACTGCGGTCTAGGCCGACTCTCATGGCCCGCACCTCTAACCAAACGGCTAAGCCTGAGCGCAAGACACATGGCGCTCTCCCTCTCAGGCTGCTCTCTGTGGCAACTTTGCCTTCAGAGCAGAATCGCCACGCCTTGCTCTGCCTGCAACGCATCTTCGCCTCTTAAAAAACTCAGAAAATCGTGGACTTCGAACGAGCCTCGGCATGGCACAAACGTTGCTCCGAGGCTGGTCAGATACCGGCTCGATGTTAAAGCAGAAGAGGCACTGGCGCTTCATCAAGCCGTACGGATTTACAGTTCGCAGGATCAAGGTTTTCAACTACAAACGCGGGGTTAAGGAGAACGTTCACGGTGAAAAGCAAACTCAGTATTATCCTTGCGCTTATCTTCGTTCTGTGCTTTGGCAGTTTAGTTTTCGCTGAAGGTCAGGGTAACACAAGCACAACCACCACCAATACGACCACCACCACAACTAGAACGACTGCTCGCAGCTCAAGCCGACGCCGTCGTCGTCGCCGCCGTCGCCGCCGTCGTCGTCGTGCGCGCAGGAGCACAGGCAACACGAACAGAAACGGCAACGCGAATCGCTAATCGCAGTGCTAAGCCGATAACGCGCCTTCACTGGTAGTTACATTGAAGCGTCTTTGATAGCAGGATTCCTTTTGAGGTTTGCGCCAGAGCCTGAGTCCGACACCGTTCGTGGCCGGTGCGGATTCAGGCAGAGGCGCAAGCGAGAGCCGTAGCCAGTTTGTCCCGAAACCAAGCTGGCTGCGCGCAGTAGAGGGGCGTGGCTATAATGAGGAGGTAGCCACGCCCCTCTTACACTACGGATTCACCGGCAGGCTTTTTTTTGAGCCAGAGAGTAAGCGCCGCGAGGTCATGCAAGATGAGAGCCTCGCGGCGCATCTCTTTCTACGCAGAGATTCAGAATGAGACCACTTGCGAAGAGTGAGCGAATACTTGAGAGAGGCGAGGAGATGACGAGGCAATCTCGTCTAGGCTTTTCCCGCGCGCCTCTTCTATCTCTCTTCGCGGCTCTTCTTCTCTCTTTATCCTCCTGCTCATCGCGCCCCGTCGTCGAGATAGTCACGACGGACGCGAGCCGCTCGTCCGCGCTGCCTCCGGGCGCGCAGCCCGTAGCCAAAGAGCCAAACCTTCCGGCGCGCGACGCCGACATAGAAGCGGCGGGCGACCGCATAGCCGAAGCAATCACTTATCTAAGCTCTAAACGCAGGGAGGCCGCGCTTCGCGCCCTGAGCCAGTCCGAGACGGCGCTGAACCGTGCGCTCAGGGCACACGCGCGCGACAACCGCATCAGCGCCTCTTTACGTTCCACCCTCAAAGACCTGGACGTGGCCGAGCGCTCCATACAACGCGGCTCTCTAGATGCGACAAAACAACTGGCGGCGATTAACAGGAATCTTGACGGGCTCGATTTAAAACAGGCTGAACAGTCCGAAGGCGAATCGCAATAAGCACGAGTCCCAGGTTCCAAGTTCCATGTCCCAAGTCAAAAGCGAAAGACTCTCTTTCTTTTGACTTGGGACCTGGGACTTGGAACCTGGGACTTCTTTTCAGCTCTCGTCGAGCTTAATCTGAAAGCGTTCGGCCATGCGGTAGAGTGTGCGGCGGTCTATGCCTAGGATTTCAGCGGCTCGCGTGCGATTGCCGCCCGTCGCTTCCAGCACGTGCAAGAGATAGCGTCGTTCCAGCTCATCGAGCGAGATTAAATCTGCGTAGAGCGCCGCGAGCGGCGAGCCGTCTAAAGCAAGGCGCGCACGCACCTCGCTCGTCTGCACCTTCGCGGGCAGCTCTTCGGCCTGCACCTCCGCGCCGCGCGCGTGCAGCCCCGCGTACTCGACCGCGTTCTCAAGCTCGCGCACGTTGCCCGGCCAGTCGTAAGAGATGAGCGACGCGAGCGCCATGTCCGAGAAACGCAGGCGGCGGCTTACGCTCTCAGAGGCTTTGCGTAGAAATCGCTCGGCCAGGAGCGGAATGTCGCTGCGGCGCTCGCGCAGGGAAGGAACCTTGAGCGTCACTACGCTCAGGCGATAGAAGAGGTCTTCGCGGAAAGCTCCCGACCGAACCTCTTTTTCAAGGTCCCGGTTCGTAGCCGCGACCACGCGCGCGTTAACGCGAACCATTCGTGATGCGCCGACACGACGAATCTCGCTCTCCTGCAAGGCGCGCAGCAGCTTGACCTGCATGGCGGGGCTCGTCTCGCCAATCTCGTCCAGAAAGAGCGTGCCGTCCTCGGCCTCTTCCCACAAACCCTTGCGGTCGGAGACAGCGCCCGTGAAAGAGCCGCGCACGTGTCCGAATAGCTCAGCCTCCAGCAGCGTCTCCGTGAGCGCGCCGCAGTTGACGGCCACGAAGGGCTTCTCTGCGCGCGGGCTGTGCTTATGAAGACTACGCGCGACCAGCTCTTTTCCTGTGCCGGATTCTCCGACGATGAGTACGGTCGAGCGTGAAGGAGCGACGCGGGCAATCTCCTTGTAAAGCTCTATCATGGCGGCCCGTCAGCCCCGCGTCTTCATAGCGAGCCGTGAAAGACTCCTCCGGCAGATTCGCGTCGCGCGCTTCCCTCTGGCTCTCCTTCTCCATAGCGCGCCGCGCAGCCGCCACGACCTCCTCCACCTTGAAAGGCTTCGAGATTAAATCCCACGCGCCCTCGCGCGAGGCTTCGACCGCAGCATCCAGAGTGCCGAATCCCGTGACCAGAATCACGGGGCATTCCTCGCGCAGACTTCGCAAGAGGTCCAGGCCAGTCTCTTCCGCCTCAAGATTGACATCGCTTACGACGAGGTCGAACTTCGCGCGAGCGGCCAACTCGCGCGCGCCCTTTGGCGTCTGCGCCGTCTCGGTCGTCCAGCCCTGCTCGCTGAAGATTTCTCTCAGCAGTTCGCAAGAGGCGTGGTCATCATCGACTACCAGAATACGTTTCATAAAAATCTCAGCCATCAATTAGCGGCCTGCGATACCTCCACGGGCGCATCCACCTGCTCGCCTGCTAACACGGGCAGCTTGAGGCGAAAGCGCGTTCCCTTCCCGCGCTCGCTCTCGACCTCTATCTCTCCGCCGTGCTCGCGCACGACCTGCCGGACTACCACGAGCCCCAGCCCCGTGCCCCGGCCCGTGCTCTTCGTCGTGTAGAAGGGGTCGAAGATGTGCGTGCGCAGCTCCTCCGTCATGCCGCAGCCCGTATCTACAAGCTCTATGATGACGAAAGAAGGATTAACCGCATCGCTTTCAATTTCGGCTGCGACACCTTCATCAAGGCGCGTGCGTATGCTGAGCGTGCCGCCTTCGGGCATGGCGTCGAGCGCGTTGTTGATGAGGTTGATAAAGACCTGCTGAAGCCTGTCGGAATCGCCGTTGAACTGCGGCAGGCTTTCATCAAGCTCGGTCTGAAGCTGAACGCCGCGCGCATCCAGCGCAGGGGCCGTGGCGTCGAAGATGCGCGCGAGCAGGGCGTTCAAGTCCACGGGCGCAAGCTGGGGCCTGGTGGGCCTTGTCCTGTCCATCATCTCGCGCACGATTCTCTCTATACGCTCTATCTGCTCGCTGATGGTCTCAAGACGAGATTGAGCACTCTTGTCGCTGCCCAGGCGCGCGCGCAGGAGTTGGACGTGGCCGCTGATGAGATTAAGCGGCGTGCCGACTTCGTGCGCAAACTGCGCTGCGGTCTGGCCCGCTGCGGCCAGCCGCTCAAGCTCCGTCAGGCGTAGCGTCGTCTGCCACAACTCGCGGTTTATCTCTTCCAACTGCTCGTTGCGATGCTCCACCTCGGCTGTCGCTTCGTGCACGCGCTCCTGCAATATCCTGCGCTGCGCTTCGCGCTCTTCGGTCATTCCGCGTATGCGCTCGATCATGCGGTTGAAGCCGCGCGAAAGCAGCCCCAGCTCGTCGGGCGCGCGCAGAGGAGCTTCTGCCTGTAGGTCGCCTGCTTCGGCGCGCGACATGGCCAGAAGCAGACGCTCGATTGGGCTGTAGACCAGATGGCGGAACAGTAGATAGGTAGCGATTGTGGTGAGCGTGACAGCCGCAAGCGCAATCCAGAGGGCTATGGATTGAAAGCGGACCGCTATCAAAGGCTCGTCGTCAAGACGCTCGACAAGCTCTACGGCTCCGCTGTAGCGACCGCCTTCCGTAATCGGCGCAAAGACGCGATAAAGCGATGATGCCCCTTCCGGCCTGGGCTGCGTGATTTTCGACGCCAGCCCGTTTCGCAGAGCAGCCTTGGTCTCTTCCGGCAACTCCTCTGCGGGGTCGCTTCCGGCTGCGGCAGCCGTCTCAACGTAAACGCCCCCGACGCGCTCCCAGATGCGAACCGTGACCACGCCGGGACGAGCGCCTCGCACAATCGTAGCCGCGCGCGCAAGCATCTGCGGGTCGCGCGGCGCAGGCATGTGGCTTATCTGCTCTGCCAGATTGACGGCCTGAAGCTCTGCGCGTGCGCGCTGCTCTTCAAGCACCAGGTCCGCCACGCGCGCGTTGGCCAGCGCGAGCGCCGTCGCAAGCACCGCGACCGTGATGGCCGAAGCCAGCAGAGTGGTCTTCGTATGTAGCTTGAGGGGACGCATATCAGGAGGACTCGAACGGGATGGAGCAAGTATTGTGCCGACTGCGGCTCAGGCAAAAGCCCGCGTAAAACCTCGCGTCGGGCACGGGGCGTAAGCGCGTTTGAAGAGCCAAAACGCCACAGTCACCCGGCCACGAACATCTCTAAACCTGAGCAAACGCGCACGGCACGTCGGTTGCTCAAATACATGCTCCGCACGCGAGATGCTTCGCGAGGAGCTTTCGAGGTGCGCGCCCGCAGAGGCGGTTCCAATGCGTTCTGAAGTACAGGGGAAGAATCAATGTATTTCGCAGTAATGATTCTGATTGCACTATTGATAATCGCCGCGGTGCTTATCCTGGAGCACATGGGCGACCCCAACACGCTTGAGCGCGACTACAACCTGCCCCCGCGCTTCAAAGATAAAAAGAGCTAGGCCAAAATCCCCCGGCGCGCACGGGTTCGCTCCTTCGAGAACGCTATCGAAGCATTCTCAGGCGCGAGCTACTTTCGTTTGGACGGGCGAGCGGAACGCGCGGGCGCTCCTGTTTGTGCGGCGGTGGTCGAGCTGATGCCTGTGCCTATGGCCGCCGCATCGTCATTCGCCTTCGGCAGCTCGTCCGCAGTCGGCACTCCCTTTAAATCCGCAAAGGCCACTATCATGAGCAGCGCCGTTACGCCAAGCGTGGCGAGCACATAAAGGATGGCCGTCTGCTCGAAGTAGATTAATAAGAAAATGATTAAACCTACGCCGACAATCCAGTAGAGAGCGCGGTTGCGCCCGCCAGTCTTTCGGCCACGGTTACTGCTTGCAATTCTCTGACTCATATCTCACCTTTAAAGAAAAAAGTCTGCCTGAATAAACGCGATAATTTATCACAAATGGTCTCTGGCGGGCGAGGCGTGCCGCAAGATGCGCGAAAGGCTACGGGTCCCCAGGCCGTTGTAAAAAAGAAGAGGCTGGCTCTGATAGACCAGCCTCTTCAGTTTTAAGAAAGTTGCCCTGCCTTTAATAAAGGACTCTGAGAGGCAGGCCCGTGCCGATGCTCGTGATGGCGTTCGGAGCTATATTGAGCACGCTGTTGAGAATCATCTTAGGGATGCTGGGCGCAGCCTCCGGCACTTCAACGATGTCGTACGGCTTCAGAAGCGGGTCCTCTATCTTCGCTTTCTTAATCGCCTGAAGGTCAAAGACCAGTCGCTCGCGATAAGGCGACTTGGGGTCTATGCGATAGATGATTATGCTGCTCTGCTTGGCGGTTTTGTTCGGCCCTCCGACCATCGCCAGCGCGGCGCTGAGCGTCAGTCCATCGCGCAGGTAGATGCCCTGGGGCGACGACACATTGCCGTTGATGTAAACCGGCTCGGCCTCAAGAGCCTGGACCACGTCGCCCGGACGAATCAGAGGATTGGCCTCCTCTTTTCCCGCCTTCAGGTCCGAGACGTTGTATATCTTGTAAGACAACTGGAAGTTATCAGGGCTCGCGGTCGCGCCCTCTTCCAACTCGTCTCCCGGCTCAGGACACATCACGGGTATGGTATGCGTAATCTGAATCTTGCCGTTGGAGCGTTCGGTCGTGCCGCCGGAGATAGCGAAAATCTCGTTGAGCCGTGTGCGCCGTTGCATCTGTACGCGCTGCGGAACTTGAAAAGCGCCGTACACCAGTGCGGGAGCGCGACTGTTGCGCCCCGTGACCCTTACGCTAATCTGCGGCGACTTGAGAAACTTGGAATAGGCCGCGCGTATATCTTTCTCTACATCTTTTTCCGTGCGGCACTGCGCCGGAATGGGCTTTTCCACAAAGGGCAGCGACGAGAGATTGCCGTCGCTATCGACTTCACCCGTCCAGTTCATTTCGGGCTGCCCGAAGACCCTCACGTCCAAAGTATCTCCTGGGCCGAGCACGTAGCGGCGCACGCCCATAGCATCTATAGACATCTGCGCAGAGGCGGGCTGCACCATTGGCTGAGGCGGCACGGCACCGGGCGATTGCTGCTGCGCGCGCGTGGAAGGCGTCAAAGACAGAAGCGTCAAGACGAAGAGAAGCGCATAACTTATTGTGGCCTTCATGATTCTTTCCTCAAAAGCTGGTCCGCGCCGTAAGAGGGAGCGGAGAGTGCAGTTGACTGGCGCTCTTTACATTCTACAAAGTCACGACAGTATTTCCGAGATGCCGTCAGGAGGCGAAAGGCTGCTCGACTTACCTTTACCGGCTGAGGTTTCGCGCCTGTTTCTAGCGCGCTCTACTTCGCCAGACTCTCGGAATCCGTAGTCCTGCTGGCCTGGCTCGCCTTCTTCCTGTGACGCCCTGGTTTGGGCACCGTGCCGGGAACGGCAAAGCCTCTGAACAGCAGGTTGCAATGATCGCATAAAAGATTATAGATGCCAAACATACGCATAAACCAGGGGCTTGGCTTATAGCCGCGTCGTATGCGTGCGCTCTGGCATTTAGGGCAACGTTGACTAATCAATAGCCTCTTCTCCCTCTCGTGCGGTGGCACGAGACGTGGCGTTCGAAGAGCTTTTACGGTCAGACAGTTTAGTCAATTTCACGCGCGCGCGCAAAATCTCAATCTCTCGTCCGATGCGTTCAACCGTCTCGCGCTGCGTCTCATCGCTCAAGCCGCCGCGCGTGGCGTAAAAGAGCGCGTCGCGGTATCGGTCTATGGCGCGGCGAAAGTGCCCCTTGAAGGCAGCGCGTTCGGCCAATTCCACCCAGTGCGAAATCTTGACCGAAGTTATGAACTCCTCTATGGCCGCGTTTGAATCGACCAGCTCGCGCTCTTCCGGGTAGATTTTAAGCGCCGCCTGTATGACCTCAAGCGCGCGCTGCGCCGTTTCAATCTTATCCGAGACGAGCACGCGGCGTTGCGCGTCCTGTGTGATGGTGCGCGCGGAGATGGAGGCCCAGGCCAGCAGGTGATGCTTCTGAAGCGACCGCACGCGCTCACGGCCAGAGCGAACCGAAACACGGCTCTCCGCCCCTAAGCCGCCGTTACGTAAAGCCTCCTCCGTGCTCCCCAGATAGTCTCTGCAAACGTGATAGGCTTCCAGATGAGCATCTGGTTTATCGACGGTGGCATCAGCCTCTGCGGAGCGCTTCTGCACTGTGCGCAGCGCAGCATAATGCACGTCTGTTTTGGCGCTCGTGGAGATGCTGCTCTTGTGCTGTGCGGATGACTTAAGCGAAGGCTCGCGACCGCCCTGCTCCAGTATGTAGCGGGTCCACGCTCTGCGCATCACGACCTGGCGTGCCGCAGCAGCAACCAGCATGACGACGCTCGCGGCCAGTCCGGCAGGCAACCAGGGCGCATCGTCCGCGCTTCCGTGCAGCATCCACCAGAGTATGAAGAAGAGCGCGGCGGCAGTCACACCGGCGGCTACCATGTAGCCGGAGGTGGAAGGCATACGCGGGCGCGAGGCATTTCGCTTGGATGCGGAGAGACCTGCGGAAGACGGTCGCGTTTGCTGCCTTGAAGAGCGAGCGTGCGTCCGCATCGTTCTGGAAAAAACCTGATCCGCCTGATTCGTACGCAAATGTTTTCCTCTAGCCAGGAGGTGCGAAGTCGTCTCTCTATTCTGTCGAACGAAAAAAGATTGCGCGGGCGCTCTCTCCCACGGGGCCGCTCCGGCTGGCCCTGCTTTTTACGAGCGCCGCAAATTGGAGATTAATAGTCAACTTTTTCGCCCCCTCCTGTCAATAGAAGGTAAAAGAAAGTGTGGTTCAGTCAGGAATCAACTTCGCAGCCGCAGAGCGTCGAGAGAGACTAGGCGCAGAGGATTTAAGTTCTCTGCGTCTCTGCGGCGGTGAACGAACTGATTGATAATCTGCTCTCTTATTTCAAACTGAACCACTACTGCCGCCCGTTTTCCTTTTACCTTTTGCCTTTCTTTATGGGACACTTGCCGGAAATTTTTCAGGAGAACAATTCGGATGGAGAGAGAGTTGGAGGGGAAGGTGGCGCTCGTGACGGGCGCTACGAGCGGAATCGGAAGGGCGACCGCCGTGCGCATGGCCGAAGCCGGAGCGAAGGTTGCCGCAGTCGGGCGCAATCAGGCCGAGTTGTCGGAGGTCTGCAAGGAGATTAACAAGGGAGGTGGAAAGGCGCTGGCCATACGTGCGGACGTGACGGTCAAGCCTATTCCGCGCCGCATCATCAATGAAGCGGTAGAGAAATTCGGCGGGCTGGACGTGCTCGTCAACGCCGCCGGCCATATCTCAAACGGCACGATTGAGACCACCAGCATGAGTGACTGGGACGCGATGATGAACGTCAACCTGCGAGCAGTCTTTAACCTGATGCAGCAGGCCGTGCCGCACCTGGAAGAGAGACGCGGCAACATCGTCAACGTTTCGAGCGTGACCGGGCTGCGTGCTTTTCCCGGCGTGCTCGCCTACTGCGTGTCCAAGGCCGGGCTGGATCAACTGACGCGTTGCGCGGCGCTTGAGCTTGCGCCGAAAGGCATACGTGTAAATGCCGTCAATCCGGGCGTGGTGGTGACAGAGATTCACAAGCGCGGCGGCATGACGGACGAGGCTTATGAGGCTTTTCTGGAAAGGTCCAAACAGACGCACCCGATTGGGCGCGTGGGCTCGGCGCGCGAGGTGGCAGAGTTGATTCTCTATCTTGCCTCGGAGCGCGCCGCCTGGATTACGGGCGCGACCTACTCGATTGACGGCGGGCGGGCGCAAACCTGCGCGCGTTGAGCAAAAAGCCCTGGCGGGCGCGGTCCTAATGCTCTCTAGCTCCTCGGCATCACGGGAAAGCGAAATTCTGCTAGAAGTTCAAGTGCGAATGTAGCTATACTTAGCGCGGTTTTCTAGCCGTGAAGGATAGGGCGCTTCGCTCGATGCGAAAATCGACGGCGTGTGCGTGGCCTTCGCTTCGCGCCGTGCAATCATAATCGCGGCGGCCTGCTCTCGGCCTTAGACCTCAGCAGTCTGGTGACTAACTATGTACTCTAACTTCCCCCCGCCGAATCCTGCTGGCGCATACTCGTCTCAGCAACCGACCCTTGTTTACAGGCCGCCCAGGCGGCAGAGCGCGCTCAAGATAGTCTTCGGCATCTTCGCCGCGCTGGTGGCCGCACTCTTAGGCTCCATAGTCCTTCTGCTGATAGGCGCAGAGACAGGCGTGGCCGCGCTCATCGTCGCCATGATAGTCGCGATGATGCCCGTGCCCGTCTACATCATGCTCATCCTGTGGATTGACCGCTACGAGGCTGAGCCTGTATGGATGCTGGCGGTGGCCTTCTTCTGGGGCGCGACCGTGGCGGTCTTTGCCGCTTACCTTCTGAACACGCTCACCGCCATCTTTGTGGCCGTGGCGACGCAGAGCGTGCAGTTGGCTCAGGTCTTCGGCGCAATCATCTCTGCCCCCTTCGTCGAAGAGCTTTCCAAAGGCTTGATACTCTTCATCCTATACTTCTGGATGAAGGATGAGTTTGACGGCGTGGTGGACGGGTTCGTCTATGCCAGCATGGTCGGTCTTGGTTTCGCCATGACCGAGAACTTTCAGTATTACGGCAAGGTCATAGCCGCAGGTGGACTATTAAGCTCGGACTTTGAGCAAATCTATTTCGTGCGCGGCGGGTTGGCCGCTTACTCGCACCCGCTCTTTACGAGCATGACGGGCATAGGCTTGGGCATCTCAAGGCAGGCGCGCAACGGCTTCATCAAATTCATCACGCCGCTCGTGGGGTTGGGCCTGGCCATGTTCCTGCACTTCCTCTGGAACTTCACGGCGAGCTTCGCGGGCAGTCTAGCAGGATTCATAACCATCTACGTGGTTTTGATGGTGCCGATTTTTCTCATCACGCTCAGCATAGTCCTCTTCGCGCTCCTGCGCGAGGGGCGCGTGGTGCGCGAGTTTCTGCTGCCCGACATTCAGCGAGGGCTTTTCACTCAGGAAGAATATAATCGCCTGATTACCATACGCGGTCGCATGGGCGCTTCGCTGCGCGCCTTCAGGAGCGGCGGATTCGGCGTCTGGCGCGCCCGCATGCAGTATAATCAGATGGCTAGCGAGCTTGCTTTTCATCGCAGCCGCGTGGCGCGAGGAGTGGTCAACATGGACGCTACGGTTGCCGAACGCGAGGCGGCGATGGTGCAATTGCTGATGGAGTTGCGCCAGCGTTTAGGGCAACATTGAAGCCGCCCCGACTGAGCCGCAAAGCCGATGCCCCTTTCGGGCTCGCCCGTTGCGCAGAAAGATTTTATACTTGCCCCTGGTTCAGCTTTAAGGCATAGAACTCGAAACCGACTCGTGAAAATTCAACTTCTGCCAAGCACACTTGATGTCAAAGGCCAGACCTCCCCTGAACAGCGTCTGACCTGCTATGTGATTGACGACCGCGTCGCGGTGGACGCAGGGAGCATAGCCATCTCGCTCACTAATGAGCAGCGCGAGACCGTGCGCGACATCATAGTCACGCACCCGCACATGGATCACATCGCGAGCCTTCCTATTTTCATAGACGACCTCTTCGGAGAATTGACGGAGCCCATACGCATATACGCCACGCAGGAAGTGATTGACGCGCTGGAGAACGACATCTTCAACTGGACGATCTACCCGCGCTTCTCGGAGCTTCGCAACGAGAAGAGCCCCGTCATGGAGTACGTGCCCTTTCGCGTGGGCGAAGAATTTCGCGTCGCGCACCTGCATGTGACAGCCGTCAACGTCAATCACATAGTCCCCACGGTCGGGCTCCTTGTCACGGACAACGAAACCACCATAGCCTTCAGTTCTGACACGGCGGAAACCGAGGAGTTCTGGCAACTGGTCAATCGCACGCCGCACATAGACGCGCTTCTGATAGAGGCATCCTTTCCTGATTCGATGGCTAAGCTGGCCGAAGTCTCGCGCCACTTCACGCCCGCCTCGCTCAAAAAAGAGCTGCGCAAGATGAAGAAGCACAAGGACGTGGATATTCTCACCGTCCACATCAAGCCCACTTATCGCGAACAGGTGGTGGCAGAGCTTAACGCCCTGAAGATTCCCAAGCTCAGCGTGATGGAGCCCGGACGAACCTACGATTGGTAGCTTAAGGTCACTTCGAGCCAAGAAAAGAAGATAAACCACTAAATCACACTAACAAACACGAAAGCAGACGAAAGAGCATCTGTATTCGTGTCCCTTAATGTGATGCGCGTGGTTTACCTTCTTTTCTCTTCCGTGGCTCGAACTGTCGTTAAATTATCTCTAGACACATGGCCGCTTACTTTGTGTGCTTCGGAGAACATCAGTAGAATGAGACTGATCTACCTGCGGTTCGCTGATTGTTCCTTTACCACTAAAAAAAAGTCTGACGAGGTAATCTTATGATGACCATGAAGAGCGCTCGCATCCTGTCCTCATTCGTAGCGGTTCTAGTCTCCCTGTTATTGCTCATGCAACCGGCTGTGGCGCAGACGCCGCAACCGAGCCCCACTTTGCCAAGCGAGACTCCGGCAGCGTTTCAGCCAAACAATTTTGGCTTTCCAGCACATTGGGATCCTAAGCTTAGAATTCCACGTGGACAAGTTGTCGCG